>Ga0222657_1000034_pt1 | contig 113060 bp, 86 predicted proteins | sample AntAcemetagen474_FD_179858 | JGI IMG/M metagenome (GOLD analysis project Ga0222657, IMG submission 179858) | Saline water microbial communities from Ace Lake, Antarctica - #474 | ecosystem: Environmental > Aquatic > Non-marine Saline and Alkaline > Saline | place: Antarctica: Ace Lake... | reverse complement strand
AACGAAAGTATTAAGTAATCCACCTGGGGAGTACGGTCGCAAGATTGAAACTCAAAGGAATTGACGGGGGCCCGCACAAGCGGAGGAGCATGTGGTTTAATTCGATGATACGCGAGGAACCTTACCTAGGCTTAAATGTAGGACGATCGTCCGGGAAACCGGTCTTCTCTTCGGAGCGACCTACAAGGTGCTGCATGGTTGTCGTCAGCTCGTGCCGTGAGGTGTCGGGTTAAGTCCCATAACGAGCGCAACCCCTATTCTTAGTTGCCATCAGGTCATGCTGGGGACTCTAGGAAAACTGCCTACGCAAGTAGTGAGGAAGGTGGGGATGACGTCAAATCAGCACGGCCCTTATGTCTAGGGCTACACACGTGCTACAATGGTCGGTACAGAGGGACGCTACCTGGTGACAGGATGCTAATCTCGAAAATCGGTCTCAGTTCGGATCGAAGTCTGCAACTCGACTTCGTGAAGCTGGATTCGCTAGTAATCGCACATCAGCCATGGCGCGGTGAATACGTTCCCGGGCCTTGTACACACCGCCCGTCAAGCCATGGAAGCTGGGGGTACCTGAAGTCTGTAACCGCAAGGAGCAGCCTAGGGTAAAACTAGTAACTAGGGCTAAGTCGTAACAAGGTAGCCGTACCGGAAGGTGTGGCTGGAATACCTCCTTTCTAGAGCGATTTGTTATCATCCCGGACTTCAAACGGGATTGATATTTGTTACTCTGCTTGCTTCATATTTTTATACCAAAATCTCCAAAACGAGCTCAGTGGTTCAAATTCATATTGAGCTAAGGTATTTAAGGTTAGAATTAAAAAACTACCTAGTCCCGTAGCTCAGTTGGTTAGAGCACTACACTGATAATGTAGGGGTCCGCAGTTCAAATCTGCGCGGGACTACATAACGTTCTGGGGGATTAGCTCAGCTGGCTAGAGCGCCTGCCTTGCACGCAGGAGGTCATCGGTTCGACTCCGATATTCTCCACTATCAATATTTTGGTAATTGTTCTTTAAATAATAACGGAAATTAGCTCAAAGGAAGAGCAACCTGAAAACGTTTCAGGAAGACAAACGGTTCGATTCCGTTTATATCCACATGATCGCAGATCTATTAAAGCGATTTAAGTTCTTTGACATATTGAAAGAGAATACATTGAATTAGTCAATTTTAACTAACGAATTTTAAGAAAGTAATTAAGAGCGTATGGCGAATGCCTTGGCTCTCAGAGGCGATGAAGGACGTGATAAGCTGCGATAAGCTTCGGGAAGGTGCAAATAACCTTTGATCCGGAGATTTCCGAATGGGGCAACCCAACTAGCTGAAGGCTAGTTATCCTATTTATAGGAGGCAAACCCGGAGAACTGAAACATCTAAGTACCCGGAGGAAGAGAAAACAATAGTGATTCCCCAAGTAGTGGCGAGCGAACGGGGAACAGCCCAAACCAACATTGTTACGGCAATGTTGGGGTTGTAGGACTGCAATGTGAAAAATATATTAGTAGCAGAATATTTCTGGAAAGTTAAACCATAGAAGGTGATAGTCCTGTAAGCGAAACATAATTTATTTTTCTAGCAGTATCCTGAGTAGCGCGGGACCGGAGAAATCCTGTGTGAATCTGCCAGCACCATCTGGTAAGGCTAAATACTCCTGAGAGACCGATAGTGAACTAGTACCGTGAGGGAAAGGTGAAAAGTACTTCGAACAGAAGAGTGAAATAGAACCTGAAACCATACGCTTACAAGCGGTAGGAGGTGAAAATAATGAATTTATTCATATATTAGTAACTGACTGCGTGCCTTTTGCATAATGAGCCTACGAGTTACTCCTCTCTAGCAAGGTTAATCCCGTAAACTGGAGAAGCCGAAGCGAAAGCAAGTCTGAATAGGGCGCTTTAGTTAGAGGGGGTAGACGCGAAACTTGGTGATCTACCCATGGTCAGGTTGAAGCTCCGTTAACCCGGAGTGGAGGACCGAACCAGTAAACGTTGAAAAGTTTTTGGATGAACTGTGGGTAGGGGTGAAAGGCTAATCAAACCAAGAGATATCTCGTACTCCCCGAAATGCTTTTAGGAGCAGCCTCGAGGTGAGTGTCATAGAGGTAGAGCTACTGATAGGACTAGGGGGCTTCACCGCCTACCAAATCCTGACAAACTCCGAATGCTATGACATATACTCGGGAGTGAGGCGCTGGGTGCTAAGGTCCGGTGCCGAGAGGGAAACAACCCAGATCATCAGCTAAGGTCCCTAAATATATACTAAGTTGTTCTAACGAGGTCTGATTGCATTGACAGCTAGGATGTTGGCTTGGAAGCAGCCATTCATTTAAAGAGTGCGTAACAGCTCACTAGTCGAGCGATCGGGCATGGATGATAATCGGGCATAAAGTATATTACCGAAGCTATGATTCTCTGATTTATCAGAGAAGGTAGGGGAGCATTCCAGTTGCGAAGAAGATGTATCGTAAGATATGTTGGAGCATCTGGAAAAGAAAATGTAGGCATAAGTAACGATAATGCAGGCGAGAAACCTGCACACCGTAAGACTAAGGTTTCCTGATCAACGCTAATCGGATCAGGGTTAGTCGGGACCTAAGGCGAACCCGAAAGGGGTAGTCGATGGACAACTGGTCAATATTCCAGTACTACCAAATATTGCGATGGGATGACGAAGGAGTGAAAGGTCTGCGTACTGACGGAATAGTACGTTGAAGAGTGTAGGTATACATTTGGCAGGTAAATCCGCCATATGTGCTGAAACTCAATAGTACCGTGAGTCTTCGGACAAGCGGATAATGACCCTAATCATACTTCCAAGAAAAACCTCTAAGCTTCAGATATTTGGTACCCGTACCGTAAACCGACACAGGTAGTCGAGGAGAGTATCCAAAGGTGCTCGAGTGATTCATGGCTAAGGAACTAGGCAAATTAGTCCTGTAACTTCGGGATAAAGGACGCCCCGAGTAATCGGGGCCGCAGAAAAATGGCCCAGGCGACTGTTTATCAAAAACACATGGCTTTGCTAAATTTAACGATGACGTATAAGGCCTGACACCTGCCCGGTGCTGGAAGGTTAAGAGGAGATGTCATTCCGACTTGTCGGAAGAAGCATTCAATTGAAGCCCCAGTAAACGGCGGCCGTAACTATAACGGTCCTAAGGTAGCGAAATTCCTTGTCGGGTAAGTTCCGACCTGCACGAATGGTGTAACGATCTGGGCACTGTCTCAGCCATGAGCTCGGTGAAATTGTAGTTCCGGTGAAGATGCCGGATACCCGCAACGGGACGGAAAGACCCCGTGAACCTTCACTACAGCTTAACATTGACTTTGGATAAACAATGTGTAGGATAGGTGGGAGACTATGAAGCGGCTTCGCTAGGAGTCGTGGAGTCACCCTTGAAATACCACCCTTTGTTTATTTGAAGCCTAATCCCGTTTACGGGAAACAGTGTTTGGTGGGTAGTTTGACTGGGGTGGTCGCCTCCAAAAGAGTAACGGAGGCTTTCAAAGGTACCCTCAGTACGGTTGGTAACCGTGCGTAGAGTGCAATAGCATAAGGGTGCTTGACTGTGAGACCTACAAGTCGAGCAGGTAGGAAACTAGGATATAGTGATCCGGTGGTTCCGTATGGAAGGGCCATCGCTCAAAGGATAAAAGGTACTCCGGGGATAACAGGCTGATCACTCCCAAGAGCTCACATCGACGGAGTGGTTTGGCACCTCGATGTCGGCTCGTCACATCCTGGGGCTGGAGAAGGTCCCAAGGGTTGGGCTGTTCGCCCATTAAAGTGGCACGCGAGCTGGGTTCAGAACGTCGCGAGACAGTTCGGTCCCTATCTGTTGTGGGCGTTAGAAGTTTGAAAGGACCTGACTCTAGTACGAGAGGACCGAGTTGGACAAACCTCTAGTGTACCTGTTGTGGCGCCAGCTGCATCGCAGGGTAGCTACGTTTGGATGAGATAAGTGCTGAAAGCATCTAAGCACGAAACTTACCTTGAGATGAGACTTCTTTTAAGGGTCGTTAAAGACTATGACGTCGATAGGCTGCAGGTGTAAAGGCAGTAATGTCAAAGCCGAGCAGTACTAATTACCCGTAAGCTTTCTAAAATTATGCTTGTTAATATTTTCCGATTCTTTGTGTTTTCTTTCTTTATATGTCAATTTATTGTTTACGCAATATTAAAATTTAAACCTGCTTTGCAGGTGAAGAGTTTTTGGCGATTATAGCGGTGGTGTTCACCTCTTCCCATTCCGAACAGAGAAGTTAAGCCCACCAGCGCAGATGGTACTGCAGTTTTTGTGGGAGAGTATGTCGTTGCCAAATTTATATAAACCCCGGTTATGCCGGGGTTTTTTTTTGGGGCTAAACTTTAGAAAAGATTCCTGATAGCTAATATTTACCAAAAACTTGAATAATATCTTTTCCAAAGTTAGCTTCTCTCCTATCCTGGTTGTTGATTGTTGATGCTTCGACTTCGCTCAGCACAGGTTAGTGATTTTTGAGGTAATTCCGTACCTACGGCACTTAATTGTTAGTTCTACCTTTATTCTATAAAAATTCCACACCTACGGTGTTATTATAACCTTGTAGAGGTTTTACAAGGTTTTTTTCTCCCTAACACAATAATCATTGTTCCTTCTACCTTATTTTCTATATTTGTATCACATTATCGCTATGATACACTCCTTGAAAAAAATAATTATCACAGTGGCACTTGTAGTTATTTGCTCAATGCAAATAATAGCATCTGAGAATGATAGCATTAAGCCTAAAATTGATTCAACTGCAGTCTTCTACTATCTAAATAATGTTGATAGTATCTATATCCCAAAACTATTTCTGATTGATACCTGCCTTAATGGAGTCCAGAAATATGATCCTCTGAGAAAATGGCATAAATACTACCAATCACTTGGAAATATCGGCCTGGCATACGACCGTATGCTCTTCTCTCCTACCCCCTATGTTGGTTTTGATTATGGAATCCACTCTTTTGATGAGTATTTATTTACTAATGAAAATACTAAATCTTACAAAACTATTATTCCATACACCGATATTGTCTATGTTATGGGAAGGAACAAGGAACATTTCCTTAAAGTAACACACACTCAAAATATTAAAAGAAATCTTTCTATAGGACTCGATTTCAGACTGATTAACTCCCCCGGATTCTATGCATCCCAAAAATCTGATAATTCAAGTATTGTTTTTTCAACTAAATACTCAAGCAATAACAAAAGATATAATATTCTTGCAAAATTTCTTCACAATGGTGTAAAAGTTCAGGAAAATGGAGGAATAGAAAACGATAGCGCTTTTGATTATAATCAGGAAGCCAACAGACGAATAATTGAAGTAAATCTTAATGATGCAATGCGAAGAATTAAGGAAACAGAAGTTTATGTTCAAAATTCTTACAACTTATCAAAAAATCCTACACCCGTAACTGATACAAATCATACGCAAGATCTTCTTAATCCAAAATTATTCAATCCGGGAAATATTTCGTATACTTTTACTTTTAACAGAAAACTAATAATCTATGAAGATCAGGATCCAACAAGTGGATTTTACCCTGTAATAAATCATGATTCCCTTCTTACACACGACTCTACTGCAATCATTAAATTTGAGAACCAGATCGCATGGTCCAACTTTGATAATTATGATCAGCAGAAAAGCAATTTCCTGAATGCCGCTTTTGGTCTTACAATGAGAAATATTAAACTAAGCGACGATTCATCTGATCATATAATAAATCAACTTGCCCTCTCAGCAAAAGCCACAAAATCATTTCTTAAAAAATTTATAGTTTATTTGGATGCTGATTATATTATTGGTGATTATAATAATGGAGACCACTTACTGAAAGGGCAAATAAATTGGCTGTTCGGCAACGATACAGTTAATGAAAAGCTCGTTGTATTTAAGTTAGGATATAATAACCAGGAGCCTGCATTCCTATATCAACATCACTATTCAAACAATTTTATATGGAATAATGATCTGGGAAAACAACAAGTACTTTCATCCAACTTAAGCCTGAGAGTAAAAAACTTCACGGCTCAAATTAATTATTACAACATTAATTCATTTTTGTATTTCAATTTATCCGCTCTCCCGGAACAAAGTGATAATTCCATCAATGTCATTACTGCATCTGTTTTTAAAAGCTTCATCTTAGGTAAGTTTCAATTAGACAATGAAGTGGTTTACCAATATGATGGAAGATCAGATGTGCTGAGGCTTCCTGACTTAATCCTAAATCATTCCGTTTATCTTAATCTTGACCTGTTCAGACGAGCTGTATCAACCCAAACAGGTGTGGATATCTTTTATAACACTGCTTATTATGCTAATTCATACATGCCGGCTACTGCTGTATTTTATCTTCAGAATGATAAAAAAACAGGTAATTATGTATATGTGGACTTTTTTGTGAATTTTAAGATTAAGAGAGCAATGATATTTGCAAAATATGAACATATTAATAAAGGATTATTCAATTCTAATTATTACATGACACCCCACTACCCTATGCCTGACGGTGCTTTTAAGTTTGGTGTGAAGTGGCGATTCTATAACTAATGATTAATTATTAATGGTTAATTGTTAATTATTTTTGGATATTTGATTTAGGATTTTATAGAACACTAAGGATACTGAATGAATCTCCCCGCCGCAAGCAACGGGGTATCATGATGGATTATAATTTAACTTTTCGCCGCAAGCGGCGGGGAACTAACCCCCAAGGGATTAGACTGATTAATACTGATTTTATCAGTGAAGATCAGTTGTATCAGTTAAATTTGTGTTCCATTTTTTGTCAATGAAGAAAAACTATAGCCTTATGAAAGCAAAAATGGCTGCAACATTACTGTTATTACTAACGATTATTTTGAACGGCTGCATACCAAGTGTTCATCCATTATACACAGAAGATGATCTGGTGTTTAAACCTGAAATTCTGGGTACATGGATTGAAAGCGGAGATGAAGTAGAATGGGTATTTGAGGACTCAGGTAAGAATTCATATATAGTGCGAATCACTGAAGATGGGAAATTATCCAATCTTGATGTTCATCTGGTAAAACTGGAAGATAAGTTTTTCTTTGATTTTTACCCTGGTGAGAACGAGCACATCAAGGACATGAATGGCTATTTATCATTGCAGTTTATTTCTATTCATACTTTTGCAAAAGTGATTATAACTGATGAATATATAGAAATACATCGCTTTGATCCCTCCTGGCTGGAAGAAATACTTAAGGAAGAACCTACTTTAATTAAACATGAAGTAACAAATGATTATATACTTCTAACAGCTTCAACACATGAACTACAGCGATTTATCCTGGATTATGCAGATGTAAAAGAAGCCTATCTGGAGGTTGAGATGCTTTACAGAAAATAATCGGATGTCGACTTTCAACTATTTTTCTTTACCAGCGTAAAGAAGCTTTTTAGTAATTGAATAACATCCAAACTCGAGTCTATACAAATAGAATCCACTTGCCACTGAATTTCCTTGTGAATTAAGTCCATTCCAGAATACTGTAAAATAACCAGTGTTTAAATATTCATTAACCAGGGTAATTATTTCTCTTCCTTTAAGATCGAAAATCTTTAAGGTAATGTATGAGTCACTTGATATTTCAAACTTAATTACAGTTGAGGAGGTAAATGGATTAGGGTAATTCTGGTGTAAAATATTATTTTCAACATAAATTGCACTTGGACTGCTAAATTGTGAAGTATTACCTGCTGAATCAGTGGCTGTAGTAGTAATGAATGGACCAGTTGCAGCACCTATCCATTCAAAATTCCCATAAGCATCGGCATTAACACTTCCCTCATAAATAGCACCCTCATCATAAGCATCGGAGAAAATCTCCACAATACAACCAGGACATACTGTACCAGCAATAAAGGCATTAGTACTTGCATTGATTGTTGGTGGTGCAAGCATTTCATTACCACCATCTTCATTTAATATCCCTAAATAATAATTTTCTGTAACGGAATTTTGTAATATTGTATTTCGTATTGTTGTGTCATGACATACGACAATACCAGAACTACCATTGGATTTAATGACATTACCCGGACCAATAACATTGTCTTTTGCTCCGTATTCAAGTCGGATGCCTTCATTAGAGTTTTCTGTAATAAAATTTTGCTTTATAGTATTATTTATTGTTGTTTCATGTTTTACTCTAATACCAACACTACCATTGTATTTTATAACATTACCGGGACCAACAATGTTGTTATTTGCTCCGTAATCAATTTGGATACCCTCATATTTATTTCGAATAATTTTCTGCCCAGTTGTATCTGTACCAATATAATTACATATAATAGCATTATGCATACTCAAAGAAGGTCTAATCAATATGCCTGTGCCATAATTTCCAGAAATGATATTACCTTCTCCATCCATCATCCCTCCAATAATATTGTTTTGGCTATCATACATGCTAATACCATTAGAGCTATTGCCCAATGATACTGCTCCCTCTTTATTCGTACCAATGTAATTGCCAATAATTATATTATAATTCGACTCCCAGATAGTAATACCATTACCATGTAATACGTTCCCCACATATGTTGATCCAACTATTAGGTTCTTTTCTGCTTCTGATGATCCACCTATTCTGTTACCGTTTGAATTAAACTGTATGATAATACCACCAAGTTCATTACCTAAAGGCACTTCACCATTTACATCTGAACCAATATAGTTACCAATGACTTCATTATTATCACAATTAAACCGTATAGTTATTCCATACCAATTATTTCCAGATATAATATTACGTTCCTCAACAGTGCTTCCCCCTACTACATTGAATTGAGCTCCATTGTAAATTCTAATGCCTGCGTTATTGGGTAATGCTGAAGTGCCGTTTGCATTAGTACCAATGTAGTTGCCAGCGATCGTATTCCTTCTTGCACTGTAACCCTCGATGAGCACACCATTCTCAGAAAAGCGATTTATTATAAGCCCTTTAATTATATTATTTAAACCAAAAATAGTAAAGCCATTCCCGTTAACATTGGTACCATCGATCTCAATTTCAGGTCCATTAGGATTTGTGTCTCCATGATTCGCTGTTTGGGTTGTTCCATCTAGAATAGTGCTATCGGAAATAATGGCTGGAAGTTCGCTAGTGGGTTTAATGGTCCATACTCCAGTAGTGCTATTGTAATTTAAATCTGAATCAGGAATATTAAAAACTATTGTGTCAGCACCTGGCTTGTTATCAGCATCAATAATGGCCTGTCTGAGAGAGCCTGATCCGGCATCGTTGGTGTTGGTTACTGAATATGTGCCGGCATTTGCCAGAGAGGTCCAACAGATAATGATCAGGCATATTAACCAAGACCTGTATTTATTTTTCATGGCTATTTACCTTAATTTATACTTAGTGACCCAATTGCACTAGTGTATTAAAAATCAGCAAATACAATTATTTGGTAATCTTGAAGCGAAGATAACAATAAAAACAACAAAATCAAACAGCATACATTTTCAAACTACCAAAAACCACCCTGGTGTTAAGCTGAAGACATGGCTGACCGGAAGTAAGATCAGATGATTCATATGTTCCTGATCCAAAATTATATTCTCTGTTATCAGGAAGCTTTGTTTCGCCAAATGTTGTACTGGATTTAATCACTAAGCGTGAATCCTTACTTACATTTATTCGAACCTGGCCAAATGTGCAGAATACTTCAATTTCCTTTTGTACTGAAGGGTCAACGGTTGTCAGGTCTAGATCAAGCTGTCCGAAAATGCAGCCATAAGAATTTTCTGATGGATTATAGGATAATCTTGACTCAGAAAAGATAGTGGAGTTTTCTCCTCTGCGGAAGCCGAATCTTCCCATAACTAATCTAATTCCAATAATTATCAGGGCTAATGCAATAAGCACTCTGAAAACCGGGAAATGAATATCCCAAATAGATCTCAGACTGAATAAAACTCCGATAACGATTAGCACAAGGCCCCATAAAACCGGATTGTGTACGTTTTTGCTCATAATTTCTCAGGTTTAAGGTGTATGATTTTAGTATAAGATAGAACAATATAGTAATTTTTCCTTAATTGATCCCACGCTGTTTTTTAATAATCTCATAAGCAGTATTCACTTCCTGAAATTTCTCCTTGGCCGATTTTTGTATCTCAGTACCCAAATGGGAAACTTTATCGGGATGATATTTTACTGCCATCTTTCGATAAGCCTTTTTAAGTTCTTCATCTGTGGCATTGGGAGTTATTTCCAGAATTTTAAATGCACTGTCAGTATCTTTAACGAACATCGCCTTAATTGATTCATAATCATTGGCTCTTATACCAAGATATGATCTGATAGTATCAATGACTCTTATCTCTTCAGGGTGAGCATATCCGTCAGCCAGCGATATCCCAAAAAGCAAATGCAATAATTGCAAACGCGATGGATACTCCATATACTGTTTTATCTGCATTGAAATTTCTCTGACATCAATATTCTGCTTTAATATCTCCCTAAGGGCAAGGATTTTTTCATCAGCATGCGCCTGACCAAAGTTTTGCAAAAAGAACTGTTTCACGAAATCCAATTCTGACCTCACCACTTTTCCATCAGCCTTCATAACTGCAGCTGCCATGATCAATAAGCTAACACTAAAATCTCCGGGGAGTGTTCGTGAATATCCAGCTTTGTGTTCATATTTTCCACTTTTCATTCCGTCAATCATTGACCCGAAGGCAAAGCCAAGCAATGCACCAATTGGTCCGCCAAAGGCCCAGCCTAAACCACCGCCAATCCATTTTCCGTATTTTGCCATATTTGTTGAGTTAATAACAAGGAACAAGGATTTTTGAATTCTAATTAGATTAAAATTCAAATCTTAGATCAACATAAGTTAATCCCTGTCTGCCAACCGGCAGACTTGTTCATTATTCAAAATATATTAGTTATTTATAAGCTAATCTCTTCCTCAATAAATTTGATACCATAGTCTTCCAATTCGTTAAGTATGGGTTCATATAATTCTTTTTTAATTGGTATATGAACTCCCTTAAGTTTTATTTTACCGGTAAGAAGTAATTTTGTGGCAATCGCAACCGGAGTTCCGACAGTTTTTGCCATAGCGGTATTTACCTGATCATCCCCGTAAGTAACAAGGGTAGAGCATAATTGCTTTTCAACTTTGTTTTTGTCAGTATATTCGAAGAAGTGACGCATCACTATCATATCCTTGTCTTCAGGGTCTAAAGCCCATTTTTCTTCAAGAAGTTGCTGTATGATCTGAGCAGGTGTAGCTTTTACTAATCCGATTTTCCTGTCTTCAAATATACCAAGCCAACGAAGTTTATCCATTATCTCTGAATTTTCCTCTATCCCCATGTATTTTGCCAACTTAGTTTCAACAGCTATATTTTCTTCATATAAAAGGAAAGTATTAATAAACTCCCGGTATGTCATATTTTCAGAGTTTTCGAGAGTAAAAGTATCGTCAGTGGCACCCAGTTGAACAAATACATTCCATGATTCACAGAAGCCAGGTCGCCTTATTGTTCCTCTATACATGGTAGGTATAGATTGCAACCCATAAGTTGTGCGATATTTTAAAGAATCCCTGTTTGGATAAATCTCAAAGTCACCGAAGTCAAGGATAGAAACCTTAATAACTCTTCTAAAAAGCTCATGATAAGGAATATACTTATACATACCATTACGAATAAACTTTGACGTTCCCTGCCCTGCTATAATAACATTTCTTGGATTCCAGGTAAATTTATAATTCCATGGGTTATTATCATATTCAGGTGCCACCAAGCCTCCGGTTGACGACCAAAAACCATTAAGTTTTCCCCCTTCATCTTTTATTTTGTCAATAATTCTCATGGCAGACATATGGTCGATACCGGGATCAACACCTAATTCATTAAGAAGTATAATTCCAGCTTCCTTAGCAGCTTCATCTAAAGCACTCATCTCCGGAGTAACATAAGAGGCTGAAACCATGTTTTTCTTCAACTTTATACACGCTTCTGCAACTATCATATGGAAGCGAGCAGGTAAAAATGAAATCACAACATCAGAATCTGTAATATTGTGAATAACATCATTTTCATCCTCTACGTTAAAACTTATAGCATGACCACATTCATGCCCATTAACTTTTACACGGGCATTTTCTACCTCAATATCTCCTACTGTAACCTGCCAGTCGTATTCAACTGCATGATCCAACAGATAATTAATAAGGCTTGTCGCTGAAAGCCCAGCACCTAAAACTAAAATTCTCTTTGCCATATTATTTGGAAAAATTACTAATTACTAATTACTAATTACAAATTACTAAGTTACAACTCATCTCTCTCAGAGGTACTCCTCAATATAACGATAATCAGGTGTAAGCTCCCCTTTATGTAGAATAACAGCTCTTTTAATTGGATTTGGCAGATCCAGGTTTTCAAAAGAAACCTCATAATCAGCAACAGCAATAGCTGGTACAAATTTGAGCAAAGCTTCACTAAAACCAAAAGAAGATTCACGAGGAAGTTCACTAGGTAAAATATCAACCGCCATTATTAGGAGTCCCTCACCCGTATAACCAAATTCCGGCTTTCTGGTAAAAGGATTATAAACAAATATGGGATCTTCTATTTCAGTCCCCTTATGTGTACATTCGATTGAGCCATCAGGATCGCAGGTAATATCACCAATTATTTTTAGTTTAGGCTCACCCTCCTTATATATTTTCTCAAGATAATCTTTTGTAATGATCCTTGGATAATTATCATTCCAGTACATACAATTCATCAGTACACTTAAATGGGGTATATATTTTTCAAATTGATCCTTATATTTCTCAGGATGATCATAATAATCATGAAGATCAAATTCCTGATTCTCATCAATGGGCTCAACCAGATCCCACTCAGAAAAAATAACTTTATAAATAATATTGTTTGGAAGATCCTCTCTCTCATGTAATGCAGGCAGATCTTCAGCTAATATCTGTTTTACGGGTAATAAACTAAGGATTTCCTGAGCACCCATAGAAACATTTCCATAACCGGTAAATCCAACTGTTAATGGGCATATTTCATCCGGCAGGCCCCTTTCTGCAATTTCGAGTCCAACTTCAGAAATTACTCTCTTTGCCTCATCAAGAGAATTATATTTATGTGACTGTTTTATTTTCAGAAAAGGGGTATCATAACCAAAATGCTTTAAACGTAAACCCAACGACCATAATGAATTTATCATGCCTGCCAGGCCTGCATACTTTCCAAAGAATATCAAGCGTCTGCCCATTTCATCCACTATTTTCTCATATTCGATCAGGGTACATTTTTTGTCTATCATCGCCTTAAGCATTGGCATATTATACTCCTGACCTTTTATTACATGAGAGAAAAAGATATAAGTTTTTCCTTCCTCAAAAAATGATATTGGCATTTCCTTAACACCAAAAATCACAGGGGCCTTACTTAAATCATTCGTAACAACTGCACCTGCATCTTCAAATTCCTTATCAGAAAATATTCTTTTAGGAGAGCTTTCCACCAGGGCTTCAAGACTATTATTATTTATCAGTTTTTTAAGATGTTTTGGAATGATCGCCACACGTCGTTCCATTACATATTTATCTTCATACCGTATTCCAATAATTTTATTCATGGTTATTTATCCATTTTGTTTCAATATTTTGTCAATGAACTTTGGAAAAATTCCAGACAACTTTTTTAAGAAAGTTCCATAGAAAAAGCGTTTATAGATGCAAACAAGCTTCTATAATGCTATAAATTTTTTCCAATGTTTGCGGAAACAAACATACAAAATTTTGTATAGTAAAAATCTTTTTTTAGAAAATGTTATTGATGTATTATTAAATTGTTAAATTGTTATTATATTGCATTGTTGTTAGAAGCATTGACGCATCATTAAACTAAGCAGAGCATGCTAAGCAAAGATCAATCAAACATTATAATTTTATTTTCTCTGGTAATCATATCACGTATATTGTTTATTGGGGAAGGATATGGAATTGAAGAAGATTCGTGGGGGCTTGTACTTAATTCCATGGAAATCTCAAGCATTAAAGAATACATAATATCAAGGATGCCAGGCCACCCTGTTTAGGAATTAATACTGGCAGTTTTATGGAATCTCGATCACTCTCCGGAAATCTATAATGGTTTAAGTGGATTATTCAGCCTTATCGCAGCTATTTACTTCTATCTTATCCTAAAAGAATTAAAGTTCAAGAACCCTTTGCTTGCCTCATCAGCAATGGTGTTAACTCCTATTATATATATTACAAGCACTTACACCATTGATTACATATGGTCGCTTGCTTTTATCATGATGAGTTACTATTATATTCTTTGGAATAAGAATTCTGTTGCTGGCATACTTCTAGGGCTTGCCATTGGCTGCAGAATAACAGCCGGTGCAATGATAATTCCTTTTTTATTTACAATATTAGTAAGCAGTAGCAAAAATAACTTACGCCATTCCATAGTTTTTGCTTTTATGTGTGTTGTAACTGCATTAATAACTTTTCTTCCGGTGATTATTTTTTATGGAATTGACTTCATTAATTATTATGAACTGCCCTACCCTCCTGTTTTCAAAGCTTTATATAAAGGTACTATAGGTGTTTGGGGAGCCTTTGCTTCAATAATTTTTGTTCTGATCTTATTTCTTTTCTTACTTAAACAAAAACTTAGGCCTTATAAAAAATCATATACCAAAAGTGTAAATCATCTATTATTTTCATGGATCCTTGCAATAATATTATATGTCATCGCTTATATTAAGTACCCGGAAAAATCAGCATTTTTGATCCCTGTAATTCCTTTTATTATTTTATTGTTTGGATACCTTCTGAAACCTGGATATTTTAAGATACTTGCATACTGTTTAATTATTTCATCATTCTTTATCAGTATAGATCTCACAGATAGATATCGTGGTGCAGGTTTTTCTGATCTGGCAGTAAAATTCAATATTTCAGGACAGGAAATATTCATTGATGTTCTTAATGGTCCAATATTTTCGGATAAATCCAAGAGAATAAACAAGCAAAACTTTACTAATAATATTGTTGATGCCTATTATGGAATAACCAAGAAAACAGTAATTATTTGCGGATGGTGGTATAATCAGCTAAAGGTTAATCTTATGGACAAGCAAAAAAATAATTATGTAAGGCTTGTATCTTATGCTGATGAAAACCAGCTTAAAGAATTTATCAGAGATGGTTACAAAATCAAGCATCTGCCTGAGCAGGATATTTCTAATGATTCAAAGTTCTTTTCAGATTATACCTCTTATTACTCCTCGCCTTTGTTAATAGAAATGACTAAAGTGAACTAGAGTTACGAGTGACTAAAGTTGTAAGTAACTAGAGTTTAAGGATTAGAAGACCGGGAGTCAGAAATCGGAAGAAAAATATTACTGTACTGATACTGAATAGCTTAATATTCATTAAACCTATAGCTGTCCTTATTTATCTGTAATATTTAACTTAGATCAATTTAATTTCAAAAAAACACAAAACCTAAAGCATATTTCCTTATTTTCGCAAATTGAAAAAATAATATTTATAGGAGGAATAAAAAATGGCAAAACAAAAAAACGTGTACCTTTTTGGTAACGGAAAAGCTGACGGCAAAGCCGACATGAAAAACTTGTTAGGTGGAAAAGGTGCAAATCTTGCGGAAATGAACCTTATTGGTGTTCCTGTACCGCCAGGATTCACAATAACAACTGAGGTTTGTAATAATTTTTTTAATATCGGTAAAGAAAAGACTAAAGAGATTATTGATGAAGAACTAAGAAGTGGAATGATCTTCATTGAAGGATTGATGAAAAGTGGCTTTGGCGACAGAGATAATCCTTGTCTGGTATCTGTGCGTTCAGGATCAAGGGCCTCTATGCCCGGTATGATGGACACTGTCCTGAATCTTGGCCTTAATGATGATGCAGTTGAGGGCATTGCAAGAAAGACAGGCAATCCTCGCTTTGCATGGGATTCATACAGGCGTTTTGTACAAATGTATGGTGATGTTGTATTGGGTATGAAGCCGGAACTTAAAACTGACAGTGATCCATTTGAAGTGATCATCGATGAATTAAAAGAAGAAAAAGGAATTATAAATGATAATGACCTTACAACTGATGACTTAAAGGAAATGGTGAGTCGTTTTAAAAAGGCTGTCAAGGATAAAACCGGTAATGATTTCCCTTACGATCCATGGGAACAACTCTGGGGTGCAATCATAGCTGTTTTTGGAAGCTGGATGAACGACCGTGCAATTCTTTACAGAAAACTGAACAATATTCCTTCTGAATGGGGAACAGCAGTAAATATTCAGGCTATGGTATATGGAAACATGGGTAGCGATTCTGCTACAGGTGTTGCTTTTACCAGAGATGCAGGAAACGGGGAAGATATTTTTAATGGAGAATATCTTATCAATGCCCAGGGAGAAGATGTTGTTGCAGGGATAAGAACCCCACAACTGATCACCCTTGAAGGATCCAAAAGATGGGCTAAGCTTGCAAATGTTACAGAAGAAGAGAGAATAAATAATTATCCATCACTGGAAGAAACAATGCCAGAACTTTATAGTGAGTTGAATGAAATTCAACAAAAATTAGAAGATCACTATAAAGATATGCAAGACCTTGAGTTCACCATTCAGGAAGGGAAATTATGGTTACTGCAAACCAGGAACGGAAAAAGAACAGGTTCGGCGATGGTAAAAATTGCAATCGACATGTTTAAAGAAGGAATGATAGATAAGAAGAGTGCAATATTAAGAGTTGAACCAAATAAACTTGAAGAACTATTACACCCTGTATTTGATGAGGCTGCCTTAAATTCTGCCAGGGTTATTGCCAGCGGATTGCCAGCTTCACCAGGTGCTGCAACCGGGCAAGTAGTCTTCCATGCTGATGAAGCAAATAAGTTCGAAAACACTATTCTCGTCAGACAGGAAACATCACCTGAAGATCTTGAAGGTATGGCTGTTGCTGTTGGCATATTAACAAAACTTGGAGGAATGACATCTCACGCTGCCGTTGTTGCACGTGGCATGGGGAAATGCTGTGTGAGCGGCGCCGGAAGCTTAAACATTGATGCCAAAGAAAGAACGATGAAAGTTGATGGCAATATTTTGAAAGAAGGTGATTGGATTTCATTAAACGGAACAACCGGTAAAGTTTATGAAGGAAAACTTAAAACTATAGACTCTGAATTAGGTGGAGATTTTGGTGAATTGATGAAACTTACCGATAAATTTGCAAAGATGTTGGTACGAACAAATGCAGATTCTCCAAAAGACTCAAGAGTTGCGCGTAGTTTTGGTGCTCAAGGTATTGGACTAACACGTACAGAGCATATGTTCTTTGAAGGAAGCAGGATTAAGAGTATGCGGGAAATGATACTTGCAAATGATGAAGAAGGAAGAAGAAAAGCCCTCGATAAGCTTTTACCTATCCAACGTGAAGACTTTGAAGGAATCTTTGAAGCCATGCAAGACCTACCTGTAACTATACGGTTATTAGATCCACCCCTTCACGAATTTGTTCCTCATGAAAAAGAAAACCAGGAAATAATGGCCAGGGAAATGAATGTAGATGTAGATGTAATTAAACGTAAGGTTGATGACTTGGCTGAATTCAACCCTATGCTAGGTCATCGTGGATGCCGCCTCGGGAACACTTATCCTGAGATATCGGAAATGCAGGCCAGAGCAATTATTGAAGCTGCATTAAATTTAAAAGCTAAAGGAATTAAGGCTATGCCTGAGATCATGATACCTCTTACAGGAACATATAAGGAAATGAAAATGCAGGAGGATATTGTAAGGGCAACTGTTGAGAAAGTTTTTGAGGAAAGAAATGATAGTATCGACTATCTTGTCGGGACTATGATAGAAATTCCAAGAGCTGCACTGGTTGCAGATAAGATTGCAGAATCAGCAGAGTTCTTTTCATTTGGTACTAATGACCTAACTCAAATGGGCTTTGGCTATTCAAGGGATGATGCAGGAAGGTTTCTGCCTATATACATTGAAAAAGGAATTCTTGAAAATGATCCTTTTGAAATCCTTGATCAAGAAGGGATTGGGCAATTGATGAAGATCGCTGTTAAAAAAGGGAGGAAAACCAGAAAGGATATTAAAATTGGTATTTGTGGTGAACATGGTGGTGAACCTTCTTCTGTTGAATTTTGCAACAGCCTTGGCTTCGACTATGTGAGCTGTTCTCCTTTCCGTGTTCCTATTGCAAGACTAGCAGCAGCACAAGCTGTGATCAAACAAAAGGCAGCAAAGAAAAAGAAGAAAAAGAACAAAAAATAAATAAAAATAACCTGTAGGGATGTGATTAATCACATCCCTACAGGTTATTTTTATTGATTCAACATAACCGGCATCACAAGCATTAAAATGTCTTCGTCCTTATTTTCATTATCCACAGGTAACAAAATACCTGCACGGTTAGGTTCTGACATTTCAATCCTTACTTCATCATTATCAATATTATTAAGCATTTCCTGAAGGAAGCGTGAGTTAAAGCCAATCTCCATATCCTGGCCTTTAAAATTACATGTCAGCCTCTCCCTGGCTTCATTCATATAATCAATATCCTCTGCTGAAAGAACTAATTCCTTTCCTGAAAGCTTAAACCTTACCTGATGTGTTGATTGATTAGCAAAAATAGCAACACGCCTGATTGAATTAAGTAAAGGAATTCTTTCAATAGTTAAAACATTGGGGTTTTCAGGGGGAATAACGGCCTCATAGTTAGGATATTTACCTTCAATGATACGGCATACCAAATCCACATTATTGAAAGAAAAGAATGCATTTGTTTCATTGTATTCCAGTTTAACAGCAAAGTCCTCAAGAGAGAGAATATTTTTTAATTGATTCAAGGGTTTTTTAGGTAGAATAAAAGACGCTACTGACTCTGATTTGGCATCAAGCCTCTTGTATCTAACCAGCTTATGTGCGTCGGTAGCAACAAAAGTTACATTTTCAGGAGATAGTTCAAAATTTATCCCTGACATAACAGGACGTAACTCATCACTTCCTGTAGCAAAAATCGTTTTATTGATAGCATCAGCCAGGACATTTGAATCTATACTAAGTTCGTTTGTATTTTCCAGTACCGGCTTTTTAGGATATTCCTCGCTATTATGTCCTGAAAGTTTATACTTTCCTTCTCCGGCTGAAAGTTCAATGCCGAAAGTATCTTTATTAATTGTAAAAGTTACCGGAATATCTGCAAAGGTTTTCAAAACATCCAGGAGTTTCTTTGCCGGAATAGCAATAGAACCGGGCTCCTCACCTTTATCAAGAGGTATAGTAACAGACATGGTGGTTTCCAAATCTGAAGCTGTTACTATAAATGAATCTTTCTGTAATTCAAATAAAAAATCATCTAAGATAGGTAATGTATTATTTGTGCCTAAAACCCCGCTAATAAGCTGTAGATTCTTCAATAATAGTGTACTGGATACAATGAATTTCATTCTGTTTGTTTTTATATTTTGTGGTTTAAATAATTTAACAGGAATATTGGTCCCGATAGCTATCGGGATGGAATGCTGGAATATTGGGAATATATCTAAATTTTATTTCCCATTATTCCATCCTGAAATTTCTTCAGGATTCCATTCATCCATTATTCCAATTCTCGATCTGTAAAAATATAAAAAAATCAAATCGCTTTCTCAATTTATAAAAAAATCTTTTGTCGATTTTTGTGATTTCGTGCTTTAGTGGCATTTTTTTCTCGCCACAAAAACAGTAAACCACTAAATAACACTAAATACTGTATGTTTAAAACTTTATCTTAAAAAAAATAAAAAAATCTTAACAAACACGAATCATATTGATAATTTTGCATACTTTTAAAACCAAATTTTTGTCAAACTAAATTCAATTATTGTGAAGAGATTATTTCTGTTTTTTTTGATTTTACCTTTTGTAGCTCTGGCCATTGGTCAAACAAATCAGGAGGAAAGTGCGAACATACAAACTGATTCCACACAAGTATCTCCCCGGGACTCAACTCTTACAGTTGAAGAAATCCAATTTAGAGATTCTATTGCTGCCATTAACCAGGATTCAAGACTCGTACAGGAAGCCCAGGAGAAATATAACACCGGAGTGCAAAAATATGAGGCTGAAAAATACCACGAGGCAATTGAAATGTTTAATCAATCATTAGAAGTTAAACCTGATTTCATCATTGCAATCTTTAACAGAGGAATGGCTTACTTTGAATTGGAAGAATATAGTAAAGCCTTACAGGATTTTGATAAGGTACTGGAAATCGATGAGACTTCAATAGATGCGAGATATAAAAAGGCTGAAAGCCTGGCAGGCATGAAGGAATATGAAAAATCTGCAACTGTTTATAGCGTCCTGATAAAAATGGAGCCCTCTAAATATAAAGCATATTATTATCTGGGTGGGATAAAATTCTTAATGGGTGAATATGAGGAAGCAATAAAACAGTTTAATCAGGCAATAAATTTGAATCCGAAATACGCAAATGCATACAACGACAGAGCAAGCTGTAAAAGAAAAATGGAAGACTATCAGTCAGCTATCAGTGATCTGAATAAAGCCATTACAATTGATCCAAACCAGGCATTTATATACAACAACCTCGGGAGTACAAAAAAGAAGATCAAGGATTATAGCGGAGCAATCGCTGCATACAATAAAGCTATTGAGAAAAATCCCGAGTACTTTCTTGCTTTCAATAACAGAGGAAGTATTTATCTTGAACAAAAATCCTATGATAAAGCAATATCAGATTTTGACAAAGCTATAAAGTTAAATATGAATTATTCGCCGGCATATAATAATAAAGGTATTGCATTAAACAAAATGGAAAAATATCAGGAGGCTATTCAGAATTTCGATATAGCAATTGAGAACAATCCTGGCTATGCTGTTGCTTATTTAAATCGTGGTATTGCCAAAGAGATGAGCAGAGATGCTGAAGGCGCATGTGCTGACTGGAAAAAAGCAGGGGAACTTGGAATGGACCTTGGTGGAAAATATTTTAATACTGAGTGTGAATGATTTTATAATGAAATTGGAAATTAGGCAATAAAAATAAATTTTTCCCAAATTTCTAATTTCCAATTTCTGAAAACTAATTAAAACAAATACATAAACAGATGAATAAAAGACTATTATATTTTATCCCGGGACTATTACTAATAATTAGTTCTCATCTCAATGCCCAGAATGTCGAATTCAAAGCCTCAAATTTTAAGGATCAAAAAGATGGATTTAAAACAGCCGTTGAAAGCTTGAAAGCAGGCAATGAACAATTTGAAGCTGCTCTTGAAGCAATTGAAAACAAAACAGATCCGGGAGAAGCTTTTTCTAATGCACTCATAAATTTCGAGAAAGCACAAAGCTTTAATCCCAACAATGCTGGCCTGAACTACAAAATGGGCAAATGTATTTTTGAAAGTGGTGACAAAACAGAAGCTATACTATATCTTAATAAAGCAATAAAACTTAATGCTGAAATTAATCCTGATGCATATTTTACCTTAGGAAAAGCTCTTACTCTCGAACATAAGTTTGAAGATGCAAGAAAGAACATCAAACTCTATAAAACAAAGCTAAAAGAAAAAGATTATCTTAAGAAAAAAAGTGAAATAAACAAGCAATTACTTGAGATTGAAGCGGCAACAAAAATGATCCATTTTCCAAGGAAAAGGATTTGGGTTGATAATCTTAAAAAGATAAATTCTGAATATGCAGATTATTGCGCAGCAATTACAGCTGATGAGTATATGATGATTTTCAATTCAGAACGTAAGGATAAGGGTAATTCTTCTGATATTTATGTCTCTTATCGGGATAAAAGTACCTGGTCTGCTCCCGTCGGACTTGATGATCCGTTAAACACAGATGGTGAGGATGTATGCCTTGCACTTTCACCCGACGGTCAACAAATATTTGTTCTTAAAGAAGAAAATGACAAAGAGAATATATATTTATCATTTCTCGAAGGAGACACCTGGTCGGAACCTGAAAAACTTGCAGAGAATAAGATCAATACTGAATTCAATGAAAGTCATGCAAGTTTCTCTTATGATGGAATTAAAGTTTATTTTGTCACTGACAATCCATTTGCCAACAAAGGTGGTGATGATATTTTCTTCAGCGGAAGAATAGTAACTTCACATTATGAAGCATGGGGCAAAGCACATACCATCGGATCAGAAATAAATACAATTTATGATGAAGGTGCAATCTTTATGCACCCCGACGGTCAAACACTTTATTTCAGTTCCAAAGGCCATAACTCAATGGGAGGATATGATATTTTTAAGTCAACCCGTTTATCAGGAAGATGGTCAGACCCTGAAAATATGGGATACCCTATCAATACTCCATATGATGAAAAGTACTTCGTTATGTCAGCTAACGGGAAACATGCGTATGTAACCTCAAACAGAAAAAAAGAAGGTATGGGAGATTTTGATATTTATAAGGTAACTTTCCTTGGGCCTGAAAAAGCTCCGGTTATTGATAATGAAGATCACCTGCTGGCGAGTTTTGCCAAACCAATACAAGAAGTTAGTTTTGCCGGGACAGTGAAAGTTGAATCCAAACACCTTACGATTTTGAAAGGACGTGTTCTTGATGCCTTCACTAAGGATCCTGTAAAAGCCGATATCGAAATAGTTAATAATGTAAGAAATGAAGTTATTGCAACATTTCAATCCAACAGTAAAACAGGTAAATTCCTTGTTTCACTTCCTGCCGGTATAAATTATGGTATTGCTGTAAAAGCACCTGAATATCTTTTCCATTCCGAAAACTTTAATCTTCCTGAAACAAGCGATTATCAGCTTGTAGATATTGACATTTACCTCAAGAATGTTTGTATTGGCTGTAAAATCGTTTTACGAAATATTTTCTTTGCCACAGGGAAATATACCTTAAGACCGGAATCTACCACTGAGTTAACCCGACTTGTTGACCTTATTAATGATATTGCAAAAGTAAAACCCGGAATAAAAATTGAGATTTCCGGGCATACGGATAATGTGGGTTCTGAAGCAATGAACCAAAAACTTTCTGAAAACCGGGCAAAAGCTGTTGTTAATTATCTTACAGGGAAAGGCATCTCTTCTCAGAAACTTGTTTATAAGGGTTATGGCTCAACTGATCCGGTTTCAAGTAATAGCACTGCTAAGGGAAGGCAGGAAAACAGAAGAACAGAGTTTAAAATTCTTGAAGACTAATGCATAAATGAATGAATGCGTGAATGCCTGAATGCGTGAATGATTAAATAAAGTTATGCTTATGAAAAAACAGATGATTCTAAAAATTGTAATTGCATCAATAGTACTATCAGCATGTAGTACTGTGCCATTTTCAGGGAGAAAAACTTTAAATGTTATACCAGCATCATCAATGTTGGCCATGAGTTTTCAGCAATATGATGATTTTTTAAAGGAAAACAAGGTCAGCACCAACCAGGCTCAGACGCAAATGGTTAAGAGGGTTGGAAAAAATTTGCAAAATGCAGTCGAGAAATATTTCAATGATAAAGGAGAAAGCAATATTTTAAAAAATTATTCATGGGAATTTAACCTGGTTGAAAGCAAAAATGTTAATGCATGGTGTATGCCGGGTGGTAAAGTTGTTATTTATACAGGCATCCTTCCTGTTACAGCTGATGAAGCAGGTTTAGCTGTAGTTATGGGACATGAGATCGCTCATGCAATAGCAAAGCATGGTAACGAACGCATGAGCCAGGCATTGATCACACAAATGGGAGGTTTGGCACTGGCCCTCGCCATTGAAGAAAAACCTGAAGAGACAAAAGAACTTTGGATGATGGCCTTTGGAGTTGGCACACAATTAGGCGTAATGCTTCCATACAGCCGGCTTCATGAGAACGAAGCAGATTATATGGGATTGATATTTATGGCTAAGGCAGGATACGATCCAAATACTGCTGTTAGTTTTTGGGAGAGAATGGAGGCACAGAGCAGTGGACAAGCCCCACCGGAATTTTTAAGTACTCACCCATCTCACAGCACCAGGATCAAGAAAATAAAGGAGGCCATGCCAGAAGCAATGAGCTACTATAAGAAATAATTACGAATTACGAATTAGGTTTTACGGACCTGAAACTTGAAACATGCTTATTTACCTTATAGGTTTTATGGGTTGTGGAAAGACATCTACCGCCAAACGTCTTGCTAACAAACTTGGCTACAAATTCGTAGATATGGATGATATGCTTGAACAGGAATATCATATATCTATCAGTGATCTGTTTGAAAAATATGACGAAGATGCTTTCAGAAAGCTTGAACAGGCCATGCTTCACAAAACCTTTTCGTTGGAAAATGCAGTGATCTCAAGCGGTGGCGGGACTCCATGCTTTGAAAACAATATGGCGACTATCAATGATAACGGCATCTCCATTTATCTTCAGATGAGTCCTAAAATGCTACTCGACAGGCTTGAGAACTCAAAAAAAACTCGTCCTCTTTTACAGAATATTAAGAAAGAGAACAGATTGGAATTCATTAGAGATCTTCTAGAAATAAGAGAGAAATACTACCAGCAAGCAAAATATATAATTGAGGGAAAGGATATTGATATTAACAAACTAACTAATCTATTATCCTCCGTGTAACTCTGTGTCCTCTGTGAAATATTTTAAAACATTACATGGAGATCACCCAGAAAATATTGAGAAACACTGAGACATCTAAAATATATCCAACAATTTTTAATCATCTTTCAGCTTTAGCAATACAACATTCTCCACATGATGCGTATGCGGAAACATATCAACTGGCTGAATTTTATAAATGTAGTAAAGCTCTTTCATTAGTGCAATGTCTCGTGCCTGTGTCGCCGGATTGCAACTGATATATACAATTTTTTCAGGCCGTATATTCAGTATTTGTTCCACTACCTTTTGATGCATACCCGCCCTTGGCGGATCAGTTATAATAATATCAGGTTTTCCGTTTTCCTTAATAAAATCAGGATTTAAGGTCTTAACAATATCTCCTGCATAAAAAGCGGTATTTGTGATATCATTTATTTTAGAATTCTCATTAGCATCCTCTATAGCCTCCGGGATGAATTCTATTCCTATGACATTTTTTACTGATGATGCTATGAAATTTGCGATAGTCCCTGTTCCTGTATAAAGATCATAAACAGTTTCATCACCTGTAAACTCAGAAAAATCTTTAGCAGTTTTATATAATTCACAGGCTTGCTCGCTATTAGTCTGAAAAAAGGATTTGGGGCCTATCTTAAACTTAAGGTCGCCCATTTTCTCAATAATAAATGGCTTCCCACTATACAATTCAGCCTTCAGATCATATACTGAATCATTCTTTTTATCATTAATAATATACATCAGTGATGTAATCTCAGGAAATTCTTTATGAACAAAACTCATTAAGCCTTCAACCTCTGTTTTTTCATAATAATTAAATACCATGATCACCATCAGTTCTCCGGTGGATGTTGTCCTGATTATTAGATTCCTTAAAAAACCCTGCCAGCTCTTTGCCTGATAAAAGCTTAGGTCATGATCATCAGCATATTGTTTTATTGATAATCGAATATCATTTGAAGGATCTTTCTGAAGATAACAATGATCTATATTCAGAACTTTATCAAATATCCGCGGAACATGAAGACCAAGAGCATTCATATTACGCACTTCCGGATCATTTCTTTTATCAGTATCAATAAGCCATTTTTTATCAGAAAACGAATATTCCATTTTATTACGGTAATACCTGGTGTTCTCCGAAGGTATAATATCGGGAATTGGAGGAATTTCCAGTTTGCCTATCCTGATAAAACTATCTTCAACCTGCTTTTGTTTAAAGGCCAACTGATCGTAATAGTCGAGGTTTTGCCATTTACAACCGCCACATACACCAAAATGCGAGCAGAACGCTTCAACACGTTTGCCTGACATCTCATGGAACTTCACTGCTATACCTTCGAGATATGTTTTTTTCTTCTTTGTGATCCTTACATCCACTATATCACCCGGAACTACATAAGGTATAAATATAACCAGATCATCAACCCTTGCAACAGCTTTCCCATCAGAGCCTGCATCTATTATTTTAACTTTTTCAAAAATCGGAAATGGCTTTCTTTTTCGTCCCATTGCTTTCTCTGTTATAATTGCAGCAAAAGTATCAATAATTTGTTATATGTTATTGGTTATATGTTATTAGTTATTAGAGTTTATAGCAAATATGAATATCGCCACAGAAATCACAGATTCACAAACAAATATTAGTCTTTAATTCGTGAATTATTGGAAAAAGTAATTCTGCAATGGATGTTCTTTTGTTCGATGGTTTCTCTTCGGGCTTCGGACTTCCGACTTCCGACCTTGTATAATTGAATCTTTGTATATTTGTATAATTGTATAATTGTATAGTGGGGTAAAAACTACTCTCAAAGAAGGTAGTTTTAAATTACTGCCATTGGGCACTTATTAAAAGGAATGATGGAATAGTGGAATAATGGAAAGAAAGGCAATATTCCATTATTCCAACCTTCCAATATTCCTGTATCTTTTATCATGTATAATAAAAAAGAAATTATCATCAAAGAAAATGGATTTCTAATTCAAATTAATTATGAAAATTCTACCAATCGAGAAAGTCAGGGAGGCAGATGCATATACAATAGAGCATGAGCCGGTAATTTCAACTGATCTTATGGAGCGTGCTGCCACACAATTGTGTCAATGGATAAGCGCAAATATTTCAAAAGATAACAAAATCACTCTTGTTTGCGGTATTGGGAACAATGCAGGTGACGGACTTGCCCTTGCAAGATTGTTGTCAGCTAAAGAGTATAATGTTGAAGTATATATTATCCGGTACTCGGATAAGACATCCGACGATTTCAAAATCAACCTCGAAAGATTACGTAAGACAAAGTCAGTAAAGTTTTTTGATATTAAGAAAGAAAACAAAACACCTGATTTCCTTAACAAAGATGTTATTGTTGACGGGATTTTTGGTTCAGGATTATCCAGGCCTGTCGAAGGATTTATTGCTGAAGTGATTGATAATATCAATAAAAGTCAAGCTAAAATTATAGCTATTGATGTACCTTCGGGTTTGTTCACTGATAGCAGTAATTCTGGCAGTAAAGGTTATATTATAAATGCAGACTACACCTTAACTTTTCAATTCCCAAAATTGGCTTTCCTTTTCCCCGAAAATGAAAAATATGTGGGTAAATGGGTAGTATTACCTATTGGATTGCATAGTGGATTTATTGAAGATATTGAAGTAAAAAACCACCTTATCCAAAGAAATAATTGTACGAGTCTGTTAAAAGCCCGAAGTAAGTTTTCTCATAAAGGAAATTTCGGTCATGCATTATTAATCTCAGGAAGCTACGGAAAAATGGGTGCCGCTGTATTAGGGTCAAAAGCATGTTTAAGAAGCGGAACAGGATTACTCAGTGTTCATGTTCCGAAGATTGGGTATCAGATAATCCAGACTGCAGTTCCGGAGGCAATGTGCAGCATCGACAGCTCTGATCATTTCTTTACCGACTTCATTGATCCATCAAACTACAACGCCATCGCAATAGGGCCGGGAATTGGTATGGATAAATCTACTCAGAATGCACTAAAATTGCTTATTCAAAATGTGTCATCACCAATGATCTTTGATGCCGACGCAATTAATATTCTTGGGGAAAACAAAACATGGATTCCCTTCCTTCCGAAACTTAGCATTCTGACTCCTCATCCAAAGGAATTTGAACGGCTGACAACAAAAGCCGCAAATGACTTTGAACGTAATAATATGCAGCGTGAATTTTCAGTGAAGTACAAAGTTTATGTAGTTTTAAAAGGTGCGCATACAGCTATCACATGTCCTGATGGCAGTTGTTACTTTAACAGCAGTGGAAATGCAGGAATGGCAACAGCGGGAAGTGGTGATGTTCTTACAGGAATTATCCTTGGCTTACTTGCACAAAATTATCATCCAAAAGTAGCTGCAATTCTTGGTGTTTATCTGCATGGACTGGCCGGTGATATTGCTGCATTGGAAATTGGGATGGTTGCTTTGATAGCTGGAGACATCACGGAGTGTTTAGGTGATGCCTTTATGGAATTGTCTAATTCAGCGCAAGATCAGCAGACATCTCATTCTCAACCCGAAGATTTTCAATAATGAACTGTTGCCTGACAGGAGTATTTTTACCCATATAAAAAGTCAGGATATCACTTATGGATGTATCCTTTTTAAGTATCACCGGATCAAGCCTGATTGTAGCTCCGATAAAATTAGAGAACTCATCAGGTGATATCTCTCCAAGCCCTTTAAATCGGGTTATTTCAAAATTTGCACCAAGCTTTGATAAGGCCTTCAGTTTTTCTTCATCAGAGTAACAATATATCGTTTTTTTCTTATTCCTGACCCTGAACAGTGGTGTCTGCAAAATATATAAATGCCCACGTCTTACAATCTCAGGATAAAACTGAAGAAAAAATGTTAGCAGTAGCAGGCGAATATGCATACCGTCAACATCAGCATCAGTAGCAATAACTACATTGTTATATCTTAGATTATCAAGCCCATCTTCAATATTTAAAGCCGTTTGAAGCAGGTTAAACTCTTCATTTTGATAAACAATCTTTTTGCTAAGCCCGTAGCAATTCAGAGGTTTGCCTTTAAGACTAAATACAGCCTGAGTATTTACATCCCTTGATTTTGTAATTGAACCGCTTGCTGAATCTCCCTCAGTTATGAATAAGGTAGTATTAAGTCTGCCATCCATGTTAGTATTATAATGGATCTTACAATCCCTGAGTTTTTTATTATGAAGACTTACCTTTTTTACGCTTTCTCTTGCCAGCTTTTTTATTCCTGCAATTTCTTTACGTTCTTTTTCTGAGAGTAAAATTTTCCTTAATAAAATATCAGCAACATCAGAATTCATATGAAGATAATTATCAAGATTCCGTTTAATTGTATCATGAATATAGTTTCTAATAGTCATACCTTCAGGTTCTATAAGTGTTGATCCCAGTTTTGTTTTTGTTTGAGATTCGAATATAGGTTCCTGAACTTTAATACTTACAGCAGCAACAATAGATGCCCTGATATCATTAGTATCAAAATCTTTTTTATAGAACTCCCTCACAGTTTTCACAATTGCTTCTCTAAAAGATGCCTGGTGTGACCCTCCCTGTGTAGTATGCTGACCATTTACAAAGGAATAATATTCCTCACCCCATAATTTAGAGCTATGTGTGAAAGCACATTCAAAATCGCCTTCTTTAATATGTATTATAGGATATAGTACAGAACTGTTTACATAATTATTCAGAAGGTCATGCAAGCCATTCTTTGCAACAAATCTTTGTCCGTTAAAAATTATACTGAGGCCGGTATTCAGGTAAACATAATTCCAGAGTAATTTCTCAATGTACTCGCTTATGAAATGAATGTTTCCAAAAAATTTCTTACCGGGAATAAAATTGATAATGGTGCCCTGTTTTAGATCACATTCCTTCTCTTTCTCATCTTTTATCAGCTCGCCATAGCCAAACTCAACGATTTTTGTTTTATTTTCTCTTACTGACTGAGCGGTAAATGATGAAGATAATGCATTAACAGCCTTAGCTCCAACACCATTCAAGCCAACAGCTTTTTTAAAGACCTTTGAATCGTATTTTGCACCAGTATTGATTTTTGAAACACAATCAATAAGTTTACCCAGTGGCATTCCCCTACCGTAATCTCTTATCAGAACAGACTTTTCACTTATTGTAACTTCTATGGTTTTACCATATCCCATTACAAATTCATCAATCGAATTATCAATGATCTCTTTTATTAGAACATATATTCCATCATCCTGTGATGCTCCATCACCCAGTTTCCCAATATACATACCTGGTCGCAGCTGTATATGCTCCTTCCAATCGAGTGATCTTATACTCTCTTCAGTATATTTTTCTGACATTGTCTGGTAATTTTCTACAAAAGTATAATAAAGCTTTGTTAATTGGGGCTTACAGAAGAAATTTTATTAAATAACTTATTCACATTGCTTGTTTAACTGTTGAGTTGTTGATTTAAATAATATTTTGTAACTTAACACCCTTTTGTTATAATGAATAAATAAGTTGACAATGTTCATCTATTCAAACCTAATCATATATTACTTTTCGGGAACTGGTAATGCAAAAAATGCTGCTGAGTGGATTGGAAATATTGCAATGACAAAAAAGATTAAATTTGGAGCAAAAAAAATCCTTAATAATTTTATACTAATACAAATTTGCATGAAATATTTAAAATTTAAGCTCAATGACTCTATCGGAACAATTACATTTAACGATGATGACAGAAGAAATTGTTTAAGCACAGCCTTACTCGAGGAATTACTAATATGTTTTGATAAGCTAAATCAAAAAGACAGCAGAGTTGTTATTATCAGGGCAAATACCGGTAGTAAAGTCTGGTCATCAGGTTTCAACATAAAAGAGCTACCCCATCCCGGTAATGATCCATTATCATATAATAATGCACTCGAGAAAGCACTAAGGGCCATACAGGAATTTCCCGCTCCTGTGATAGCTATGATTGAAGGTAGTGTGTGGGGTGGAGCATGCGAATTAGCCTTCACTAGTGATATCCTCATTGGTACTCCTACTGCGACCTTTGCGATCACACCTGCAAAAATTGGTGTTCCTTATAACTCATCAGGTATTATTCATTTTCTTAATATTGTAGGTATAAATATTGCTAAGGAAATGTTTTTTACAGCTCAACCAATTAGTGCTGCTAAAGCCGAAAATCTGGGAATATTGAATCATTTGGTTACAACTGATGAACTTGAAGAATTTACTTTTAACATGGCAAAACAGATCAGTTCTAATTCCCCGTTAAGCATTAGAGTAGTAAAAAAGCAGATCAATACATTAGCTGCTGCTGACCCACTTACACCCGATACATTCGAAATGATACAGGATTTGCGTAGGGAAGCTTATGAGAGTGAGGATTATCTGGAAGGGTTAAAAGCATTTATTCAAAAGAGACCGGCACGGTTTACTGGTAAATAAGAAAAAACTCTTTTTTCTAAACCCCAATATTTTCAATAAGATAAAAAATATCGTATATTTGAAATTATTTTCATTATTAATCATAAAACTTTAATTATGAAATGTAAAATACTTTTTATTGGATTATTCTTGAGTTTAACTCTTATTATGAATTCAAATGCGCAAATCCAACCTGAAAATCCAGGCCTTGAAGATTGGGAAGACGCCGGGACTGTTTTTGATGAACCGGTTAACTGGAGTTCAATAAAAACCTCGGATGACCCGGGAATTAATCAATATGCTCCGGTTGTATGGGATCAAAGTACAGACGCCCATAGTGGAAATTACTCTGTGAAGCTTTTTAATGTTGAAACCTTTGGTATAGTTGCGGCAGGCACCATTACTAATGGCATAGTACATGCCGATTTTAATCCTGACAGTGGTTATGTATATACAGAGGCAAACGACCCCCGATGGAATACTCCATGCAACGACAGGCCTGACAGTATTGTCGCCTGGGTTAAATATTTTCCTGAGCAAAGTGATGTTGGAAGAATCCGCGCAATAGTTCACACTGGTGATGCTCAAATTCCTGACCCTGCAAAAACCAATTGGGTTGGAGAAGCAGAAATAAATTTCACTACAGAAATAAATAACTGGACCAGACTATCAGGTCATTTTAATTATTATAACAACGATACACCTGACTATCTTTTGATTGTAATGTATTCAGGTAATGGAACAACACCGGTTAAAGATAGCTGGGTATTAATTGATGACGTTGAACTAATATACAATCCACAAGGAATTGAAGAACAGTTTCCAGGTAAAATAGACATCTATTCCCAAAATAATAGTGTTTTTATCAACTGGGAATCTAAAAACTCCACAAAAAATGCAGATATTAAAATTCTTGATATTTCAGGGAGAACTGTATGGACAGGTAATATCAAAACAAATGAGAAAAAGATCATTCAAATGAACGTTCCAAAAGGAATTTACGTTTGCCAAATTACCGGGGAGTTGCAGGTTTATACCCAGAAACTATTGATACAGTAGCAGGAGGAACAGCGGCAGTGGCAGTAATAAGAGTTGTGAAATTTAACATTTAAGCTGAAGATTTGACATACCGCCTGATTTTAATATTAGTCTTTCTTTCCTTTATTCAGACATCCTTTTCCCAGGAAAACGGTTTCTTTAAAGGGGTTGTGAAAAATAAAGAAAGTGGAGAAACTCTCATTGGAGCTCATATCATTTTAAAAAAAGATAGATCATCTGGTACAATCTCAAATATAAATGGTGAGTTTTCTATTTCACTTAAACCTGGGAAATATACATTTTTGGTTTCTTATACAAATATGCAATCTGATACTGTTATAGTGTCAATTATTTCGAAAAAAACAACACACAGAACAATTGAACTCCCTGAATATATTGCTGTATTTGAGGAAATTGAAATCAAAACTGAGAAGTTCCAAAAAAGAATTGAAGACCTCACATTCTCTATTGAGATAATTAAACCCGACTTTATTGAAAACAAAAATACCAGGACTATTAATACTATCCTTGACTTAACTCCGGGGCTCAACATACTTGATGGTGAGGCACAATTACGTGGAGGAAGCGGATTTACTTTCGGTGTTGGAAGCAAAGTTGCTGTTTTGGTTGATGATATGCCAATGCTTTCCGGTGACGCAGGCAGGCCATACTGGGAATTTATACCTGTGGAGAATATTGAGCAAATTGAAGTAGTTAAAGGTGCATCATCAGTACTATCGGGGTCTTCAGCATTAAGTGGAGCAATATATATACGAACTGCTCTCCCTAATATAGAGCCGCTAACAAAAATAAACCTATACTCAGGTTTCTACTCTGCACCCAAGGATAAATCCCAAAAATGGTGGAAAGATTACCCATATATTACAGGTGTTAATTTCCTTCATTCGCGGCGGGTTAAATACATGGATATCGTGTTTGGCGGAAACCTGAATTTCGATCATGGCTATATTGGTGCTCCAAAGCCGGGACCTTTCGTAATCGATACCGTAACAAACTTCTCTGACAAAGAAGTTGCAGGCAGAAGAGCAAGATTCAATCTTAAAATCAGGCGAAGATCAAAAAAAATTGAAAGACTGAATTTCGGAATTAACAGTAGTTTTATGATCGACAAATCCAATCTTATTATTGCATGGCTTGATGATACAACTAATTTCTACCGTGCCTACCCCGGAGGTATTGTGCTCCGGGATCGCTTTATGTTCTATCTTGATCCTTTTATAAATTTTTATTCTAATATTAACATTAAACATAGCCTGAAAGCACGGATATTGTTTAATGACAATGAAATGACTAACAATCCTACCAACAAGGTTATATCGATATATGGAGACTATCAGTTCAGAAAAACCTATACTAATATTAAAGATCTTATATCTATTTTAGGACTTTCTTACCAATATGTAAATGTTCATGACGAAACATATATCGGTTCAGGTTCCCTAGATAACAAAATGAAAAATTTCTCATTGTTTTTGCAAATCGAAAAAAAAATATGGGATGAAATTAACTTTTCATTCGGTGTTAGAACAGAATACTACAGTATAAATGATTCCATCAAAGAATTTAAACCTATCTTCAGATTCGGAACAAGCTGGAAATTAGCCCAGGAAACATATATGAGAGCTTCTTTTGGACAAGGCTACAGATTTCCGACAATTACTGAGCGGTTTATGCGGACATCTTATGGTTCCTTTGGAGTATTCGATAACCCAGAGCTTAAACCTGAATATAGCTGGAACGCGGAACTTGGAATAAAACAAGGTTTTAAGTTTTTAAACTATTACGGATATATTGATGTTGCAGCATTCTGGCAGGAATATACTAACACAATTGAATATTTATTCGGTTTCTGGGACCCGACATATACATTCGCTGTAGCCGGATTCAAATTTGTGAACACAGGCCAGTCAAGGATACTCGGCCTGGATATATCTGTTACTACACAAGCCCGTTTCAGTAAGCATTCAAGCCTGAATGCAATTCTCGGATACAACTATATTTTACCAGAAACATTAGAACCGGACCTTGTTTTCGCAGAAGATTATAATCCTGGAGGACAAACTGAATTCAGTTATAATTCAACCAGTGTGGATCCAAGTCAAAGAATATTAAAATACCGATTCCTTCAAACTCTCAAAGGTGATTTTGAATTTGAATATAAAAAATACTCCTTCGGGTTTAGTATAAAATATTTTAGTAAAATTGAAAACCTCGATAAATCTATTGAAGATTTTGAACAAGCTACCGTTAGTTCAGGGGGAACATTACAACCGGTTTACTATATGAACTATTTTTATAATCATAATAATGGAAATGTAATTATGGATGGTAGAATTAGTTATTCCTTCAACCAACATCATAAAATAGCATTTATTGTTGATAATATGCTTAACCGGACATATTCTTTGAGACCACTCAGGGCTGAAAAAATGAGAACAATTATGCTTCAATATACTATGAAATTTGATTGATAATATTAAATTGTAGTCACAAACAATATTGGGATCAATGTAGGTCAACGCCATAGCGTTGATCTACATGATGGATTTATATTTTCCAAGCGAAATCATTACGACACCTGTTATTGAGATTACAGCCCCAATCAATTGGTAGCCATCCGGAAATACATCAAAAAACAAATAAGCCCCAACCAACACAAATACATTTCTTGTTGACCGAACTAAAGTAGCTTTGGATGCTTCAATATACTTCAAAGCAGTATATGAAGCAACAGCAGTTAGAAAAGGACCTAAGAGAGAACCCAGAAAAATATTAAAGAATGCTGAACGTGAAATATACAATGACTCCTGCTGAAATATTAAACTTAAAACTGAAAATCCAAATAAATATACAACACGGTTTAATGAAAGTATAGACGGATCAATGCTTTTAATATTGGATTTAGCAATAATTGTTGCTACGGCATACAACAAACCTGATATTAAAATGTATTCCGATCCATACATCAGGAAATCAGAAAATCCTGAATTACTCTGGTAACTAATGACAAAAGTTCCTCCCAGGGTTAGTATTAAGCCAAGAACTTCGATCATGTTAAATCTTTCGTGTAAAATAAGCATCCCAAGGACGGTAACAAAAAATGGTGTCATATTCGCGATGAATGCAACTATTGCAGGATTCTCAATAATATTAATGGAGATAAAGAATAAAAGGGTTGCGCCCACTTCAAGTATACCAATACTTATCAAGGCTATTTTCGATCTTCTATTCAGGAGTTTAATCTTTCTGATCTTTCCTGCTCTCAAAGTGTACATTAAATTCCATAACAAACCCAAACCAAACCAGTAAAACCCGAACTGGGCCAGGTGTAACTCATTCAAGGCAGCCTTGCTGAAGATATACACATTTGAAAGTGCAAGTGCAGCAAGAAAAGCAAATAGATAACCTTTGAGGCGGGAATTTATATACATATGATCCTGTAGTCCTTATTCTGAGACAAAGATATGAAAATAGGAATAAGGTTTCAGGTTTCAAAATTGTGCCGAGGTCACATGGCCAAGTACACTCATTTCAACAGGCTCAATGAACAGCTAACAAACACAAAGCCTGCCGAAGTAACTACTGGTTAAAGAAGTCGGAAAAATATGCAAAGGTTTTAGTATTTTTGCGAGGATAATAATCCATAAATATTTTGAAAAATGCAGCATAGATCAGTAAAGTATGTACTTTTTATTTCAATAAGTACCGCTATCATTTTAGGGATAACTTTTCTGATTACCGGTTATATTAATAATGAAGGCTTTAACCCATCCGACGATGGTGTAATACTGGCACAGTCATACAGAATTATAAACGGAGAAATACCTCATACAGATTTTATATCTATCGTACCTGTTTTTTCAGGCATTTTACACTCAATCCACTTTTACTCTCCTTTCCCTCTTGTAGTGAGTGGAAGGATATTTGCTCTCATCGAATACTACATATATTCAGTTTTATGGGTTTATTTATTGATGATAATATTTTTACAGGGGTCAAGAAAAGATTACTTTCATATATTCCTTCCTCTAATAATAGCTGCTTTTCTATTAAACCTGAATACCTACCACTTATATCCATGGACAAGCATTGATGGCATTCTCTTCTCAATGTTAGGAATATTCTTTTACTTCAAGGCTAAAAATCTAGCAAAAAATCCTTGGAAATATTTTTTATTTATCATTGCCTTAATATGTGTTTCACTAGGGTCGCTTGCAAAGCAAAGTTTTATTTTTACTGCACTTTTTATTTATATTGTAATTATACTGGAGTTTATTAAAGAAAAAAAAATGCGAATGTTGCCTTTGGTTATTATTATGGGAGCATCACCCCTCATCGCTTACCTGACCTTCTTGCTGATAAATAATAATCTATCTGACTTCATACAACAAATAACTGGAAGGACAGAATTTTTTAAGACAACCATAAGAATGTATGTCATAACCTTTGTAAATTCAAAACTCATTGTCCTTTATGCATTCTCAATTTTTATTTTAATATTTGACTTTTACTCAAGAAGAAGGAACATTATTAATCAAAAAGGGTGGCGAGCTTTTTTAACATTCAACAACAAAAAGCTTCTTAAATATTATATCTCCTTTATCACACTTATTACAATCTTTTTATCATACTGGTTCATCTTGCATGACAATTATCATTCATTACCATTTGAATTTTTCTGGATAATGCTCATAGTATTTTTTCTAAGTCTCTACAGGAGAGCTTTATCAAATAAGCAAATATTAGTTTGTGCGTCAGGATTAATCCTTGTCTGGTCAGCTTCAATTTCTCATGAAGCTAACACACCTGTTTATACCAGTGGTATATTAGTTACATGCATTATAATATTAATTTACAATCTTTTAAAGCAAATCGGCGTATTCCCTTTGGGTTTAAAGTTTCGATTATTTCTATATGTTTCCGTTCTGGTGATTATGCATGGATTTTTCTTTGCAGCAAACTATGGGCAGTCTAAATATAACTATAGAGAGCTGTCATCAAAATACCTAAGTAAGAATTTGAAAGATATACTTCCTGAATTTGGGGATATTAAAACAAACCCTAACACATATAATTATTATGCTGACTTCATTAATATTTTTCAGAAGCTGAATATGAAAGATAAGTTTGTTCTTTTGCCTAATAACGCAATAATTTATCCTGTTCTTGATAGCAGAAATCCCTTCCCTATAGATTGGATGCAGGGTACAGAATTTGTTGACTCTGAAGAAAAATTACTGGAAATGATATCTAGTGTAATCGAAACAAAAAATATTTATCTGGTAATTGACAGGTTTGATTCAAAAGAGATGGCATTTGGATTTAAGATCAAGAATTATGACGAGCTTAATTATCCGTATATGAAAGTTATTAAGAATAAGTGCACAAAAATTCCTTTCAACAGCAAGTATTTCGACATCTACAAGAGTAAGTCTGATGAAAGATAAAGATTAGCTTAAAATGTGAAAGCTTATTATTTTGTTAGGCTAAAATATTTTCAATGATATCAATTGCATTTTGAAATCTTTCATCACCTTCCCCTGAAATTACATAAAAATTAAAGTCTCTGGATTTTAATTCCTTATAATAAAGATCAAAAAAATACTGTCTTTTTACTGGATGCTCTCTCAGTGGGTCTGCTACCCAGGGAAGATCAATATTACAAAGCAAATAAAGATCGTATCTGTTTTTTTTTATTTCCCCGAGTATCCATTCATGGCAATTTTTATACAAAAACTCACTCCAAATCTTTGTGACTATAGCTTCAGTATCACAGAAAAGGATTTTTTTTGCAAAATTGGCCAAACGATCTTCAGATTCAACTTGTCCTTTGGCAATCTCAAGGATATCGGCCTGAACATATGGTCTGTTAATAATGTTAAGATATTCACGGGCAAATTCAGGTACCCAAACAGTATTGTAATGCTCCGCAAGCTTTTTAGCAAGTTGAGATTTTCCTGTTGACTCCGGGCCCGTTATTGCAATTCTTTTAATCATAAGTTGCTTTTTCTCATATCCTTCTTCCATTTATAGTAAGCTACAACTGCAAGTATAGCCATAATTAAATAGAAAATGGCAGTAGGATATAATTCCTTGTAATAATATATTCCAACACAAAGCAAATCTGTAAAAATCCAAACCAGCCAATTCTCAATAATTTTCCTTGCTATCATCCAGGTGGCAATCAAACCTAATGCTGTAGTGAGTCCATCCCAATATGGAATATCTGAGTTAGTAAAGCTAAGAAGATATCCAAAACCAACTGAAAGAATAGTAAGGATCACTAATAAAAGAAAGGTGAAATTTTGAGTCAATCGTGTAACAACAAGCACTTCCTTGTTTTTACTTTTACCAAATTTCCAACTATACCAGCCATAAATACTCATTAAGAGATAAAATACCTGGAGAGCCATATCTCCATATAATCTGGCATTTAAAAAAATAAATATGTACAATGCAACATTAATGATTCCTGCCATCCAGCACCATATATTTTGCCTGATAGCAAGTATCACATACAATATACCTAATACAGAAGCCAGTAACTCAATATAATTATCAGATAACCAAGCAATTACCATCGTTAGGAAATTAAAATTATCATTGAGAAAGGTTTACTTATTCAGATCAGCATTAATGATTTTTAGGACAAATACCGAAGCTGGCAGCTCGAAGGACTTGAAAATTTCTATTGTTATTGCTTTCATTATCTCAAAATAATCGCCAAAAACCTGTGTGCTCATATTATTGCTTTTTACGACCAGATTCTTGTAAGTATTCAACCTGTCAATAAAATTCTGTATTGGAGGGATAAAATTCTTTTCCAGCGGATAATAACTTATTTCAACAGATGCTTTCATATTTAAAAGATGTAAAGATACAAAGATACAAAGATGTAAAGATATAAAGATGTAAAGATACAAAAATGTAAAGGTACAAAGATATAGTTAATCAAATAGCCTCATTATCCTTATAACTCAATACAATCTAATTTAATTTCCGAGCAATTGCCCTGAGAGTGGCATCAACAATATCCGTAGTATCGAGGCCATACTTTACAAGTAATTCTTCAGGTTTTCCACTCTCACCGAACTTATCATCAACAGCTATCATTTCGATAGCTGCCGGAAATTCACAAGCCAATAACTGAGCTATTGAATCTCCCAGGCCTCCATTTTTCATATGCTCTTCTGCGGTTACAGCACAAGCGGTTTTTCTGACAGAGTTGATAACCGCCAGTCGATCTAATGGCTTAATAGTATGAATATTTATAATTTCAGCCTTAATCCCTTTTTGTTCCAGTATTTCACCAGCTTTGATGGCTGTAGCTACCAGATGTCCGGTAGCAAAGATGGATACATCTGAGCCTTCGGAAATAGTGATGGCTTTTCCAATTTCAAACTTCTGATCAGAAGTTGTAAAATTAGGAACCTTTGGCCGTCCAAAACGGAGATAAACCGGGCCAAAATACTCTGCAATTGCCAGTGTGGCCGCTTTGGTCTGATTATAATCACAGGGGTTTATCACAACCATATTAGGTAACATTTTCATTAAACCGATATCTTCAAGTATCTGATGTGTTGCACCATCTTCCCCAAGTGTAATTCCGGCATGAGAAGCACAAATTTTCACATTTTTATTTGAATAAGCAACTGACTGGCGTATCTGATCATAAACTCTTCCTGTAGAAAAATTTGCAAATGTGCCTGTAAAAGGAATTTTACCTCCAATTGTAAGTCCGGCTGCAATGCCCATCATATTTGCTTCAGCAATACCTATCTGAAAAAATCTATCCGGAAATTCAGTAGCAAAAGCATTCATCTTTAAAGAACCCGTCAGATCGGCACAAAGAGCCACTATGTCCGAATTCTTTCTTCCCAGTTCAAGCAGAGCATCTCCAAAACCTGACCTTGTATCCTTGTACTCTGAAAATGAGTATTTTTCCATAATATTGTTTTTACGTTCTATTGTTCATATAACTTAAAACCAGAAACTTGAAATTTGGAAGAATCTAAATAAACAACATCCTAATTTTCATTTCCTAATTTCCAACTTCGAATTTCATCTTGAAACTCCAAACTCGAAACTTCTATTGATATATTTTTACATTTGTTGTTACTCCCGACTCAACCTTAAAGCGTTTTTCAACTGTATAAAATGACCTATTGGAATATTTCGATCTAAAAACCACACGGTATTTACCTGGTTGAAGAATCAGAGATTCCTGTTTAGGTGTATTATCCCTGAAATTATAAATAAGTTCTATCCTATCCCCTCTTTCAACATATAAACTACCATATCCATTTGTTGATTTTTGAATTACGGCGATGCCGGGTAGTGGTATCTCAACAGTAGTTGTATGACTTTGTATTATCTCAACATCATCAATATAGATACGGGGTAAGCATAATACTTCTATATCATATATACCTGTAATATATTTTTCACTTACACCGAAATTCTGCACATTAATAGTTTGCATTTCTCCATCTTGTCGTACAATACACTGCAGGTTTTTAATTCTCTTGTTATAACTGTCAATATTCAGATTAAGATAGCCCTGTGGTGCATCAATAGGTATTGTAGTATGCTTTCCGGGACTTATCTTAACTGAATCAATTCCGACTTCAGGTATAGTGTGAACAACAATATTATATGTAATTAAAGGATCAATCAGTAGTGTGTCTGGAATACCTTTATTATTTAATGTATGGATAAAATTATATCTTATCAGTCCGGAAAAGTTATCATAAAATGTCATATTGACATTTGTTTCAGTTGGGCTTCCATATTCATCGAGTAGGTTTACCTGTGCAGTTGTTGAATTAAGCGCCTGGGATATAACAACATTCAATGCAGTGTTAAAGGCTTCCTCACTAGACGCATCATAGTATGTTCCCACACAATCAAATGCTTCTTTAAAGTTCATTCCAATGCCAATAATAAATGGTTTGAGTATAATACCTTTCTTCTGAAGAGCTTGAGAAACAGCACAAGGATCGCCATCACATTCCTCAATTCCATCTGTGATCAATACAATTATATTCCTGCAATCATCACAAGGCGGAAAATCATTACCTGCCTGTTCAAGGGAATACGCAATTGGTGTTGTCCCTTTGGGAACAAGTGTTTTGAGGCGATGTTGTATTTGTTTAATATTGTCTTTTTTAAACGAAAAGGCAACTTCCAGCCTTGTGTCATCACAATCCTGAGGAGGGAAAGATTTTTGGTGGCCATAAACCCTAAGAGCAAGTTCCAGGTTGGGGACATCCTTGAGGCTATCCAATACATTTGATAGCAACTTTTGTGCGATATTGATCTTCATATCACTTTGCCATCGGCCATACATGCTTTGAGAGGCATCAAAAACAAAAAGTATCCTGGTAAGAGGTAATGCTTCTTCTTCCTCTGTTACCAATTGGGCATTGGAGAGTTGGTTGGCAGCTATAAAAATAATAAAGCCTGCAATTACATATTTTAGTAATCTACTTTTCAATTTAATATTATTGGATAATATTGAATAAATTTTCAGTCTTAGTAATCACCAATAGTTTCTTCAAGCTGCGATAAAGCTTGTTCTGCCTGTTCATCATTTGGAGGCACGCCATGCCATTTATGGGTTCCCATCATAAAATCAACACCAAAACCCATCACAGTATTCATTATAATAACGACAGCTTTCTTATTATTTGTATATTTCTTTGCTAATTTCAGCTGCTCCACAACATCCGTCATATTATTTCCATCCATTTCCAGCACAGTCCAACCAAATTCCTTCCATATTCCGTGAATGTTATTAACCGGCATTACTTCTTCAACAGGGCCATCAATTTGCTTACCATTATAATCGATTATAGCAATAAGGTTATCTACTTTCTTTGCTGAAGCATACATGGCTGCTTCCCAGACCTGTCCTTCCTGAATTTCACCATCACCTAAAAGGCAATACACAATATTGGGATCCTTTTCAAGTTTTTTCGCAATAGCAGCACCAATGGCAACAGAAAGGCCTTGCCCTAATGAGCCTGATGCTATCCTGATCCCCGGCAGATCTTCTTCCGTAGCCGGATGCCCTTGTAAGCGTGAGTTTATTTTCCGGAAAGTAGCCAGTTCGCTAATATCAAAATATCCAGTCCGCGCTAAAACGCTATACCATGCAGCAGAAATGTGTCCGATAGATAAAAAGAACAAATCCTGACCATTATTTTCATTGACTAAAAACTTTTCAGGATTGTGATTTAATACTTCAAAATAAAGAGCAACCAAAACATCTGCACAACCAAGAGAACCACCAGGATGCCCTGATGACGCACCATGTACCATTCGTACAATATCTCTTCTGAGTTGCGAGGCAATTTTTTCTAATTCTATAATATTAGGCATGTGAAAATATTTTGCCTAAAATTATAATTTTTGTTGCTGCGAAATATCATTGTTGATAATTTGTTAAAAGAATGTTTCGGTTTCAAGTTTCGGGTTGCGGGTTCGGGTTGATACCTGATACTCTGTACTCAATACTCAATATTTGATACTAATTATGGATTATGTGCTTCGACTTCCGCTGCTAATGACATGGATTACGAATTACCAATACAGCTTAATAGATTACTGTTATTTGATTACTGATAAATGATAATTGATTACTTTTGCCGTTCAAAAATAAATCAAAATTCTTATGGCATTAAAATGTGGAATAATCGGATTAACAAATATTGGAAAAACAACAATTTTTAACTGTTTTTCAAACACAAAAGCTCAGGCAACAAATTTTGCTTTTTCTACATCAAAATCCAACATAGGATTAGTGAATGTTCCGGATGAAAGATTACAAAAGATCGACAGCATTGTTCATTCAGCCAAGGTAATACCAACAACTGTTGAAATCCTGGATATACCTGGTCTTGCTAAAGGAGCAAGCAAAGGAGAAGGTATTGGAAATAAGTTTCTGGCTGATATCGACCGTAGTGATGCACTTATTCATGTAGTCAGATGTTTTTATGATGAGAACCTTCCACATGTGGAAGGTTCTATAAATCCGGTTCGTGATAAGGAGATCATAGATCTTGAATTGCAAGTTAAAGACCTTGAATCTGTTGAAAAAAAAATACAACGCGTTGAAAAGATTGCAAAGTCAGGAAGCAAAGACGCAAAGAAAGAAATTGATATTTTAAATATTTACAAGGATCATATTGAAAATTTCAAGCCTGCATTGACGGCGCCAGTGGATGAAATTGATAGAAAGTACGTTTCGGACCTATTTCTCCTTACAATGAAACAACAGATTTATGTTTGCAATGTTGATGAACATTCAGCTGTAAACGGTAATAAATATGTTGACGATTTCAAAGATTTTGTCAAGGACGAAAATACAGAAGTACTAATTATTGCAGGTGCTCTTGAAGCAGACATTGCTGAACTGGAAAGCATGGAAGATAAACTTGAGTTCCTTCAGGATGCAGGCCTTGAAGAGCCAGGGGTCAATAAATTAATATTGTCTGCTTATAAATTATTAAACCTGAATACATTTTTTACAGCAGGCCCGAAAGAAGTCAGGGCATGGACTATCAGGAAAGGTAAAACAGCTCCTCAGGCAGCAGGAGTAATACATAGTGACCTCGAAAGGGGATTTATTCGTGCAGAAGTAATAAAATATGATGATTTTATTAGCCTGGGTTCTGAACAAGCATGTAAAGAAGCCGGTAAACTGGCGGTGGAAGGAAAAAATTATATTGTTAAGGATGGTGATATGTTGTACATCAGGTTTAATGTGTAAATTTCGAAGGTTCAGCTACTGCCCACTGGAGACTGTATCAGACCGACTTTGCATACTGCCGGATCTGCTTTAAAAACTCCTTTTTCTTGCCAGCTGAAACATAAACATGGTTATTATCATTCATGATCAAATACCCCCCCTTCCCTTTCACATACTTTTTAATGTATTTCAAATTTACCAGATGCTTGTTGTGTACACGCGAGAAATTATCATCAGTAAGTATTTTCTCATAATTATTTAATGGTTTTGAAACAGTTATAGTTTTCCCATCCCTGAAGAAAAAAATCGTATAGTTATTACTTGCTTCGCAACGAATGATTTCATTTAATTCCACAACAACAAAACCCTCCATTGAAGGAAGGATGACCTTCTGCCCAGTATCCTTAAACAATATCTTCGAAAAAAAGGTGTCAGTGTCGTTGTTTTCCTGTAATGCGGATAATTCAGCTAATTCATGATTATTCATAATATTGCTTTTTATTTATGAATTAGTAAGTTTGACAGCCAAAAGGTAACCTGAATATTAAAAAAAAAGGCAGACCCTTCTTAGAGAGCCTGCCCTTAGCTATTATTAATTAGTCAAGACTAGCTACCGGCAGTAGCCATCATAACTGCTTTTATAGTATGTAAACGATTTTCTGCTTCATCAAAAACAAGTGATGCAGGAGATTCAAACACATCATCTGTAACTTCCATAGCTTCAACTCCAAATTTTTGGAATATTTCCTCACCTATCTGTGTATCTCTGTTATGGAAAGACGGCAGGCAATGAAGGAATTTTACATCTGGATTTCCTGTTTTTACCATTAATTCTTTATTCACTTGATATGGCATCATCTCTTTGATACGCTGAGCCCATACTTCATCAGGTTCTCCCATTGAAACCCAAACATCAGTATAAAGAAAATCAACGCCTTTTACTGCTTCCTCAATATTATCAGTGATAGTAATTTTGGCACCGGTTTCTTTTGCTATTTCGTTGCATTGATCAATCAGCTCACCTTGAGGCTGGCAGGATTTTGGCGCTGCCGCCCTAAAATCCATACCCATTTTTGCTGCACCAACCATTAATGAATTGCCAACATTATTTCTGGCATCTCCAAGATAACAAAAAGATATGTCTCGTAATGGTTTATCAGAATGTTCCATCATGGTCATAAAATCTGCAAGTATCTGTGTTGGATGAAACTCATCAGTCAGTCCGTTCCAGACAGGCACACCGGCATATTCGCCTAATTCCTCAACAATTTTTTGTCCGAATCCCCTGTATTGTATGCCATCATACATTCTGCCAAGAACTCGTGCGGTATCTTTCATTGTTTCCTTTTTCCCGATTTGTGATCCTGTTGGCCCCAGATAAGTAACATGAGCTCCCTGATCAAGTGCTGCAACTTCAAAGGCACAGCGGGTACGTGTTGAAGCTTTTTCAAATATTAAAGCAACATTTTTCCCGATGAGCTTTTGTTGCTCAGTACCTGAATATTTTGCTTTCTTCAGATCAGCAGAAAGATTAAGTAAAAACATAATTTCCTCTGAAGTAAAATCCAACAATTTGAGGAAATTCCTGTGTCGCAAATTAAAAGCCATTTTTTCTCCTTTTTTTCAGTTTATATTATTAATAATTATTTATGTAAAAAGATTATACTAGTGTTATCCGCGTTCCACCATCATCAATGCCAAGATAAGTAGTTTTAGTTATTATAGTATCTTTCCCGCTATGTTCAACAAAGTAAATAGCAGCTCTTATCTTGGGAGCCATACTACCTTCAGCAAAATGTCCTTCATCAAGATATTTCTTCGCCTCTGCAATAGTCATCTTGCTAATAGATTTTTCCTGTGGTGTATTATAATTAAGACAAACTTTAGGAACATCTGTCAGGATGAATAATTTATCTGCATTGATCTGAACAGCCAATAATGATGATGCAAGGTCCTTGTCGATTACTGCATCAATTCCTTGCATCTTATTAGGTTTAATATAAAATGATGGTATCCCTCCACCACCAACAGCAATAACTATTTGTCCATCCCTCGCCAATCGTTCAATCGACTTTTTATTACCTATAACAATAGGTGTTGGAGAGGCTACCACTTTTCTCCAGCCTCTTCCCCTTGGATCTTCAGCAAAAACAGCATCAGTTTCTTTCTTTATCTTTTCTGATTCTTCCTTGGTATAATAGGGACCTATGGGCTTTGTGGGATTTTGAAATGCAGGATCATCCTTATTTACAAGCACCTGAGTTATGATCGTAATAATATCTCTTTCCATATCATGAGCTTCCAGCACATTCCTGAGCTGTTGCTCTATAACATATCCTATAAAGCCCTGAGAGTACGCTACGCTTATATCTAATGGCATATCAGGTAAACCATAAAGTTTATTGCCGGCAGTATTTGCAAGCATAATATTACCAACCTGCGGGCCATTCCCATGAGTTATTACAATGTTATAATTCCTTCTCAATAAGGCAAGTAAATGTTCACTCGTTTCATATGCATTATGCTCCTGCTCGTCAATAGTACCTTTCTGGTCACTTCTTAAAAGAGCATTACCACCAAATGCAACAACACCTAATTTTTTCATATTTTATGCAAGATTTAAATTCATTACTTTTTTACGCAAAACTAAAAATATTTAACATATATGTATGCTAATTATTGTAATATTCAGAATATTTATTTCGCGATAATACTTTTGACTATAATTTTATAATGTAAGTCAATGCCATGTCATTAACCTACATTATAAAAAAGTTAAAAAAATCAGAAGCAAAACACTTATTTATTACTTTAGCCTCAAATATTTCTTAAAATTGCGTATGCCTGATAAAATTAACAATAAAATAAATACAAATAATTCTTTTTCACTTATTGGATTTTTAGCAGGATTGGTGGCATTTTTTATTGTTCTGATATTTGGACATTTGGGTGAAGGACATCCGCAAACAACCTACACACTGGCAATTGCTTTACTTATGGCAATATGGTGGATAACTGAGACAATCCCATTGGCTATCACATCCTTAATTCCTGTTGTTCTGTTTCCTCTTCTTGGAATTATGGATGGCAAAGATATTTCGTCAACCTATTTCAACCATGTAATTTTTCTCTTTATCGGAGGATTTCTGATCGCTCTGGCAATGGAAAGGTGGAACCTGCACAAAAGGCTTGCATTAAGAATACTAATGTTTACAGGTGTTAGCCCCGGCAGGATATTGCTTGGTTTTATGATTTCAACTGCATTTTTATCAATGTGGATCTCTAATACAGCAACAACAATGATGATGATCCCGATACTAATTTCTATCATCATTCAATTAGAAAACACTGTAGGGAAAAAAAATCTATCAAGATATTCGATTGGATTATTACTAGGAGTTGCCTATAGTGCTTCTATTGGTGGCATTGCCACTCTGGTTGGCACACCCCCCAATTTATCCTTTTCCAGGATATTCTCAATTTTTTTTCCTGATGCACCTGAAATTTCATTTGCAGTTTGGTTTTTTTATGCCTTTCCGGTTTGTGTAGTTTTTTTTATCATTGTATGGGTATACCTCTATTTTGTTTTTAGGCCTGCTAAAGGAGTTTGGAATAATGCTAAAAACCTTGGGCTAAGAGAAAAGTACCTTGAGCTTGGCAGAGCAAAGTATGAAGAAAAGATAGTGTTTATCATCTTTGTGCTTATGGCTCTCTTCCTCCTCTTTAGATCTGATATTATAATTGGTAATTTTAGCATTCCCGGATGGTCATACATATTCCCCGATCCTTCATTTATCAACGACGGGACAGTGGCAATTTTCTTTGCTGTGATATTATTTGTTATCCCTTCCAGAACATCTGGGACAAAAAAAATCATGAATTGGAGTACTGCTTCAAAAATTCCATGGAACATTGTTTTACTGTTTGGTGGTGGATTTGCTCTTGCCAGTGGATTTAAAGAATCCGGACTTTCTCTGTGGTTTGGAGAACAGTTAAAATGGGTGATCAATTATCATCCAATAATTATTATTGCCTTCATTGCACTATTTATGACATTTCTTACTGAGCTTACATCTAATACTGCTACAACTGAAATGATCCTACCCATATTGGCTGGTTTATCAATCAACACAGAAATTAATCCCCTCTTGTTTATGTTACCTGCAACACTTTCAGGATCTATGGCATTTATGTTGCCCGTCGCAACTCCTCCTAATGCAATAGTTTTTGGCACCAACAGATTACATATCAAGGATATGGCAAAAAACGGAATCATATTAAATATTATAGGAGTTATTATAATCACTCTTTCCACTTACTTTTTAGGTATGTATATTTTTGATATTGATCTTTCGGCTTTTCCGGAATGGGCAAAACCATAAGAAATCGGTTTCAGACCAATAACTATTTAACTAGCTAATCATCTACTAATTAACTAACTAACTAACCAATCAACTACTTATCTAACATGAGGGTTCAAAACAAAGCTTATATTTTTGCAATTCTAGCCGTGTTGTTCTGGTCAACCATTGGTGCAGCATTTAAGTTGACTTTAGAATATGTGAATTTTGATGAGCTTGTGTTCTACTCATCTTTGATCTCACTTATTGCTCTTTTCATAATATTACTCTTTCAAAAGAAAATTCGTCTGATCAGTTTATTTACAAAAAAGGATTACTTTTCTTCCGCAATTATGGGATTTCTTAATCCATTCCTTTATTATTTAATATTGATTAAGGCTTACTCCATATTGCAGGCACAGGAAGTGGTTGTACTTAATTACATGTGGCCTGTAGTACTTGTATTGTTATCAATCCCTTTACTGGGTCAAAAAATCAAAGCACAAAGTCTGATTGCTATTTTTATAAGTTTTGCAGGAAGTTACATTATTGCCACCCAGGGCAATATCTTGAACTTTAAATTTACAAATACTTTTGGTGTTGGCCTTGCTTTTGGAAGTATCTTTATTTGGGCATTATATTGGATTCTAAACTTAAAAGACAATAGAGAAGAGGTTTCTAAATTATTTCTGAATTTTGTTTTTGGTTTTTTGTATATAGTTATTTATTCCCTTTTGTTCTCAAAAATCAGAATCCCACCTTTGGAAGGGATCATTGGAGTTTGCTATGCAGGTTTATTCGAAATGGGAATAACTTTTGTTTTATGGTTAAAAGCACTAAAGCTTTCATCCACAACAGCTAAAGTTACTAATCTTATTTACCTTGCACCATTTATTTCATTACTCATTATCAATGTTACTGTTGGCGAGAAGATAATGGGTTCAACATTTGTTGGATTGATATTCATTATAGGAGGAATCATATTACAGAGATATAGCAGTAGACAGTAAACAGAGACTAATAACTGGTAACTGATAACTGTTGCCTGAACAATGAACAACCTTATACCTTATACCTTATACCTTATACCTTATACCTTATACCTTATACCTTATACCTTATACCTTATACCTTAAACCTTAAACCTTAAACCTACTACCTAAAACACTATCTTTGCCCCGTGAATGGACCAAAAATTGCATTTCAGACTTTGGGTTGTAAGCTGAATTTTTCAGAAACCTCCGATATGTCCCGGAAATTCAGGGATAATGGTTACAAGATAGTAGCTTACAAGGATGAATTTGATTACTTCGTTTTGAATTCCTGCACAGTAACTAAACAGGCTGATAAAAAATGTCGCGCTGCAATCAGGCAAGCCCATAAAAGAAACCCCAAAGCATTCCTTGTTGTAACAGGTTGCTTTTCCCAATTAAAAGCTGATGAACTAATAATTATGGATGGTGTTGAAATCGTACTTGGAAATGCTGAAAAACCTGATATTTTAAAATATATTGGTGAACATATAATTTCAAAGAATAAGATCATTGCCGTTGAAGCAGGTAAATCCATCAACTCATTTTACCCCTCCTACTCTTTTGGTGACCGTACACGTTCATTTTTAAAAATCCAGGATGGATGTGATTATTTTTGCTCATATTGCATTATACCCACAGTTAGAGGAAGAAGCCGTAGTGACACTATAGCCAATACAGTAAAAAATGTTACAGAAGTGGCTAAAACATCCATAAAAGAAATTATACTTACAGGAGTTAATATCGGAGATTTTGGAAGAAACAATAACGAAAGCTTTCTGGAATTAATAACTGAACTTGACAAAATTCATGGAATTGAAAGATTCAGAATATCCTCAATTGAACCAGATCTTTTAAATGATGATATAATTAAGTTCATTCCACAATCGGATAAGTTCTTACCGCATTTTCATATACCGCTGCAGTCGGGCTCCGATGTCATTTTAAAAGCGATGAACCGGAAATACAAGAGGGAGGTTTTTTATGACAGAGTCGCTAAAATAAAAACAGCAATGCCTAATGCCTGCATTGCAGCGGACATTATTGTGGGATTTCCCGGAGAAACAGATCGGGATTTTGTGGATACTTTTGAATTTCTAAAAAGAGTTGATGTATCATATGTCCACGTTTTTAGTTATTCTGAAAGACCTGGAACTAATGCTGCTAAACTTGAGAATAAAGTCCCCACAGAGATTATTAAGTCCAGAAGTAAATCACTACATGAACTTTCTACCAAAAAGAAACTGGAATTCTATCGTAATAACATTATGCAAAAATGCAGGGTTTTATTTGAGTCAAACGTTGATGATGGATATATATACGGGTTTACAGAAAATTACATTAGAGTTAAAACTCCATACAGGCAGGATCTTATAAATAATATTATCACTGTAAAGCTTCTTGATCTGGATGAAAAAAACATCATATTTGTCAACCAATAACTCGTAACCCGTAACAATAAATAACATGAATATTGAGAAAATTTGTAAAGAGGTGAACTTACTCGTAATAGAAATCGGGAAATTCATCAAAAGTGAAGTTCGTAATATTAGAAATGAGGATATAAAGAAAAAGGGATTGCATGATTTCGTCACTTATGTTGATAAAACATCAGAAGAGAGAATAATCTCCAAATTAAAAAGGATTTTACCTGAAGCTGGGTTTATTGCTGAGGAAAACTCACTTTTACCAAGATCAGCTAACTATAACTGGGTAATTGATCCACTTGATGGGACAACCAATTTTATACATTCTATACCTTTTTATTCTATCAGCATTGCCTTAATGTATCGACATGAGGTTATTCTGGGAATTGTATATGAAATTAACTCAAAAGAACTTTTCTTTTCATGGAAAGGAGGAGCAGCATATATGAATAATGAGGTGATCAGAGTATCTTCCTCACAAAAAATGGATGATTCACTTATTGCAACAGGTTTTCCTTTTCATGATTTTGACAGACTTGATGCCTACCTAAATACTCTCAGGCATATTATGAATAATTCGCACGGACTAAGGCGTCTGGGCTCTGCAGCCCTTGACCTTGCTTATGTAGCTTGTGGGAGATTTGACGGGTTTTTTGAATATGGCCTTAATCCCTGGGATGTTGCTGCAGGCTCTTTCATTGTTAAACAAGCTGGAGGAAAAGTTGCTGATTTTAAAAAAGAAGATAATTATATTTTTAACAAAGAGATTATTGCTTCAAACTGTGGAATAAATGGTGAGTTTATTGAAATTATCAAAAAATATTTTTGACAATACCATTTTTTTCACTATACTTGTATTGTTTTTCATTAAAATAAACAACATATTGTATAACCCATATCAGACCCAATAAATCAAATATGCAAAAGGACCCAACAATAGTAAAGGTTGAAAAGGACAGTCCTACCCGTAGTTTACTCAAAGCAATTAGTTGGAGAATAATTGCTTCAGGAACAACATTTATAATTGTTTTCGTAATTTTTAGAAATTATTCGCAGCAGAATTTAGAGGAGGTCATTAATACTGCCACTTTTATCACTAGTGTTGATGTTGTGGCAAAACTTATAATTTATTACCTTCATGAACGACTCTGGACAAATATTAAATGGGGTAAATACTGGACAAGAACTTATTGGGCCAGGCAAAGTTGGAAGAAGTTATACAACAAAATGCATGAACAGGATTAACAAAGTTTATTATAATCCACAATTACTTAATCTATTTTTTATACCTAAGAATTCAATATTAAGCTAAAATAAAATGGCACAACTTTTCAAGAGGATAATTACATTCTCTCTATTATTTGTATTTTGCATTACTTTTCTTTATACACAAAACGACTCTATCGACGGTTCTGAAGAAAACCATGTTTACATAGTCTATAAATTTAATATTAAGGAAGAGATTGCACCGCCAATCTGGCATAAAACTAAAAAAGCATTCAAACATGCTAATGAAATAAATGCTGACAGGATACTGATACATATGAACACATACGGAGGCTTACTGGATGCAGCTGACTCCATTCGTACGATCATTCTTCAATCAAAAATCCCTGTTTATGTATTCATCGATAATAATGCAGCTTCAGCAGGAGCATTGATTTCTATAGCATGCGACAGCATTTATATGCGATCCGGAGCCACTATTGGTGCTGCAACAGTTGTAAATCAAACTGGTGAAGCATTGCCCGACAAATATCAATCATACATGAGAGCCATGATGAGGTCGACTGCCGAAGCAACAGGGCGGGACCCTGATATTGCTCAGGCAATGGTAGATCCTAGTATTACTATTCCCGGGGTATCCGACTCAGGAAAAGTTCTGACTTTTACAACTTCAGAAGCTATTGAAAATGAGTTTTGTGAAGGAATGACTGAGACGGTGGATGATGTTCTAAAAGAAGCCGGGATTGAAAACTATGAGATAATTGTACTAAAGCTAACTTTAGCAGACAAGATCATCGGCTTCCTGATCAATCCAATGGTTAGTGGTATTCTTATCATGGTAATAATAGGTGGAATTTATTTTGAACTGCAGACACCTGGTGTTGGCTTTCCTATTGCAGCGTCAGCACTTGCAGCTATAGTCTATTTCGCGCCATTGTACATTGAAGGCCTGGCAAACAACTGGGAGATACTTATTTTTATTATTGGAATAATATTGCTTCTTGTTGAAATTTTTGCAATCCCCGGCTTCGGCGTTGCCGGAATATCAGGTTTAATTCTGATGATAGCCGGCTTATCACTCAGCATGGTAGATAATATTGGTTTTGAATTTTCTGGTTTTCAAATTACCGGTCTTATTAAAGCATTTTTTATTGTAATAATTGCAATGTTTTTATCAATCATTTCATCATTTTTCATCACGAGGCAGATATTCACTACCACAACATTTGGCCATCTTGCACTGGATTCAACACAGGAAGTTGAAAATGGCTACAGTATAAGTGATAAAGTTTACAAAAATATGGTGGGGAAAATGGGAATTGCATTAACAATATTGCGCCCTGCAGGAAAGGTTGAGATTGAAAATAATATTTTTGATGCTGTAGCCGAAACTTCATACATAGAAAAAGGTGAAAAGATCGAAGTTGTGAAATACGAAACATCACAGCTATTTGTAACAAAGAAAAATGCTTAATCATGAATCGCATTGAGGTGATGCAGGGTGACATTACCAAACTAGATGTTGATGCGATAGTTAATGCAGCAAATAAAACTTTATTGGGAGGTGGTGGTGTAGATGGTGCAATTCACCGGGCTGCAGGCCATGAATTGCTTGAAGAGTGCAAAACATTAAACGGATGTCAAACCGGAGCAGCAAAAATAAGCAAAGGCTATAATTTACCTTCGTGCTTTGTTATTCACACAGTAGGACCAGTATGGCAAAACGGCACAAATGAGGAAGAAATAAAACTTAGAAATTGCTATATTAACAGCCTGGAGTTAGCCAGGGAAAATAAGTGCAAAACAATCGCCTTCCCAAATATAAGCACCGGAATATATGGTTTCCCCAAACATTATGCTGCAGAAACAGCCATATCTGCTGTAAAGGATTTTCTTAAAAACGACACAGATATTAACAAAGTCTATTTTGTGTGTTTTGATAATGATAATTACAAGCTATACAAAAGACTACTCACCATACCTATATAGGTCAACACCAGGGCATTGACCTACAATAATAATTTCCTAAAATGAATAAAAAGATATTTCTCCCCATATTATTCTTGTTTTTTAACACTCTGGCTGTCTATTCCCAAATTGCGGAAAAAAAAACCTATACTGCAGTTAAAACAGAAATTCCACCCAAAATTGACGGTATTCTGGATGATGGTGTATGGAAAAATATAGCTTCTGCAACAGATTTCATACAGTTCAGGCCTCATAACGGACAAGCAGCTACATTCGATTCCAAAGTAAAAATTGTTTATGATAATGAAGCTGTTTATATTGGTGCAATAATGTATGATCCATACCCTGACAGTATTTTAACAGAGTTAAGCCGCCGTGATGAAGCCAATAATGTTTCAACATTCGGTATTTATATTGATCCTTTTAATGATGCTGCTGTTGCCTATGGTTTTTTTGTAACAGCTGCCGGTGTTCAAATTGATAAGAAATCAGATTATCAAAATAATTACCATCCTGAACATGGTGACAACAGCTGGGATGCTGTTTGGTACAGTAAGGTAAGACTTAACAACGAAGGTTGGACAGCGGAATTTAAGATTCCTTATTCTGCTTTAAGATTTCCAAAAAAAGATATACAACTTTGGGGAATTAATATAATTCGGATTATTAAAAGATATAAAGAAGAAACTACCTGGAATTTCCTTGATGCAGAGATTAATGACAAGAACTCACAGGCAGGGATATTAGAAGGTATAAGGGACATAAAACCACCACTGCGTCTTGCCTTTATACCCTATGTTTCATCTTACGCAGAAAAAAGTTCTGAAAAAAACACATGGGGATTTTCCTACAAAGGAGGTATGGATTTGAAATATGGTATCAATGAAAGTTTCACTCTTGATATGATGCTGGTCCCTGATTTTGGCCAGGTTCAATCTGATGATAAAATATTAAGCCTCGATCCTTATGAAGTCTACTACGATGAAAGAAGGCCCTTTTTTACTGAAGGAACTGAACTTTTTGAGAAAGGGCAAGTATTTTACAGTAGACGAATTGGAGACCAGCCTTCAGGATATGACAGTGTTGAAGACAGTTTAAAAACAAATGAAAAAATTGACGAGAACCCTGCGGAATCTCAGCTTATTAACGCTACTAAAGTGTCGGGGAAAACAAAAAAAGGATTAGGCATAGGTTTTTTTAATGCAATTACTGCAAACACCTATGCAAATATTTGGGATACTGTAAGCGGTGAAAAGCGTAAAGTGCTTACTGAACCATTAACTAACTATAACATGATTGTTCTGGAACAATCACTAAAAAACAATTCTTATGTTAGTTTCTTCAATACCAATGTCCTCAGAAAAGGAGATTATCTTACAGCTAATGTCAGCGGAACACAATTTAAACTTGTTGATAATAACAGTATGTATTCCTTAAGTGGAAATCTTACTGTAAGTCAGAAATATCTGCCAGATACAAAAGCTGATATTGGCAGCAAGTATTACCTTGAAGCGGAAAAAGTCAGTGGTAATTTCAAGTATGGTTTATTATATTTTGTTGAAACCGACACCTATGATCCAAATGACATGGGCTTTTTGAGCCAAAACAATGAGTCGTTGTACAGAATATTTTTTAAATATGATATTTACGAGCCCAGATGGAAGATAATAGAATCTTATAATAGGGTAAGTTTTATACATTCCACTTTATATGCACCAAGGAAATTCACTGAATTTGAGATAGAGATAAACTCCTTTACTACATTCAGGAATTATTTATCAATATCATTTGATGCGGAACTTAGTCCTGTTGAAAGTTATGATTATTTCGAGGCCAGAGTTCCTGGCAGAGTTTTCAATAAACCTCCCGCTTATGAATTAAATTTATACATTTCGCCGGATTACAGAAAAAAATTTATTGTTGACGTATATATTGGTTATTTTCAAGCAATTACTACAAATAAATTCACCTATTGGTATGGCATTGAACCACGCTTGAGGGTTAATGATAAATTTAATATCTCTATTGGCGCTAATTACGCCCATAGGATAAATGACAAAGGATATGTTCTTGATAGCGCAGATATTTACGGAAACCAGATAATTATATTTGGTAACAGAGAGGTAATGAATCTGACAAACACATTAAAGTTAAACTATGTTTTCAATAATAAATCCTCACTCAGTTTCCGCTTACGGCACTATTGGTTGTGGGTAAATTACAATGAATTCTTCGATCTTCAGGAAGATGGGTACCTGACAGCATCTACGTACAACAATAATCAAGATTTCAATTATAATGCCTTTAATATTGATATGGTCTACAACTGGGAATTTGCACCGGGCAGTGAGCTTTTATTGGTGTGGAAGAATGCAATTTTCGCAGAGGAAGATAAATCTGTTAAGAATTATCTTGAAAACCTGGAAAACACCTTTAATGCGTCAAACACTAATATCTTCACTATTAAAGTGCTATACTATCTCGATTACCAGATGTTAAGAAAGGAGAAGAAACATTTGTTGTAGAGATTTACGGCCGTAAATCTCTACAACAAATGTTTCTTCGCAAAATCCTTACTTATATAATTATCATAACTCAGGCATACATGAGTACCAAAATCAATTCCTTTTTCTATTATCCGATTCCATTTTTCTGATTCCAGATTTCCAAGCTGTGATAAAGAAATATTTTGCTCATACAATGAAAAGATAATTCCCGCATTAAAATTATCACCTGCACCAATAGTACTTAAAGGTTTAATCTTATTTACATCAAAATGATTCATAATGTCATCTGTCCTGAGAAAAACACCTTTTTTATTAGCAGTATATATTAGATTTGTACATCCACACTTAACAACTTCCTTGTAGGCATTATCAATATCTGAACATGCAAATATATTGTAGAAATCCTCGTCAGATCCTCTGACTAAATGGGACAGAGAAATATTTTCGAGTATATATTCCTTAAGTTCATTCAATTGATGCAGATGGGCTTTTCTGAAGTTAGGATCATAAATAATAATTGCACCCTGAGCAGCAGCATAATGGATTATTTCCATTAGCTGTGGCCTAATCTCACTTGTCAGAGAAAAGAAGGATCCAAACAATACAATATCATCAGCCTGAATTTCAGGCAAGGAAATATTTAATCTTTTCCTGGGGAATAATTTATAAAATGTAAAGTCTGCATCTGAAGTCTCATTCAGGAAGGCTAGTGATAAGGCTGTTTTCCCATCATTATACCTATATACAAAATCATCAGAGACATTATTCTCAAAAAGAAAATCACGTATTATCTTACCGATGTTATCATTTGCAAACTCAGAAATAAAATAGACAGGCAGCTGTAATCTTCCCAGGCTTACAGCAGAATTTAGCATGGAACCTCCTGCCTTTGCTGCAATAAGCTTTTCATCCCGAAAAATTAAGTCGTAAACAGTTTCGCCTATGGCATATATCTGTCTCATGAAAATATTTTTTATTATGAGAAGATAAATGTACTAAACTTTAGGCACTTTATTTATTCTGCCAGAGATGGTATAAGAAGAATGCTAAAGGTCTGTAAACAGAATGGGCAAATTTCGAGAAAGCAAATAATATTACCAATTCCATTGAAATAATTGTATGAATAACAAAGACAATATCATTTATGACGTTTTCGGCATCTATTGTAACTGCTATTTCCAACCAGAAACCTGTAAGTCCAGCTATCCATAGGAAGAGCAAGAACATCCAGTCATATAGTCGTGTGTTAGAATAAGCATCTGTCACTTTTGTTATTCTGTATATCATGGCCATAGTAGTACCATACATAAGCAAAACACCTGCAATGGTTCCCAATATCCTTGTTGGCCACCAGACCGTGGTTGCTGGATCTTTCAGAATAAAGTTAAGAGATGTAGCAACGAGTAAACCAATAAAACCCCACATAATAGTCCAGTGAACAAACCAGGGCTTTACCAGGTTAGATTTTGAAAACCAATATGAGTCAGATTCTGTATCACAGTCTCTGTATCTCTTCATTGTAGCAACTTCAATAATAGTTTCAGAAACTGCATTAGAAAAGTGTTTAAATGTTCTCTTTCCTGCATCCTTAACTTTCATCATTGAATGAATTTTAGTTCCCATTCTCAACAGGCCAATAGCTGCTGTAATTCCCATTAAACTAAATATCAGAACACCTAAATCGTGAATTATCTGGAAAGGCATCCAATCAAAGATCCACCTGGCGACTTCATGATCAGGTTTCAGAGTAAACAAGAAAAATCCCAATACAACTGCCAATAACAGCGTAAAGAAAATAGCAAAAGGATTATTCTTAAATATAAGCTTCGTAAGACCGGTTATTTCATAATTTGCTATGGCATAATGTCGTAGAGCGGCCATATAGTTCCCAGGAGCAGCCTGACGTGGACAAGTCGCTGTACAATCTCCACATGCATAGCATAACCATAATTCCCTGCTACCTAGAATCTCATCTTTCTGACCCAACAATCCATGGCGAATAAACATACGAGGAAAGTTTGCATCTTCAGCAGTTATATTACATACTGCTGTGCAGCTTCCACAGTTATAACATGCATCAAAGTCATATGCACCATATTTTTTAATATCACTTGCAAACGCTGGATTTATTTTCGACATACCTCTATTTCTTTTTCAAATTATAAAAATAATACTCATCCATATCATCAATTTCACCGGTTTCAACATCACCATACTTTCTCATCGACATCAGGGTAAAAGTAACAACCCCAATAGGAATATCAATTTCTTCGGCTATTTGCGGAATAGTTTTCTCTCCTGATTCAAGAGCTTTTAAAATCAGTTTCTTGATTTTGACATATTCTTTTCGTTTTTTCTGAACCTCCGGATTTACGGTTCTTTTCTCTTTAATTACATTTATTGTTTTTCGTTTTTCTGCTGTCATAATGTTTTTTTTATCATCAAATGTAATTATTCAATCATGGCATCTATAATACTTTCTATTTCAGCATTAGAATAGCCAATAAGTTCAATTGCATCAACCGGGCAAACAGGCAGGCACATTCCGCAACCTTTGCATTTTGCTTCAATAACTTCAGCAACGGCTTTCCCATCAAGGTCTGTTTTTAGGATTGCATCATAAGGACATGCCTTTGTACATTCATCGCACCAATCACAGGTACCTTTGTTAATTTTAGCCAAAGTTGGTTCAAGTTCAATTTCACCTTTATTTAAAAGGGTGTTTGCTTTTGAAGCAGCTAAAAGTGATGACTTAACAGCTTCAGTAATATTAAAGGGTGCCTGGCACGCGCCTGAAATAAACACTCCGTCAATGACAGTTTCAACAGGTTTCAACTTTAAATGGATCTCATTGAAAAATTTGTCCCTTCCAATTGGCACTTTAAGAATTTCACCAGTCTTTTTTTCGGCTCTTGGAGTCATTCCGGTCACGAGTACAACAAGGTCCACTTCAGCTTCAAATTCTTTTCCTGCGGTAAGGATGTCATTAGCTTTTACAATTGTCTTACCATTATTTGCTGAAACACTTGCCAAATTATCTTCATCGAATTGCAAATAAATATCACCATTTTCAGATGATTCTTTATAAAGTAATTCCTGTTTCCCATATGTTCTGATACCCCTATTGAAATGATAAGCTGTTATTCCATCATACTTATCCTTTATATGGATTGAAGAGTGTATTGCTGAAGTACAACAATAGCGTGAACAATATTTATTATCACCATCAACCTGACGGCTACCAACGCAATAGATATATGCTACACTTTTGATCTTTTTACCCTTATATATCAGCTCATTCTCATCAAGTTCGATAAGTCTTTTAAACTGTGGCAATGTGATGACATTATCAATTTCACCATAGCCATATTCACCCTTTGGAGGCTCATATGGATCAAAGCCTGTTGCCAGTAAGACTGCTCCAACTTTTATATCAATGAACTCTTCTTTTTGGTTCAGATCAATTGCATCACAAATTTTCTCACAATCTCCACATCTGGTACAAGCTTCTGAGTCGATAGCAGGACATTCAGGAAACTCGCTTTTAAAATTTTTATAGATCGCTTTTCTTGTCGTTATGTTAAAGTTAAAATCGTCAGGTACTTCAACCGGACAAATATCAATAGCTTCCTGTAATTTTCTGTCAAATTCAGCATCATCTACCTTGACACAATCCATTTTGATAAGTCGGGGTGAAACTTTTAGTTTCACTTCAAAATTTCCAACACTACCACTTGTGGAAGCTATACTTGTGCCAGTAAAAAGAGTAATCTTTTCTCTTTTCTTTAGTTCAGTAAAGAGTCTTGTTATTACTTCTTCTCCTGACTCATTAGTTTCGAACAATCTGCTCCATTGTGATGTTCTTCCTCCAACGAAGTGTTGATTTTCAATTAAATAAACATGAGTACCCATATCTGCAAGTGCTATTGCAGCACGAATTCCGGCAATTCCGGCACCAACTACAAGTACCACATTTGTAGCAGAAATTTTTGGCGGAGTTAAAGCTTCTGACAGCTTAACTTTAGCAAGAGCGCCTTTAATTATCTGTATGGCTTTATCTGTTGCTCCTTTCGGATTATCAGAATGTGCCCATGATACTTGTTCTCTTATATTTGCCTGAACATAGTTATAAGGATTCAGCCCTGCACGCTCAGCAACATTTCTAAAAGTAAATAAATGCAATTTAGGTGAACAGGAAGCTATAATCAGGCCATCAAGTTCATGCTCCTTGATATCGTCCACTATTTCTTTCTGTGTAGAATCTGCACAGGCAAACATAGTAGTTTTAGTAATCAGGACACCATCTTCTTTTGCAATTTCGTCTTTCACTTTTTCAACATCAACATAATCAGCGATGTTGTTACCACAGTGACATACATAAACACCTATTTTCTTTTTCATTTTGACCTCCTCAAGTAACTTGCTGTTTCTGATGACGCTGCACCTGCCGACGAAATTGAATCAGGTATATCCATGGGGCCTGATGCGGCACCGGCTACAAATACACCATCAATAGAAGTTTTTGCAGGATTACTTAATTCATCAATTTGTTTAACATAGTTGAATTTATCTAAATCAAGCTTTTTATTTTTGAATAGATCTCCGGGTAATTGATTTGCCAAAATACCCACAGATAAAACAACCAGATCATGTTCTGCTTCCTTTACCACACCTTCATGGATATCTTCGTATCTGAGTTTTAAATTACCATTTTCCAGTTCAGCAATTCTACCTATTTTACCTTTAACAAATTCAACTCCCATACCTTTTGCCTGCTGATAAAATTCCTCAAAACCTTTTCCGAAAGCTCTGATATGAAGATAATATATCGTTACATCTGCCATAGGCAACGAACCCATAATTAACTGTGCTTGCTTGGTAGAGTACATGCAACAAACTTGTGAACATATCGGATTTCCGACAACTTCATCTCTTGAGCCAGTACATAAGACATAAGCAATATTATCCGGCATTTTACCATCTTTTGGTCTAAGGACGGAATTATAAGGTCTGGTTGGAACAAGTTGTCGCTCCATTTGCATAGAGGTAATTACATTTCCAAACTTTCCATAGCCATATCTTTCAATTTGAGTAGGGTCAAACAAATTGTAACCACTAGCAACAATTACTGATTTGACAGCTATATTAATTATCTCAATTTCCTGGGTAAAATCAATTGCATCTGCAGAACAAACCTTTTCACAGGCACCACAAAGAATACAATTTTCAATATCTATTACTGCAACACGAGGATTTGCAATACTAAAGGGAATATAGACAGCTTTTCGTCCAACTAAATCCCATTGGTATTGATCATTGACAATAATAGGGCATACTTCTTCACATTCCTGACAACCTGTACATGCATGTTCAATAACATAGCGTGGTCTTTTCTCTACACTTGCGATAAAATTGTTTTCACCCTCTTTATCAATTTCTAGCACTTCACTATTTGATAAAATTGTGATATTGGGATGTCGGGCACATTCCGAAACCTTAGGGGTTGTGATACAAGCGGCACAGTCAAGTGTTGGAAAAACCTTACTTAGATGAATCATCTTCCCTCCTATAGAAAAATCCTTCTCAACAATTAAAACCTTATAACCTGAATTTGCCAGATTCAACCCTGATTCCTGCCCTGCAATACCACCACCTATCACAAGTACATCGTATTGGATTTGATTTTTTTCTTGCGACATAATTATTACTTAATTCGTATTTTCTGTTTTTGATAAATATTTCGTAAAACTATCCATATGTTTCACAAAAGCCTCTGCGCAAACGGAACATATTGCTGCCATTTTTAATCTTGCAGGGTCGATATTCTTTGCTTTCATTTGTTCATGAGTATTCCCAACTATCTTGCCAGTCATCTCACTACATGATTCACCATATGGACAATCTGTACCGTCGGCTGCAATAAACACACCATCAAAACCTTTTTCCAAAGCATGCATTATCCAGCTCGTTTTTATTGAGCTGGAGCATGGAACATTTATTGTATAAACAGTTGGTGAATAATGGAGTTTCATTAACCCTGCAAGGTCAATTGCAGGGTCAGAAATTTTATCAGTAGAAAATACAAGAATTTTTGCTTTTTTCTCTGTGTCCATTCTAATACTATTTCTTCATGAAAATCTTAAAGAATCCTGATTCTTCAGCGGTACCAAGATATTCGTGTCCTTTTTTATTGGCCCATTTAGGAATATCTTTTTTTGTTCCTTCGTCAGAAGATAAAATTTCCATTATATCTCCAGGATTGATTTCTCCTATAGCTTTTTTTGCAGCCAATAACGGTCCGGGGCATGCAGTTCCACGAGCATCAACTGTCTTAGCAATTGGTAATGCATTTAATTCTTCATTTGTCATAATAAATTCTCCTATTTTTTAAGTTTAAATAAATAAATGGACATCTGCCTCTTCGGCTGCAGTAATATATTCACCAATACCACAGATGTCATCAACTAATTCATTGAAATCTTCAATTTTTTCGCCACCCCACAATTTTCCTGCAAGGCTGCAAACATGAATCTTTACATTTGTAAGCTCTTTAGCTTGTTCAAAAAACTCATGCCATTTAGGGACATTAACTTTTTCCAGTGCTTCAAAAAACTCTTCCTTCAAATGTGTTGCTTCAGAAAGATTATCAATCTTATCTTCATTTCCTTTAATAAAAGCTCGTGCTCCCTGAAGCAATACAAATACATCTACATCCATATCATCAGCTGCAGCACCACTTAACACTACCCCTGCTCCTATTAATTTATCAACACTTCCAGTAAAAAGTCCCATACACATTTTTGCCATAATAACTCCTTTTCTTTTTTTTATGATGTAATTTATAATTATCAGTTATCAACCTCCACAGCCACCTTCTTCTTCGGCTGGTGCTGCTGCTTGTCCGCCGGCATCACCTGTTCCTTCTTCAACCAACTCAGGGTAAGCCTCTATCCATTTTTCCCATCCACCATCTACAATAAATACTTCTTTGTATTTTAAATACTTTAATGACTTTGATGCAAGAGCTGCCCTGTTAACAGACTGAGAATAAATATATATTTTATCTCTTCTGTTGGTCAATTTGCTTGAAAACTCAAGGATACCTCTTGGGATGTTTACTGCGCCGGGAATATGTCCTTCAACATATTCGCTTGCCTCTCTGCAATCGATGATCTTATAATCATGTCCATGATCACATATAAGTTTTACATCATCAACAGATATAACATTGATCCCTTCCATGGCATTATTTACCATATCTCCAACATTTTCATATACAACATCAGTATTGGGGTTACAGCTCATTAATACAGAAGCGAGCAAGATCAAAAGAAAATGATTTAATTTAAAAATTTTCATATCAAATATTTTTAGCATTAATCCTGAAAATTATTTTGTTTTCCATTCATTCCATCCACCATCATATATTTTCACATTGGGATAATTCAATATACTTGTTAGTGCCATATAAACTACTCCTGCACGTGCACTTGTTGCACAGTACAAAATGATTTCCTTGTCAGAAGTAATTCCTGCTGCTTTAAGGGAACTTGCCATAGCTTCAGCAGACTTAAGTGTGCCGGGTTCCTCGTTAATAATTTTCTTGTATTCAAAGTTTATAGATCCAGGGATATGGCCTTCACCATACTCCTTAGCACTTTGTACATCTACGACTACAACTTTTGGATTTTTTAGTTTGGCTTTCAGGTCGGCATAAGAGATATAGATTTTCTTGTTAACCACTGGTGTAACTGCAACTTCTGGTTTTTTGGTTGCTATTTTAGTTACCGGTTTTCTTGCAGCTCGCCATGCTTTCATATGGCCATTCATTATCTTAACATCCTTATATCCCAGATATTTAAGTATCCAGTATAATCTACCGGCATTGATATTTTTACCATTATCATAAATGATAACTTTTTTATTCATACCAATTCCTTTACTGCCTAATATTTTTGCAATATCCGCAGGGCTTTTAAGAATACCTTTGGGTTCGCCATCTTTACACAGTGTAAGTATGTCAACATTTACTGCGTCTTTAACATGAACTTTTGCATAATCAACAGGCTTTCTGGTTGAAACAATGATAACATTTGCGTCAGCCATTATCTTTCCTGTTTCCTTAGTCGAGATCAAATCTCCCTGGGCATAAGCAACATTACTATTAAAAAGAACTATACTTGCTATTAAGACTATAGCTAAAAATATCTTTTTCATTTTTTTGTCCTTTCGTTATTAATTATTTATCATTAAAATTTAACCTGTAGCTGTAAGAAGAACATATCATTTTCGATTTCTGTTTCTTCCGCACTATACAAATAATTCACCTGAAGTCTTGTCCAGTCGTTGGGGAAAACATTCAAACCAAATGTGAGAGTTCCTTCCATATTTTTATCTACATCAATATTCGGATCATAAGATTCATATTTTATTACAGGCTGGAGGTTCCAAGGTGTCATATACATTGCTGCTACCCAATATCCATTCCTTTCGACAGAACCAATATGTGTAACCAATGGATCACCACAACCGCCACCAGTAGTATAAGAACCATCATCTTTACCAAAAATATATTCTCCCTGAACGAGTACTTTCTTGTATTTCACTTCAATTTCTCCGGCATACCTTGTTTTCTTATCATCATCCATATCTACAACTTTAGATTTTGATTCTCCATACCTGAAGCTACCTCCAACTCTTAACCATTTTAGCGGATGAAAAACCAATCTGGCAGCAATATCTTTCTTTGTGTTATTATCCATTACATTCATTCCAGTTCCATTCAAAATACCCAGGCTATATTGTACCAGAGAGGTATCATTACCACCGGAAATCATAAGCCCGATATCACGGAATGGAGTTGCAAGTTCTCTTACGACCCTTGAGCGTTTAACTGTATGCAATGACTGGCAAGGTGTATTTAATTCAAGCGAAAAAGGTGATTTAAATTGTCCAATTGAAATTTTCGCCCAGGGAGCAAAGCGTGAGTATGTAATAAAAGCATCTAACAAGAATGGATTGTCACTCATGAAAGCACTTGTTTCAACCATTACATAATAATTAAAATCGTAAGGGATATTCCCTACAAATCCAAATCTTGCTCTTTCAAAATTAAAGGAGGATATGTTATCACCTCCATCAACCTGCTTAAAAGTATACATAGGCTGAATGTAACCAACAACTGTTACACCTTCATCGGATGATGATTCCATACATCCTTGTGCGTACGTTCTCATTGAAGCCACACTTAATAAAACTACTAACAGTAATAATATCTTTTTCATATCCATTAAATTTAAAGGTAGAATAGCTAATACTTTTTATTTATAATAAGGTGAAGATCAGCTATTCCACCTAATAATATCTAAAAACAATTATTTATACAGATTATGGTCCTGTTACATATGTATAATCTTCAGAAGCTACCCAATTATGTGCACTATTAGCAGTTAGAGCATCCCAGATCATAGCATTAGCACCAAACTTCAGGCTTTTAGCATCAAAGCCAAGAACAGTAAGATAAGCAGTGATCATTGATGATGTCTGGCCTGTCCAGCAATATGTAACGATAGTTTGTGCAGGGTCAAGCTTTTGCATATCACCATCGGCTAATTTCATAGGGCTAATACGGTAGCATCCGTTAATATGTCCATAAGTTGTAACATCAGCCTCAGCCCAATAATTGTTAATGTAATAACTAGCCGGTGCAGCAAGTACATCAGCTGCAACTACTCCTTTAAACCCACCGGCTAACATAGCAGTAACCTGGGCAGCGAGAATTCCAGCGCCATCCGTGGCTGAAGTAGTAATAGTTGGGTTACCCCATATTGCAGGTGTAGCAGTGGCAGTAGTAACCCACTCAGCATTACCAACTGCAATATTAGCAGTAGCTCCTGTCCATAGGTCAAAATCAGCAGTCCATCCACTCATTCCCCATTTCATAACTTGTGCATCAGCATGTCCACTAAGGCGTAATGCTATTACAGCATGACCGGCTGACTGGCCGGTTTTACAAATAACCAGAATAGGTAAAGCAGCATTTGCCGCTTCTGCAACAACATCTGTCAGGGCAACATTATGAGCTCCAATGACGTGTCCGGCTTCAAATGCTGTTTGATCTCTGATGTCCATGATATAAAAACTAGCTTCATTGCCATTAACAGCAGAAGGTGCAACAATCCATGTATCCAGCATATTCGACAGATCCATGTTATTTGCAGTGAGATAGTCACCAAGAACTTCAAACTTAGTTTTGTCCGGTGTAGTGTCGTCATCGTCATCTTTTTTACAGCTAACGCCGATCACCAATTGTACCATAATGAGTACAAGAAAAATTCTAAAAAACCAATTTACTTTTTTCATAATTTTCATTTTTTTAATTAATAATTAAGGTTCATTAATATAATTAGGGTTGTAATTATCATCCTCCACAGCCACCTTCTTCAGCAGGAGCTCCACTACCTGTAGTGAGTTCAGGATCCCAGGCAATAATACCTCCGTGCAAATTCTTTACATTGGTATAACCAAGCTCCAATAAAGCTTTTGTAGCAAGTATGCCTCTATCTCCTGCTTTGCAATAAATAACTATTTCATCTTCTTTAAGAGGTGTATATAAAAATTCTTCTTCCCAAAAAGCATCATCACCAATTTTAAATTCAAGAACTCCTCTTGGTATACAAAAAGACCCGGGAATACTACCTTTTTTATATTCTGCAGGTTCACGAACATCAATAATCTGAAACTCTTCTTCCGCTTCCAGCTTTGTTCTTAACTCATCTGCTGTTAATTCTGAAATGCTGGCTTTTGCTCCTTCAGCCATTTCTTTGCCATTCTCATATATTGCAGTACAGGATGACAGCACTATTAAAATGCATAGAAATGTAAATATTTGATTTAATTTTATTTTAATCATGATTTTAGAGTGTTAGATTAATATGCGCTAAATTTTCCGGTTTTCTCATTCCATTTAACAAAAACATACCATATAAATATTATAAAAATCATAAGAGTAAAAGCGCCCGGATATCCAATATAATCGGGAAGGAAACTTTTGAATCTAAGGTTTTGTGGAATAATCTCAACAAGAGGTTTTACAATATATAATTTTGATATTGGGGATATAAGAAGGAATCCTAAAGCTGAAGCCCATAATTTAACCTGACCTTCACCAACACGCCAGAGTGTACCAACGGCACAGCCACCGGCAACTGTCATACCAACACCAAAAACGAAACCACCAATACCTGCTCTAAGGAAGAAATGTGGAAATACCCAGGTCATTTCTCTGGCTCTTAATCCAACATCACCAACACCTATTCCAAAATATTTAATTATTGTAAATCCGAATATTCCCATCAACAGGCCCGCCATAACGCCTACCGAGCCGCCTGATTCACCAGTCATGAACGGATCACGAAAACCTTTAACAATACAGAATCTTGAACGCTGACTTATTAAGCCCATCAACATACCAATAATAATAAACCATGCCATAATCTTATTATCACCTGAGTATCTGTAAGCAACAATAAATGTAATAATCAGAACTATCCAGCCAAGATATCTCTGCCATCCGCCTTTGTTAGCTGAAGCTGCTAAGAAGATATAGCTTTTACCACTACTGAAGCTGGGGAATTTTTCCATTTCCCACAATAAATATTTTAATGCCACTATAGTTCCGAAAAACAAACCTAAAGTGAATATTATAGCTCCTCCTGAAAGTGCAGGCAATCCACTAAAAAATGATCCGATTGAACAGCCAAGACCAAAAGTAGCTCCCAATGCCATCAGACCACCACCAATAAATCCTTTTATTAATTCTCCTTTTGGAGGAATCCTAAAGGCAAACTCTTTTGATAAGAGTGCAGCAATGAATGATCCTAACACCAGAAAAACACAAAGCATTCCATAAAAACTCAAACTTAAAGGCTTTGCACCATCCAGTCCAAACATTCCGACCATTTTATAAACATTTTCTCCCCATACATTAAATCCGCCACTGGCTCCCCATGGGCTTTTAATCGCAAACAAAAAAACATTCAAAGCACCTAATACGATACCTCCTACCCAAACAGGCCAATGTTTTGAGAAAAATATTCCAAACAACTGGCTCAATATGCCAGGTTCTTTATTTGTTTCAGCCATTTTTGCCTCCTACTTTTTCTGAATAACAAAACGAAAAACTCCACCATCCATATCCTCTTCTGATAAAAGAACATTACCTGTTTTATCACACCATTTCGGGACATCGGATTTTGAGCCAGGATCTGTTCCAAGCATTTCAATAACTTGTCCTGAACTAAGACCTTTTGCAGCTTTTGCAAGTTTCAGCATAGGCATTGGACATGAAAGTCCTTTGCAATCCAGTGTTTGATCAATTTTGGTTTCCATAATAATGTTAATGTATTAGTTAATAATATTTTGCTTTTATTTTTTTTAAATAAGCTATCGCAAAGATTATTATTAATTTATAATCTATAAAGAAATTTCATATGACAGAATTCTTAAATAAAAGTGAGAGAATTCATAATAATTATTGATATATATCAACAGTTAACATGATTTAATTGTATATTTGCATTTTTATAATTTCTTTTATCATGGATACTGCACATTCAGACGTTACCCACATACATAACAGTTGTACTGTAAGTCAATATCATATAAATGTTTTTGATCATATTACAGATGTCGAAGTTAAGGAAATTGAAAAAAATCAAGTCAAAGTAAATTATAAAAAAGGAGAGATCATTGCTAAACAAGGCTCTTTTGCTTCACATATATTATATGTAACAAGTGGATTGATAAAAATCTTTATTGAGAGTTGCAATAATGAAATACTGATTTTAAAGATCGTACCGCCCGGTAACCTAATTGGCATTAACTCATTATTTGAAAAAAACAATGTATTCCCTTTTTCTGCAATGGCTTATCAAGACGCCTCAGCAAAACTGATTGATATAAATGTATTCAGGAAAATTGTAAAGCAAAATGCCGAATTTGCATTTCAAATTATTAATGTATTTAGTACAAACGCACTTCAACTTTATGGCAGGTTTTATTGCTTTGAAAAAAAACAATCCTACGGACGCCTGGCAGATATAATACTTTGCCTGGCAGATAATATTTACAAGAGCGACGAATTTGAGCTTTTTCTCACTCGTAAAGAATTAGCTGAACTTGCAGGAATGTCACCTGAAAGTGTTGTAAGAATGCTTAAAAAGTTCAAAGATGAAGGTCTGATTAAGGAAAATGGTAAAACCATCATAATTTCCGAGCCCGAAAAACTCAGGCAAATAAGCATACTTGGATAGCTTCAACTGAACACAATAGCCGTAGAAATATAAGCACGTGTAAGCCACACACTTACCTAAGTATGTAAATCACAATATACATATCCTTTATTTTGACATATAAATTATTGTACTAACTTTGCTTAAATATTAAGTCGTTAATTTTATTAAAATATGAAAAAATGAAGACTAAGTCATTATTGAAAGTATCCATTATTGCAATATTTGCACTATTCTTTATTAGCAATAATGTAATTAGCAAATCAAATAAAAATGTGTTCTTTCAGGAATTATGCCAAAATAACCCGGATCAATTTCCCGGTTTTATTCATAATGTTAGCTATCCTGATAGCACAAAAGTTAGAAGTTGTACACATAAAAACCTCTACCTGCAAAAATTTCAAGCTTCAGGACAAGCTGAAAATTATTATCCACCATCATTGGAACAAATAAAGCCAGAATACAAACATCCAACTAACACTAAAGGATGGGAATTAGTTGATTCTATTAATATCAATTCCTATATTCATACCAACAAGCATATAGGAATTGAATTTAACAGTAATAACAAAGGCATTCAAATTATTTCGAATTTTGATCAATTATGCCCTGAAGCAGTATCAGCCATTGAGAAATCTCCTGTATGGTTACAGCCAGCTTTGGAAAGCACACTTTCTCAATTAACAATAGCACGACAACAGCTCTTAGCGAATATCATTAATAATACCCAGTACCCCTACGTTGACGAAGTTGCCTTTGCTATTGCTCATTCCTCACCTCAATATCTGACATCTGCTTACTGTATCCCTGAAATATTTCAGGAAAATGCATTATTAATATATAGAAATGATAGTAGTTTATCTTATGTTGAGATAATTGATTATGGGAACTCAATATCTGATAAAGATTATTATACAACTGCCAAATACTGGAAATTAAATAGTGATTCCGTGTTGGTTCAGGTTGAAATTCCAAAGGAAATATATTATTGGTATATTGTTCATCTGAAAATTACCGATGAAATTCCTGCATACATTAATCCTGTTGTTGTTGAGAGCAACAGTTCGCATTCTAATAACATTGCAAACCCACCAATCGGAAAATTCTGGAGAGATTACCTATTTAATCACGCAGATGTTGGTTATCCTGTCTTAAAGGATATGCTTTCTAATTGCACCATCGTTTGGGATAGCACATCTGCTGTCGACAGTACTACAAATCATGTAATTGCTGTAATCACTGACTGGGTAAAACAATCACTCGATTTTACTTCAAACAATGAACGACCACACCAGCCTGTACGAATTTACAAAAAACACATCGGAAGATGTGGTGAACATGCTGATTTTACTGTGGCTGCTGCCCGTGCCGCACTTATTCCAAGCACAAGCATATTATGTTTTTCTGTTGACCATACCTGGAATGAGTTCTGGGAAGAAGGGTGGTTTCAGTGGGAACCTGTTAATACATCAATAAATCGCCCGCTTACATACGAAAACGGATGGGGATGGTCCTTCGGATCAGTTTTCGAAGTTAAAAGCAATGGGTTGATTTCGCCTGTTACACCCAGATATTCTGAAGGAATATCTACTATTAATGTTTTTGCTCTTGACAATAACAACCAGCCAATTGACGGAGCAAAGATCATTGTTGCAGTTCAATCCGGAGCCGATATTTTTTACGATAGTTATGGCTTCACTGATAATGAAGGAAAATATACATTTACTGTGGGAGAAGACAGAAAATACTATTGCCGCCTCGAATCTTCTATCGGAAATTTCCCGACAGCAGCCAATACGGTAACTTTACTTGTTTCAAACAGCATTCATGGTCAAACATACAACAAATCACTTAAGGCTTCAGGAATTATGCCTGCAAATGACATTACTCAAATATTAACACCTGCAGATACGATTGACGATTACAAATTATTAATTCAGTTTAATACCCCAAATCAAATAATCAAAGGAAAGATATGGCATGATGATATTGACAACTCTCTTTTTTATGACGGTAATCCAGACGGATTATGTGATTTCTTTATAACAGATTCTATTAATTATGACATCTTTGTTAATGATCAAACATTTGAAGCTTTTCATTATTTATCAGATGTTGATCACGGATCCGACACATTTAATATTCCAATAGAGTCGTGTTGGTACGCTCTTTTTAATAATGGAAATAATCTGAACAACCCACAGCATGTATCTGCTACCGCATATTTATTTAACTATGATATAAGTTCCATAACAGAAAAAACGAAAAAAGATCATTTCCTTCAGCAAAATTATCCTAATCCTTTCATAAACAATACAACTATAGCATATACCCTGGAAACACCGGCTTATGTAAAACTTGAGATCACGGATAAATACGGGAAATTAATAACAACACTTGTAAACCAAAAGCAGGAAAGAGGTAATTACTCTATATTATGGAATGCCGTCGGAATTACCTCAGGAATTTATTTCTGCCGCCTCACTCTCGATGATAAAGCTTTTGTGAAGAAGGTTGTCAAGGTAAAATATTAAATGATGGATAATGAAAAGTGAAAAACGTAGTCGGTGACACTATTCAGCCTTTTTCACACCTGCTGCAACTAAACCTTTTTCTCCGTCCTTCACTTCAAATTCGACAATTTGCCCGGGTTCCAACCTTATATTAGGATCCTCAAGTCCTGAGCGATGAACAAAGATATCTTTTTCTTCTTCTGATTTAATAAATCCATACCCTTTGATCTCATTAAACCATTTTACTGTTCCTTTCATGATTCTGTAATTTTATTATTGTTATTGATGTGTAGAGTGCTTTTATATTTAGCAATGTCTATATTCGACGACATTTACAAACGTATGATTATTTGAAGCAGTTTATAATATTTATATAATTGTCCTTTATCTGCTTAACACAAAATTACTAAATTATCTTAATCAATAACTTTTTGTTAAACCTGAGTTGTGATTAAATTTGTCGTGTTCTCATGTTTTTTTTAGGAATACTTACCCAGAAAGTTGTGCCCTCCTTCATTTTACTTTCAAACCAGATCTTTGCTTTATGAATTTTTACAACCTGTGAAACGATTGACAGCCCCATCCCTGTACCATCCGTATCGAGTGCCTTAGCATTTTGTGCCCGGTAAAATTCCTCGAATATTTTAGTCTGGTCATCTTCAGCAATTCCAATTCCTGTATCAGCAACTTTAATCAGTACACTTTTTCTCCGGTCTTTTAATATTAATGATACTGATCCTTTTTCATGCGTATATTTAATGGCATTAAAAAGGAGGTTAGATAATAATGCTTCAATTGTGAGTTGGTTACCATTAATATCCCCGATGGCATCATCCATTTTAAAAGTTACATTAATTGATTTCCATTTAGCATTATTAGAATATGTGTTTACAACTTTCCTAGCAGAATCTCTTAATGAAAAGGTCTCCATTTTCAATTCTTTTGTCATGAGCATTTGAGTGTGGTTTAACAAATCCTTTGCAAAGTCAGATAAAGTTTTGGTTCTTTTATAAGCTCTGTTAATAAATTCTTCCTGCTTAGGATCAAGTTTCCCGAACATATTACTTCGTACTACACTTAAGCAGGTCTGGATAGCATAAATATGGCCTTTAATATCATGAGTTAATCTTAAAACAAATTCACTTTTAATTTTATCTTTCCTGTTTAGTTCAATATTGGCCAGTCTGTTCGCTTTCTCAAATTTTCTAAGGTTTCCAGTAATATAATTTGTCATATAGATGATAAGATACGAAGCCATGACAAAAATCAGAGAGGTCCATAACAGAAACACACCCTCGTATGTGTGATGATGCGTTATAAAGCCTATTAAACAATGATGTGGAATAATTTTATGAAATTCCATATAAGCCATTGATCCAACCAGGAGCAAAGCAAATGTAGTTTGCAAGAAGCTTTGCCGTAATGGCAGCATTATCCCGGCAAGGATCATATGGAACAAATATACAATGATAAAAGGATTATCAACACCACCCGAAAAGTGTATTAAAAGAGTTAGAATAATATAATCTGTTGCGATTTGAAAATTCAGAATAAAATTTGTGGCATTAACAAAACTTATAGATTTGATGCGATCAATCCTGTTAATAAACAATAAGAAAAAAGCATTTAGTGCAAGAAGGATAAAATCAACAATATATATTGACTTGGCCTGGATGGCAACATGTAATATATTTTCGGTAAAAAAAGTAATCAAAATGACAAGACATATTGCAAGCCACCTAAGTCTTATTAACCAACGTATTGATATTACAGTCCAGGTCTTTTTCATAGCAAGGAAATTGTTATGACAAAATTGAACTCCCCAAAAAAACTCTAAAACCCAGATAAAAACATCAATCCGGGGAGCATAATTGTTTGCTGAGATAAATCAAGACTATTGTAACAGAGTATTTATTTCAGTAAACAAAACATCTGGTTCAACCGGCTTATCAAGAAAAACAACATTTGGAAACATATCTGCATCTTCAATAGCAGACCTGAAATTGACTTCCATTGCCTCAGCTATACCTGTCAACATTATAATAGGCAATTTTCTATACTCAGGATCTGATTTAAGAGTATTCAATATTCCAAAGCCTTCAAGGTCACTTTCCATCATAATATCCTGAATTAATAAATCAGGGCTAAGGCTTTTCAATAAATCTAAACCCTCTCTTTTTGTAGCAGCAGTGTGAACTTCAAAATTACGATCTTCCAGGATTATCTGGATAGAACTTAACAGATCAGTATCATCATCAACAATTAGAATTCGTTTTTTTTCCATAATTAATGATTATTATAAATTAAACTCAAATATCTAAAATCCAAAATCCAAAACAAATTCAAATAGTAAAATCTAAATTTCAAAACTATCTCAATATATCATCAATCATATTATAAATTATCTCAAAGATAAGAATTTTTCTTGACTTTTAGAGAGTCTTAAGTAGAATAACTCTAAATTACAAATAAAATAAATGTATAAACTTGTTTATGTATATATTTGAATTCAAAATATATATAAGTTTATTTTTCGCAATTTAATTATTTAGAATATGACAAATGGAAAGCTCAGGAGATGATGCCAATGATTCCAAACCCGGAATGGCCAGGACCACCAGATCCAAATGCTATGATGCCTAATCCTGGATTTGTTCCTTTAGGAGATGAAAATGGTGCTGGTTTTGGATGGGAAGATATGATGATCTTTAAAGTAGGAGCAGAATACAGAAAAATTGAAAACTGGGAACTCAGAGTTGGGTTCTCTTATGGCAAACAACCTATACAGGAATCAGAAGTGATGTTTAACATTATAGCACCTGCTGTAAATGAAAGTCATGTTTCCATAGGTTTCACAAGAATGCTTGGAGACAAAGCACTGAATTTTGCAATTACTCATGCACTTGAAAACTCAGTAAAAGGGCCTAATCCATTCGATGAAAATCAACAGATTGAGTTATCAATGAATCAGTGGGAATTTGAGATTGGATTTAATTTCTAAATTTTCCATTAATACAATACAACCTTTAACCTTAAAGAGCTGCTGGAATTTATTTCAGCGGCTTTTTTTTAGATATGAGATTGTGAGATGATAGATATGAGATAATGAGATATTAGACAATTGATAATTACGGATTATGAATTATGTTCATTAATTTGAAATTCGAAATTTGGAAGAACACTAAATGAGCTACATCCTAATTTCCAATTTCTAATCTCCAACTTGAAACCTGGAAAAAAGCAGCAGTGACAGTAGTTGTTTACAACAAAAAACTTAACAAAATACCTGCAGCAACTGCAGATCCAATAACTCCTGAGACATTAGGGGCCATGGCATGCATAAGCAAATGATTAGTAGGGTCTGCCTTTAACCCTTCATTTTGAACCACACGTGCACTATCAGGAACCGCCGATACACCTGCTGCACCGATTAAAGGATTTATTTTATTCTCTTTGGCCAGAAATAGATTCATGACTTTTGCAAAAATCACGCCACCTGCAGTAGCAATTATAAATGATATAGCTCCTAAAATAAATATCATTATGGATTGTGGCGTAAGGAAAACAGTAGCTTGAGTTGATGCACCTACAGCCACACCTAAAATAATTGTAATTATATCAATAAGTGAAGTTCTTGCTGTTTCAGCCAATCTTTTGGTAACACCGCTCTCTTTTAATATATTACCAAAGAAAAGCATACCTAGTAACGGTAATGAACTGGGTGAGATAAATGCAGTAAGTAGTAAACAAATAATCGGAAATAAGATTTTTTCAAGTCTTGAGACGGCTCTTGGTGGCTTCATTTTTATTTTTCGCTCTTCTTTTGAAGTTAATAGCCTCATTACTGGCGGTTGTATAACAGGAACTAATGCCATGTATGAATAAGCAGCAATAGCTATTGGTCCGATTAGGTTAGCTGTTTTTAATCCATTAATAATATCGCCGTTCGCTAGTTTTGATGATAAAAATATTGCTGTAGGGCCATCTGCTCCACCAATTATTCCTATAGCGCCTGCTTCGCAAATATTAAAACCCAATGACAATGCACCTAAAAATGTTAAAAATATTCCAACTTGTGCAGCAGCACCCAGTAACATCAGGCGAGGATTTGATATTAAAGAAGAAAAATCTGTCATGGCACCAATTCCCAAAAATATTAAAGGTGGATATATGCCATATTTTACACCATAATACAGATAATTCATAATACTACCATCTTCGTACACTCCTATTTTTAATCCTGCATTTTCAGTGAATGGTATATTACCTATTAGAATACCAACACCAATAGGTATTAATAATAGTGGCTCGTAATCGTATTTTATTGCTAGAAATATGAAAAACAAACCAACAAGTAACATCACAAAATGACCAACTGTGGCATTAGAAAACCCGGTGTATCCCAAAAAATTTAAAATCCCACCTATGCCTTTATCAATGGGATTTGAAATTACTTGTTCCAATGATTTTCCATCATTGTCGCTTGCATTGCTATTAAAAGCAACTGATAGTAATGATAATGAAAACAATATAATAATAACTAAAATAAATCTTTTCATTTGGCAATTATTCAATCTCTAAAAGCGTATCTCCTTGTAATACAGAATCACCAGAGATCACATTAATACTTTTGATTATTCCACTCTTTTCCGCCAGAATAGTATTTTCCATTTTCATAGCTTCCATCATAAGAAGTTTTTCTTCTTTTTCAACATTATCACCTTCTTTAACAAATATTTGGATGATATTACCTGGCAATGGAGCATTAATTTTAGTTATTTGCGAAGTAATAAGTGTTTTATGTTCTTTAGATGGAGGTAGATTCTGTCTGATAATTATTGGCGTTTTTGTCTCCTTAACTTCTTTATGAATCTCAACTTCATACACAGTACCGTTTACTTCTACTTTTGCGATATTATTTTCAATTTCTAAAATATCCACATCGTAGACATGACCTTTTATAGTAAATTTAAAATTCTTCATTTTATATTATCTTGGTGTATTATCCATAATACCATAAATCTTAGAACTCCAGGGAGAATACTGCTTTGAGATTTTTTTTATAGTTAAAATATAATCCTCCTCATCATGAAATTGCTCGTAGTATAAAAACAGAGAGATACTGATTGCTGCACTAACATCTCCCGGTAAATAAAGATCTCCATTACTTTTTAAATGTTGATGTTTCCCTTGTTTTCTAAGTTTAATTTTAATATTAACATTGATTAGCTTTTTTAAGTTATTAAAGATGTAATACATTATAAGCAGTGCAGAAAAAACAATAATATAGCCAACAGCAGCAATGATGATACTTTCAGTTGAGATGTCAGTAAAATCAAAATTTATAATACTAATTACGCAATTCATCTAATTAATTTATAGTGGAATATTAGAATGTTTCTTCGGGGGATTTTTATCTTTTTTTGTACTTAACGTTTGTAAGGCTCTTATTATCCTGAACCTTGTATTCCTTGGTTCTATAACATCGTCAATAAACCCATGCTTTGCCGCTTCATAGGGATTTGCAAATTTTTCATTATACTCATCTTCTTTCTCTTTAATATAAGCAGCTTTACATTCTTCAGATTTTAAGTTTTTTACCTCTTTATTATAGAGAACACCAATTGCACCTTGTGCACCCATAACGGCAATTTCTGCAGTCGGCCATGCATAATTGAAATCCCCGCGTAGTTGTTTACACCCCATAACATCGTGTGCGCCTCCATATGATTTACGCAAGGTTATAGTAATTTTCGGAACAGTAGCTTCTCCATAAGCAAATAATAGTTTTGCTCCATGAGTAATAATTCCACCATATTCCTGGGCGCTGCCCGGTAAAAACCCCGGGACATCAACTAAAGTGACAACAGGAATATTAAAAGCATCACAAAAACGGACAAATCGTGCTGCCTTTCTTGAAGAATCAGTGTCCAGAACACCAGCAAGATATAGAGGCTGGTTAGCAACAATCCCAACAGGGATACCATTAAATCGGGCAAAGCAACACACAATATTTCTGGCAAATCGTCGGTGAACTTCTAAAAATTCCCCATAATCAACTATACTACCAATGACATCTTTTACGTCATATGGTTTATTAGGATTATCAGGGATAATATCATTTAATGAATCATCCAGTCTGTCAATAGGGTCATTGCAATCGAAAATTTGTGGATCTTCCAGGTTATTTTGTGGTAAATACGATAATAGTTTTCTTATTAGCAGAAGGCCATCTTGTTCACTTTTTGAGATAAAATGTACAACACCTGACTTTGACGCATGCACATTCGCTCCGCCTAAATTTTCTTCAGTAATAGTTTCACCGGTAACTATTTTAGCTACTTTAGGTCCTGTAACAAACATATAAGACGTTTGTTCAGACATAACAATGAAATCAGTTAATGCAGGAGAATAAACAGCTCCTCCGGCGCAAGGTCCAAAAACAGCTGATATTTGTGGTATAACCCCTGATGCTGTGATATTACGTTGAAAAATCTCTGCATAACCTGCCAAACTGAGCACTCCTTCTTGTATGCGCGCTCCACCACTATCATTAACACCAATCAAAGGTGCACCAACTTTTAATGCCTGATCCATAACTTTGCAAATTTTCTTTGCAAATGTTTCAGATAAAGAGCCTCCATAAACAGTAAAATCCTGTGAAAAAACATAAACTACACGCTCGTCTATTGTACCATGCCCGGTTACAACACCATCAGATAAGAATTTCTTTTTGTCCAATCCGAAATCATTGCAACGGTGTGTAACAAACATATCAAATTCCTCAAAACTTCCTTCATCTAAAAGCAGCTCAATTCTTTCTCGTGCAGTTAATTTGCCTTTTTGATGCTGAGCAGCAATTCGCTTTTCACCACCTCCCTGCTTGGCTTGTTCTCTGAGATCAATTAATTTTTTAACTTTTTCCTGACTTGACATGTCTAATCTTTTATTGAAATAAGTAATGTTAGGATGATTAAAAAAAAAACCATCTTAATTTAGCCAAGAGTGTCAGCATAATAAACATTAAGATGGTTTTAACAAAAAACAAAAACTATGAAAAAAATCAATCAATCTATATCTAAACAACGCCCATATCAAGCATTGCATTAGCTACTTTAAGAAAACCGGCAATATTTGCGCCCTTCATATAATCAACATATCCATCCTCCTCTTTTCCATATTTGACACACTCTACATGGATCTTTGTCATAATTTCCTGTAAACGCTTATCTACCTCTTCTGCATGCCAGTTCAATTTCATTGCATTCTGACTCATCTCCAGTCCTGATGTGGCTACACCACCAGCATTAACTGCCTTTCCTGGTGCATATAAAATTTTATTCCTGTGAAAGATTTCAATTGCTTCTGGTGTACATGGCATATTTGCTCCTTCAGTAAGGCAAAAACATCCGTTTTTTACAAGATTTTCAGCATCCTGTTTATCAAGTTCATTTTGTGTTGCACAAGGAATAGCAATATCACAGGGTATATTCCATGGCCTTTCCCCCTGGTAAAATTTAGCACTTGAATATTCAAAAGAAAACGGTTTAACAATATCTTCGTTTGAAGCCCGAAGTTCAACCATAAAATCAATTTTTTCGTCAGATATGCCTTCTTCATCATGTATAAACCCATCGGGGCCTGAAAGGGTAATTACTTTCCCACCTAGTTGATTTATTTTCTGAACAGCTCCCCAGGCAACATTTCCAAAGCCCGACAGTGCTACTCTTTTTCCTTTAATAGTATCACCGTTCATTCTTAATATTTCCTCTGTAAAATAGACTGCACCAAAGCCTGTAGCTTCAGGTCTTATAAGACTGCCACCCCAGTTAATTCCTTTACCGGTAAGTACTCCGGTATGTTCATCAGTTAGTTTTTTGTACATACCATATAAGTATCCTATCTCTTTTGTTCCAACTCCAATATCACCAGCCGGTATATCTGTATCCGGACCGATTATTTTGCTTAGTTCCAACATAAAAGAGTGGCAAAACCTCATGATTTCCATATTGGATTTACCTTTCGGATTAAAATCAGAACCTCCTTTAGCCCCACCCATTGGAAGTGAAGTAAGACTGTTTTTAAAAATCTGTTCGAATCCAAGAAATTTCAAAATGCTAAGGTTTACACTGGGGTGAAACCTCAAGCCACCTTTGTAAGGACCGATAGCGTTATTAAATTGTACTCTGTATCCAATATTTACAAATACTCTTCCATTATCATCTACCCATGGCACTCTGAATATATGAACTTTATCGGGCTCAACAAGTCTTTCGATAATGCTATGAGCTTCAAACTGATGGTTTTCATTGTAAATTTCTTCTATTGATTCCAGAACTTCCCGCACAGCTTGCAGATATTCCACTTCACCCGGATGCCTTGCTTCCAGATCTTGTATTAATTTATTGACATTCATAATTGATGTATTTTAGTTTAATTAATTTGATACAAATTTCTTAATAAATCCCTATGTATTAAATTTTTCAGGTCATTAAGAATACAATAAGTTAATTGATAATTATCAAGCCTGCTTTATTTTTTTATATCTAATTTTGACTTTAACTATTCGGAATTCGTAATTTTGCAAAAATTTGTATTGATATATTGTCATGGGAAATAATAATAGAAATATTAAGATGCTAATAAATGATCTTAATGAACGCAAGAAGGAGCTGGATTGTTTATTTGAAATAAACAGGATATTAAAATATACAGAAGCTCCACTTGATGAGGTTTTTAATGATATTATCAGGGAAATATCTTTAGGCTGGCAATTCCCTGAAATCTGTAAAGTTCAGATTCTTTATGATGGAAAATCATATAAATCAGAAGGATTGAAATTTACAGAATTAAAACAAAATGCAAAAATAAAAGTTGAAGATGCAGAAATTGGCGAAATACAAGTTTATTATATAAAACCGGTTAGGACGGACAAAAAACCGATATTCCTTTATGAAGAACAAAAACTTCTTAATACAATTGCAGAAAATATAAGTCAATATATTACCTTGCGCAGATTCAAGGATTTACTTCAAAGCAAGGAAAATATTTCCGATAAGCTGAATATTCCTGTTGGCCTTGGCAAATGGTTGTCAGAAATGCATCTTTCTGAATCGGAAATTAAGAAAGTGGTAACTACTAAAATCAACTTCAAAAAAGGTGAATCGATATTCAAACAAGGAACATTTGCTTCTTATATAGTCATTCAGACAAAAGGATTAACCAGGGCTTTTGTTGAAGATATTAATGAACGAAGTTTTACTTTTAAAATAATAAAGCCTTACGATATAATTGGTTTATCTTCTTTATTTGGAGACGGACGCTATGGGTTTTCAGCTGCAACATTAACTCCAGCAGAAGGATATTTGATAGAAAAAACCACCATGATCGATATTATAGAAAGCAATATTAAATTCAACTTTGAATTATTAAAATGGTATAGTACGAATTTCAAGTTGGTTTTTACAAAAATGGATTTCCTTGCTAATAAACAAGCATTGGGTAGGATTGCAAACACTTTAATATATCTTTCAAATAATATTTTTAACGAAAGGATAATCGATAATTCTATTTCCCGAAGGAATATTGCAGAACTGAGTGGAATGTCAACCGAAAATGCAGTTAGAATATTATCAGAACTAAAAAGTGATGGGATTATTAAAATATCAAAAAACGGAATAGAAATTATCCATCATGACCTGTTGATGACTTTCAGTATTGCAGGGTAATATCATGAGCTAAACTTTGGGTTTATATATAATCCCCTTATTCAGCCGGCCATTTACCTCAATCCTTAATTCATTATTAAAATTCACATGCCTGACAAATTCGTCTTCGTATTCTGCCTTATTGCTCATTAAGAATCCGCTATCATAAATACCTTCATTTATATACGGATTAATCGTAAAGTATGCTACTTCCAATGCGGTGAGATTATGAAAGAAATGTGTTCCCTGGCTAGGTTCAATACGATAATTGTCAAGTCCTGATTCAATTATTACTTTTGCATTAGAAATCTGATGCCATTTTATAGGAATTCCCAGGTTAGGATCAGTTGACCCCCATCTTCCGGGTCCAATTAAAACATATTTTTTGTTTTTTTTTATAAAGCTATCATTCAACTTTTCTAGTGTTTCGCATATTTCGCTAGTTTTTAGGGAATTGAAAGTTTCAGGTTTTACATAAACAATGTCCTTTATTTTTTTAATAATCCCATTTCCTAAAGCCTGTTCTGAAAAAATCAGAATTTTTTCTTTTGAAATGTTATCAATATCAAGATCATAACTTTCTCTACTTTCAACAATTGGTCTTATTTGTAAAAAATTGAATATTGCAGGAGTTCCCTTAGGTGTATCAAGGTTTACAGCAAATTCAATCTCAACAGGATGATTAAAGGCCTTTTGTCCGATTTTCAGTAAGGTTTTTACAATATCAGCAAGTGGAAAAGTAGTATGATTCAGAATATTTGCAAAAGTTAATAAAGGTATTCCTTTGGTTTGCACTCCATCTATAATTGTTTCGTTATTAATATCATAAGTAGATGCGATATGTTTCAGTACTGAGTCAGGAGCAGATTTTATTTTACAGGAAGCTATATTAATTCCATCGTTAATTGAAGGTTCAAACTTGTTTAAATCAAGGTAAAGCCCATTAAATTCTTTTTGCGTTTCTTTCAATGTTTTTTTTACGGATGAGAGCTGTAAAACTTTTTTGGGGTATTCCGGAGAGAACCTTAAGCTTAATCCTCCGTTCATGATATATCGACCTAATCCCATAGCGATACTAACTATTCCGTCTTCCGGTTTTTCATCACCGATAGGATAATAGTTGATTGACCGGGCAACACCTGAAATTGTGGGGTAATGTAGTTCATCATATGCTTTGCCACAAACTTCCTGTAATACAATAGCCATTTTTTCTTCATTAATAAGATTTGAGGTTGCCATCATGTATGATTTACTCGCCTTAAAATAAACAGATGCATACACACATTTTATGGCATAACTAAGATTATACATCATTTTTCTTTCATCCTGATTATATGGAAGCATATAAGTAGAATAAATACCAGCAAAAGGCTGATATAATGAATCTTCAAGCAAACTAGATGAACGAATAGCAATAGGTTTTTTAATAACCATTACAAATGCCAGCATATCTTCATGTACCCAGTCAGGAAAGCTTGCATTAATGAAGTGTTTCAGTATTTCATCATCGCCAAGGTCAGAATATGCAATATCATACAGCTTATTAGCCTCCATGAATTCATCAAATATCTCTGTAGTAAGGACTACAGTTCTTGGAATAGTAATAATTACATTGTCATATTTGTGTGTCAGGTCATATTTTTTCATTAAAGAATCTGCAAATGCCAGGCCTCTTGCCTTTCCACCAATAGAACCCTTGCCAATTCTTGAGAAAATAAAATAATCGTCAAATGATGAGCTGTTATATTCTGCAATCATTCCCCTTAGTTTATTCAACCTATAATCAGATATAGTGTCAAAAATAAACCTTTTCGCGGAATCCATATCAGGAAAGTTGTCAATAGTCAAATATTTAAATATGTTAGATATTGGGAATAAAGCTCTTGCATTTAACCATTTAGTAATATCCTTGTTTCTGCAATGATATTCAAATGATTTGTCATCAATCTGAAATATTTTTTGCTGTAATGATTGCAAGTCACGGGCACGATCTATTTCTTCACCTGTTTCCGGATCCCGGAATATAAAATCGCCAAATCCAAAATTTTCCTTAAAATATAGTGTAAATTCATTGGGAATATTGTTTGACTCCTTACAAACGAATCCAGCCTCAAGCTCTTTGGCTATCTTCTCGAATTTTGCATCTGAAGATTGAAGGATGAACGGAAAATTTGGATTGAAGGATTTTATTTTCTTGCATAAAAGAATTCCTGCATCAGGTTCAACAACACCATTTTTCTTGAATTTAATATCGGAAATTATACCGAGCAAATTGTATTTATATTTTTCATAAAGCGAAATGGCCTCCTCATAATTTGTAGCCAGTAATATTTTGGGACGTCCTCTGAGCCTTAACATTTTTTGATGCTCATTAAGACCCTCAGTCATGAATGCTTGTGATTGTTTAAAAATCAGTTTGTACATTAATGGCAAATACATAGAATAGTATTTAACCGAATCTTCAACAAGAAGTATTGCTTGCAATCCAACTTCAAACACATCATGATCCACATTAAGTTTATCTTCGATCAACTTAATAATAGCAAGTAAAATATCAATATTTCCCAACCAGTTAAAGACATAGTCAACCGAATTATCAATATTTTGCTGACTGATTACTTCTTGAATAATTTTCAAGGAAGACGATAATACAACTATAGGTATCTCCGGATTAATCTTTTTAATATCACAAGCCAGTACATGAAGATCTGCTTTTTCAACACCCGGTATCAGTATTACCAAATCAATGTTTGAAGTATTGAATTTCTTCAGTGCCTTTACCGAAGATGTAACGAGGTTAATTTGAGGCGGATATCTTAAGTTCAATGACACATATTCGTTAAAAATCTGTTCATCGATTCTGCCATCTTCTCCAAGTATAAATGCATCATACTGGTTACAAACCAATAAAACATTATTGATTTGCTTTCTCATCAGCAATTTAAATGAGGTATCTTTAATTTCAGCCTTTAGGGGATAGTTTTGCTTATTGTCCATGATCATTTATACGGGTATTTTATTAACATATAACGTATAACATATAACTCTTTTTTTTTGTAGCATTGAACTGCCTTATGTTTTATAGAATACATCTTTTTGCAGATGATAAATCCTGAAGATAAAAACTAATAAGCGCCAACTCAGGTCCGTCATAAGCTGCAGAACAGGCATATGTTTTATTAATCCTCTGGTGCCAGTGTCCAGTCAGTCTTGACGATTCATGTATGTGACCATGTAGTGTCAGGTAAGGTTGCCTTTTCTCTATAAAACGTTGAATTGCAATACTACCTACATGAACATCAAACGGAACATGATCTATCATTTTACCATCAAGTGCAGCTCTGTCAAGATATGTTTTGTAAGGCGGGGAATGAAATAAAAATACCGATTTTGATAAATCTTCTTTTCCAGTTAGTTTTTCAAGGTCTTCAGATATATTTGTAAGGCTAATATCTTCAATCGGCTTAACTGACCTATACCCTTCTGTTGGATGCACACAGCCCGGATCAACATAACAAGAAACATCATATTTTTCCCAGTCTTTAAACAGAAATGGTGATGGAGGAATATAGGAGTATCCATAAATATCGAAACCCTTGTATTTTACTTTACGGAAATGGATATATTCCCAAACACCCTTTTTCTCTGCTTCAATAAATTGTTGTTCTTTTATCCTTGGGTCATCATTACCCAAAATTACAAAAATCTTAGGATAAGCCTTCTTTAATCTTTCTTTTATTTCCATAAGTCTTCCGGCAAAGTAGTCATTGACAAAATCTAATTCATTAAACTCATCTGAACCAAAAGATGGTAAAAGGTCTCCCCCCAGAAACAGAACATACGGTTTATGTTCAACTATTGCATTGAATAATTTTTCATAACGCGACTTATGACCATGAAGATCCGAAACAAAAAAGCAAAGATCCATTTCTTTATACATATTAATTTCTTAAAAGTCTGGCACTATTATTAACTGATCCAATCATTGATGCAAAGCTATCATTTTGCTCAATATCTTGATCTGTTATTAAGTGCAGGTCAATTAATCCTTCGTTTACCATATATCCTGTCTTTATAAAATTAATTTCTGCAAGACACAAACTCCACCCTTCCATCCATGCAATCAACTCAGATTTCTTCATTTCTTGACTTTCTAAATGTAGCATCAGGTCGATATCACTAGCAGGTCCGGCATCTGCATTTTTAGTACTCCCGATTAGATATATAGCCTTCACACCAAATCTCTTTAAGTCAATTTTTTTTGCTACTTTTTCTGCCATTTCATATCTCCATTTCCAATGTTCATCTGAGTTTGGCCCAAGAATCATATTTAAATTGGATTTATCCTTATCATTTTCAAGTGGAGAATTTAGTAATTTAATAGTTTTTTCAAGTTTCTGATAAAACAGGTATTTACCAAGACGATTGGCAATAGCATTTAACAGCTTTTGTTCTTCAGGAATAAACTGGCTCTCATTATGGTGATTTTTGATAAATTGCGTGTAATAAACCTGTATCTTACCGCTAATGTTATTGTCAATTATTAAGTCTGCAAATTGCATCCATTCTGTTTCTTCAAAATCACTACGCTTATACTCCATGTTTTGGTAAATGATCCTTACTTCACAAATTGTTGAATGTTGCCAACCTCCCGGAATAATATCAAGTAATTGTGTAAAAATTAATCCTGGGGTTGCGTATTTATCCTTCAATAATTCCTCCATAGCATCCAGACATCGTAATTCTTTTGCCCGTTCGTTTAGTATTTCAAGAATATTACTCATATTGCCATTCTTATTTATTGGTAGAAATTAGAGCTATTCTTTCCTTACCATCAATTTTAATATTTAATGAATGTTTAAATTGGACATGCCTGAAATGTTTAGTCCTGGTAATCTCTTTTTGTCGCATCAGAATATCCCATTTAATAAAGCTTTTTGATTCATGAAGTATAGAAAAATACCCAATATTATTAGCTGTTACATTATGAAAAAAATGTGATCCAAGTGATGCATCGAGAGGAAAGTCTTTGAAACTATATTCAATTATTACTTTAGCATTTGATATCTGTGGCCAGTTTACAGGTATACCTATAAATTTATCCCGGGTCCCCCACCTTCCGGGACCAATAAGTACATATTTTTTGTTTTGTTGCATCATTATATCGTTTAAATGTTCAATTTCGATGGCCATTTCTTCAGTGCATTTTTTATCAAAGCTATCAGGAGAGATAAAGATAACATCATTAATGTCGTCAATCAGGCCGTTCCCCATTCCTTTTTCTGCATAAAGCATAGTGTTTTCTGAATCTATCTCATCAATATTAACTTTATAGTCATGTATATTACCTACCAGTGGTTTTATTTGCAACATGTAAAAGGTAGCTTTGTTTTCCGCGTCTTTATTAAGATCAACTGCAAACTCAATTTCACTTGGGCACCCCAGGGCTTCTTGTGCAATTCTTAAAACAGTTGCAATTGTTTCGGCAAGAGGGATATATTTGTATTTCAAAATATTGGCAAAATTAATTACACGAGGTCCGGGATCAGATAACCCAGGCAGGAGCCTTTCATTATCAACATCATACACAGAGGCAAGGTGTCGTAATGTCATATGTTTCTCTGCTTCATTAATATCCAATCTGGCCAGACCTGCGCCTTCACCTTCCAGTAAATTAATTTTGCTTTTATTCAAATCAACAGCATAGAATTGTGTTTGTGAATTTTTCACCTGATCCTTTAAGGAATTAATTTCTATTTCCGGGAAATTAGGTGAAAACCGAAAAGTTTTTTCACCTTCAACAACATATTTCCCCAGGCCAACTGCCTGTATTGCAAAACCATCTTCAGGTTTCATATGCGAAACAGGATAGTAATTATATGATTGCGCTACACCACTGATATGAGGATAAAAATATCCCTCATATTCATTCCCGACCACTTCCTGAACAATAACAGCCATGCGCTCTCCCTCCACATTACCATTAATTGCTTTTATATAACTTCTTGCAATTTTGGTAAAGACAGAAGCAAAAACCAGCTTAACTGCATCTGAGGCCTGTTGAAGTCTCTCTTTTAACTCCTTTTGATTATTAGGTAACAAATAGGTTTCGAATATTCCGGCAAAAGGTTGATTAATAGAGTCCTCCAGAAGACCGGAAGACCGGAAGGCTAATGGTTTTTTGATTTCATTAAGCAAAATTTCAAGTCGTTTTGTTAGTTTGTCGGACAATTGGCCACGAATAAACCTTTTCTTAATACTATCATCATCCAATCCATCAAGCATGTGATACTTAATATTGTTTCTGTGAAGGAATGCATCAAACTCGTCGGAGCCAATTACTGTAGTTACCGGTATAGCAATATTAATATTCTTAATAAGGTTGCTAAAATCCAGATTATTTATTAGAGTATTAATAAAAGCAAGCCCCCTTCCTTTTCCTCCCAGTAATCCACTTGCCATACTAACAATATTCGAGTTATCGCGTAAGGCTTCTTTGTTGAATGATACAATTCTGCCCTTCTCTTTTTCATGAATATTCCGGTTCATTGAACTGATTAGAAATTCTCTGTATTTTTCAGCATTTTTGAATGAATCAATGTTTATTCCATGTATTTGTCTAGCAATTTCGATCTCACCTCTTGCCCTGAGCCACGATGAATAATGAAATTTTTTACCATGATAAATCAGTGAATCGTCAGGTATTGTATGTAAAATATGTTCGAATTCCTTAAGTGAATCTGCTGTTGCTATTTTTTTCCCTTTTGATGTTTTATAAATAAAACTGCTAAAACCATATTGATGATTCACAAAACTGTTTATATCCTGTAGAAGAGCCTCTGAGTTTTTGTTTATAAACAAAGCATCTAAGTCAAAAGCCCTTTGTTGATAAATATCTTCTGATGAATTAATAATTATCGGAATACTTATATCAGAATTCCTTATTTCTTCAATAAACTTAAGTCCTTTGCAGTTTGATTGATCGGTATCGCCCAGTTCTACATCAGAAATTACACATAAAAGAAAGTCTTTATACTTTTTATAAAAATATTTTGCTTCCTCATATGTTGTTGCCAACAAAATTTTAGGCCGTGTTCTCAATTTATAGAGCTTATAAATCTCATCAGTACTGAGCTCATCAATCATATTTTTTGTTTGCAATAAAATATTGTCGTATAACGCAGGGAGAAACTCTGAGTAATACTTCGATGAGTCTTCCACAAGTAGAATAATATTGACAAGACCAACTTTTGTGTCATTTTCAACATTTGAAACATCTTCAAGGTGCTTAACCATAGCAAAAAACACTTTGGAGTTGCCATTCCAGACAAAAGTTCTGTCAAAGAACTTCCTCTTTTCTGAAAAACCCCTAATCGATTCAGCTTCATAACTATAATTAAGTAACAAATATACCGGTATATACATAAATTGGGATTTGATCTTCTCACAAAGGCTAAAAGGCATATCCTTATCAACCCCAATCATAATAATTATAAGGTCAAAATGTTTGTAGTTAAGCTGATCTATTGCTTCTTCATAGCTTGACACTCCGGTAATACGTGGAATGGAAGAGAGGTTTAAGTGGTGGTATTCGCTAAAAATGTCATTAGAAAAACTACCTTCCTGTTCCAGGTTAAAAGCATTATACAAAGTAGCAATCAATAATATTTCTTTTACCTTAAAAGGCATTAAATCATGATAAATATCCCGATCTGCATTGATCTTACTCAGGAATTTATGCAATAGCTGTAAACCTGAATCTGTTTTTTCCGGAATTACAGAAGCATCTTTTTCTTTACCTTCAAAACCATCAGATGTCATCAGAATTTTTCCCTTTTCCGAGTTGATAAAACCGGCAATGATATTTGCAAGGTTGTATAATAAGTTTCTTTCTTCTTTCAAAAACGGTCCTTCATCTGCAAATGGAAATTCCTTTGTATAATATATTTCAATACTACCTTTATTGCCGTCAATTGTACTAAAGTTTTGAATTTGTCGCCATTTTGTGATAAAGAAATCACCATTGCTCAGCCAGATTTTTCCATTAAAGACGATGCGTGACATAGAATACTCTGAGTGTTGCCAGGCCTTTGGCAATAAATTACATATTTTCTGTAATGTTTCATCAACAGGCTTGCCTTCTTTAATTAAGCTAACTGTCTGATTAATTGCACCCAACTCCTTTAAACGCTCATGAGAAACGACGATTAAGTTCTCTATTTCCTTAGATTTTTCTTTCTCCATCATAAATTATAACTTTGTAGCAAAATTATTGTTTATAGGCCTTAATTTTAATAATAGAAAAGGTAAATATTACAATGAAGTGATTGATAATTCTCAATTTGAATGCTTATAAGTTCTTTTTAGTTTTCATTCTTAAGTTCAAGCGAATCAATCATTTCAGAAGCTAATTTCATAGCCTTGAAAGCAAATTCTCTACTTCTGTTTTCCAAACAGTTACTTAGCTGATTGGGATGATTTTTCTTTATATTTTCGGCTTCACTAATGATAATTTCCTGTAATTCTATTTCCTTTGATTCAAACTGATTTCGAAGGTTTTTCCAGGCTTTCATTTTGATTGGATATTCTGATTTACAAAGATCACCAAAGTTTTTGAATATCCAAAACGCGGAATTATTATCAAAATCTGTTGGAGCTAAATCAAATCCTGATGGGATAGTTTTACTGCCAAAATAAATAGGTACATAAATTGCAGTAAATGGAGAACTTAGTCCTGTCCAGAGTACTGATCCATAGTCAACAGCTTTACCAGGAGAAAGAGTGATAACATCGGTATGCACACACTTCCATACTGCAATTGATCTTTCAGGATTATTTAAGTTTTCATTCTTGAAGATATCAAAGGGAGTTCCAGAATAATAATCTCGAAGGATAGTAAAACATTTTTGTAAGTCAATTTTTTCTTCCGGTTGGATAAATAGTGGAAAACTATCATCCGAAGAAGATAGTTGTAATGAAGGATTGAGTATATCCATAGCTCTCCAGAGTCGTTTTGTATTGTAGTTGTTATTGCCCGTTTTTTCTTTCACACCATTACCAAAGAAATTCCGAAAGTTAAAACCTTTGATTGATTTATTCCACAAGTAACTTTTATCACAAATATCTATCAGCTTGGGTGAGTAAATAAAGTTGGTAGTATCATTAAAATCAATTTTACCAATCCGGTAACTATTAGCTGCAACAAAATAACAGTCATTTGGGATACGGACAGCAGCCCAGGAATGTCCTCCACCTACTTCCATGTACCATATTTCATTTGTATCGGCAACTCCTACACCACTTGGATATTTTATTCCAAATTCCTTATAACATTCACCTATAATTTTTACGCATTCACGTGCAGTTTTAGCATGCTGTAAAGCAAAATATCTAACTCCACCACCTAAACCAGACTGGACTAAAGGATCAACACTTTCTGCATTACTATTTCTGTCTTGTTTTAAAGCTAAACCTCCGGCAATAGCAACGCCATGTTTATTTATCGCCACAGCATCGCCTTCAGCAAAACCAATATTAGTTTGAAGAACCAGCATTTCGTAACGCTGATTAAAGGAAACTGAACTGTCTGGTAAAATATTTATCTTCTCATTAGCAGGAACTTTTATGAGCATGGATGCTTCAGTGCCAGACAAATCATTATTATGAGCTAGTAATACTTGTCCATTTGCAGAAGCATCTTTCCCAACCATCAGAAGAAAGCACTCTTGCTGTTGTGAAAAAAGTTCAGAAGAAAATAGTAAGAATAAGATTAGTGAAATCTTGATATGAATATTAAATATTTTATACATCTATGTTTATATTTTGAAAATGAAAATAAGAAAATTCATATTATTATTAAAACTTGCATACAGCCCTTAAGTTAGATGTAAGGAGGGAGTTTAGAGTTTAATCCCGTTAGCGGAGTGCTTCCTTGAATCCAACTAACTTATGCTTCTCTTCATCCCATAAACGAAAATGTATCGATTTAAAGCTTTCATGGCCATAAGCTTATAATCCCAGTTTTCAGTTCGTTCCCACACAACATCCTTAAACTGATGCTGAAGATAAAATAACCATACTCCAAATACAGACCCAAAATATAAAACGGGAACCTGGATAAGCAGGTAGGCTTTAAACCCTATTAAAAAAGAAACAATGCTGATCATTGCAATTAGTCCAAGTGTGGTTTGGTGATGGACCATATGCTGATAATGCCATTTATGATATGGGGTAAACACCAATCCTCCGGCTATTATTCCAATAATGCGATTAAGCAAGGGCGATTTAAAATAAGCACCATGCCCGCAATCATGCAAAATAATAAAAATGTGTGACAAAAAAGCAGCTGCAAGTATTGATAGACCCAGTGTTATCCAATACGAATAGTCAAGCGAATAAACCATTAGTACCCATAGTCCGAAGTAGGGAATAAAAGAATTTGCTATTTGCCACCAGATTTTTGCCGGATTGGGCTTAGTGTACTTACTTATTGTTTTTCGCCAATCTACCGGATCATTGTTAGGGGTATCCATTATGTTTTTTTACAGAAATAATAAGCATTAAAGATACTAATAAATTATGACAAGGAGGGAAAAAGAAAGCAAAAAGGGATAATTCAATACTTAGCTTTTTCAACAAATTTCGTTAATAAGGGATGATGTTTTTAAGCTTATTATGGGTGGGAAGAAAAAAACGAGAAGAGAAAAATAAAAATAGTAATTTTGTCAGGGAAGCCATTCTGCCAAAACAGACTGTTTATTTTACCCGAAGTTGAGTGTACACTTTTACAGTGATTTTCAAATGGAAGAGAGAAAATTTAAATATGACAAAAACGCTAGCATTAAAAAAGCACTAAAAGAACGTGTGAAAGAACTGGAATGTTTGTATAAGATTTCACAAATAGCTATTGAAAAGCAAGACAAATATTTAGAGGAAATATTTAGTGGTATTCTGTCACTTTTGCCAAAAGCGTTGCAATTCAATAATATTTCATATGCCAGAATTAATTTAGATAATATTGATTATAAAACCACTAATTATACTAAAGGAAAGCATAAACTAACATCAGAAATAATTATAAAAGGATTAAAAAGAGGATTTGTTGAGATTGGATATTTACAAAATAAACCATTATTACATGAAGGCCCATTCCTAAAAGAAGAAAGATCACTAATTGATACTATAGCAAAAGAAATCACAATGATTATTCAACGGAATGAACAAATAAAGGAAAAGGAAATTCTCACGAATCAATTAAGACATGCTGATAGGCTTACTACAGTAGGTGAACTTGCTGCAGGTGTTGCACATGAATTAAATGAGCCTTTAGGTAGTATTCTTGGTTTTGCACAACTTATAAAAAAGGATGAAAACGTCTCAGAACAAATTGAAAATGATATTGATAAAATTATCAAAGCATCCTTGCATGCACGTGAGATTATTAGAAAACTTATGTCATTTTCCAAATATGAGGAAGATAAAATAGTTAAAATTAGTCTAAATCAAATTATTTCAGATAGTTTATATATTCTTAATTCGAGAAGTGAAAAAGAAAATATTAAGATAATATTACTTTTAGAAAATAAATTGCCATCATTTTTTGTAAATCCTGTACAAATAAATCAGGTAATAATAAACTTGTGTGTTAATTCTTTTCAGGCAATGCTTAATGGTGGTGAGTTAATAATCCAGACATTTTCTACAAATGAGAAAATTCACCTCGTAATTCAGGATACTGGTATTGGAATTTCGGAAGAAATATTAAATAGGATTTTCGATCCATTTTTTTCAACTAAAGATGTTGGTACCGGACTAGGCCTGACTTTGGTAAATAGTATTGTATCATCATATGATGGTAATATAAAAACAGAAAGTAATATAGGAAACGGAACTAGATTTGAAATTAGTTTTCCTATTAAAAAAGAAAAAAAGTAACTCAATTTTATTATGAGAAGTAAAGAAAAGAAAAGAATACTAGTTGTTGATGACTCTCAAGATATGTTAGAGCTTATTAGAAGAAATCTTGCTTCTAAAGGTTATAACATAATTACAGGTTCAAGCGTTGTCAATGCTATTAATATTCTTGAATTAATGAAAATAGATCTAGTTATTACGGATTTAAAAATGCCTAATATTAATGGAATTGAATTGGTGCGTCATGTTAAAGAAAATTATAAAAATACAGAAGTATTAGTAATAACAGGTTATCCTTCGATAAAAGAAGCGATTGAAACAGTAAAATTAGGTGCAGATGAATATCTAATAAAGTCATTTACAGATATAGAGCTTTATAATGCAGTAAAAAAAGCTCTTGAAAAAATAGATAACAGGCTAATAAGCAATGGGAATTCTGAAGTTAATACTGATATATCAACAGGGATTATAGGAAACTCAGAAGTGATGCTGAAAATCTATAACGAAATAAATAAGGCATCTAAATTAAGAACTACAATAATATTGACCGGAGAAACCGGCACAGGAAAAGAATTGGTTGCCAGAGCTATTCATTATAATAGTCCTCAAGCTTCGGCTCCATTTATACCTGTTAACTGTGGAGGTATTCCTGAAGATTTGCTTGAAAGTGAATTATTTGGTTATATTAAAGGTGCTTTTACAGGAGCAACTGAAACCAGGGGAGGTTTATTTCAAGCTGCTGATGGTGGTACTATATTTCTTGATGAAATTAGTAATACAAGTATTTCTATGCAGATAAAATTGCTTAGAGTATTACAGGAAAAAGAGGTTTATATGATTGGATCAAATAAATCACAAAAAATACATCTAACAATAATTGCTGCAACTAATGTTGATTTATCTGAATTAGTTAAAAAAGGAACATTTCGAGAAGATCTTTATTATAGGCTAAATGTTATTCCAATCAACATCCCACCATTACGCGAAAGAGGTGAAGATATTCTTTTATTAATAAATCATTTTAAAACTAAGTATGCTAAAGAGGCCAGAAAAAAACCCCCGGAATTCTCCGATAATGTTATAAAAGTCTTTAAAAATTATTATTGGCCTGGAAATGTAAGAGAATTAGAAAATATAATACAAAGACTTGTTGTAATGACTGATGATGATTTAATTGACTTACCTGATTTACCTGCAATTATGAGATACTCTGCTCTAGTAAAAAATGATATAAACAGAACTTTATCCGAAGTTGAAAAAGAACATATAATCAATGTTGTATCATCTGTTAATGGAAATAAAACAAAAGCTGCAGATATGCTTGGAATTGACAGAAAAACTCTTAGAGAAAAACTAAAGAAATATAGTTAAAAAATAACGCCATAAATGGCAAGAATAAAAACCGAAGTTGGAGTCTGGGTCTTCGGTCTTCTTACCTAACATAAATACTCATTATCAAATTAATTTTATCAATATCCTCCTGGGAAAATATTACCCAATAGGGGAATATTGTACCACATTTGTTATGATGCAATCAATTAATAAAAAGACATATACAAATTTCTGCAGGGCATATCTATTTGAATAGCATCTAATTACTCTTAATCCCTTTCTGTTGAATCAATTCTTCTTTTTAAAAATTACAAATGTGGCATTTTAGTTGTTTCCCAGTGGTTAAATAAATTAGAAAATATTGGATATAATTAAGAATTGAAAGATATTATGAAATCGAAAGGTCTTTGTATCACATGTAAACATAAAAAAACATGTGTACATGTACAAGACGAAAAGAATCCAATATTTCACTGTGATGAATATGAGTTAATTACAACCAAAACAAATCAAGCACAAACTAATGAAATTGAGGACAAAGAAGAACTTTCACAGACTGAATATTCAGGTATATGTATAAACTGTGATAACAGAATGGATTGTAAAATAAGATGTAAAACTTCTGTAATATGGCACTGTGAAAAGTATATCTAAAATAACAATAATATAAAGTTATGATTTAATAAAAAAATAGTTAAGAAGCAGCAAATCTAGTTGAAATCTTAATTCAGAAAATAATAAACTTTAAAAGAGTAACACTTATGTCAGACAAAAAAGAAGTACAGGGTATTTGTACAACATGTAGGCATGCTCCAACCTGCATTCATCTTAAATTAACTACAGAACCAATTTGGCATTGTGATGAGTTTGAAGTTGAAATACCAAATTTAGTTGAACATATCCTTTCTAAGAACAACAAGTTAATTGCAATATTAGAAGAGGTTCAAAAATATTATAATTATCTCCCTGAAGAAACACTTAGGGAAATTTCTGGTAGGATGAAAATTCCTTTGAGGGATGTTTATGGCGTTGCTACTTTTTATAAATCGTTTAGTTTAAAACCACGGGGTAAACACCTAATTTCTGTGTGCTTAGGCACAGCATGTCATGTACGTGGTGCCCAGGCCGTTGCATCAGAATTTGAGAAACAACTTAAAATAAAGGCAGGTGAAACAACTCCTGATAAAGAGTTTTCGCTGGATACCGTGAATTGCCTGGGAGCATGTGCTCTTGGGCCAATTAATGTTGTTGATGGAGAATATTTTTCAAGTGTAAATGCAAAAATGGTTAAAAATATAATCAAAAAAACACGTAAAGGATTAAATGATATTGATGTTAAAAAAGACTATCGAATCTTTCCCGTTGAAGTCAGTTGTCCCCGGTGTAACCACACACTTATGAGGCCCGATCATATTATTGATGGTTATCCATGCATACAATTAATTGTATCATTTAGCCGTGAACATGGATGGTACAGGTTAACTTCATTGTATGGTAGTTTCAATTGTGAATCTGAACATGAAATACCAATAAACACAAAATTGCAAATTTTTTGTCCACATTGTCATACAGAGCTAATAGGAGGTTACGCATGTCCAGAATGTCGAACACAAATGGTAACTATGATTGTCCGTGGAGGGGGCACAGTTCAGATTTGTCCTCAACGTGGCTGTAAGGGGCATATATTGGATACTTAAAAATGCTAATAAACAAAAGAATATGAAACAAATATCAACTATTGAAGGATTTACTGATTTTCGTAAAATAATTCTGGCTGAACATAAAGATAAAAAACCTTGCCTGGTAATATGCGCTGGCACAGGTGGTCTGGCAAGCGGTTCGAATGATATCATCCGAATAATTAAACGTTATATACTTGAGCATAATCTCAATGATAAAATATCATTACGAATTACCGGTTGTCTGGGTTTCTGTGAGATGGACCCCTTCATTATAGTTGAACCGGGAAATCAAGTATATCCAAAATTAAAAATGGAAGATGTGCCTAAAATTATTGATGCCGCCATAGCGGGAAAGGTAATTAAAAATATGCTTTATAAGGAACCGGGTACACAAAAAAGTTACGATTCCCAACAAAAAATCCCTTTTTTCAAAAATCAAACACGAACAATTTTAGGGAAAAATCAAGATCTTGACCCAATAAGAATTTTCAATTATATAAGGGTAGGAGGATATGCAGCATTTGATAAAGTATTATCCAATCTTGAACCTGACTGGATTATTAATGAAGTAATAAAATCTGAACTCAGGGGACGGGGAGGAGCAGGTTTCCCAACAGGCTTAAAATGGAAAATTGCCCGAAAATCAGGTGATAATTCAACAAAAAAGTATATAGTTTGTAACGCTGACGAAGGAGACCCCGGTGCTTATATGGACCGTAGTCTTTTGGAAGGAAATCCACATTTTGTTATTGAAGGTATGATAATTGCCGGTATAGCAATTGGTGCAACCCGTGGTATCATTTATGTGCGAAGTGAATATCCTCTCGCTATCAAAAATACAATAATTGCTTTACAGCAAGCACGAGGCCTTGGTATTCTTGGAAAAAACATCATGGATGCCAATATTGATTTTGACATTGAAATTATACGTGGAGCCGGAGCCTTTGTTTGCGGAGAAGAAACAGCCCTTATTCGTTCTATTGAAGGGCAGGTAGGACAACCAAAACAACGTCCTCCATTCCCTGTTCAAAAAGGTATTTGGGGACATCCTACATGTATTAACAATGTTGAAACACTTGCAAATATACCTGTGATAATTAGTGAGGGTGCAGATGAATATATTAAGGTCGGAAAAAAAGGAAACAGAGGTACAAAAATTTTCTCACTTGTCGGAAAAATTAGAAATACCGGATTAGTAGAAGTGCCTCTCGGTACTACTATCAAGAAAGTTGTTTACGATATTGGCGGCGGTTCGCCCGGAGATACAAAAATTAAAGCTATACAAACCGGTGGTCCATCAGGTGGTTGCATACCTGCCAAAATGTTTGATCTGGCAATAGATTATGATAGCCTGGCTAAGGCAGGTTCAATCATGGGATCGGGCGGTATGATAGTAATGGACGAAAATACCTGTATGGTGGATGTTGCCAGGTATTTTACAAATTTCTTGCAGGAAGAATCCTGTGGAAAATGCTCGACTTGCAGAGAAGGTACACAAAGAATGAATGAAATACTTACAAATATCACTGAAGGAAGGGGCACAAAAGAAGATTTAGCTTTACTTATGGAATTGGGTCCGGTTGTTAAAGATGCATCAATGTGCGGACTTGGACAAACCGCAGCTAACCCCCTCTTGGCTACACTCAGATACTTTAATGAAGAATATATCGATCATGTTGAAAAGAAAAAATGTACTGCAGGGGTATGTAAGGAAATAATATCTTCTCCATGTCAATATACATGCCCTATTGATACAGAAGTTCCCTCCTATGTTGCTTTAATAGCCCATAAAAAATTTGATGAAGCTTTGAAAGTAATAAAAAAAGATAATCCGTTTTCATCAGTACTTGCACGTGTTTGTCATCATCCATGTGAGAATAAGTGTAAGGCTGGTGAAGGAGGAGACCCGATTGCAATAAGAGATTTAAAAAGATTTGCTACAGATTACGGATTAAAAAATAAGCTTCAAACTAAAACTGAGCCAGTTGAAAAAAATAAAGGAAACAAAGTAGCTATCATTGGTTCCGGCCCGTCAGGATTAACCTGTGGTTTTTATCTTGCCCAAAAAGGTTATGAAGTTACTGTATTTGAAAAAGAATCAGTAATCGGAGGAATGCTTATGTTAGGTATCCCTGAATACAGACTTCCCAGAAATATTTTAGCAAATGATATTGATTATATTAAAAGTGCAGGACTTGATATTAAAATAAATTCTGCTCTTGGAAAGGATTTCACCCTCGATGATCTGCATAATCAAGGATATAACGCTATATATATTGCCACGGGTGCACATCAATCATTAAAATTGGATATTCCAGGTGAGGACATTAAAGGTATATTCCCTGGGATGAAAGTATTATCAAGCTTAAATCTTGGAACAGATATTGAAATTGGCAAAAGGGTAGGTATTATCGGTGGAGGAAATACGGCAGTGGATGCTGCAAGACGTGTACTACGCGCAGAAATATCTGAAAGTGTTGCTATGTTAGATACAGCTCGAAGTGCTTTACGTACAACAAAACCTGAAAAGATAACTATTTTTTACAGACGAACTATGACAGAAATACCTGCTTACAAGGAGGAAGTGGAAGGATCGTTGAATGAAGGTATTAAAATTGAGTTTTTAACTGCTCCAAAGAAAATAATTTCTGAAAAAGGAAAGTTAAAAGCATGTGAATTTATAAGAATGAGAATGGGCGAATTGGATGAATCAGGCAGAAGAAGGCCTATCCCGATTGAAGGTTCAGAGTTTACTGTAGAACTCGATACTTTAATAATTTCAATTAGTGAAAGTCCTGATATTTCCTTCTTGAAGAAAGAAGGGCTTGAATTTTCAAAATGGGGTACCATTATAGTTGATCCCGAAACTTTTCAAACAAATAAACAAGAAGTATTTGCCGGAGGAGATTTAGTTACCGGGCCAAATACAGTTGTGGATGCTGTTGCAGCAGGTAAAATTACAGCACAATCGATCGATCAATATTTGAGTGGAAAAGAAGTGAAGCGGGAATACAAAATAACCAGGCCTTCAAAATTTATCGAACCTCTTGAATTGTCTGAAGATGAAATAGAAGAATTAATGTTGGCTAAACGTCCGGTTATGCCAGGTTTATCGCCTGAAAAAAGAAAATATAATTTATTGGAGGTAGAGCAAGGCTTAACAGAAGAACAAGCTATAAAAGAGGCCCGGAGATGTTTGCGCTGCGAACTGGAAACGCAAGACGGGAAAAATTTTATTGAAAAACTTAAAGAAAAATCACAAGAAAAACAGGAGGTATAATTATGAACTTAACAATTGACGGAATACCTTTTGATGCCCCGGAAGGCTGGACAATACTAGAAGCAGCAAAGTTCTTAGGGCTGGAAATACCAACCCTGTGTTTCCACGAAGGGCTTTCTCCATGGGGTGGGTGCCGCCTTTGTGTTGTAGAAATAGGTGTTGGTGATAAATCTAAATTAGTAACATCATGTACCTATCCTGTGGAAGAAGGACTTATTGTACATACAGCAACTAAAAGAGTTATTAATGCAAGAAAAATGATTCTTGAACTATTGATTTCACAATGTCCTACTTCAAAAGTATTACAGGATTTAGCTGCAAAAATAGGGTTAAATCAAGTCCGGTTTTCTCCAAAATGGGAAAGTTGTATTTACTGCGGATTATGTGTCAGGATATGTGAAGAACAAATGATGGCCGGTGCCATTGGATTTGCTAACAGGGGCAATGAGTTGAAAATACAAACACCATTTGATAAAACATCCGATGTATGTAGAAGATGTGGCGGGTGTATGTATATATGCCCTGCATGTACAACAAGATGTGAAGGAATAAACCCTGAAAATGTATTATGCGGCAGATGCCAAAATACACTCCAGCCAACATGTTTAGAAGTGTATGAAAACAACTATCATTGTTGGATGGGCTTAAAAGGGGAATGTGGGACATGTGTAACTGAGAAGCAAGAATAATAATAAAAATTTTATAAATAGAATAAACAATATAATGGAGGAAAAACTATGAGTTTAACAAAAATAAACGCCACAGCGGCAACACTGACAAAAAACAGAACAGAAGATTCTGTAGTTCCAACAAGCGGCATGTGTTCAACCTGTATTGATGGTTGTATTGGCATGTGTGAAATAGGTAAATCAGCTTACCGTGGACATGAAGTGATTTATCCGCAACCATTTGGGATAATTACAACAGCCTCAGAAAAAGCTTATCCAGTCGATTACTCTCATTTCAATATAATGGGTACTGCCGTGGGAGCACAGGGCATTGAAGCAGATAGTGATAAAGCCATCTTTCCTGCTGTTAACCTTGAAGTTGTTTTTGGACATGATAAAGGAATAAAGTTTCGCTATCCATGGATAATACCAGGTATTGGTTCAACAAATATTGCCAAGAACAACTGGGAAGGCTTAGCCATAGGATCGGCACTGGCAGGTACAGGACTTACAATTGGTGAAAATGTTGGCGGAATGGATGTTGAATCAGTAATTAAAAGTGGTAAAATAGTTAATACTGTTGACCTTAAACGACGGGTGAAACTTTACAAAGATCATCAACGTGATGGATATGGAGCCATAATTGTTCAGGCAAATGTTGAAGACACAAAATTAGGTGTTCAGGAATATGCTATTAGTGAGCTTGGAGTAGAAGTAGTTGAAATGAAATGGGGACAAGGAGCAAAAAACATAGGTGGTGAAGTAAAAATAAAAAGTCTTGAGAAAGCTCAAATGCTATATAATAGAGGTTACGTTGTTTTACCAAACCCTACTGATCCAACTGTTATTCAGGCTTTTGAACATGGTGCTTTTACCGAATTTGAACGTCATTCCCGTGTAGGTATGGTATCGGAAGAAGCATTTGCAAAGAGAGCTGAAGAACTACGAAAAGCAGGAGCTAAATATATCTTTTTAAAAACAGGTGCCTACGGACCCGCCGACCTTGCTCGTGCAATTAAATTTTCATCAAAATATAAGATTGATCTTCTTACAGTTGATGGTGCAGGTGGAGGAACAGGCATGAGCCCCTGGAGAATGATGAATGAATGGGGAGTACCACCGGTTGAATTACACTCATTATTATATAAATACACAAAATATTTATCTGATAAGGGTGAATATGTTCCATCATTGGCTTTGGCTGGAGGTTTCACACTTGAAGATCAGATATTTAAAGGGCTTGCTCTTGGTGCACCATTTGTAAAATTAATTGGTATGGCCCGTGCCCCTATTGCTGCAGCAATGGTTGGCAAAACAATTGGAAATACAATCGAAGCTAACCAGGTTCCGGTTTACATTGAGCGTTTTGGCAATTCTGTAGAGAAAATTTTTGTAACAGCCAGTGATCTTAAGAAAGAATTAGGAAACGATGAATTTAAAAAGTTGCCAACAGGTGCTATTGGATTATATACTTATTATGAACGTCTCGCACAGGGGCTTCGTCAACTTATGTGCGGTTCAAGAAAATTTGCACTGGAATACATAACCCGAAATGATTTAGCATCATTAACTCATGAAGCAAGCGAAATCAGTGGTATTCCTTATATAATGGATTATCAAAAAGAAGAAGCTGAAAAAATCCTTAAATCTTAGCTTTTTATCAAATTTGCCATTCTTTTTTGAGAGGATACAAATAAATTTTCAAATAAAAGTCTTATGAATACTAAAATTTATAATCCGTTGACTACTGCACAAATACATTTCGACCATGCTGCTGATTTACTTGATTTGAATCAGGCAACCCGGGATCTTTTGCGCTGTCCAATGCGAGAATTTCATTTCAGTATTCCTGTGCATATGGATGATGGCAATATAAAAATTTTTCGTGGTTTCAGAATACAACATAACGATGCACGAGGCCCGGCCAAAGGAGGGATCAGGTTCCATCCATTAGAAACCATTGATTCAGTACGAGCTTTATCAATGTGGATGACATGGAAAACTGCTGTTGCAGATATTCCTTTAGGTGGAGGAAAAGGTGGTGTGATCTGCGATCCCCATCACCTTAGTCGATCTGAACAAGAGCAAATTTGCAGAGGATGGGTGCGACAAATAGTAAAAAATGTAGGACCATCTTCTGATATTCCAGCTCCGGATATTATGACCAATTCACAACACATGTTATGGATGTTAGATGAGTATGAGACAATTTGCGGAGAAAGACATCCTGGTTTCATTACAGGTAAACCTGTTGGTATGGGTGGATCTCTTGGAAGAAAAGAGGCAACCGGGTACGGAATAATAATATCTGTTAGAGAAGCTTTAAAAGAAGTAGGCATAAAACCAGAAAATACTATCGCAAGCTTTCAGGGTTTTGGTAAAGTTTCAAGATATGCAATTGAGTTATATCAGCAGATGGGTGGAAAAGCAGTTTGTGTTTCATCCTGGGACAATGATGATCAGAAAAGTTATTCTTTCAGAAAAAAAGACGGATTAAATCTTAAAGAGTTAGATTCGATTACAAACGATTTTGGTGGTATCGACAAAACCAAAGCACAGGAATTAGGATATGAACTGTTAAAAGGTGAGGAATGGCTGGAACAGGAAGTGGATATTCTTGTACCGGCTGCAATAGAAAACCAAATTACTCAAGATAATGCTAATAAAATCAGCAAACATGTAAAAATCGTAGCTGAAGGTGCAGATGGACCTACAACCCCCGAAGCAGATACCATTTTAAATAAAAAAGGGATAATGATAATACCAGATTTTCTGGCAAATGCTGGTGGAGTTGTATGCAGCTACTTTGAGCAGGTACAAAGCAATATGAATTACTTTTGGGAAAAGGATGAAGTACTGGCTAAACTAGATGTAAAAATGAGTGCTGCTTATGCCGCGGTCAGCGATTTTGCAAAATCAAATAAATTAAATATGAGAGATGCTGCATATGTCATTTCTGTTGATAAGGTTGCCCGTGCATGTCATGATCGTGGATGGGTATAGTTAGAATATTATTGATTTTGAATAACAAAAGATGTATGGTATGACTGGTTTAAGTGAAAACGTGCTATTACAATTTGATTCCAATTTTTTTGAGTCCGAAAAACAAATAAGTTACATTGGGTCAGGATCTTTAGGGGGTAAAGCTCACGGACTGGTTTTTATTAATAATGTTCTGGATTCAGAAATCAATTTAGAAGAATTCCCTGGATTTGAAATCAGTATCCCTAAAATGATCATTATATGTACCGACATCTTTGATTCTTTTATGAAACAAAATGATCTTCATCAAATTGCTTTATCAGATTCCCCTGATGATCGTATAGCACTCGCATTTCAAAAAGCAAATTTACCATTTGAAATACTTGGCGATCTAAGGACACTAATTTCTAATGTCCATAAGCCATTGGCCATACGATCCTCTAGCATGCTTGAAGACGCCATGTATGAACCTTTTGCCGGTGTATACGGCACTAAAATGATTCCAAATAATCAACATGATATAGATACCCGTTTTCGAAAACTTGTTGAAGCCATTAAATATGTTTATGCATCGACATATTTTAAAGCAGCTAAAGATTATATTAAGACAACCAGGCATAAAACAGAAAATGAGAAAATGGCAATTATCATCCAGGAAATGGTTGGTTCTCGCTACGGTGATAAGTATTATCCTGAAATATCAGGTGTTGCCCGTTCTTATAATTTTTATACTATAGGACATGCAAAACCAGAAGATGGTGTTGTAAACTTAGCCCTGGGTTTAGGAAAAACTATTGTAGATGGTGGCATTTCATGGGCATATTCGCCATCATTTCCACAAGCAAATCCACCATTTGCTTCACCAAGTGAAATGCTAAATCAGACCCAAACCAATTTTTGGGCAGTAAATATGGGGAAGCCTCCACAATATGATCCTATTAATGAAACAGAGTACATGATTTATAATAATATTTCAGATGCTGAATCAGATGGTTCCCTGAAACATATTGTTTCTACTTATGATGCTTCTGCAGACAGGGTTTGGCACGGTTTAAGCGGGGCAGGCCCAAGGATACTTACATTTGCACCATTATTGATCCACAAGGTAATTCCTTTAAATAACTTAATTAAAACTCTACTTAAAGTAAGTGAAAACGCTTTAGAAGCTCCTGTAGAAATTGAATTTGCATTAACATTTACCAATGATAAAAACAACGAAACTCACTGTAAATTTGGGTTTTTGCAAGTTAGACCAATGGTTGTTTCAACCGAAGAAGTTAAAATTGAACCGGGAGAATTGACAGGAAACCGGATTTTAGCTGCATCAGAAAGTGTACTTGGCAATGGTATTATTGAAAATATTAAAGATATTGTTTATTTAATTCCCGATAATTTTAATACCAGGTTTACAAAGCAAATGGCAGACGAGGTTGAATCAATTAACAACAAACTAATAAATGAAGGGCGTCCTTATGTGCTAATTGGATTCGGAAGATGGGGAACATCAGACCCGTCAGCAGGTATTCCTGTGCAATGGGGCCAGGTTTCCGGAGCAAAAATAATTATCGAAGCTACTATGGAAAATGTTTATGTAGAAATGAGCCAGGGGTCTCATTTCTTTCATAATGTTACCAGTTTCAAGGTATGTTATTTTTCAATACCATTTGCTGGCAAATATTCTATTGACTGGGATTGGTTAGCACAACAAGAGTTGGTTGAAGAAACCCGATTTGTAAATCATGTTAGAACTAAAAAAGCACTTAAAATAAAAGTTGATGGAAGGACCAGCAAGGGTTTGATAAGTAAATTTTAATCTAAATACGATGAGTTCTGAAAAGCCCATAAAAAAATTAATTGATGATCTAAAGGAAAGAGCAAAGGAATTAGATTGCCTTTATGAAATTCAGGAACTTTTAAAAGAAAGCAAGAAAAGTACAAATGAAATATTTCAGGGGATAATTAAAGCAATACCGCCAGCTTGGCAGTACCCTGATGTATGTGCGATTAAAATAGTATATAGTGGCTCTATATTTCAATCAAAAAACTTTAAAAAGTCAAATTGGGAATTGAATTCAAATATAGTTGTTCAAAATGAAGTTGTTGGAATAATTAGTGTCTATTATTTAGAAGAAAGACCAGATATTGATGAAGGTCCTTTTTTAAAAGAGGAACGAAAACTCATAAACACTATAGCTGAACAAATTGGATCATACCTATTTCATCAACACTTAAAATTGGTTTTTGAAGAAAAAGAGCAATATAAGATAAATTCAAAACAAGAATGGTGGGTAATCATTGAAATGTTGAAAGGAACAGATCCGAAATTATTGATACGCATTTCCAGGAAAATGGTCAATTATCTTTGCTGGAGTGGAATAAGTGAAGCTGAACAACTATTCGAACATTTTGTACCTGTTTATAAAGAAGAAGACGGATTGATAGTAGATGAAAACCGGCCTTATCAAAAACAAATAGAAAAAGACCTACAATCTGTAAGTTATGATATTTTTAAGGTTGCGGGCAAATACTTAAGCAATAAAGAAATCCAAAACAGCATACATAAATGGATCAAACAAGATCGTTCGAGTTTTTTAGTAAATATTATTGAAGGCGCAGGATCCTCCTTTGTTGAAATTAGCAACGCTATTGAACTTTTTCATCATCTTGTACCACAGGGTCTGGAGTTGTCTACTCCAAGAGAAAAAAACTGCAGAATAGCTCTTATACGCCGTATTCTTAGCGATCAACATAATTTTATCAACATTGCCAAGCAATTTATTGAAGTTGATGATTTTAATGATTTAATAAAGCGAATAATTTATTCGGTTGGAAGTCATGGGAAATTAGGAGGCAAAGGCTCAGGATTGTTTTTATCACAGCAAATATTAAAAAAAACTACCCTGAAAGATAAATTATTGCATCATATTAAGACACCAAAGACCTGGTATTTAACTTCCGACAGCATTCTCAATTTTATAAAATATAATAATCTTGAGGATATTATGGAACAGAAATATAAAGATATTGACCAGATAAGAAAAGAATACCCTTATATCTTGCATGTTTTTAAAAATTCCTCTTTCACTCCGGAGATTATTAAAGGACTTTCGTTAGCACTGGATGATTTTGGTGAAGTTCCATTAATTGTTCGTAGTTCTAGTTTATTAGAGGATAGATTAGGTACAGTATTTGCTGGTAAATATAAAAGTCTGTTCATCGCTAATCATGGCACTAAAGAAAATAGATTGATAGAATTAATGGATGCAATTGCCGAAGTGTATGCATCAACATTTGGCCCCGATCCTATTGAATACAGATCAGAACGTGGTTTATTAGATTACCATGAAGAAATGGGTATAATGATACAGGAAGTGGTTGGTAAAAGAGTGGGAGATTATTTTTTGCCAGCATTTGCGGGTGTAGCTTTTAGTCAAAATGACTTTAGATGGTCAAGTAGATTATCACCTGAAGACGGACTTGTACGCATGGTTCCCGGATTGGGAACAAGAGCGGTTGATCGTTTAAGTGATGATTATCCAATTTTAATTGCTCCCGGACAGCCAAATTTACGGGTTAATGTTACAATAGATGAGATTATCAGGTATTCACCAAATAAACTGGATGTAATTAATCTAAAAACAAATGTGTTTGAAACTGTTGATGTACAAGAGTTTATTAAAGAGATAGGAACTGATTATCCTGCAATTAACAATATTGTATCAATTATTGAAGAAGATTATATAAAGCCACCAAGAAAAATTGGAACTGATTTTAAAAAGGAAAGTTTTATAGTAACTTTTGAAGGATTGATTCATCAAACTGATTTTTTAAAGCAAACACAATCTATACTTAATATACTTAAAAATGAATTTGGTTATCCTATAGATATTGAGTTTGCTCATGATGGTGATGATTTTTATTTACTGCAATGCAGGTCACAGAGTTACCGTACAACATCCAAGCCTGCTTTAATTCCTGATAATATAGCAAATGAACAAATAATATTTTCAGCAAATAAATATATTTCAAATGGGACTATTAACGACATTACCCATATTGTTTATGTTAATCCACAGGAATATTGTGAATTATCAAATTACGAGGATTTGAAATCTGTCGGCAGGGCAATTGGAAGGTTAAATAAAATTCTCCCAAAACGCCAGTTTATTTTAATGGGGCCTGGTAGATGGGGAAGCCGTGGTGATATTAAGTTGGGTGTTAGCGTCACTTACTCCGAAATCAACAATACTTCTATGCTCATTGAAATTGCCCGTAAAAAAAAGGATTATGTTCCTGAGCTTTCTTTTGGTACACATTTTTTTCAAGACCTTGTTGAATCTAATATTCTCTATCTTCCACTTTACCCAGACGATTCAGAAGTTTTATTTAAGGAAGAGTTCATATTAAACTCCAAAAATATTCTTACAGATTTATTTCCAGATTTGGATAAATTGTCATCAGTTATTAGAGTAATAGATGTTTCTCAGAATACAAATGGCAAATTATTACATATTTTAATGAATGCTGAAGAGGAAAAGGCTTTAGCTATACTATCGGAACCAGAAGGACTTCAAAGCCGGGAATATATTAAAAGAACAATAATTGAAGATCAAAAAAGGCATGATATCCACTGGCGCTGGAGATTGCGTTCAGTTGAAAATATTGCGGCAAAACTTGATCCTAAAAGATTCGGCGTAAAAGGATTTTATATATTTGGCAGCACAAAAAATGCAACTGCCGGCCCTTCAAGCGATATAGATATCCTTATTCATTTTGATGGTTCAACCAATCAGCGAAAAGATTTAACATCCTGGCTTGAAGGATGGAGCCTAAGCCTGGATCAGATAAATTATTTAAGAACAGGATATAAATCTGATGGACTGCTCGATATTCACATTATTACCAACAAAGATATAGAAAAAAGAACCAGTTATGCAGTTAAAATTGGAGCAATGACTGATGCAGCCCTGCCTTTACAAGTTGGAAGTGAAATTTAATTATTTATATTATTTCTCGTATGGCATTCTCAGGTTCCTCACTATTGAACTTAATCAAAGCTAATTCCAGACCATTATGTGCAGCAAGTAGTGGAAAAATTAATTTTTAACCTACATTTTCTTCATCCTCATAAAATTGCATCAATTGTTTCCAAATTCTTAAATTAACCTAGAGCTTCCCTAAACCCAACCAACCTATGTTTTCCCTCATCCCATAAACGAAAGTGCATCGATTGAAAGCTTGAAAGAAAAGTAATGGATTCTTTTTGAAAGATAGGATTTTCACGATTGCATTTTTCAAGATTATAATTGGGTATTTTGGGGCCCAGATGATGGATGTGATGAAAACCAATATTCCCGGAAAACCATTGCAATATTCTTGGAAACTTTACGAACGACGATCCTTGCATGGCCATAAGCTTATAATCCCAGTTTTCGCTTCGTTCCCAAACAACATCTTTAAACTGATGCTGAAGATAAAATAACCATACTCCAAATACAGACCCGAAATATAAAACGGGAATCTGTATAAGCAGGTAGGTTTTAAACCCTATTAAGAATGAAACAATGATGATCATTCCAATTAATCCAAGTGTGGTAAGATGGCTATAAAGATTTATCTTTCGTGAATATTTTTTGCTCGGGATTCGGAAGATGATTGTAAAAAGAATAAAAGGAGCAATTAGAAATAATATTATCGGGTTTCGATACAGGCGGTACATTAATTGTTGTTTTGCAGAACGGCTTTTAAAACTCATCAACAGTAAGGGTCGTTACATCGCCCATTCCACGTTTATCAAGGTTGCCAACAGTTTGGTGATGGACCATATGCTGATAATGCCATTTATGATATGGGGTAAACACCAATCCTCCGGCTATTATTCCAACTATGCGACTCATTAAGGATGATTTAAAATAAGCACCATGCCCGCAATCATGAAAAATAATAAAAATGCGTGTCAAAAATCCTGCTGCGAGTATCGATAAGGCCAGTGTGATCCAATACGAATACTCAAGCGAATAAACCATCAGCACCCAAAGTCAGAAATAGGGAATAAAGGAATTTGCTATCTGCCACCAGATTTTTAAGTAAACAGGCTTAGAGTAATTACTGATCGTTTTTCTCCAATCAGCCGGATCATTATTAAGAGGATTCATTATCTTACATTTACAGGAATTACCAGGGTTAAAAGTACTAATAAATTATAACAAGGCGGAAAACTTCTAATATTAGTAAGATTTTAAGCTATTTATCACCATACAAAGCAAAAATTTTTAGTAGAATAAACATTTTCTTGGTACAGTTTTAAAGATATAAATTCATTTTTTTTCATAAAAAGTGTTGAATAAAAAAAATATTGTACTTTTGCAGCGGAGAAATGGCAGAGTGGTCGAATGCGGCGGTCTTGAAAACCGTTGAGGGTCATACCTCCGGGGGTTCGAATCCCTCTTTCTCCGCAACCAAAAGCCTGACACGTAGTGTCGGGCTTTTTATTTATATGAGAACGCCAAACTTGTTTGATAGTTTTGGATTATAAAAAAAAACCGAAGAGCAACGCTCTACAGGCTTTTGGTTGCAAGGCCCCCGCCTACGGGATAACGTAGTAATCCCTCTTATGATTTAAGAACAAGGATTAACGATATTTGATTTGCAATCTATGTATTTGAGGATTTTGAATGTATTAATGCATGAAAAACCCATAGAGCGCAGCTCCAGGCCTTTTGGTTGCAAGGCCCCTTTTAACGGGATAACGTAGTAATCCCTCTTATGATTTAAGAACAAGGATTAACGATATTTGATTTGCAATCTATGTATTTGAGGATTTTGAATGTATTAATGCATGAAAAACCCATAGAGCGCAGCTCCAGGCCTTTTGGTTGCAAGGCCCCTTTTAACGGGATAACGTAGTAATCCCCCTTATGATTTAAGAACAAGGATTAACGATTTTTGATTTGCAATCTATGTATTTGAGGATTTTGAATGTATTAATGCATGAAAAACCCATAGAGCGCAACTCCAGGCCTTTTGGTTGCAAGGCCCCTTTTAACGGGATAACGTAGTAATCCCTCTTATGATTTAAGAACAAGGATTAACGATTTTTGATTTGCAATCTATGTATTTGAGGATCTTGAAAAATTAAACCTACAAGATCATAATCCTGAACATTATATTTTTTCTGATGACTTTATTGTTGGCCCAAATCGTATAAATCCAAGAAATATCTCCAGACACTGGGGTTATTTGCGCAATGAACTTAAACTGCCTATGGCAATTCAATTTTATAGTTTACGTGACTCAGGCATCATTCAATTACTGAAAGATGGCATATCCCCAAAGGAAGTAATGGAACTCGCCGATCACTCCAGTCTGGAGGTAACCAATAAATATGTTAAAAAAGCCAGGGTTGAAGCCTCTGAAGTGATTAAGAGGAAGAGTTCGGGGTTTTAATAGTTTATTGCTTGGGTTGTTTATTACTATTGTCATCAATAAAATAGGAATTCTCAAATGTGCGACCATTTATTATAAACTGGTATCTAATTCGTTTTCCCTTTTTATATACAACAGTTGCTTGCCCCTTCACCCCACTTTCTTTTAAGAGCTCATTATTTACTTGATATTTCCATATAACGACTTGGACAATAACAAAAATCAAGATTAATATTGAAATACACCCGAAAGAGAAAGTTAAGATAGTAAAAAAAAGATATTTTATATTAAGATAATAAAGAATTAATTAAATTTGGAAATTAATTTCATTAATAAAAATTACTATGAAAAGAAATCTATTATCCATTTTGGTTATCTTAATTTTAGTATCAGTCGTCTTGATAAGTTGTAAAAAAGATGACAACAATAATCAAACGACCAATAAATCCTTAACCTGCAAAATTATACAGCCTGTTAACAATCAAAAAATTGAACTGGGGGCAACTGTAAATATTTTAGTAGAGGCTGAATCTCAGAACAGCCCGGTGATTGGAGTAAATTATTTCGTTGATGGAACAAATATTGGCACTGCAGTAGATACACCATACATTATTAATTGGAATACAACTGCTGAGAGTCTTGGTGTTCATGAAATTAAAGCATTGAGTTATGACAGTATCGGGAATAACACTTCCGATAAGATATCAGTTGAACTTGAGCAGAGTACAGGTTGTCCTTCAACATTTGTTGATCCAAGGGATAATCATGTTTATTCCGCAGTTCAAATAGGAACTCAATGCTGGATGGCCGAGAATTTGAAATATCTACCATCTGTTTGTCATCCAGTGACTATGTTAAATCCATGCCATTGGGTTTATGGATATACTGGACTAGATGTGGGTGAAGCAAAAGCAACTAGTTTCTACAATATCTATGGAGTATTATATAATTGGGCTACCGCGACAACGGATTGTCCTGCTGGATGGCATCTTCCCAGTGATGAAGAATGGAAGATTTTAGAAGGAGAGGCTGATAGTCAATATGGTTACCCGGACCAGGAGTGGGATAAGTTGGGTGTATATCGTGGTAGTGATGTAGGAGGTAATTTGAAGGAAGAAGGTACATCATACTGGATTTGGCCAAATACAGGTGCTACAAACAAGAGTGGATTCATTGCTAGACCAGGAGGTAGTCTTACCTCAGCTTCATTTTATGCTGAAGGTGGTGATGGAGTTTTTTGGACATCTACTGCATCATCTGGCAATAATGCTTTTATCAGACAATTAAGGTTTGACCTACAGGAAGTTTTGAGAGATGATTATAGTAAGGGTAATGGTCTTTCTGTCCGCTGTGTGAAAGATAATTGATAAGATTTTTTTTCAGGGGACGTCGTCCCTTATTACTCTACACTTAATTATCATTTCTAGATTACCTCTTATTGCACCGGAATTATAATATATTATTCTCTTGATATCTTTATAATATTTCATTTTTTCATTAAATCCCCCAATATTACAATGGCATTAAACCAGCCTCTTATATTGCGTTTCATTTAATATTCTTGATGTAAATGAAACTAACTTGTTTTTAAACTATTGCTCTAATTTACGTTTTATATTTAATGGTCCACCAGTGCGGGCAAAATCTTTTCTGTACAAGCTGGCATATGCATGGTGTGCCTGTTGCACAATTCACATTACAATGTTAATAAATATTACTATAAAATGCAATTGGATCTGCCTGATTTTGGTATATTTAAAATAAAAAATGCAAGGCAAAAAAGACTATAACGAGAAGTT
>Ga0222657_1000024_pt1 | contig 131287 bp, 93 predicted proteins | sample AntAcemetagen474_FD_179858 | JGI IMG/M metagenome (GOLD analysis project Ga0222657, IMG submission 179858) | Saline water microbial communities from Ace Lake, Antarctica - #474 | ecosystem: Environmental > Aquatic > Non-marine Saline and Alkaline > Saline | place: Antarctica: Ace Lake... | reverse complement strand
CAACGACAAAAGCATAATGCGATTGATAAATCAATGGCTAAAAGCAGGAGTGGTTGATGGCAAAAGTATGCACCGTAATACAGAGGGAACACCACAGGGAAATATTATCTCTCCATTATTGAGTAATCCGCCATTCTATCTCATTTAGTTGCAAGCACTAGGTGCCTTTACGAACACCTTAATGAACATAATCACAAAATATTATAACTTTTGGTGAATAGATTCCCCGGAATGTATTAATTTTGTCTAAAAAAGAGATGTACCAAAGAACATTAAGTAGCATAATTGAGCATAAAATTGGCAAGGGAAAGGCCATTGTGCTTATCGGTCCTCGCCAGGCAGGGAAAACAACATTGTTTACAGCCCTTTTGAAAGATCGCCCTCACCTTTTTCTAGACGGGGATAATCCAACAGTTAGAAATCTATTAACTAGCCCCAATACTGAAGAGTTAAGAAGTATAATAGGAAAACATAAGATTGTCTTTGTTGATGAAGCACAAAGAATTGAAGGAATTGGTATTACGTTAAAAATAATAGCGGATCAATTCAAGGATGTACAATTATTGGTTAGTGGATCTTCATCCTTTGACTTATCCAATAAAATTAATGAACCTATTACTGGCCGTAAATGGGAATTTGAATTATTTCCAATCAGTTGGGAAGAATATGAAAATTACCACGGATTCCTGGTGGGGGAACAGCAACTTGAAAATAGACTATTGTACGGATTTTATCCAGATGTATTAAATAATCCTGGTGAAGAAAAAGAGATACTGAAAAATCTAGTTAATAGTTACTTATATAAAGACATTCTCGCATACTCCGATATTAGAAAACCAGAAGTTCTTGATAAACTGGTTCAAGCTCTTGCCTTACAAATTGGAAATGAAGTTAGTTATAATGAGTTAGCCCAAACTGTTGGTGTTGATAAAAATACAATCAGTAAGTATATTGATATACTTCAAAAAGGCTATATTATCTTTAAATTGGGCAGTTATAGTAAAAACATTCGAAATGAGATTAAAACGAACAAAAAAATATATTTCTTTGATAATGGTATAAGAAATATGATAATAGGCAACTTTACAAGCCTTGATTTAAGAATAGACAAAGGAGTATTATGGGAGAACTTTCTAATATCAGAGAGAGTCAAGCAGAATCTATACAAAAACACTTTATCCCGAATATATTTTTGGCGAACAAGTCAGCAACAGGAAGTTGACATGGTAGAAGAGAATGAAGGCAAAATCTATGGATTTGAATTCAAATGGTTTGCAAAAAGAAAATTAAAACTTCCAAAAACGTTTATGGAAGCTTACGATGCTAAGGGACAGGTAATTGATAGAAAGAATTTCAGAAATTTTGTGATAAGAGAATAAGGCCTACCTACAATAACACGTGCTATTCGTAATTGCTACTTAATTAGTATTTTTTAAGCTTCGTAATAAAAAATAAAGACAAAAAAAACGGAAAAGAAAATCAAGAAAAACCGCAAATACGTATAGGTGTGCCGAGAAGCAGTAAACGGCAATAAATATTTACTGCATGCTGTAATTGAGATGGCGGAAATCAGTTGTAAGATTGACCCACCGAAGTCATCTTACAGGAGAGGGCTTCAAACCACCTAAAGGTGCTGTGGTAAAGAGCCGTGGCGCTGAGCGTTTAGGAAAAGGCAGGCATGAGATTGTCAGGTATGGATAAAAGAGATGAATCACAGCTTAGCGGAGTTTGTAACTCGGCTCTATATATTTTAGCGTTTGTAGTATGTGATTTTTATCTTATAACTAAAGATTTAAGTTTAAATACAGGTACTAATTAAAATTTTCTCTATATTTATGGTTTATTTAAAATCAGAATTTTCTAAAATTAAATTTATCAATTATGAAAATTAAAATCTACTGTTTGTCATTTCTGCTTTTTCTCTTCTTCTTTGATTCTAATGCCCAGATGATTGAATTGACTTTTACCGGGAAATCTGACTCCTTTCATGTTCCACTCAACTATATATTAATTGAAAATATGACCCAGGGCGGAGATACGATGCTATACTTTCCTGATACTGTCATTGTGCTTGGAACTGTTGGAATTAATGAAGGCTTTAAGAACAACAACTTTATGGTTCAACAAAATTATCCGAATCCTTTTAATAACCAAACTGTGATAAATATCTATATGCCTGAAGAAAGTTATCTTGATATATCAATACATAACGCTATTGGCAAAGAAGTAACCTCATATAAAAATAATCTTAACCGGGGGTTTCATTCATTCTCTTTTCGTCCGGGAAACGAAAAGTTTTATTTCCTGACATCGATCTATAAATCTGAAGTGAAAACTATCAAGATGCTTACTGTTTCTTCAGACCCAAAACAAAACTGTGATCTAAGTTATGATGGTTTGATATCATATAATGCAACTCTTAAATCCCACAAATCATCCAAAGGATTTGTTTATTCATTTGGTGATCAACTGAAATTTGTAGGATATACTGGTGCAGACAGTGATACAATAATAGATTCACCGGGCTTTGACGTAACTTATGAATTTGAATTCAACCTTGGTTTTCCCTGCCCTGGAATTCCTTCATTTGTTTTTGGAGGCCAAACGTATACAACAGTACAAATTGGTTCTCAGTGCTGGATGGCTGAAAATCTGAATATTGGTATAATGATAAACTCCACTTCTAACCCTGGCAACAATGGAATTACAGAAAAATATTGTTATAATAATGATACTAACAAATGCAACACTTATGGTGGATTATACCAATGGAATGAAATGATGCAATATGTGAGTACAGCGGGTACACAGGGAATTTGCCCGGCAGGCTGGCATTTACCTGCTAACGTAGAATGGACTGAACTAACGGATTATCTTGGAAGTATGAGTATTGCAGGAGGGAAAATGAAAGAACCAGGCACAGTTCATTGGTATAGTCCCAATACAGGAGCCACAAACTCAAGCGGATTTACAACTTTGCCCGGTGGTTACTACGACCATAGTAGCTCGTTCATAAGTCTGGGCATCTATGGCAACTTTTGGTCTTCTATGGAGTACGATAGCTCTGATGCCTGGGGATGGAGATTGAGCTATATTACCACTAATGTATACGCGGACAATTACACCAGAAAGCATGGTCTGACTGTCAGATGCCTAAAGGACTGCACCCCGCCACCAACCCAGGCAAATGCAGGTCCTGATTCCGTAAACATTGTCGGGGATTCGATTGCTTTGATGGGCAACACAGCTGTCATAGGACAAGGATTATGGACTATTTTTAGCGGAGGCGTAGGGAATTTTGCTGATTCAACAAACCCAACAACTATCTTTTATGGTTTGCCGGGTAACACATATAATTTGGTTTGGACAATAAGCAATATTTGTGGAAGCTCTTCTGATACTGTTATAATTAACTTCGAAATGTCGTATCCTAATTGTGGGATCATTACTGACATCCGTGATGGAAGAACTTATAATACGGTTATTATCGGCAGCCAATGCTGGATGGCTGAAAACCTGAATATTGGCATTCGAATAAATAGCGGTAGTGGTGGCCAGTTACAAACTGACAATGGTATAATAGAAAAATTCTGCTATAACAATTATGAATCCAATTGCGATATTTATGGCGGTTTATATGAATGGCCGGAGATGATGGAGTATAACCCCTCAGATACCGGAACAATTGGTACTACTCAAGGTATTTGCCCGGCCGGCTGGCATTTAGCTACTGATACTGAATGGACAACATTAACAGATTATCTTGGTGGAACAAGTCTTGCTGGAGGGGAAATGAAAGAAACTGATACTATTCATTGGTATAGTCCCAATACAGGAGCAACGAACTCAAGTGGATTTACGGCTTTACCTGGCGGTCAGCGGCTTAACTACAATGGCAACTTCTCTCATCTGCGCAGCAGCGCCTACTTTTGGTCTTCAACGGAATATGACAGTTATGAGGCCTGGCAGAGGGTTTTGTTTTATGGTGGAATTGATGTGTTCTTTGAATACTACTTAAAGCATGAAGGCCGCTCTGTCAGGTGCATAAAGGACTAGAGTACGCCATTCACTTCTCATAATTTATCCTTCGGATGTAATTTGCTTTGAGTAATTCATATTAGAATTTCTAATTGCACGGTAAAAAAAAGCGCTGTTCTCACAGCGCTTTCATGTGAATTTTTTATTCATTAAAAGTAGAAGAATAAACTAATTGAACCTTGTGGACCAGCAAGGATCGGAGATGTTACATTAAAATTACTTGGGAGGTTATCGGTATCGATAGAGAAAGCGCTGCTTCCTCCAATTTCTTTTTCGATTTCTTTAACTGTATTACTATCCATATCCCAGTTTTCGGTTGTTGTTTTTCCATTACCTGTTGTCAGGAATGCAATGCTCCAGCCAAATTCTCCTCCAAGTGACATTTTTGGTGCAAAGAAATATTCCACACCACAAAATGCACGCGCTCCAATTCCGATTGTTGATCCTGAGGTTTTCTTATTAGTTCTTTGACCTGGATTATTTGCCGACCATTGAGGTGGGGTAACTATACTGTTCCAATTCCATTCTCCAAACTCACTCCAGTTGGTTGATGTAGGTGTGTCGTTAGTAGTTGTAATTTCATTACCCCAGGTATACTTATCCGAATAACTCATGAAAAGGAGGAACCCTTCAGCACCATATATCCCCTGTACTCTTCCTTTTCCTCTTCTTTTTTCCAAACCATATCCTAATAGGATAAACTTTTCACTATGACCCCATTTATCTTCAATCTGGGCAGTTGAAGTTGGGTCAGCATCTAAAGCTACATCATCAACAATCATGTTCTTTAATGAAGCTGATGCAAAGCCAATCCTGAACATTGCTCTTGAAGCAGTTTCATCATCAATCATATGCTTCACAAAAATTGTCATTGGAGTTGTTGCTGTAAAATTAAAGGCAGGTCCGGGATTATTAACATTCCCATTGAACATATTGCCAAGATACGTGAAGATTGGGACAGCATCAATCCCAATACAATAATCACCTTTCTCAGGTAAGATTGGGACCCCTTTTTTGGACTTCATGTCTTGCGAGTTGACAAGTACAACTGCAAAAGCCATAATTAAAATCGTCAAAACAGTTTTCTTCATAATTGAAATTTTTGGTTAATAAATGGAATAATTATATGGTCTTCAAAAACAAGATTTAAAAAAAATTTGACATAAAGATAGATCATTATTTCCATAAGTCAAGCTTTTTTTTTTTTTTACTAATAATATATTATAGGATATAATATATTCGAGTAATGGTAAGTAATATGTTTACAGATGTTCCCCTGCTGAGCGAAGTTTTTTTGTATGGTTTTCCTCATTTTATTCCCAAACAAGCCGATTTATAAAGTTTATACTATTTTAGCGGGAGATATGCAATTTATAATATTACGTTTATATGGGTAAATCAAAAAAGAGTATAGGGATCTTACAAGGGATGTTGAATTGGACAGAACGAGTTGGTAACGCCTTACCACATCCGGCCACACTGTTTGCATTATTTGCCCTGGCTGCTCTGGTATTTTCAGCGATAGGCCATGTTTTAGGATGGGAAGTTATTCATCCGGGCACTAAAGAAATTATCAGGCCGGTTAATCTTTTATCTCATGATGGTATTCATCGTGTTTTGCTTGAAATGGTGGATAATTTTACGGGATTTGCCCCACTGGGAATTGTCCTTGTTGCCATGCTCGGTATCGGTATTGCTGAACAGAGCGGATTGATAAATGCTGTTATTCGGATGCTGGTTTTGAATTCTCACAGGCATCTGCTGACTTTTGTAATTGTTTTTGCCGGCATATTATCTAATGTTGCATCGGATGTTGGATATATTTTACTAATACCGCTTGCTGGTGTGATCTTTCTGGCCGTAGGCAGACATCCTATTGTTGGTATGGCTGCAGCTTTTGCCGGCGTATCAGGTGGATTCAGTGCAAATTTGGTATTGGGAACCGTTGACCCTTTGCTGGCAGGATTATCTACTGAAGGAGCTCAAATTCTTGATCCTTCATATGAAGTAAATCCCACCGCCAATTATTTCTTTATGGTGGCATCAACCTTTGTCATTGCCTTTACAGGCACGTTTATAACTGAAAAAGTTGTGGAACCAAGGCTGGGCAAATATACCGGTGAGGCTGAATTAAAAGACAATTCATTTGATAAACTTTCAAAAAATGAGAAAAAAGGTTTACTGATGGCTTTACTCACTCTGATAGTTGTGACAATTATATGCCTTATCGGAATTATTCCTGAAGACGGTTTTTTTCGTGGGAGTGACGGAGGGATGCTCACTTCACCACTGATTCGTGGAGTGGTTGCTATGTTGTTTGTTACTGCCAGTGCAATGGGCCTTGCATATGGTTTTACCACTGGAGTATTTAAAAATGATACAGATGTAATGCATGGGATGTCTGCTTCCATGAAAACTCTCGCGACTTACCTTGTTCTTGTATTTTTTGCAGCTCAGTTTGTTGCATATTTCAAGTGGAGTAATCTAGGAATAATTCTGGCTGTTAAGGGCGCTAATCTCCTGATGTCTGCCGATATTGGACTTATTCCTTTAATGATCCTTTTTATCCTGCTTTCTGCCTCCATCAATATGCTGATGGGTAGTGCATCAGCCAAATGGGCTATCCTTGCGCCTATTTTTATTCCTATGTTTATGATCATGGGTTATTCGCCGGAGCTATCTCAGGTCGTATATCGTATTGGAGATAGTGTAACCAATGTGATCTCTCCTATGATGAGTTTCTTTGCCTTGATCATTGCTTTTGTCCAGAAATATGATCCAAAATCTGGTATAGGAACTATTATTGCAACCATGGTCCCCTATTCGATTGCTTTCCTGATCGTATGGATTTTGCTTTTAGTAGCTTGGCTGCTTTTGGGGTTACCGCTTGGCCCGGATGCAGGAATTCATTATACGCTACCTAATTAAGAAAGATGGAAGATAATTATTAATGGTGAATGGTTAATGATTGTGCTTCGCTCGACATTTGCTTAGGGTAATTTAGTTAATTGGTTAAGTAAGTCAATTAGGTGAGTAGGGAAGAAAGTTTGCAGCGGCAGTTTTCAATGAACAGTAAGCAAATTGATTAGCTATAGGGGTTCATTTAAAAATTTAATAAGCTCTTCTGTATCACAATTTCTAAGCCTTGCAAATCCTGAGTTTTCAGCTATTGCTTGTCCATCACTATAGATCCATTTCAGAAATTCAATCACCGCAGGGTTTTCGGGCTTATCTTTAGAAACAATATAGAGATATCTGCATAAACAGCGGGGATAAGTGCCTAAGTAAACTGCCCTTTTTAGCTTACAAATATCAGTTTTAAATATCTCTTTTTTATCAGCAATACCGTTAACATTAAAATCAATGGGCAATATTTTGATTCCTTTCAGAATTTTGCCCTCCTGCAGATCGAAGACATAATGGGCATTACAGTATGATAAGCTTAGTGGTTCCTGAATAACAGCATTGATGATATTCACATCATCCTCAACAAGAATTCCTTTCAAATCCTCTTGTTTTTTTCCAAGATATTTTGCCCAAACACTCGCAGCACCCGAGAGATCAGACCGGGTGAAAATTTTCACAGAATCGTTATTTTCAAGCCCAAGGATCTCTCCCCAGCTTTGATATTTATCTCCCGTAAATACTTCAATCAGGACTTCGCGCTTCATTCCTTTTTTTAAAATTTCATCCATGTAAGGATTGCTTTCATTGATAATTGGAATTACACCTTCTTTTGTAGCCCTGAAACAGACTAAGCCCTGACCTTCTTCTGAAGGATCTAACTCTCTTGAAATCATTGCCAGATCACAATTTCCTGCAAGCAAATCGTTCAACCCCTTTCCGGTTCCTCCATTTAATACTTCTATTTTTAAGTCCGCATTGTCTCTTGAAAATTCTTCAGCCCAAATTATCATTAGTGGATATAAAGCATCTGCTCCATTGATCGTAATATTTCCTTTAAGTTCAACAATAACTTGTTTCGAAACTTGCTCCAAAACCTGATCCTTTTTATTTGTTGAATCACAACTGAGTACGAAGAGTAAAATTAATAATGAAATAGATAAAGTAAGTGTTTTCATGATTTGTGGTTTTTACAAATGTAGTAAATTATAATATATATCAAGAAAATATGAAATTATTTTAAATATTGAAATTAAAACACTATATGTTGCAGATTTGCAAGTTTATATTTTGCGCCCTTTATTTGAAGCAAACAATACGAGTAATTCGAATGGCATGTGAAGTCCCAGATGTTATAGGTGTAAAAGTTGGCAGTGGCAGAAAAAAAACGCAGCCAGATGACCACGGTCTTCACTCTCCACAAAAAAACTCCAGATATTACTTTGATTTTTGTGCTCCCAGCTTAGCTCCCAGAAATTCCCTGTTCATTCGGGCAATATTTGATACTGAGATATTCTTGGGGCATTCGGCCTCACAGGCATATGTGTTGGTGCAATTCCCAAAACCCAGTTCGTCCATCTTTGCTACCATAGCCTGAACCCTTCTTTTGGCCTCAACTTTTCCCTGGGGCAATAAAGCAAATTGAGATACTTTTGCTGAAACAAACAGCATGGCTGAAGCATTTTTACATGTAGCAACACAAGCTCCACAGCCTATACAGGCCGCTGCATCCATGGAAAGATCAGCCAACTCCTTCCTTATTGGTATTGAATTTGCATCCGGGACACCACCTGTTGTCACAGATACATATCCTCCAGCCTGAATTATTTCATCAAAGGCACTTCTATCGACCATAAGATCCTTAATAACAGGAAAGGCTTTTGAACGCCATGGCTCTATAACAATTTTTGAGCCGTTTTTAAAATTACGCATATGCATCTGGCATACGGTTATTCCCTGATCCGGTCCATGTGGACGGCCGTTTATGTATAAACTGCACATACCACATATTCCTTCCCTGCAGTCATGATCAAAGTTTATAGGGAGTTGAACTTTATCGATAAGGTCTTCATTGAGGATATCGAGCATTTCTAAGAATGAACAATCAGCTGAGATATCCTTTACCTTAAAAGTTTCAAATTTTCCTTTTGCTTTGGAGTTAGCCTGTTTCCAAATCTTTAAAGTAAAATCCATGTTATTTTGTTTTTATTATTTGTTTCTAACTATTTTGAAATAGTAATGAATTATGAGTTCATATAATTCTTTAACTCATAACCCATCACTCATAACTATTTATAGTCTCGCTGTTTGATTTCAATATTATCAAAAACCAGAGGTTCTTTATGCAATGTAGGTTCTTTATCATCGCCGGGATATTCCCATGCTGCAACGTAACGGTATTCATCCCTCCTCAGGGCTTCCCCTTCAGGAGTCTGGTATTCTTCCCTGAAGTGGCCTCCGCAACTCTCATTTCTGTGTAAGGCATCTCTTGCCATTAATTCACCTAACTCCAAATAATCTGATACACGCACCGCCTTTTCCAGTTCAGTATTTACGCCTGTCATGTCACCGGGGATCCTGACATCCTTATGAAATTCCTTTCTTAATTCCCTGATCAGTTCGATAGCTTTTTTCAAACCTTCTTCATTTCTACCCATCCCAACATTTTCCCACATAATCTTGCCAAGACGTTTGTGGAAATGGTCAACTGACTTAGTACCTTTAATATTAAGAAGGTCTTCAAGTCTTTTTCTTACATTATTTTCCGCTTCAGCAAATTCAGGAAGATCAGTTGACATTCTTGGCACTCTTATTTCTTCAGCAAGGCAATTTTGTAAGGTATAAGGTAAAACAAAATAGCCATCGGAGAGTCCTTGCATAAGAGCGGATGCTCCTAGACGGTTAGCACCATGATCAGAGAAGTTGATTTCTCCTGCAGCAAATAAATTGGGAATAGTGGTTTGCAATTCATAATCTACCCATATGCCGCCCATATTATAATGGATAGCGGGATATATCATCATTGGAGTTTCATAGGGATTGTCGTCCACAATTTTTTCGTACATCTGGAAGAGATTGCCATATCTTGCTTCAATAACATCTTTACCAAGTCTTCCAATAGATTCCTTAAAATCCAGATATACTGCCAAACCAGTTCCAACACCATAGCCTGCATCACATCTTTCTTTTGCAGCCCTGGATGCAACATCACGTGGAACAAGATTTCCGAAGGCTGGGTATCTTCTTTCGAGATAATAATCCCTGTTTTCTTCAGCAATGTCATTTGGCTTCAGCTCGCCTTTTCTGATCTTTTCCGCATCTTCCTTGTTTTTAGGAACCCAGATCCTTCCATCATTTCTTAAGCTTTCACTCATCAAGGTGAGCTTCGACTGATAATCGCCATGGACAGGGATACAGGTGGGATGTATTTGTACCATTGACGGGTTAGCAAAAAATGCGCCTTTTTTATATGCTGTCCATGCAGCAGTACCATTAGAATTCATTGCCATGGTTGATAAAAAGTAAACATTTCCATAACCTCCTGTAGCAAGAACAACAGCATGAGCAAAGTGTCGTTCCAGTTCACCTGTAACTACATTTCTTGTAATAATTCCTCTTGCTTTACCTTCTACTATCACAAGGTCGAGCATTTCGCTACGGGTATACATTTTTACTGTACCCTTTTTGATCTCTTTACTGAGAGCTCCGTATGCACCAAGCAAGAGTTGCTGCCCGGTCTGTCCTCTTGCATAAAATGTTCTTGAAACAAGAGCCCCTCCAAACGAGCGGTTATCCAGAAGGCCACTATATTCTCTTGCAAAAGGAACCCCTTGTGCTACGCATTGATCAATAATATTACTACTTACCTCTGCAAGCCTGTATACATTTGATTCTCGGGAACGATAATCACCTCCTTTTATAGTATCATAAAATAATCTGTAAACAGTATCTCCATCACTTGGATAGTTTTTCGTAGCATTAATTCCACCCTGAGCAGCAATACTATGAGCCCTTCTCGGACTGTCCTGTATGCAGAAATTCTTTACGTTAAAGCCGAGCTCACCAAGACTGGCTGCAGCGGCTCCTCCTGCCAGACCCGTTCCAACAACAATAATGTCAATTTTTCGCTTATTAGCCGGATTAACAAGATTTTGCTTGGATTTATAGTTAGACCATTTTTGTGCTAAAGGACCTTCAGGAGTTTTTGAATCTAATTTAGTCATAATATTTTTATATGATTTCTTCTGAGATATTAATAAAAATAGATGTAAAGTGGTATGATAATAAAACCAAGTGCTACAACAATTGAATATATTGTACCAAGGGCTTTTATTACAGGTGTATATTTTGTATGATTCAATCCTAGAGACTGGAATGCAGATTGAAACGCATGATGTAAATGAAATCCGAGAATAATAAGAGCAACAATATAAATGATTATAAAGCTTGTAATTGAGAACTTCTCTATAACTACTAGGCCCATGTCAGGATATTCATGACCATGAATAATCATATTTGGCACATCACCAAATTTCAGCTTGAAATAAAAATCCAGGAGATGCAAAACCAAGAAAATTAATATGACTATTCCTGTATGTATCATGAATTTGGAAAAGAAGGAAGTATGGGAATAGCCTTCAACTTTATATCGCTTCGGCCTTGCAAGCCAGTTCTGTATCTGAAGTATCAGCCCGAATAAAATGTGAATGATAAAGCCTGCAAACAGACTTATCTCCATGATCTTTAAAACAGGGTTTGTGGCCATAAAATGTGCAGCGACATTAAATAACTCTCTGGTCGGGTCAAATAGTAAAAACAGATTAACTGTTAAATGAACCAACAGAAAAATAATTAAAAACAGCCCCATCAACGACATGACTATTTTCTTGGTAACAGATGAAAATGTTAAAGCTGAACTACTCATAATATTTTTATTTATCAAAAAATAAATCTGATGTACTCAAAAAACTATATTAATTTTATTCCTTATTAAAACAAATATATTTCGAGCAAATGTATGCCTTAATTTTTTTTATTGCAATAATTTTTTAAGGTTTTTTTAAACTATAGGAATTTTTGTATAATAATTCTAATTTTGCTTTTTAAAACAAGAAATTTGCAGCTTACAGGTTTAAACTTGCAATCCGAAACTTGAGTTTGCTCCGAAAAAATAAATATTAAGAAAATGCCACAAAAACACTGAAACCAAAATATGAGATATTCCCAAATTGATAATAAACTGTTTATTCAGAACCGGAAAAGATTTACTGAACAGTTGAAGCCAAAATCACTTGCATTTTTTAATTCAAATGATGAAATGCCCAGGAATGGTGATCAGAATTTTTCGTTCCGACAGAATTCTGATTTCTTTTACCTTAGTGGGATAGATCAGGAAAAGAGTGTGCTAATTATTTTTCCTGATTGTCCTGTGGAGAAGTTTCGTGAGGTTTTATTGTTGAGAGAAACAAGTGAAACGATAGCTATTTGGGAAGGACACAAATACACCAAAAATGAAGCTACTTCCACATCAGGCATTAAAACTGTGATGTGGCTGGATAGCCTTGATGCTGTTATTGCTGAAGTAATGGTTCATGCCGAAAATGTTTATCTTAATACAACTGAACAACTCAAATTTATTCCTGAGGTCATCAGCAGGGATAATCGTTTTACTAGTGATCTTAAAAACAAGTATCCTGCACATAATTACCAACGATCAGCTCCTATACTTACTGATCTGAGGCTGATTAAATCTGATATTGAGATCAGTTTAATGAATGAGGCAATAAATATTACAGAAAAAGCATTTCGAAGGGTACTTAAATTTGTTAAACCCACTGTGAAAGAATACGAAATACAGGCAGAAATTGAACATGAATTTATCCTCAACAGAGCTAACGGTCATGCCTACCATCCGATTATAGCATCAGGGAATAATGCAAACTGCCTCCATTACAACGAAAATAATGATGAGTGCAAAAGCGGTGACCTGATATTACTGGATTTTGGTGCTGAATATGCAAATTATTGCGCTGATCTCTCTCGTACAATCCCTGTTAATGGCAAATATTCTCCACGGCAAAAAAAAGTTTATAATGCCGTTCTCAAAGTACAAAAAGCCGCAATAAAGTTAATGGTTAGCGGAAATACTATCGACAAATTAAATGTCGAAGTTGCGAAAATTATGGAAAAGGAAATGATAAAATTAGGATTGTTCACTAAAGAGGACACTAATAAACAGAATGCTGAAAAGCCTTTTTGGGCGAAGTATTATCCTCACGGAACTTCTCATTTCATGGGCCTGGATGTGCACGATGTGGGAAGTAAGCAAGTAGAATTCAAACCCGGGATGGTTTTGTCATGTGAGCCGGGGATCTATATCCCAGATGAAAATTTGGGAATCAGAATAGAAAATGATATTTTGATCACCGAGAATGGGCCGGTAGACCTTATGGCTGATATTCCAGTGGAGGTGGAAGAAATTGAAGGGATAATGGAGGGGGAATTTGAAAATTTGAGAATTTGAAAATGACCGCATCACCAACATTTAAAAAAGAGCGACAAAAAATAAATAGATCTATAAATTAAATAAAATACACACAAATGTTTGATAAAAAAGTTTACGAAGAAAGAAGAAAACAGTTGAGATCGCGGATCTCCTCAGGAGTTGTATTGATTTTGGGAAATCAGGATGCAGCTTTTAATTATCCGGCTAACATCTATCATTTCAGACAGGATAGCTCCTTTAGTTATTTTTTCGGTTTGGATCATCCCAACCTCGCCGGTATAATCGATATAGAGAATAATAATGATTACATCTTCGGAAATGATGTTGACATTGATGATATCATATGGATGGGTCCTCAGGAAAGCATAAAAGACCAGGCTTTGCTTGTTGGTGTTGAAAATACTGATCCAATGAGTAAGCTGGATGAGTTCCTGAAAAATGCTATCTCTTCCGGTAGGAAGATACATTTTCTTCCTCCATACAGGGGAGAATCCTTTATTCAAATGGAAGAGCTTCTCGGGATACACCATAAACAGATAAAAAATTATGTGTCAGTTGAGCTGATCAAGGCTATTGTTGCCATAAGATCAATTAAGGATGAATATGAAATTGCCGAAATAGAAAAAATGGTGGATGTAGCATATAAAATGCATACTACTGCAATGAAAATGGCTATGCCAGGTGTTATAGAAAGAGAGATTGCAGGCGCCATGGAAGGAATATCTTTATCAGGAGGAGGCCCTGTTTCTTTTCCTGTAATACTTAGTATCAACGGACAAACACTTCATAATCATTTTCATGGTAATATCCTGAAAGAAGGCAGAATGATGGTAGCTGATGCAGGCGCCGAATCTGAATTGCTTTATTCAAGCGATATCACCCGGACAGTTCCTGTTGGGGGAGTATTTAACCAAAGACAAAAAGATATTTACCAGATCGTTCTGGATGCTAACGTCAAATCGATAGAAGTTATAAAACCAGGGATAACATACAGAAGTGTTCACTTACTGGCCGCAAGGATTATTGCAAGTGGCTTAAAGGACATTGGGTTAATGAAAGGCGATGTTGATGAGGCAGTCCGTCAGGGAGCTCATGCCATGTTCTTCCCACATGGCCTGGGGCATATGATGGGGATGGATGTTCATGATATGGAAGGGCTTGGAGAAAATTATGTCGGCTATGATGAAGAAATAAAAAGAAGTGATCAGTTTGGCCTTGCATTCCTCAGACTGGGAAGGAAGCTACAAAGCGGTTTTGTTCTTACTGATGAACCCGGAATATATTTTATCCCGGCATTGATCGACCAATGGAGAAAAGAAGGTAAATTCACAGAATTCATCAATTATGATAAAGTTGAAAGCTTCAAGGACTTTGGTGGCATCCGGATAGAAGATGATATTCTGGTTACAGACACATCTCATAGGGTACTTGGAAAACCTATACCGAAGACGATTGCAGAGATAGAAGAAACAATGAGAAAATAAAAACTCGTAACCCGTAACAGTCGTACTATGTCCAAAACAATATCATACCAAAACGCAAAAATTAATTATACCGATACAGGAAAAGGTCCTGCTATTGTGCTATTGCACGGATTCCTTGAATCATTGGAGATGTGGGACGAATTTGCCGAAAAGCTTGCAGAGGATTTCAGGGTGGTCTGTATTGACCTCCCCGGCTTTGGCAAGAGCGGAATGCTTGGTGAGATTCATACCATGGAAACTTTTGCAGATAGTGTTAAGACTGTTCTTGATCAACTGAAGATTTCTGAATGTGTTATCATCGGGCATTCGATGGGAGGATATATCAGCCTGGTATTCTCTGAAAAGTATCCCGAAATGCTTAAGGGTTTGGGAATATTTCATTCACATGCCGCTGAAGATGATCCGGTGGGGAAAAAGAACAGAGATAGAGGTATAGCTGCTATTAAACAAAACCATGTTGGATTTGCCAGAGAGTTTATTCAGGATCTTTTTGCTCCGGAGAATGTTAGAAAATTAAGTACTGAAATAAATATTTTTAAAGAAAGAGCAGGGAAAATATCTAAAGAGGCTATTATTGCAGCTATGGCAGGGATGAGAGACAGGACATCGAAACTTGATGTTTTAGCAGCGATTGATGTTCCTGTTCTTTTTATCGCCGGGAAACAAGATACCCGCATACCATTGAAAAAGGTGATGGAACAGGTAATATTACCAAAACATGCTGAATTATTGGTGCTGGGCAATGTCGGACATATGGGATTTTTAGAAGCAAAAGAAGAGTGCTTCAGGAAAATAAAATACTTTGCAGAATACTGTTAGAGTATTCGTGGTGAAAAAAAATCTTACCACAACCACGTATAGAATTATCAACAAATATGAAAAATCCAAAAATATCTCAAGAGGATTTACCTGACAGCAACAGGAGACAAAGCCTGCTGGCCATAGGTTTTTTCATTGTTTTTGCATTTATTCTTTATGGAAACACAATACAGAATAATTATTCACTTGATGATGATTATGTGACATTTAGTGATCCAACAGTACGTAAAGGGATAAAAGCTATCCCTGAAATATTCACTTCATTATATGCAAATGTTTATGATGCAGGAGAGGCGATAAAATTTGGATACAGGCCTATTGTTAAATCAACTTTTGCAATCGAACACGAGTTGTGGGGAGCCAATCCCCATCTTAGTCATCTGATCAATATTTTACTATATGCACTCACTTGCATACTTTTATTTATACTCCTGAGACGCTTATTTAAAAATTACCACATCGTCTTCCCATTGATCGTTACTACATTATTCATGGCTCATCCTATACATACAGAAGTAGTGAGTAGTTTAAAGAATCGTGATGAGCTACTGAGTTTTATGTTTAATATTATTTCACTGATCTGTTTTATTAAATATACAGATAAACATAAGATCATATACATCGTCGCAGGATTGTTTTCATTCCTTCTGGCATATTTATCAAAACTTACAGCATTATCCTTTATTGCCATAATACCACTTGTACTCTACTTTTTTACAAACACAAGTTACAGGAAAATAATATTTATAGTGCTTGCTGTCATTGTTATTTTCTTAATTGCACGAATAATCCCAAAATTCTATCTGCCTGACCCCTCCAGAACAAAGTTATTTATCGAAAACCCCTTGATATTTAATAATAATATCTGGGTAAGGACAGCTACAGGCTTTTATATTTTGTTGCTATATCTTAAATTGCTAATATATCCACATCCATTATTGTTCTATTATGGCTACAATATGATCCCCATCACAAACTGGGCAAATATATGGTCGATAATATCATTTGTAATTTATCTACTGATATTTATTTATGCAATTAAAATGGTCAGGAAAAAACATATCCTGGCCTTTGGAATCCTTTATTACCTGATAACTATTTCGTTATATTCTAATATGGTTAAACCGCCAACAGGTATCATAGGTGAACGCTTTCTGTTAGCTCCATCCCTGGGCTTTTGTGTTGTAATTACATATCTCATATTCCGGATGTTAAAAAAACAAGCTCAAACACCAAACATCGAACTGAAACAAAGCATCTGGATAGTCCTGATAAGCTTATTTCTGCTAATCCCTTATACAGCAAAAACTATCATCAGAAACAGAGATTGGAAAGATCATAAAACTCTGTTGAGTCATGATATAAAATACCTTGAGAATTCTGCAAAAGCCAATTTCATATATGCAGGAGTTCTGAGGAATGAGATTCTTACTAAAGGAAAAAACAATCAACATACTTCAGAAATAATGAAGATGCAGAATCTGGCCATTAAGCATTTTAAAGATGCTGTTGATGTTTATCCGGATTATTATGAGGCACTTAACAAACTTGGATTTCTTTATTATACTGTTTATCAGGATCCATTATCTGCAATTTCATATCTTAAAAGAGCAATAAAAGCTAATCCTGATTATAAATCTCCTTATTATAATCTTGCCTTCATTTATAAAAGCTCCCAAAATTATAATGAAGCTATTATTAATTATCAAAAAGTTCTGGAAATAGATCCCGGTCATTTACTATCAATTAATGGTATGGTTGAAATTTATCATACCATTGGAGATATAGCAAATGCAAATTATTATAGGGATGTAGCACGAAAAATCAATTCTTCAGCAAATACCAATTAAAATAAAAAGATAATAATATACATATTTATTTGCATACAATGTTATTATTATATATATTTGCACAAAATATATAATTATGCAAGAACTAGATGTTACAAAATTAGAGATGGCTGCAAGCAAATTAAGAGCAATTGCACATCCAATGAGAATCGCCGTAATCGGCTTATTACAGAAAAATCCTAAATTAAGTGTTACTGAGATTTATAGCGCTTTAGAGCTTGAGCAGGCAGCTGCATCTCATCACTTAAATATACTTAAAAATAAAGGTGTATTGAATTCTAAGCGAGAAGGAAAGAAGATTTTTTATTCCTTAAAAAACAGAACTCTCACCGAGATAATTGAGTGTATCAACAGGTGTAACGAGGAATAATCACAGCTTCCATTCTTCCTCTATTTCCCATTTCGACCTGATATTTATTTTAGCTGGGAAGAAATATACTTTTTCCGGCTGAAGTTTATTAAGGTAGTTTCCTGTATCCCATTTGCCGTTAATGTTATTATCAAGGATGGCTTTGATTAAGTACTTAGCGGGCTTAAGGTGCTTGTAAATTATTTCGGTACTAGCTGTAACAATTTGTTGCTGCAGCACCTTATCTTTTTCATTAAGTAACTGTATAATATATTGATCATCAGTGCCCGGAACTTTGAGCTTTAGCATTAAAATCCCATAATCATCATCAGAAGTGGTTCTGAAGTTTATTAATACGGTATCATTACTCCTGTTAATTATGTCGGTAAATGCAGAATCAGGTATAAAAAGCCGATATGTTGTATTTTCTTTAAACTCATAATCAAGTCTTATCATTCTTTTTATCTGATCATCAAATACCAGCTTCGCTTTTAAAGTATCTTCTTCTTCGATAAGAAGTATCTCAGAAAAATCAAAATCCGTAAGAGGGTACGAACTTGTTACTATAAGTGGATCGTAATAGTTGAATGACCTCCTGGCATTAGAAACCAAGACCAATTTCTTAGATAGTTTTTCTCCCTTGTCTTTAAGCTTTTCTTTTTTCTTTTTATGCTTTACTATGATTATTTCAGTTGTATCCAACACAAAGCCATTGTCACTAACTTCAAGGAGCAGAGTATCTCTCTCAAAGTTGGTGATCCAATAGGTTAATGTATCATTAGTAGAATTGAAATCCTCTATATACCATGAAGTTTTGAAATCATGATTTAACAAACGAATATGAGGGTTTATTGTTGATTTCAGGAAAATGAAAACAAGTTTACCTTCAAGCGGACTATATGCCCTGGCAAGCCTTTGCAATGTATCAGGTTCTTCAAAGAGACTGAGTTGGTATGAGAAAGGTTTTAGGGTATCATTTATTATTTCTGAATTGATAAGACTATCACTAACAAGAGAGTCGTTTTGAAACATTTTAAAATATTCAGATTCTATCAGGCTGTCGGAAAATGCAATGGCTTCATTTGGCAGATCATAAATATAATTGCTGTTCGCATCTCTTAAAGCAAATATTTTATATTTCCCTTCTCCAAGATTGTTGAGCGCAAACTCTCCTGATTCACCAGTACGTGTAATGTAATACGGTTTTTCTTTATAAGGGATGGAGTCGTAAGTCTGTAAATATAACATAACAAGTATATCCTTTTCAGGCTTATTGTCGAAAGCATTAATTACTTTACCGTGTATGCTTAAGGAGTCAATGGTGTTTCCTGTTGAAAAAACATATTCAAAATTTGTCAGAATATTGGTTTCAGTAATATCAGATATTGCACTGCCAAGAAAGATAGTGTAAGTAGTGTTTTCCTTAAAATCTTCCATGAATTCTATCACCAAAGATCTTCCTCTCAGGCTAAATTCAGGCATCTCTTCGAGAGGAGGGGAGATAATTACCTGGTTAGTAACATCATTTAAAGTAACAAATTCATCAAAATATATTCTGGCTTTATCAATGTTAAAATTTTTAGAATAATTGGGTGGCATACTTTTTACTTCTTTCGGAGGCTGAGTGTCCTTAGGCCCTCCAGGAGGCATGGCAATATTAGCACAACTATATATGAAGATGGCAATCATTGTTGCCAGAGAAATGAATGCAATATGATTATATTGGGGTTTATTCATAAAATTCTACTGTTACGGGTTTCGGGTTGAACCCAGAAACTTGATCCCGACAGCTATCGGGGCTGAAACTTTCATCCTACAAAGGTGGTAAAAATCTGTCAATAAAAAAATCAAAGAGCAGGAATAGCAGCAAACTGATATCCCATTTTTGAATAGTACTCCAACAATTTTGGCAGAGCATACAGAACTTTTTCCCTGGCTTTAAGACTATCATGAAAAACCACTATTGAACCACTTTTTGTGTTTTTTTTCACATTTTCAAGGCACTGTTCTTTGGTTACTCCATGGTTAAAATCATAACTCAGTACCGACCATAATATTATCTTATAATCTTTCTGTAAGTTTTTTATTTGTTGAAATTTAATTCTTCCAAAAGGTGGCCGGAATAAGTTAGTATGGAAATATTCCTCACACTTTTTTACATTCCCGACATAATTATTAGTATTTGTCTTCCAGCCATTAAGGTGATCGAAACTATGGTTTCCTGTAACATGGCCTTCACCTAATACTTGCCGGTAAATGTGAGGGTGTTGTTTTACATTTCTACCGACATGGAAAAAAGTTGCTTTGGCATTATATTTTTTTAGTATTGTAAGAATTTCTGGAGTAATTTCAGGTACAGGACCATCATCAAATGTCAGAAATATTGTTTTTTTTTTGGAGGGAATACTCCAAATCACATCAGATCCATAAAACAACCGGAGAAATATTGGTGGCTTTATCCAATTCATGTTTGCCAAAGATTGAAATTATATCTTTTTTGCCACTAAGTCACTAAAACACGAAATCACACTAAATTCTTTACACACTTTTGTGGATTTTTGTGATTTTGTGTTTTGGTGGCAAGTTTTTAAAATTATCCACGCTGAGCGGAGTCAATGCATCCAGGCATTCATTAGTATCCTGAATAGGTTGACGTATATAAAGAATAATAAGTATTGAAAATTTCAATTGCTTCGTTTGAAACATCAACCTGCTTATGTTCATTGGCAATTTCAGAGATCCTTTGCATTAATCCCAGGCTTCTTTGTTTTTCAATATCAATCTTGTCTGCATCATCTCCGGTAAATGAAAAATAATAAATAAGATTTTCCTTATAGATCTCGATAAGACGATTCATAACTTCATTCCCTTTTTCAATAGCTCCGGCTTGATAGTATGCTTCGGCAAGAGGTAGTATAAAGTAAGTAAATGGTACTATTTTATCCGGCATTTCCTCAAAACACTTATCGCATACCTGAATTGCAGAATCTTTTTTACCTTCCTCAATAAGTGCAAAGGCCAACCTTGCAAAATTATTCCTTAGATTCATTGTCATCCTCATGTTTGTTTCATCAAGGTATACATCAGGGTCCTTCATATTCCCGAATTCAAATTTATTCATCAGGTTATCATACATTATCGAAGGATTTATTCTTGCGATTTGATATTGATTCACTTTTGTTTTGATGGGTACGAGACGATATACAAGGCCTTCCAACTGGAAGTAATCCATCAGGCCAACATAGCTGTCATTACCTGTAGTAATTGCAAAACAAATTGGCCGTTCCCAGTTATTGTTTGCAAGCAGATCCAGAACCATTAAATGATTTTTACCTACGCCGTTTTTGTTGAGTTTCCATGTTATCTCAGGAAGAATTTCTCCTGCCAGTTCTAATGGGACTGTACCATTATCGACAACTTTTGCCGAATCCACAGATATGCTGAAACTCTTAGTCGGGAAATAATCAATAGGTCCCATACGGGTATTTAATTTTAGCCTTTCCGGATCATTTTTCAGGAGAGAGAATAATTCCTTAAGGTCAACATATCCTTTTACATTCTCTCTTTCAATAAAATACACATAACCCAAACTGCCATCCCTGTAAAGTTTTTGTGGCAGTGAGAATGGCACCGGCTCAGAGTCATATGCTTTACGTTTCATCTGATCGACATACCATCCCGTATTCAACAGGCTCAGGTTAACTACCCTAACGTCAGTACGAAGGCCTTCAACTTCCTGTGCATACCATAAAGGGAAGGTGTCATTATCGCCATTAGTAAACAAAATTGCATTTGGCGGACAAGAATTCAAATAATTATTTGCCATCGCTAATGCAGTATATCTACCTGAGCGATCATGGTCATCCCATCCCTCTTTTGCCATAATGCCCGGAACTAAGAAGAGGCAAATAAGTGTTATAATAATGGCTGATATTTTTCCGGAAAGTACTTTACTTAATTTATCAAACAAGAATAATGTACCCAGGCCTATCCATATTGCAAAAGCATAAAAGGAAGCTGCATAGGCATAATCACGTTCACGGGGCTGAGGTGAATATTGGTTAAGGAAAATAACAATAGCAATTCCTGTCATAAAAAACAACATTACAATGACTACAGCATCTTTGTAATTTTTTTTAAAATGAAAGAATAAGCCTGCCAAGCCCAGAATAAAAGGTAAGAGATAGAATATATTACGGGCTTTACTATTTGCCATAGCTTCGGGGAGCATATCCTGTGGGCCAAGCCTCCATTCATCTAAAAATTTTATGCCAGATATCCAGTTCCCTTCTAAAGGGCTTTCATTTCTGCCCTGTATGTCGTTTTGCCTGCCTGCAAAATTCCACATAAGATATCTGAAATACATATGACCAATCTGATATCTAAAAAAGTAACGAAGGTTTTCAGTAAAGGTGGGTTTATTTATTATTTCCATTTCACCGTCACCTGATGGTACTCTCACAGGATTTCCAACAACTTTCCCCCACATCTTATAATCAATTTCGTGCTGACCCTGGGAGTTACTCCACATTCTAGGGAAAATGGTCATAAAATCCGGATCGTAAACCGGTATAACATCTTTACGGGCATCAGTGATAATGTATTTACCTGCTTCTTTGTCTTTTGTGTAAACAGGATTTCCATCTTCTCTGCCAACTACGGGTGCATTATAGTAGTTTCCGTACATTATGGGCCAGTCACCATATTGTTCGCGATTAAGATAAGCAAGAAGACTGATTGCTTCTTCAGGATTATTCTCATCAATAGGGGTGTTTGCATTCGACCGTATTACAAGCAGAAAAAAGGAAGAATATCCAATAAGTATAAAGATAAATGCCAGTATCAAGGTATTCAGAATTACCTTTTGTTTGTGGTAGGTATAATGTAATCCCCAAAGAATAACACCTATGAGAAGGATAAAATATATTATCGTCCCTGAATTAAAAGGTAAACCAATTTTATTTACAAATAAGAGTTCAAACATCCCTGAAAGGTTCACAATCAAAGGAATAATACCATTCTGCACAATTACAAGAATCACTAATGATATAATAGCAACAAGGAGGATATTTTTAGGCTTGGGATCCTTGAATTTTCTAAAATAATAAACAAAAGTGATTGCCGGTATAGCTAGTAAGCTTAATAAGTGAACTCCAATAGATAAGCCTATCATATATGCAATAAAGATCAACCATCGATAGGAGTGCTTTTCATCAGCTACAATTTCCCATTTAAGGATTGCCCAAAAGACAAGGGCAGAGAAGAAGGATGACATGGCATAAACTTCGCCTTCGGTAGCAGAAAACCAGAATGAATCAGAGAATGTATATGCTAATGCTCCAACAACTCCGCTTCCAAGAACAGCATACATCTTCGCATCAGCCATTTCTCCTGAGCTGTTTATTATTTTCCTGGCAAGCATAGTAATTGACCAAAACAGGAATAATACGGTAAAGCCACTCGACAGAGCCGACATAGTATTTATCATACGGGCAACCAGGCTTGTATCTCCGAATGCAAAAAGAGTAAATATCCTTCCCAAAATCTGGAAAAATGGAGCTCCGGGAGGATGGCCTACCTGAAACTTATATGCTGTCGCAATATATTCACCGCAATCCCAAAAACTTGCAGTTGGCTCGGAAGTGATAATATAAACCGTGGATGCTATTGCGAATATGATCCAACCTGATATATTGTTAATCTTTTGATACATAAAAAAGTGAATTTAGTTCACAGGTGGAACCCAAATTTTGAGAGCATCATCTATCTTTTTCTGAAGTTCGGCTTGCTGGTTAAACTGAGCTATTTCAGAAAGACGTTGGAGAACCATAATAGCCTGCTGCTTTTCCTGTGCAAAATCCCTGGCTCTTTTATTATCAAGAGAATTATAATATACCAGTTCAGCATAATTGTTTTCGAGCAGCTGTTCAAGTATAGCATTAGCTTTTTCTATTTCGCCTCCCCTGTAATATACTTCTGCAAAAGGAAGCATATACAGATCAAACTTTACTTTGTTATCAGGAAAAAGCTCAATGAATTTATCACTTACCTTAGATGCTGAGTCCATCTTATTTTCATCCAAAAGCGCCTGAGCTAATCTGATATAGTTATTTTTGGGAATTCTGGCATCACGATAGCTTTCTCTGTCGACAGTAACATCAGGATCTTCAAGATTCCCCCATTTGCATTCATTAAGCAGGATGTCATATGATTTATCTACATTAACTCCACCCATTTGTGAAAGGTAATGCTCTGCCGGATATGGCATTAATCGATATACAATACCCTCTGCATGAACATATTTATCGATATTCATAAAATCAGCTACACTCGAAGGATTAGCAAAATAAACTGGTCTTTCCCAATTGTTTGAAGCAATGAAGTCGAGCATCATCAGGTCGTTTTTATAAATATAATTCTTTTTGATCTCCCATTCGATATATGGTACTATCTTATCAGCCTTATCTTTTGGTACAGTCCCGTTTCCAACAACTGTAGCCGAGTCTACATATAATCTGACTTTTTTTGTTGGAAAATAATTGATCTTTTTCCCGCTTTGCAAAGGCAGTTTTGTCTGCTCATTATCACTTGCAACAAAATCTATCAATTCTTTAAGATCAGTATAGCCTTTAATTTTTCTTCTTTCATAGAAAGGGATATACATATTTATACCATTATTATATTGATCCGGCCTGAGTGTTAATGGAAGTGGGTCTGAATCATACACTTTTCTGCTTAGCTGATGAATATACCATGCACCTGAGGCAAGCATAAAGTTAACAACTCTTACATCAGTACGTATACCTTCCACTTCCTGAACGTACCATAGTGGGAAAGTGTCATTATCGCCATTAGTAACCAGTATAGCATTAGGTGCGCAGGAATTAAGATAGTTCGCGGCAAAATCCCGTGCAGCATACTTACCTGAACGATTATGATCATCCCATCCTTGCTGAGCCATATTTGCCGGGACAAGAATTAATGTTATAAGAATGATCAAAATAGAGGATAACTTCGGATTTAATTTTTTACTCAACGCATCAGCTATAGCAAATACTCCAAGTCCTATCCAAATGGCAAATGCATAAAATGACGCTGCAAAGGCATAATCACGTTCACGTGGCTGGTAAGGGTATTGGTTTAGATATATAATGATGGCTAAACCTGTCATAAAAAACAATAAGGCAACAATAAATGTATCCCTTTTGTTTCTGTTCATGTGAAAGAAAAGTCCTATCAAACCAAGTATAAAAGGGAGGAGAAAAAATTTATTTGTTGCATTATTTATCTTATTGTTTGGTAATGTATCCTGAGGTCCTAACCGCATTTCGTCGAGGAAAGGAATACCACTTATCCAGTTACCATCTGTAATATTTCCATGGCCCTGAATATCATTTTGCCTTCCTGCAAAATTCCACATAAAATACCTGAAGTACATATGACCTACCTGATAGCTAAAAAAGTATTTTAGATTTTCACCAAATGTGGGTTTATAGATCACTTCAGTAGTTCCATCAGGTTTACTAACTGTTATTGGTATTCCCTTGTCGCCTCCCCAGCTTTTATAAGCACTTTTATGAATACTCTTCTGGGAGCTCCACATTCTTGGAAAAATCGTCTCAAACCGGGGATCATAATTTGGCAGGGATTCTTTCCTGTCGTTTGTCATTACATATTTCCCTGCTTGCTTATCCTTAATATAGATAGGATTACCATCTATATATGGGTCTTTGCTGTCGAGGGGGGCGTTATAATATTGCCCATGTACTATTGGCCAATCACCATATTGTTCTCTGTTAAGGTATGACAGTAAGCTGATCGCCTCTTCCGGGTTGTTCTCATCTATTGGCGTATTTGCATTCGAACGGATCAATAAAAGAAAGAATGTGGAGTAGCCTATCAGGATAAATGTAAATCCCAGGATAATAGTATTCAGTATAACTTTTTGCTTTCTGACAGTATATCTTAACCCCCATATTATACCACCAATTATGATTATAAAATATACAATGGCTCCGGAGTTAAATGGTAAACCAAAGGAGTTGACAAACAGAAGCTCAAATTTACTGGCGAGCATTACTATCCATGGGATAATAATAAACATCACAAAGGCCAGGATCAAAAAAGAGATAATAAGAGTTTTTAAAATCCCCTTGTTTGTAGGTTTGTATTTTTTAAAATAATATACAAATGTAATTGCCGGAATTGCAACCAGGTTAAGAAGGTGGACTCCAATTGATAGCCCTACAAGATATGCAATAAGTATTATCCATCTATACGAATGTTTTTCATCTGCCTGCTCCTCCCATTTCAATATTGCCCAGAAAACGATGGCAGTAAAGAAGGATGACATTGCATATACTTCACCTTCAGCCGCAGAAAACCAGAAAGAATCACTAAATGTATAAGCTAAGGCTCCGACAATACCACTCCCCAGAATAGCATATTTTTTACCTTCAGTCATCTCTGAATTATTGAGAGCTATTTTTCTTGCAAAATGAGTTATTGTCCAGAAAAGGAAAAGTATTGTGAAGCTACTTGAAAGTGCTGACATGCTATTGATCATCAATGCTACTTTAGAAGTATCACCAAAAGCAAACAAGGAGAAAAATCGGCCAAGCAACTGAAAAAATGGAGCTCCGGGAGGATGCCCAACCTGTAGTTTATATGCAGTGGCAATATATTCACCACAATCCCACCAGCTGGCTGTTGGCTCAAGAGTTAAAAAATATACCAGTGTTGCGATAGCAAAAACAATCCAACCTATCAGGTTATTTAGTTTTTTAAAGTTTCCCATTATTATTACTGATTTAGTAAAATTATTATCAACAGATTTACTGTTTTTTAGTCAACGAAAATACTCATTTTGCTTAATATATATTGATATGTTTGAAATTTTAATGTGAATTAACGATTTTTAACAATCCTGGAGAAAGTTAAATAGTCAATTAGTTGAGTAGTTAATTGGGAAGAATACCAGGGATTACAGCATTTACAAGAAAAAACTTGATAATATTTTTTGAATTCGGAAATATTTTCTAATTTTGCAGTCCCAATTCGGGAAAAGGATTGTCCGATGGTGTAACTGGCAACACGTCTGATTTTGGTTCAGAAGAGTCCAGGTTCGAGCCCTGGTCGGACAACAAAATCAAAACCTAACTAACTGCAATTCATTTAGTTAGGTTTTTTTGTTAAAAACAAATGTTGAAACAATTAGGGGTTTATTGATAGGTTTTTCCAATTTTAGCTCGTTTTGTATCAAGTTGACACTTTGTATTATCTTTGGAATGAACGTTCAAAATAAACACAGACGGGTATATGAAAAATTGATTTATATGTAGGGGTTCTTTTATATATGGAAAAACTCATCTACAATTTTGTTGAATCATTCCTATTATTGTTTTGTCACCTAATTCATAAGCTTTGTTCCAATCTCTGCAGGCATCTTGTATATTGCTGTAAACAAAATAAATATTCCCTCTATATTTATATGCTTCTGCATGATTTGGATTTATTGAAATGGCTTTGTTAAAATATTCAAGAGCCTTTTGATATTCTTCCAATCGAGCATTTAATATCCCCAAATTGTTATATGCACTAAAATAAGAGGGGTCGATACGAATCGCACTATAATAATCATTCATAGCACCTTCATAATCTTCTAAATTGAGTTTTGCAACACCACGTAAATTATAAGCTTCAGTATAATCTGGATTTAGCTCAATAACCATATCAAAATCCTTTATGGCCTCTTTATAATTTTTCAGTTTATTATTTGACACTCCACGGTTCTTATAAATATATGCATTATCTGGCTCCAGTTCAATCGCTTTATTAAAGTCCTCAATTCCTCCAATATAATTTTGCAACTGGCATTTTGAAATACCTCTGTCCAGATAGCATTGGGATTTCTTATAATCCACTTCAATAAGTTTCGTGTAATCTTGAATGGCTCCTTTATAATCTTTTAAATTAGATTTTACGATGGCAAGGTTACGAATCGCGTTGTTATAATCTGGCTTTAACGCAACTGCCTTTTCATAAGCCAGTAATGCACTAGGTAAATCACCAATTACACTTTTTGCAACACCTAACATATCATATCCCATAGAACTATTAGGGTCTTTTTCCACAACATCTGTAAATAATGTTACACCATTTTCCCATACCTTATTTCTGCTGTATGAGAATATTGAAAAAAACAGCGTCAATAAAGCAAGAAAAAAGATAAAATAAGATTTTCTTGATTTTGATAATCTACCTTTATTACTGGCTATAGAGTCGTATAACAAACCTACGATAATAAATAAGCCAATATACGAGATGTAAAGATATCTTTCTGCAAATATAGTTTGCCTTAAAGAAAATAATGGTAGCACTATTGATATCGATACAACATAGAATAACAAACCAAAAATTAACTGCTTTTTGAAACTTCCAGACTTATATATTCCAAAAATAATTAATAAAATCAAGGCCGGTATTATGTAATATTCAATTGGCAAGGTGCCAGATTGTTCAGGATAAAGGTGTAAGGAGGATAGTTTAAATGGGACAAGTAGTTTAACTAAATAGATAACAATTATATATCCTGAAAAAAAGATTTTGTCAAAAAATGAAAATCCTATTTCTGGAATGTCTCCTACAAAATACGAATCCAGTGATTTTATTGCTAATATCCCAAATACAACTGATAAAGCAAAGAAAGGAATCTTCTCAATAAACACTTTAATTGTAAACTTCCTTTTCAAAAAATAATCAATCAGCATCAATAAAAAAGGAAGTGTCACGGCTATGGATTTAGACATCAATGTAAGAATGAACAGCAAGAAGGAAAATAATAAAAATTTACGTTTAAAGCCATATCGGATATAATCCACATAAAAGATTAATGTGCCAAGAGTAAATATTGAGCAAATAATACTGCTTTGTGCTGGAATCCATGCTACAGATTCAACAAACATAGGATGAACAGCAAACAGGAGGGTAGTAATCAATGAAACATTTCTTTTGCCTGTTAAATGATGAATAAAATAGAATACCAGCAAAATATTCAATAAGTGAAAAACAAGACTTATGATATGAAAAGGACCCGGCTCTGGCCCGGCAATACTATATTCAATTGCCAATATCAGCGTTGTTACTGGGCTGTAGTTATCAACCTGAATTGATGTAAAAATTGTCTTGATATTTTCAAATCCTACATCCTTTATTATTTCATTTTGAAGGATATACAGATTATCATCCCAGCTTCTGATAAAATCATTGTTTACAGAACCCGAATAAACAATAATCGTTAAGAATAGAATCCCTGATAGATAGAGAAGTGTACTTTTTTTATTATGCATTTGACCGTAACTATGAAACGATTATTTTTTACCATATATTACTGAAAAAGAATTATGGAATAAAGGTAAAGATAAAATCCAAAATTAATAGCATAAGATTAATTAAGAAAAGTATCCTGATGATGATATGATAAGATTCTATAATGCAGGAACAGAATCGTATCGTTTTAATGGCAAAAGTATTCAACCTTTTGATCCTGATTTCGGTTTGTATATAGGAAATAGTACGGGCAATTCATTAATTGCAGGCGTTGGCGTTCGTAATACTTTTATTGGATACCAGGCAGGATATAATAACCAGAATGGATCGAATAATGTGTTTGTCGGGAGTAAAGCAGGTATGAATGAGGCAGGCTCTAACAAATTGTACATTTCGAATTCTGAAACCTCTGCTCCATTAGTTTATGGTGAATTTGACAAAGGATTACTTACTGTAAACGATCTTCTCAAGCTGGCACCAAGACCTGCTGCACCTGCCATTGGTGAAGAAGGAATGATATATTATGATAGTACAACAAAAAAATTAAGGTATTATAACGGTACAAGCTGGGTAGATCTGTAATAGCAAATGCTAATTTTTTCCTTTAGTGAATTTTTCAAAACGCCATTCACACAATTGTTTGAACCTGTTGGCAACATTTTCAGTAACACGATTATGAATGACTTCCCAGGTCTTGTTGAAGATATTGGCTTTCGACAATGATTCTTTACCATAAAAGTTAAACCCAACCATAATAAAAAATTGTGACATTTCCTTCTCACCACGGTCAGGGATAGAAGTACGAACATACATCGAGAAAACGCCGATAGGATATCCTCCCTTGCATTTATACAATAAAAATCGCGCATTATCAAAATCAAATGGCGCAGGAATACGTTGAATGGCAATTGAATCCAAATCGAAAAGATGAAGAAAATGAATTCCAAATAATCCGTTTTTTAGTCCAAAAAGATGTTTCTTCAAACCAAATAAATATATCTTTATCTTTTCCAGCTTACCATCCTGAAGATTTACCCTGGCAATATGGTTAGGCCAGCAAGACGAATCTCCGCTCCACTTTAATAATTCATCAAATACATAACTTGCAGGTGCTTCCACACCAATCCTGTGAATATTTAATACTCTGTATTTATCAACTCCAATACCTGTGCGTTGCAAGATACTTTGACAATATCTTTCCCTCTCTTCTTCATTATGAAAAACAACCCTGGTATCTATCTTCGGCTTGTGAAGAAAAAAATTCCTGATGTCAGAAATAATAGTTTTACTTCTGGCTGGAGGATGTTTTAAAGTATTGATGTCTTTAATCTGAAAAGTTCTGTTTTTCATTTTAAATAATCCAGTATTTCTAATAATGAAATTTTTAATTCATAACTTGTTTATTATCGTTTAGTATGTAATTTTGATTAATATTAATCATAACAGAAATACATTAAAAATGCGAAGGTTAGTATTTTTTTTAATAATATCAGCGATTGGAATATTCTATATATCAACAATTAGGCCTGGTCATACTTGGGGTGGAGATTTTAGCCTATATATTCATCACGCAATAAATATAATTGAAGGGAACGATTACGGCAATACCGGCTATATTTATAATCCATCATATCCCTATCTGGGACCAACAAAGTATCCCCCAGTTTATCCTCTACTAATAGCCCCAGTATTTAAATTGTATGGTTTAAATTTGGCTGCGATGAAAGTTGAATTAATTTTGTTGTTTCTAATTTTCCTTGTCTTTTTTTCCCTTATTTTAAAAAATGAGTTATCATTTACCAGCTCTTTTTTTACATTAATGCTCCTTGTATGTAATCCTTATTTTTGGTATCTGAAAGACGAAATCCAATCAGATATTCCTTTTCTTTTATTTACTTATATTAGCCTATATTTAATACAAAAAGCATATCAAGCAAACAAATCACTAAAAAATATACTGATTTACTCTTTTTTGACTGGATTGTTTATTTATCTTTCAGTTGGAACAAGAATAATTGGTGCTGTTTTGATTCCAAGTATAATTATTTATGAAATAATAAAATACAAGAAGTTATCACTGTTCTCTATTACTACAACTATTTTGTTTGCCATTGCTCTTATTATCCAAAACATTTTATTGCCATCAGACGGCTACTATTTTGATCAATTTAAATTTGATTTTAAAAGCATTTTACACAATATAATTTGGTATACTGATTCAGCATTTGTTGTATGGGAAAATGGTTATAGCAATCTATTAAAAATTATTTTATTCACAATTGTTAGTATTATAGCAATAATTGGATATATTGTTAGAATTAAGAATAATCTAACAATACTTGAAATATTTTTTCTGACATATTTAGGTGTAATTATTCTTTGGCCTTACAGCCAAGGTATTCGTTATCTTATTCCTTTAATCCCTATATACTTAATCTATGTTGTTGTTGGTTTAACACAATTTAAATTTATTCCAATTAAAGCAATAAGAAGCACTTTATATTATTTATTAATTATTGCTATGTTTGGTTCCTATTTGGGGAGATACTCAAAAATAAACTTTAATAGTAGTTATGGAGGAATTGACAAAAAGGAGTCCATCCAACTTTTTAAGTATATTAAAGAAAATACAAAAGTTGATGATGTTTTCATTTTTCGGAAACCAAGAGTATTGGCGCTTTATACAGATAGAGAAGCCGCCCGTTATCAATATTCAAACAACGATAACGACCTTTGGAATTTTTTTGAGAGCATTGGAGCGACATATGTAATCAAGGGGTATATTGATGACCCATTTTTTCCTAGATTTATTGAAAGAAATAATAACCGGTTTGTTGAGAGGTATTCAAATAATGATTTTAAAATTTATCAAATACAATGGGAATACTGATAATTTAAGATATTATTGTAAAACGACTGGGTGAACTATATTTACGAACCTTACGTTTTCCTTGCTGGGTGGAGATGCAATCTCCGCCAAGCCAGGCCTCTTGCTTTTGCAGGAGGTTTTTTTTACTCAACCATTTGTAAATTTTTCAAAACGCCATTCACATAATTGTTTAAACCTGTTGGCAACATTTTCAGTAACACGATTATGAATGACTTCCCAGGTCTTGTTGAAGATATTGACTTTCGACAATGATTCTTTACCATAAAAGTTAAACCCAACCATAATAAAAAATTGTGACATTTCCTTCTCACCACGGTCAGGGATAGAAGTACGAACATACATCGAGAAAACGCCGATAGGATATCCTCCCTTGCATTTATACAATAAAAATCGCGCATTATCAAAATCAAATGGCGCAGGAATACGTTGAATGGCAATTGAATCCAAATCGAAAAGATGAAGAAAATGAATTCCAAATAATCCGTTTTTTAGTCCAAAAAGATGTTTCTTCAAACCAAATAAATATATCTTTATCTTTTCCAGCTTACCATCCTGAAGATTTACCCTGGCAATATGGTTTGGCCAGCAAGACGAATCTCCGCTCCATTTTAATAATTCATCAAATACATAACTTGCAGGTGCTTCCACACCAATCCTGTGAATATTTAATACTCTGTATTTATCAACTCCAATACCTGTGCGCTGCAAGATACTTTGACAATATCTTTCCCTCTCTTCTTCATTATGAAAATTCACCTTTGTAGCTATCTCCGGCTTATGTAGGAAAAAATATCGTATATCAGAAAAAATGGTTTTACTTTTTGAAGGAGGGTGTTTTAAAGTACTGATGTCATTAACTTGAAAAGTTCTGTTTTTCATTTCAAATAATTCGGTATATTTCTACAGCTATAAAAGTAAGAAAAATATTAATATGTGACTAAAGTGAGTCAGAATTAAGGTTAAATCTTATTTTGATGTGCTGGTTTCAACTCTTAATACAAACATTCTTGATAAGCAGATTCTAATAATCCCGGCCCTAATTGTTTATGTACTTTAATTGCACAACCAATAATCTTTTTTGATAATTCATTTTCAATCATAATATCAGTTTTTTCTTTGTGAAATTTTGAGTCTTTTCTCTGTGGCTCTCTGTGTAATAGCCCTGTCTGCAAAATGGTAGCTATATCACAAAGTTACTCAAAGAAGCCACAGAGTTACACAAAGAGATAAAAAAGTCAGATCCCCTTAAAGTAATCCCAGCACATCAAAATAATATTTCACCATTAATAAGAAGTTTAGAGTGAGCTAGCGTTCCGAATGTCTAAAATTATTAATCTGTGTATTGAACGAAGTGAAATCATGAACACATTTGAAAATAAACAGTATTGTAAATAATCTGTGGCTACCCTGAATTAGGCATTAGCCAAAGATTTTCCGTACTTTTGCACAAATTTCTAATACATCAAAATATAATCTACAGTTCATGACAAATAAATCACGCAAAATATATATTTACCTTCCCCTGCTATTTTCTATTGTTTTGATTATCGGAATATTGCTGGGGATGAAACTTGTATCGTTCAGTAATGCTGATAATAATTTCTTTTCAATAAACCTGAAAAAGTATAATAAGATCAATGATGTCATTTATTATATTGAAAATTCATATGTTGACTCTGTTGACAAGGAAGAGATGATGGAAAAAGGTATTGTCGGGATGTTGGAAAATCTTGACCCTCATTCTCAATATATCAGTGTTGAAGATTTTAATGAGATCAATGATCCTCTTGAAGGAAATTTTCAGGGAATAGGTGTGCAGTTCAGAATGTTGAGAGATACAATTACCGTTATTAATACTATCCCCGGAGGGCCGTCCGAAGGAGCCGGAATTCTGGCAGGTGATCGTATTGTTATGATTGAGGGAGATCTGGTTGCAGGAGTTAATTTCCCGGAGGATGATGTAAAGAAAAGACTAAAAGGGACAAAGGGGACAGAAGTAAAAATAAGCGTATACAGATGGGGCGAAAAAAATCTGCTTGATTTTACCATCACCAGAGGTATAATACCTACTTATAGTGTTGATATTTCGTATATAGTAAAGGATTCTATAGGCTATATTAAAGTAAGTACTTTTTCAGGAACAAGCTATTCAGAATTTGTTGATGCTCTTGAAAAACTCAGTGATGAGGGTATGCAAAAACTTATCCTTGACCTCAGAGGCAATTCCGGCGGCTTACTTTCTGAGGCAATAAGTATGGCGGATGAACTTCTAAAAAAAGGCGAATTAATAGTCTATACAGAAGGGATTAACAGATCGAGTGATTACGCTTTTGCAACAAAAAAAGGACTCTTTGATGAAAATCCATTGGTCATCCTGATAGATGAAAGCTCTGCATCAGCCAGTGAGATCATTGCAGGAGCGATACAGGATAACGACAGGGGAACAATTGTTGGCCGAAGATCTTATGGAAAAGGCCTTGTTCAGGAACAGCTCGGCCTTATTGATGGGTCGGCAATCCGATTAACAGTTTCAAGATATCATACTCCGACAGGAAGATGTATTCAAAAATCATATAATAACGGAATAGAAGATTATTACAGAGAGTTTCACCGGCGCCTTGAAAATGGAGAATTGGAAAATGCCGACAGCATCCAGTTTATTGATTCCTTAAAATTTACAACACCAAAAGGCAAAATCGTTTATGGTGGAGGTGGCATAATGCCTGATGTGTATATAGCTGTTAAATCAGGAGAAATGTACAGGTATTTTAACCTGCTTGTAAACAAAGACCTGATCTACTTATTTTCATTCGATTATACTGATAGACATCGCAAGCAATTAAATCAGTTTAAGAGCACTAAAGATTTGGATCAGAATTTTACTATTACAGCTAAAATGTTTGATGATTTTGTGAAATTCGCTGAAGACAATGGCGTACAAAGAGATGAAGAAGGGATAACGTTTTCACAAAACAGAATAGAGAATCTTATTAAGTCTCTTATTGCCAGAAATATCTTTGATGATGAAGGTTTTTATCCGATTTATCTTCGGTCGGACAGTACCTTTATAAAGGCAGTGGAGATGCTATCAGACGAAAATTATGTATTTTAACTTGGTGGGTGAACAAAACCAGTTACGGGTTAATGACAACTTATAAAATTAACTTCCTTTACATCGTATTGTTCAAAAAATGTATGTTTTGATGAGTTTGTTGCTCCACAGAATGGCTTTCTTACAAAATTTGTAATTCCATTTGATGGTTAAGAATAAATGCTTTTTCTTTGGATATGATAAATTCATCAATAATTGAATAGTAATTCTGCTACAAATGAAAAAACCCTTTTATAAAAAAATCAAGCTAATTTAGGCATGAACATACTGATGACTGAGAACTGCTACTGCCGCTGCTACTGCACACGTTCTTCTACCTTATCACCAATAATTTATCTTTTGCAAGAACTCTACTTTTACTCCTTACCCTATAAAAATACATACCATCATTAATCCCTTCTAATGAAATAGTCTGAGTAGGTTTTGTTATTTTTTGTTCTTTCACACGTCGTCCATAACAATCAAACAGCTCAAAGTAAACCGGTTTAAAACAACTTTTTTTAATCTCTATATTGATATACTGATATGCAGGATTAGGATAAACAATTATATCAGAGATATTCAAATCAGGATATTCATTTATTCCAATGGTATTACATCCGGGAGTATCACATCCCAGACTATCTGTTTTAACAATCCATGCTGCTTCATTTGTTGGTATGTAATAGTTTTTATAGCTTCCACATGCAATAAATCCTCCATCAGAAGTGGGTTTGATATCCCACAAATAATGATGATCACCATCAACCGGATTTTTTAAGTATGAATAATCCCGATACCATAAACTATCACCATATTCATTAAGTTTCATAATAAAACCTCTGAATCCACCTGTATTATTTATTGTATCAGCAACAGTTGACATTCCAACAATAACAATATTATGATCATTTAGTTCATAAATATTCGTTATATTATTTTCTAAACGGACTTTATATATTTTACCCCATAATATTTGTTTTGATGGAGTGATTTTTATAACACTAATTGTATGTTTTGCATTTACAGGGGGATTTTCTTCATATGCATAAGAGTAGCCTACAATATAATTACTATCAAAAGATAATGCAACATATGCTAGATGATCAGAATATTGTCCTCCTAAAAACTTATCCCAGATTACATTTCCATATTTATCAGTTTTAACTAAATAAGCATCTGTGGCATATTCCATACCTGCATGCCATGAATCTCCTGAAATCACATAACCTGAATCCGGAGTTTGTATAACAGAAAAACCCCTGTCAATTGTTGCAATATAACCATATGTTTTGTACCATTCCGTATTTCCAAGGCTGTCGGTTTTCAGAAGAAAAATGTCATTGTCATACTGATGGGTGGCTTTGATTTCTCCTACAATAATAAAACCCCTGTCATATGTCTCTTTAATACTATGAAATGCTATGTAATTATAAATATAAGTACTTATTGTATCGTAAAACTTCCTTTCCCAAACAGAATCACAATTTGCATCGAACTTCATCAAAAATGCAGGCCATAAGGAAGAAGTATCCTGTATTCCTCCAATCATTACAAAACCATTATCTGACGTTGTTATCATTGGTGTTGTCCATCCAATTATGTGATTTTTATTACAATCTCCCCATGATTTCGATGAAATCAGATCTCCCTGTTTGTTTATTTTTGAGATATATACTTGTGAATAGAAACTTTTCGTACTACCAAGTAAAGTACCTCCAACATAATAAAATGAGTCTTTCTCAATTACTGCATAAGCTGCACTAGCTAAATTTTGTGTATAGATTTTATTAAAATATTCAACTTGTGAGAATAGTGGATTTATCAACACAAGAAACAAAAATGATATGAATATTAATTTAAAAGACTTCATTGCTTTATAACCTATATGAACAAACATTCAAAAAATCAAACAGAGTTTATCCTCAAACATTATTTATAGAAACACGCTTTATTGTCTTTACTCTCAGGCTTATTTTATTTAATTAGTTCTATTTACATATATATTCATGATTATAATTTTCTTAAATCAATAGTTGTTTTTTCTCAGATATATGTACCTCTGTATTAATCCTCTTTTAAGGAAAAGGTAATATGATGATTATTTTTTCAACCAAATGAAGGAATAACTTTTAAACAAAAGCAGAATTTATCCATCTGATTAAGCAAGTCATTCTTTCTCTAGCAATAACCCGCAACTCGAAACACGTAACAATTTCAAATTATCATTCTTCAAGGAAACCTCTCAGCTTAATCTTCCGAAAACTCTTTTAAAAGTTTTCTATATGCTGAGAATACATTAGCACGCGAGATAAAGCCAATATATTTACCATCTTTTAATACAGGGAGATTATATTTTCCACTTTTATGGAATTTCTGTGCTACTTCTTCCATCGATTCATCAGTCTGCACAATAATATCAGGCATAAACATCAGATTTCTGACATATGTATTATCATACATTTCCGGTTTAAACATAATATGGCGAATATCGTCAAGAAAAACTATACCCAGAAAGGTTTTATCTTTATCAATTACAGGAAAAACATTACGCTGAGAATCTGATACAACTTTTACCAGGTCGCCAAGAGAAGCATCAGCGTTTATAGTGCTAAAATTTGTTTCAATTAATTTCTTAACCTGCATACGCATAAGAGTGGCTTTATCCTTATGGTGTGTGATCAATTCACCGCGTGCAGCAAGCTGTATGGTATAGACTGAATTTGTTTCAAAAATCCTTATTGTCACATACGATATAACAGACACTATCATTAAAGGCAAAAACAATCCATAACCACCTGTTATCTCAGCAATGAGAAATATAGCTGTAAGTGGTGCATGTAAAACACCGGAAATTAAACCGGCCATACCCACCAGCGCAAAATTACTTTCGGATATATGGCCAATGTCAAAATAGTTGTAAGTCTTGGCAAAAAACAAACCTGTATTTGCACCCACAAATAGTGTTGGAGCAAAGATCCCCCCCACACCACCACTACCAAAGGTAACTGAAGTAGCAATGATTTTAGTTAATATTATCAGTAAAATCAACCCAAGGATCACTACCTCATTATTTCTGTAAATATAAAAAATACTGTTATCAAAAAGATAGCCATAGTCTCCATGCAGGCATGAATTAATAGCTTCGTATCCTTCTCCGTATAGTGATGGAAGAAAAAATATTAATATCCCAAGAGATAAGCCACCGGCTATTAATTTGTATTGCCAGCCCTTTATACGACTGAATACTCTTTCAATAGAAACGTACATGCGAGTAAAATATACAGAGACCAAGCCTGCAAAAACTCCAAACAATATATAAAAATGAACATCCCCCATCATGAACTTTTCCTTTATTTCAAAAGGATACAGAACATCCTGGCCAAGGAAAAAATAAGAAGTCAGTGCAGCAGAAACCGAAGCCATTAAAAGAGGAACCAGGGCAGACATAGTCATGTCGATCATAATAACTTCAAGTACAAATACTATTCCGGTAATTGGTGCCTTAAAAATAGCCGACATAGCACCCGCAGAGGCAAAGCCAACCAGTTGAATGATCTGCTTGGAATTAAGATGCAGCACTCTGCCAATATTTGAACCTATAGCTCCTCCCGTAGCTACTGTCGGGCCTTCCAGCCCAACAGAACCTCCAAAACCAACTGTTAGGGCACTTGTTACTATAGAAGAGAAAGTATTATGTCGCTTTATCTGCCCATTGGTTTTGGAAATAGCATATAATACACTTGGGATACCATGACCGACGTTCTGTTTCAAAATATAACGGACAAAAATTGCCACTGCAAGCAAACCCACAGCCGGGTATATGAAATACAGGTAATTCTGATAGTTTATAGTAAAGCCACTGGTTAAAAGCGACTCAATAAAATACACAGAGTTTTTAATTACAACAGCTGCAAATCCAACAGCAAGGCCAACGACAACACTTAGGATTAACAGGAAATTCCTGTCGCTGATATGCCTGACCCTCCAAATAAGAAAACGACCCAATAAACTTTGCTTTTTTATGCTCATAGAAAACTATCAGGTGCGAAAATAGTTAAATATTTTTACTTCAAATTAACCCTAGATTTTTATGAACTTCTGTGATTTAATGTTCCCCTCTGAGTCTCTTACTATAAGAAAATAAAGTCCATCAGGGTAGCCTGTCATGTTAAGGGAATAGTTAATGTTGCCTGAACCTAATGATCTTTTTGTTAACTGTGTGCCAAGCCTTGAATAAATCTCCAGAATTACCGAAGCATTTGTGGATAAAGCAATTCTGATATCCATAATTTCATTAACAGGATTTTCAAAATCAATCTTAATATCACCTGAATGATCATTAATTGATGAAGTGCCAGAACTGATTTTTAAGTTGAGTGTTACCGGTAAATGATCCGACATATTATACAAAGCATTCAAAACATCTGCTGGAACGCTTGTGTTAGTCGGGGTTCCATTGATCGATTGATTAAAATGCAATCCATCCTGACCAACTGCAGTGTAGGAACCATAGATATACTCTACTTTTTCACTTCCGTTTATGATCTTTTCAGAAAGTAAGATCTGATCAAAACGATCGTCCATGCCTCCTCCCGAAGCACAACCGTTGGAAGAAGAATGAGTTGACTGGGTATGAATATCTGCAAAAGATGAATTATTATTCCAGCCTCCTGATCTGTTTATAGGGTCATAAAAGCGATAATTCAAATTTGAATAATTTACCAGGTTTTGATAAGCTGTTTCAGAACTGGTATAAGTGTTGTAATCACCACAAAACAAAAAATTACCTTCGCTGTAATTAGTGCTTAAGTAGTTCATCATATTTAAAGTCATTACAGCACGTGTAGCAGCATCACCTGAATTATTACCGGCTTTCAGATGTGCTGCCAGGCAGATAATAAAAATAGTATCATGGCTGATTGCAAGATCAGCAGATCTGTAATAAAGTTTGTAAAGATTTATATCCCTGACAGTAACGGGCTGAATAACATCCTGGGAATGAAGAACAAATTTTGTTGAATCATAGTAAAGCATATTCAAAATATAGGATCCTGCAATATTTGTAAATACAGATTTAGCATAATGTCCTATACCTTTATCATTGAGAGTGCTATCTAAAAGTCGTTGATGAATGTTGGTGTTAGCTCCTATCTCATTAACTGTTAAAATGTCCGGTTTCACATAATTCAGAATCTCCCTGAGCCAGGGATCTTTATCATCAATATTATTATTTGAAGTGTTGCAATATCCTGTTGTATTTCCATAATTTAACAGGTTATAATGCATCACTTTAATTGTATCCTGAGCATGTGATGGAATCAGGAAAAATAAAAAGAAAAATCCCAATAATAGGTTTTTCCAGATATTTGATTTTTGTAGTATGTCCATTATTTACGAAATTCGCGCATAAATTTCTTTATTTCAGGAACTCCTCCCTGATAAACCAGGTAGCCATTATATGGTTCACGCTCGGTAATTTCATCGTTAATGGTTGTCAGCATTATTCTTTTTACTTCTTCAGGATCATCGGTTTGTCCGAGCGCCCATCCCATTTTAATAAAAGCAACTTCTGGTAACATATTAGCACCGGGAATAATCCCTTTAGCCATCATATCTCTTCCTGTATCATAAACAAACATGTGCACATAACCCCATATTGTCTGCAGAGTCATATACATAACGATCCCTTTGGCATTAGCTCTTTCTATCGCAGGATATAATTCTTTGTTAACATGTCCCAAACCCGTTCCGACAATAACAATTCCTTTATAACCAGCATCCACCAAGGCATCAATGGTATCAGGTTTCATTCCGGGATAATAATAGAGCATAGTAACCTTATCACTAAAATAAGGCAATATTGTAACATCTCTGTCTTTGCGGCGGCGTTTATAATCTTTTTTGATGGGAGTTATCTTTTTCCTGTCGACCATTGCCATTGGTACATCTCCTATAGTCCGGAAGGTTGATCGATAAGAAGAATGCATTTTCCTCACCCTTGTACCTTTATGCAGAAGTCCGTAATCATCGGATGTTGGTCCAAACATACAAACCATTACTTCTGCAATATCTGAATGACCTGCAGCATTCATAGCATGCATAAGATTTAAAGCAGCATCTGAGCTTGGCCTGTCAGAAGATCGTTGTGATCCCACTAATACAATTGGTATAGGAGGGTTCTGAACCATAAAAGTTAAAGCTGCTCCGGTATGATGGAGGGTATCAGTTCCATGTCCGATAACAATACCATCGATACCTTTTTCAATTTCCTCGCCAATCTTAACAGCAAGCTGCTTGTATTGTTCGGGGCCCATGTTTTCACTAAACACAGCAAATACTTTCTCAGTTGTAAGATTACAGATATCAGCAAGCTCAGGAACGGCACCATATAATTCACCTGGTGAAAATGCCGGTATCACAGCTCCTGTCCTATAATCAAGCCTTGATGCAATAGTTCCCCCTGTACCAAATAATTTCACATTTGGCAGTCCTTCTGTTACAGGGAATTCTTTCTCCGGAATCTTATAATTGGCTTTTTTATAACCGGTTTCCTTCATATCGGTAATTGTGTCAATGTCGACACCAATATTATAACCGGTAGGTATCTTCATTACGATATGCTTATCATCATCATTTTCAGCACGTGGCAAAATTGTACCGATAAAAGTACCTCTGCTGGTATTTATGGTTGCCTGTCCCCAGACCCTAACCATATACTTTTTTAATATTGCTAGTGATGCACCTTTATATCCTTGAAAAATATCCTTATCCATTATTAATGATCTTTCATTTTGATCCGTTTATATTGCCCGGTTTTCATCAATTATTGAGCTTAATTCATTTAAAGCCATATTTCCTGTTGCTATCTTATTCAGATGTCCCATTATCCATTTAGTTTCAACACCTGAATTTTTTGAAATTCTGATTTCAGAAAACTCCTTTTCCAGTATCGGTATTTTTGATATTATTTTTTCTCTGGAGATCTTATTGAACTTTATTGTATTTAACATAATGTCAAATTCCATTTCGGGATGTTGCCAGGCAATAACAAGGAGAGGTTTAATAAGTTGAAGTTCGAGTTTGCTTTCTTTCAGGAATTTGAATAAATCATATATGATCTCATATTCAAAATTCCCGGAAGACTGATAATGGCCTTCAATAAATTTCAGTTTATGGCCAAGCGTTGTTCCCACAAACTTAGGATTAACCTTAAGATCATTTGTAATGCGTTCGATGAGTGGAAAAAGATTATTTCTGAGAATGTATGTATAAGTATCTTCAGGAATATTCCATTCTTTCATCTTATGATAATAATCGATTACCTCACCCGGAAGGTTCTTCCTGAGATTTTCAATACGATCATTCTCGAGAGGTATGGGTGCTGAGTCAGTATCGGGATACATGCGATCAGCTCCGGGCAAAACTCTTTCAAATATTGTTGTACCATCATCAAAGGATTTCCTTGTTTCATTAGGTACTCCGTCAAATGCCATTTTACAGCGTTCCTCAATAGTTTCAAGAGCTGTTTCAATATCTTCGTTCGGACCCCAAAAAATAATCTGAGCATCAGTATCATCCTTATCGAATATATTGTCAGGAATAAGAAGGTCGATATTCGGAGTGGCCTGCCTGAACTCCTCAGAATGTATCATATTAGGTTTTTCAAGGCATGCAACCACCTTTAGCCTGTCACAAATTTCATCCGCAAATATTTTCCCGGGTTGAGTAAAGTGGGAGAGCATCCCTTTAAAGCCCGGCATTTGAACTGCAAAGAGCTGATACCCCATTTTCTGAGCTTCTTTAAGGTGTTCCGGCAGATCTCCTAATAAGTCAAAGCCAATTTGCTTATAGTTCATTTTCCAGCTTTTTGTATCTGGAATTGCAGCATTGAGTTTTGCTTTTATTTTCAACAATGCCCACTGTCTGAATGCTTCATTATGTGTAAGTTCGGGGATAGATTTTGTACGCGATACGCCTTTAATCTCAACACGGGTACCTCCCTTACAACTAACATTTACGTCCTGACGGCCTGCACCAATACCTGTTCTAACTTTCCCACTGCTCCTGTTTAGGAATCTGATATAATTACATGCCTCCATCACCTCATCAGGATTTACCATTTCAGGATATGTCACTGTTTCAATAAGAGGCATACCAAGCCTGTCGGTTTTAAAAATACGTGTATGTCTTATATCGGATACCTCTCTGCATGAATCTTCTTCCAGACTCAATTGGATCAGTCGCACTTTTTTATTTTTAAGGTATATTTCTCCCTCAACACCAATTATTGCTGTTCTCTGAAAACCTGTAGGAATACTTCCATCGAGATATTGTTTTCTTGTAATATGCACTTCTCCAACAATATTTAATTTGGACATAAGTGATATTTGAATGGAAATATCCACAGCTGTTTTGTCGATCTGAAAGGGAGGTGTGTCATCAACCTCATAAGTACAGGTTGTTTCATTTTTCAAACGGTAAATAATCTCTTTACGCGTTTTAAATTCCATCAGTGCAGTTCCGTCATACTCACCCAATTCACTAAGTGTTGGACGCATATGCCTGATAACTTCCGCATCAAATTGCTCATTACCATTATAAACTCCGGCAGGACAATGGCAAAATAATTTTTTTTCAGTAAGTAATTGCTGATGAACCTCCAGGCCTGACATAAAACCTATCTTATCATATGTCTCTTGTGTAGCTTCTTTTCGAGGTACATATTCTACCTCTTTCATGCTTTTCAGATAGTTTTTCTCCGGATCCATCTTTGTTCTGATATTATGTTTTAACATCTTTTTCTCTAACGAATTTAAAATATCAATAAAAGGATCAAAAGTAATAAATAATGAAGAATAAAAAAGGGAAATTTTATTCAGGAAAGATGATCAAAAAAAACTCTAGTCACTTTAGTCATTTGAAACTCTAGTCACTATTTAGAATCGTAGGCCCACTTCAGGTATACTGAGCCCCATGTGAAACCGCCACCAAAGGCGGTCATTATAAGTTTATCTCCTTTTTTCAGTTTATCTTCCCATTCCCAAAGAAGTAATGGAATAGTACCATCGGTGGTATTGCCATATTTTTCGATATTGATCATTACTTTCTCTTTCTGCAGCTTCATTCTTTTTGCAGCAGCTTCAATAATCCTGGTATTGGCCTGGTGAGGTATAAGCCAGTCCAGATCGTTAATAGGAATATTATTTTTCTTCATGATCTCTAGCGAAACATCAGCCATTTTTGTAACAGCAAACTTAAAAACAACCTTACCTTCCTGATACACAAATTGCTCTCTTGCATCAACAGTTTCATGCGATGCAGGTTTGAGCGAACCACCGGCTTTTATATTCAGATAATCACTTCCTGAGCCATCAGACTGTAGTATAGAATCGATAATGCCAAACCCATCTTCATTTGGTTCCAGCAAGACTGCTCCTCCACCATCACCAAAAATTACACATGTTTGACGATCGGTATAGTCAATTATTGAAGACATCTTGTCAGCACCTACAACAATAACTTTCTTATGTGTGCCTGATTCAATAAACTTAGATGCAGTAACGATCGAATATATAAATCCTGAACAAGCCGCAACAAGATCATAGCTAAAGGCATTTTTAATCCCGCATTTGTCACAAATAATATTTGCAGTCGCCGGCAAAAGCATATCAGGTGTGATAGTTGTACAAATCAGAAGGTCAATTTCATCAGGAGAGGTATTAGTTTTTTCCAGTAAACCATTTACTGCATTGACAGCAATTTCAGAGGTAGGTTTATTTTTCAAAATACGTCTTTCTTTAATTCCAGTCCTGGTTTGTATCCACTCATCAGATGTGTCAATCATAGCTGCCAGCTCTTCATTTGAAAGAATATCTTCAGGAACCCATCCATGAATTCCTGTTATTGCTGCATTAATTTTTGACATATTAAAATTGATAAAAAATAAATTTTTCTCCTGTTTTCTATGAAAGTGCTTTTTTTATCTTTTTGGAAAGGTCAGCGTCATGAACATCTTTTGTAAGCAGTATCATATTTTTTATCGCTTTCTCGTTCGAAATACCATGCCCTAGTACTACTGTAGCATTAATTCCCAGTATCGGACTTCCTCCATAATTCTCATAGTTAAACCTGCTGAAATAATCATCAACAAGTCCTCTTTTGTTCATTATTTCAAATATTGCTTCTACCTGTTTTATTAAAACATTACCAGTAAATCCATCTGTAACAACAACATCTGCTTTATCATTAAACAGATCACGGCTCTCAACATTTCCAATAAAGTTAAAATCATTCGAGTTTTTCATCAGTCTATAAACTGATTGTGTCAATATGCTACCCTTTTCTTCTTCTTCGCCTATGTTCAACAAACCTATTTTAGGATCTTCGATATCATACACATAATTTGCATATAATGATCCAAGTATAGCCAATTGATACATAACATCAGGCTTACAGTCAGGATTTGTTCCAATATCCAGAAGAACACCAACCTTACCATTTTCCTTGGGAATGATAGCTGAGATACATGGCCGGATTATTCCTGGTATTGTGTTAACGCTATACATAGATCCGACAAGCATGACACCACTATTCCCAGCACTGGCAAATGCATCGATTTCATTACTCTTTAAAAGTCTGAAGCCTGTTGAAATGCTGGAATTCGGCTTTTGCGAGAATGCTTTAATGGGGTGTTCACCCATGCCAATTGTCTCCGGGGCATGAACAATATCAAAATCTCCGGTTGGGAGATTCTCATTCTTCAGGTATTGATGTATTAGATCCTTATCTCCAATCAATACAATCCGATCATAAGAAGGTAATTCTTTTTGAGCCAGTATTGCACCTGCCATAGTCTTTTCCGGCGCAAAGTCACCTCCCATTACATCTAATCCTATCTTCATAAGCTTGAAGTAATTTGGACTTAAAACAGGATAATTAAAATACTATGCTTTAGCATCACTTTCAAAAACCAACTTACCTTTATAATAAAGATTGCCATCTACATAATAGGTTCTGTGATAAAGATGCACCTCGCCTGTAGTTGGACATTTAGCTAATGTAGGCTCTGTAGCTTTATAGTGTGTTCTCCTCTTGTCCCTTCTTGTTTTTGAAATTTTTCGCTTTGGGTGTGCCATTTTAAAATTTATTATTAGATTTTTATGTGTTTATTTTCTTTAATGCATCCCATCTGGGATCAAATTGTTGTGTTTTCTCCAGTGATTTCAATTTTTCGATCATTTCCTTATTACATTGACTTACTCCGTTATTATCATCCGGATGTACTCTTTTATAAGGGAATAAAAGATTTATATATTCAAAGAGATGTTGGCTAAGATCAATTTTATTATCAGAAAGTGGCAAAATAATTATCTCATCAGTCTGTTCTGCTTGATCCCCACTGAATTTAATAATCAAACGTTCTCTTCCTTCAATTTCCATCGAAAAGATATCCTGACACCTGTCGCAAATAAAATCTACCTCACCATGAATATCAAAATCAAAAACAAGCATGCTACCTTGTTTGTCAAGTAAAACTTTGACTTCGATATTAGCATCTTCTATCTCAGAATATCCAAAATGCTCAAAGAACTCATTTGTTATTTTAAACTGAAAATCATGATTTCCCAAGCTAAGACCGCTAAAGGGAATCATAAATTGTTTCAAGAAATCCACAATGCTTTTTTAAAAAAATTGCGTGCAAAAATACAAACTATTAATTTGAATTACAAATTATTAATCAAAAACAAAAAATCAAATATAGGTGTACAGAAATTTTTAGCAAAATTAGTCAAAAGCTATATCTTTACAAACTGTTAAAAAGTTGTGAGTTGTGAGTAGTGAGTAGTGAGTTGCAGTTTGACAGGGCGAAGTCTACGCGGAACTTGGAATCTGAAACAGTTAATAATTAAGATATATGTCTGAAAAAAAACTCTTCCTGCTTGATGCTATGGCTTTGATCTATCGAGCCTATTTTGCATTCAGTAAAAATCCCAGAATAAGCTCTAAAGGATTAAACACATCTGCAATATTAGGTTTTGCAAATACATTATTTGATGTTCTGAAAAATGAAAACCCTACACATATTGGAGTTGCCTTCGACACTAGAGCTCCGACATTTCGCCATATTGAATTCGTTGAATATAAGGCAAATCGTGAAGCAATGCCTGAAGACCTTTCCATATCAATCCCATATATTATGCGATTGCTGGAGGCATTTAATATTCCAATCTTATCTCTTGATGGCTATGAAGCCGATGATATTATTGGAACCCTCGCCAAACAAGCTGAGAAAGAAGGTTTTCAAACCTATATGATGACGCCGGATAAAGATTTTGGACAGCTCGTTACAGATAATATATTTATTTATAAACCTGCTCATATGGGAAATAAAGCTACTGTTCTCGGAGTGAAGGAAGTTTGTGAGAAATTTGGAATTAAAACACCTTTACAGCTAATCGACATACTGGGATTATGGGGTGATGCTTCCGATAATATACCAGGAATACCGGGCATAGGAGAAAAAAGATCTAAAGAACTGATTTCTGAATTTGGTAGTGTTGAAGAAATTATTGCTAATACTGAAAAACTAAAAGGAAAGCTAAAAGAAAATGTTGTGAATTTTGCTGACCAAGGACTTCTGTCAAAAAAATTAGCGACAATTATTCTTGATGTACCCATTCAGCTTGACGAGGATCAGCTTACACGAAAAGAGCCGGATAAAATCCTGCTTAATGAACTATTTACCGAACTTGAATTCAGAACATTAGCTAAAAGAGTATTTACTGAACTTTCGTTACAGCAAAAACCGCTTGTTCAGGAAAGCAAAACTACTCAGGCTGATCTTTTCTCCGATCTGCCAGATGATCTGCCGGAAAATGATGGGCTTTCAAATATTGGTAATACAAATCACAATTATCATCTCGTCAATACCAAAGAGAAAAGGGAAAAATTAATCGATAATCTGAAAAAGCAAAAGATTTTCTGTTTTGATACTGAAACAAGTAGTCTTGATGCAAATAACACAGACCTGGTCGGGATCTCATTTTCATATAAGCCTTCTGAAGCCTTTTATGTTGACCTTCCGGATAACTATCACCTGACACAGGAAATTGTTAATGAGTTTAAAGCAGTTTTTGAAGATCCGGAAATTGGAAAAATCGGACAGAATATAAAATTTGACATTTCTGTTCTGAGGTGGTATGATATTGATATTAAAGGCAAAATTTTCGATACCATGCTTGCACATTACCTCATACAACCTGACTCACGGCATAATATGGATTTCCTTTCGGAGACATACCTCAAATATAAACCAATACCAATTGAAGATCTTATCGGGAAGAAAGGGAAAAACCAGTTAAGCATGCGTGTTATAAATCCTGAAATTGTAAGAGATTATGCATCTGAAGATGCAGATATTACTCTGCAGTTAAAAAATGAATTTGAACCTATGCTTACTGAAACAAATACGAGTGAACTATTTGAAAAAATTGAAATGCCACTCGTTCCGGTTTTATCTTCGATGGAAGCAGAAGGTATAAATCTTGATGTTAAAGCACTTAATGAATATAGTGACAAACTAAAACTTGAGATTCTGGAAATTGTTCAGGAAATTTATAAACTCTCAGAGCAAGAATTTAACATTTCATCACCAAAACAGCTTGGTGAAGTATTATTCGATAAGTTAAAGATCACTGACAAGCCAAAATTAACCAAAACCAAACAATATTCAACCGGTGAAGATGTCCTTATAAAACTTATTAACAGACATCCCATTGTACCTCTGATTCTTGATTTCCGTTCTCTAAGCAAACTGAAATCCACATATGTTGACACATTGCCACTTATGGTAAATTCTAGGACAGGCCGTATCCACACATCCTTTAATCAGGCAGTTGCAGCTACAGGGCGATTGAGTTCCAATAACCCCAACTTGCAAAATATTCCAATTCGTACTGAAAAAGGGAGAGAAATACGTAAAGCTTTTGTGCCTCGTAATAATAACTACATATTGCTTGCTGCTGACTACTCACAGATAGAATTACGTTTAATTGCTGAACTCAGTAATGATAAAAGTATGCAGGAGGCTTTCAGGAATGGCCTGGATATTCATACAGCTACTGCAGCAAAAGTCTATGAAGTTAAATTAGATGAAGTTAGTTCCGATATGAGAAGAAATGCCAAAACAGTGAATTTTGGAATTGTTTATGGTATTTCAGCATTTGGATTATCAGAAAGATTAAATATCCCACGCAGAGAAGCAGCTGAGCTGATAGAACAATACTTCATAGAATACCCGGGAGTAAAAGAATATATGAACGCAAACATTCAATATGCACGTGAAAACGGCTTTGTTGAGACAATTATGGGACGAAGAAGATACCTGAAAGACATCAATTCAAATAATTCAGTGGTAAGAGGATATGCGGAACGAAATGCTATCAATGCTCCCATCCAAGGTTCATCAGCCGATATTATAAAAATTGCAATGATAGAAATTTACAAGGAGTTTCGCGAAAAACAACTTATTTCAAAAATGCTGCTTCAGGTACATGATGAGCTTGTTTTCGATGTTCTTAAAAAAGAACTTCCGGATGTAAAAACTATCGTCCAAAATAAAATGATCAATAGCTATAAGATGAGTATTCCTCTGGAGATTGATATGAATACTGGGCAAAATTGGCTGGAAGCGCATTAGGAAAGTCTGCAGTAGACAGTAATCAGTATGAAGACTGGTGACTGGCGACTGAGGACTAGTAAGATATTCTCACCAAAGGTAGTTTTATTGTAAAATGTTAGCATTTTCTTTAGAAAGCTGAAAAAAAAATTGTATATTTGGCTCAACAGAAAAAGGGAGATATTTTTAAGACCATCAATTATTCACATCTAAGATTCGATAAGTATGAAAAAATCAATTAGCCTGATTGCACTTATTTTCTTATGTTTAAGTGTATTTTCACAATCAAAGGGACCAAAAATTTCTGCTAAACAATTAAACCAGATTAGCAAAAATGCCCAGGAGATACAAAAGATCAATGAAGTTATAACTTCATTCAATGATGTTACGGCCTCACTAAATAAGAAGCTCAGTAACATAAATACAGGTGGATCAAGTGGAACACCTGAAATGCAACCAAAAAATCTGGATACTATATTTCAAATTCTGGAAGCTGCCAATCTCCAAATGTCCGTAATCTCTGACTCACTGTCTACAATTTCAAATACAATGTTATTGCAAATTGAAGATACTGACGAGAAGTTTGATGGTATTGAAAACAGTGCCAAACAGAACCTACTTTATCCCGCTGCAGCCCTTGCCTTAGTATCTCTGATAGGACTTATTCTTTTTATAATCTTCTTTATTAGGATGGGTCGTCATAACAAGAAAAACAAATTACAATTTACAGAAATTAAAGCTAATACTGATGAAGAATTAAAGGGGATGATAAAATCCCTTGAAGAGGAGTTAGCTAAAACCAAACAATCACTTGAGGCTCGCATCAGGGTTACTGACAATACGCTTAGCAGAAGAATGAGAGAGAGCTCTGCAGCCTTTGAAAAACAGATCGCCGATTTAAAATCCTAAGTTTACAACAAACTAAAATTTTAAAATCTTCTTCGCGCCTTTTTGTGTCATTAAAAAATAAACTCCTTTTGGAAGGTGACTTATATTAATTGAGTTTTTTGCCTTTTCTGTTTTACCAGTCAATAAAATTTTCCCGGTAACATTTGCAATCTGAAACTCAGAATCTGGCGGCAAGCCCTCAATATTTACCATGTTGGTTGCAGGATTGGGATAAACGCTGACACCTGATTCATTGGAAGCCACATGGCTAATACCAATTGTCTGATCAATAATCACATTATCAAGGTATAAATTATTCCCATATCCGGCAATAACCCGGAAACGAATCAACACATCTCCAGTGTATGAGTCTAATGGTATGGTTTCATGGCTCCATTGGTTGGCATCAGGATAAAATACATCCGTAGTCGTAGGAGCAGTCATTAGTGTGTCGCCGCCTTTATAAAATAATGTTTGCCAGCTTAAGCCGCAGTCTGTTGATATTAAGATATGGAGAGTATCATAATAGCCGGGATAATGAGTATATGCATAATCAAAAAAAAGTGTAGGATTGGAAGTGTTCGAAATGTCAATTAATGGCATATCAAGGTCATAGAAAGAGCCATCATTATAATCAAGGTAATTGCATTTAACTGCTGAATAATTACTGTTGAATGAAGCCAGCGATGTTTGACCCCAATGAAAGAATGCATTTGAATTTTTTACCCATCCTGTAGGAGGGAAAACAGCACCTTCAAAGCTCTCACTAAAAGGTGGAAATAAACCTCCTGATAAGTTTACAATAAACTGACTTCTTGAAGTATCATTAAATGTATATCCTTCAATGCCCCCATTGGGTGAGGAAGTATAACTTATAAATGTATGAGATCCATTTGTTGCATTAATTGCTGGAAGCGTTACATCGACAGATTTGCCGGTACTTAATACTCCTGACCAGTTAAAAACTAGAGGAAGGCCTGCATCAATATTATAATTAATATTAACGGTAGTAAGTGAGTCGCTTCCAAAATTTGTGAGTGTAACTATAGGAGTCACATTTGCGCTGCAACTATTCTGCCAGGGACTAATTATGGCAACAATGCCTGCATCATTTTGTTGTTTTGGATATTCATTATTCAGAACATCTAATAAAGGATTATATACTAAACTAAAATCTGCCGGTTCACTATTTGCCATAAAACAAAGAACAGTATGGGTTTTGATATTATAGTACATTAGTGAACGATATCCAAGGACCAGGCCGGAATGAAAATAATCAGGATCATTTATATTCTCAGAGACTATGCCTGAACAAATACCCAAACCATATAAAGAAGAAGGATCGATGTCCAATATCTCATTCATTGAAGAACCAGATATAATAGTTCCGTTGAACAGTGCACGATACCATTGTATCATTTCAAAAACTGTTGACATTATAGCACCAGTGGCGCCTGACAAACTGAACATTGATGTCATGGGGGAGTTGACTATTTCCACGGAATCATTAACCCATTCATGTGCTACCGGACCGTTAGGTGTTTCAAAGGCTCCTACGAAAGTGCTGTCCATATCCAAAGGATCAAAAATAATATCATGCAGATTTTGCAACCAGGTTTTTCCTGTAGCTGCTTCTATAATCATCCCTGCAAGTAAATAATTTGTATTGGAATAATAATATCCATACCCAGGTGTAAAATGCGGAGGGCCAATGGTGGCAAGGATCTCATCTGGCGTCCAGAAGCGTGTAGTGTCAGCCCAGATCGAATCGGTCGTCATGGATGGATTATCTAAAATGTAACAAAAAAATCCACTCTCATGAGAAAGTAACTGTCGAATAGTAGCTGTTGAATCAATATAGGGATACGAAGAAAGCCATTGAAATAAATGATCATCGAGAGATAAGAAACCTTGTTCCTGCAACTTTGCCAAAACTGTGGCAATAAATAATTTGGCGCTGCTCCCGATACCAAAATGCATTTCAGGAGTAATAGGAACACCTACCGAGGAGATGCCGCTTACACCATTCCATAAACCTTGCCCTGGTATATATACTGCTGCCGATGCTCCTTTTATGTTATTAGAATTGACCACACTGTCTAATACTGTTTGAAAACGATTTGCCCATTGCGTGTTAAATGTTTGGGCTGAACAATAACTTTATACTGCAAATACAAAGGCAGAGAATAGTAAAATTCTTTTCATATCTAATCTTGATTGACATTTACCATTAACCATTAATAATTATAACTTTGCAATTTCCTATCTCAATTTCTAATTATCAATATAATGATTGTAATAGGTAACACCATAATTTCAGATGATCTGATAAATATCCGCTTCGTTTGTGATCTTTCAAAATGTATGGGAGCTTGCTGTGTGGAAGGTGATGCAGGAGCCCCACTGGAGGAAGAAGAAATTTCCATAATTGAGGATATTCAGGATGATATTAAGCCTTACATGAGTGAAAAAGGGCTGGAGATAATTGAAAAGACCGGTGTTTTTGATTATGATTCAGACGGAAACTTTGTTACTCCTCTTATTAATAATTGTGAATGTGCCTTTGTGGTATTTGAATCCGGTATTGCTATGTGTGCAATTGAAAACGCCTTTTTAGATGGCCTGATAAAATTTAAAAAACCCATTTCATGTCATCTTTATCCGGTTAGGATCACAAAGCACGAATCTTACGATGCCGTAAATTATCATAAATGGCAGGTTTGCTCTAAAGTTCTGGAATGTGGCAGTGAACAGAATGTACCTTTATTCGAATTTCTAAAAGAGCCGCTAATCAGGAAATATGGGATAAGCTGGTTTAATAAGTTAAAAAAAGAGATAAGCAGCCCAAATTTGTAAGGTTTCTATCCTTTAAGTGCTTCAGCTCCACCAACGATCTCAAGGATTTCGTTTGTGATAGAAGCCTGACGTGCTTTATTATAGGAAAGTTTTAACTCCTTTAAAATCTCAGCAGCATTATCAGATGCCTGATGCATAGCTGTCATCCTTGCTCCATGTTCAGAGGCTGATGAATCTGTTAATGCTTTATAGATCTGCACTTTTAAGATTTTCGGAATAAGCTCATCCAGAATTTGTTCTTTACCGGGTTCAAACAGATAGTTGACCTGAGTTTTTGCTAATTCTTCCTTAGATTCTTTATATGAACTAACAGGGAGGAATTCTTCAACAGTAATGATCTGCACTGCTGCATTTTTAAACTGGTTATATATTATCTCGATCTTATCATATTTTTTCTTTATAAAAAGATCCATAATATTATCTGCCATCGGAACTGTATTTTCAAAAGTCAGCTGATCAAAGATATGATCATATTTATCGATTACATTATAATTATTTGCTGAGAAAAAGTCAGATACTTTTTTACCAATACACAAAATGTCGAGATTACCTTTTTTAAATAGGTCTGTGTAATTTGCATGAATATGCTTAGTAGTTTGTTTAATAATATTTGAATTAAAAGCACCACATAAACCCCTGTTTGAAGAAACCGGTATTAAGAGTACATTTCTGATTTCTCTCTGCTGGAAATAAACATTTTCATTTAAATCTTCAACATTACTGCTGATGTCATGAAGTATTTCTTCCATTTTAGCAGCATAGGGGCGTAATTTCAATATGGCCAACTGAGCACGCCTCAGTTTTGAAGCAGCTACCATTTTCATAGCACTGGTGACCTGCTGTGTTGAGCTAACAGATTCTATTCTTGTACGTACTTCTTTTAAACTAGCCATTTTATCTAAATTACTCTTCGTACTTTCTTCCTATGTCACTTGCTGTTTCTTCCATAACCTTAATAGCTTCATCAGTAAGTTTACCTTCCTTAAGAGAACTAAGGATGTCACTATGGTTAATTTCAAGGAAGTTCAGGTATTCAATCTCAAAATCAGAAATTCTTCTCACCGGGATTTTTTGCAGTAATCCCTTTGTGCCACAATAAATGATTGCAATTTGTTTTTCAACGGGCATAGGAGTATATTGAGCTTGTTTAAGTACTTCAACATTTCGCCGTCCTTTACCCAAAATTGCCATAGTTACAGCATCCAGATCTGATCCGAACTTAGAAAAAGCTTCAAGTTCACGAAATTGTGCCTGGTCAAGTTTTAATGTCCCTGCAACTTTCTTCATGGATTTTATCTGTGCATTCCCTCCAACCCTTGAAACAGATATTCCAACGTTAATAGCAGGACGTATTCCTGCATTAAAGAGATTTGATTCAAGAAATATTTGTCCATCAGTAATTGAGATCACATTAGTAGGGATATATGCAGATACGTCACCTTCCTGTGTTTCAATAATCGGAAGAGCAGTTAATGAGCCTCCGCCTTTCACCATAGGTTTTATTGAATCAGGTATATCATTCATTTGGCTTGCTATTTTATCAGAGGCGATGATCTTTGCCGCTCTTTCCAGCAATCTTGAGTGGAGATAAAAAACATCACCGGGATACGCTTCACGACCAGGTGGTCTGCGTAAGAGCAGAGAGACTTCCCTGTATGCAACAGCCTGTTTAGAGAGATCATCAAAGATCACCAGGGCATGTTTACCAGTATCACGAAAAAACTCTCCAATTGCGGCACCTGTAAAGGGTGCATAAAATTGCATAGCAGCAGGATCAGAAGCAGTGGCCGAAACAATTACGGTGTAATGTAAAGCACCATTATTTTCCAGTATTTGAACTATATTAGCAATTGTTGATCCCTTTTGCCCAATCCCAACATAGATACAATAAACCGGATCACTTTCATCAAAGAATTTTTTCTGATTAATGATGGTATCAATAGCAATTGCAGTCTTGCCTGTCTGACGGTCACCAATAATCAGTTCACGCTGACCTCGTCCGATAGGGATCATAGCATCAATCGACTTAATACCCGTCTGAAGAGGTTCGTTAACCGGCTGACGATAAATAACACCGGGAGCTTTACGTTCCAAAGCCATTTCGAACAATTCTCCTTTAACTTCTCCTTTACCATCAATAGGCTCGCCAACAGTATTGATAACACGTCCTAATAATCCTTCTCCCACATTTATTGAAGCTATCTTTCGTGTACGTTTGGCAATATCTCCTTCCTTAATTTCAGTAGATTCACCTAATAACACCACACCAACATTATCTTCTTCAAGATTTAACACTAAACCTTTCACGCCTGCTTTTTCAAAATCGATCAGCTCCCCGGCCTGTGCGTTAGTCAAGCCATATACACGTACGATTCCATCACCGACCTGAAGTACACTGCCTGTCTCTTCAAGCTCAGTTTTATCACTGAACCCTGACAATTGCTGCCGCAATATTGCTGATACTTCAGCGGGTTTAATTCCAGCCATATTTATTCTGTTTAATAAATTTCAAAATTAATATCCTTTAATATATAAATTCCTTGCAAAATCTTTCTTAAGCCGCTGTATCTGCTTTCTGATACTTGCATCATATTCGAGATTATCATATTTAAAAACAAATCCTCCTATCAGTCTTTCATCCAATTCTTCAATTAATTCTATATCAGCATTTGTTTGCTTTTCCAATAAACTAATGAGCTGGTCCTTGATTGTGTCATCAATTTTAATAACCGTTTGCAAAGTTGTTGTAATTATCCCCTTATGCTGTTTATATAGTATGGTATACTGTTCTGCAATAAGATCAATGAAATTTTCCCGCCCTGCCTTAGTAATAATATCAAGGAAAAGCATGGACATTTTTTGTAGATGTTTGTTGAATATCTCATGGATTATGGCCAGTTTTTTGTCTGTGCGAACCACAGGATTAGCTAACAATAAAATAAAATCCTTATTTGCTTTGCAAACATCATGAACCAGCATCATATCTTCAATGACCTGCTCAATATTCTCTTTTTCAATTGAGAGATCAAAAAGTGCTTTTGCATATCTGAATGCTATACGCGTTTCTTTCATGTGTTAGGTACAAGGTTTAAGGTATAAGGTTTAAGGTTTAAGGTTTAAGGTATAAGGTTTAAGGATAATCTTTTATAATATTGACTGTTGACTATCCACTAGTTAAAATTCACTTCATCTATCAATCTCTTGATCAGCTCTTTTTGTTTTTCTGTTCCTGATAGTTCCTCTTTCAGAATTTTTTCTGCGATTTCAATTGACAAACTTCCCAGTTGATTTTTTAACTCAGTAATAGCTGCCATTTTTTCAAACTGTATGCTATCCTTAGCTGATTCAACAATTTTCTCAGCTTCTTCTTTAGCTTTGATTTTTGCCTCTTCGATAATATTCTCCTTAATTTTTCTTGCATCTTTCAAGAGGCTGTCTCTTTCTTCTTTTGCTTCTTTCAAAAGCTCCTTATTACTGAACTTCAATTGTTCCATTTCCTGTTTAGCTGTTTTTGCGGCATTCAGGGCTTCATCAATTGATGTTTCTCTTTCATTAAGAGCTTTCATTATAGGTTTCCATGCATATTTGGCTAATATCCAAAGTAAAATTCCAAAGGATATAGTCATCCAAAATATTGGGCCAATACCTGGGCTAACAAGTTCCATATCGTAAAATATTTATAATTATAATTCAAAAAATTCTTTACATCCTGACCAACCGTCAGGATGTAAAGAACGCTTGATTATTTGCTACAAGAAAACGATTAGCAAACAAACAACAATTGCAAAGAATGCAACTCCTTCAATAAGAGCAGCAGCAACGATCATATTTGAACGTATGTCGCCTACAGCTTCCGGCTGACGGGCAATTGATTCAACAGCACCACGGCCAATCTGACCAATACCAATACCTGCTCCAATTGCAGCAATCCCTGCACCTAACCCTGCACCCATTTTTGCCAATGGTGCCAGATCGGTTAATGCTTCTAATAAAATTAATAGTAAAGACATAGTTGATAATTTATGTTAATAAAAAATATTTAAGTTTAAAGAAAGACATTAATTAGCGTTTCATTTTTATTTTTTTAATGATGTTCTTCCGTTGCCATACCAAAATATAGCGCTGATAAAAGTGTGAATACATAAGCTTGAATAAAGGCAACTAAAAGTTCGAGTAATCCCATAAATACCGAGAAAGCAACAGATACCACAGAGACACCATATCCCAATGCAGGACTTATGCTGCCAAAAATAAATATCAGACTAATAAAACCCAGAATAATGATATGTCCTGCGGTGATATTAGCAAAGAGACGAATCATCAATACAAAAGGTTTTGTAAAAATTCCCATAACTTCAACAATAGGCATGAGAGGTACAGGGAATTTTAGCCACCATGGAACACCGGGTGTATTAAAAATATGCTTCCAGTAATTCTTGTTTGCATTAAAAGTTGTTATCGCAAAAGTGAAAAGAGCCAACACAAGTGTAACAGCAATATTCCCGGTAAGATTAGCTCCCCCGGGGAAGATAGGTACTAAGCCAAACAAATTATTAAAAAATATAAAGAAAAAGATAGTTAATAAATAAGGTACATATTTTTCATGCTTTTTCCCCCCTATTGAAGCTTTAGCAATATCATCCCTGATAAAAATTATAAGTGGTTCCAAAAATGACTGAAGACCTTTCGGAGCTTTTCCCTTTCTCCTCTTATATGAATTGGCAACAGAAATGAAGATCCACGAAAGTAACATCATGCTAATAAACATTGCCAAAACATTTTTTGTAATTGAAAAGTCGATTGGTAAAGAAGCTTGTTCTCCTTCACCAATAAGTATTTCCCCTTCTAAAATCTCACGTTCAAGGGGTTTAATGATCTTTCCTTTATTTTCACCTTCTGTTTCAATTTTAAAACCTTTATGTGAACCGTGTCCATGCTCTAGTTTACTTGACCAGAAAGTGATAATCTCTCCATTGTGATATAAGATAACAGGTAAAGGGATAGAAACATGGTGTTTCTCTCCATTTGAGTCAGTGTAAGTCAGGATATGCCATTCATGAGCATCAATTACATGTTCCAGGATCATTTTTCCTGCATTAAATTCTGCATCTTCTGTATGCTCCAATATTTCATGAATTTTTTCTTCTTTTGAGCTGATCGTGTCATCAGAAGGAAGCGAAACTTCTGCATAAGAATAACTTATGCCTGATATAAAGATCAATAAATATATAAATATTGTCCGTGAGATCATTCTATTATTATATTTCAGACCTGTTTTACCTTAATGCCTTGGAAATAATTTGCAAATTTAATAAATTAAATACGATTATTTCAAATTGACGCTAAAAAATTTCACTACCACCCAACTTGATTTTAATAAATTCTGAGCAAAACGCAGTGAAGCGAAGAATCTAAAGTTCAATATTAATAATCAATGGACTACAATAAAAAATATGAATTTGTTATGTAAATTTCTATATTTGAAAAAATAATAATTTATAAGATATGAATTGGTTCATTTTCTGGATAGTAGTATATTTTACGCTATTGGTTGTATTGACTCTAAAGCATGTCAAGATAGTTGATATCGAGAAATACCTGGTTAATAACAGAAACACAAAAACACTTCCACTAGTATTCACAACATTAGCTACCTTCGTTGGAGGAGGTACATCCATTGGCCTGATGGCTATGGGATACGAATCAGGATTCGCAGGAGTTGGGATTGGCCTTGCCTATGTTATTGGCTTTTTTATCTGCTCAGGCTTTGCTTCCCAAATTCATGATGCAGGTGTAAAGTTCAATATATATTCTTTCCCTCAATTCCTGAACAGGAGTTTTACCAGAGAGAATGAGATTGGTTTTTCCAGATTATTTTCCTCAAGTGTAAGTGGTATAAATATTTTTATCTACTTTTTTTTATTATCTGCCCAGTTTGTGGGCATGGCCTCTTTGTTAAAGTTTGCTTTTGAAATTAATTATCAGAATGCTGCTATCATATCAGCAGTACTGGTAATTGCCTATACTGCTTTCGCAGGTATGTCAGGTGTTATTCTTACTGATATGGTGCAGTTCATTGTAATACTTATAATGATCATTTTAATTTTTATCCCTGGTATATACAAAGATACCGAGGGTTTAACTTTGTTACGAGAATTGCCTGATGAAATGTTAAATGGTACCTTTTATGGCATAGTTTTTCTTATTGCCCTACCTCTATTTATTGCACCAACGGTTCTTGTGAGGATGGATATCTGGCAGAGATTGCTGGCTGCCAAAAGTGGTAAGATTGCCAGGAGGGTGAGTATAATTTCAGGAATTAGCATGCTTCCTTTCTATATTCTCTTCCCACTGGTAGGGATGGCAATTCGCCTGGTTTTTAAAGATGCCTCTATCGAACCAAAAGACGTTACCTATATGTTCCTTGATCAGCACAGCAGTGAGTTTATACTGGGTTTTGCTGTAATCGGACTACTCTCAGCACTTATGTCATCAGGTGATAGTTTCTTGAACCTGATCTCTATATCTGCAGTCAAGGACTTTCTGGGTTGGAGAAAAACCACAAAAGAAATTTCAAAAAATAAGATGCAACTACAAATACGTCTGGTTTCTTTTGTCTTTGGATTTATTGCCCTTTTTATGGCATTGGTTTTCCCAAAGATAGTTGACCTGATGGTTGTAGGATTAGCCACAATAGTGATCTTTGTTCCTATTACACTTCTGGTTCTTATAAAAAAGAATGATATTTACAGATACAGAAAGGCAGGCGTCCTGAGTATTTTATCAGGATTTATCGTTAATCTCGGATTCTTTATCTTTGGAGTGATTGAACCGGAAAAGTTTGAGTTGAAAGCTTCCTTTATCCCGGCTTTTATTGTCTCAGCTTTAATTTTAGGAATAGCTTTGATAATTAGGAAAAGAAACAAAATACCAGAAGAAATACTTTAGGGCACCTTTGTGTTTTTGTGCTTTAGTGGCAAAGTTTTAAAAGAATAGCCACTAAAACACTAAGACACAAAAATTCACAAAAAACAACAGCATTATTAACCCCATAAAAAAAAAACACAATGCAAAAATCAACTTACACTTGCCCAAAATGCGGAAACAAACAATACGAAAGTTTTGTAATCCGAACCACAGGTAATTTCGCCACCAAGTTATTCAACATTCAAAACAAGAAGTTCACAACAGTTGTATGCACAAAATGCCGCTATACTGAACTTTATCATGCCAGCAGTAATCAGCTTGGGAATATTCTGGACTTTTTTACGAATTGACAAATGACTAAAATTAATTTTAGTCATTTTTTCATACATTTGCCGCATGGCAAATAACGAAGATTTATTTAAAAAGATCATTGCCCATTCTAAGGAGTATGGCTTTGTTTTTCAGTCGAGTGAGATATACGACGGATTAAGTGCTGTTTATGATTACGGACAGTATGGTGTGGAATTAAAAAATAACATCAAAGATTATTGGTGGAAATCAATGGTTCAATACCACGAAAACATTCTTGGAATTGACTCTGCAATATTTATGCATCCTACAATCTGGAAGGCTTCCGGTCATGTTGATGCTTTCAATGATCCAATGATCGATAATAAAGATTCCAGGAAACGATACCGGGCTGATGTATTAGTTGAAGATCATATAGCCAAAATAGAGGCAAAAATTCAAAAGGAAGTTACTAAAGCAGCAAAAAGATTTGGAGATTCTTTTGATAAGGAACAATTCCTCACCACAAATCAGCGGGTTCTTGATAATAAAGAAAAGATTAACATTATAAGTAAACGCTTCTATTCCTCATTGGACAAAGATGATCTTGAAGACATCAAATTGCTTATCGAAGAGCTTGGTATAGTTTGTCCGGTATCCGGTTCTAAAAACTGGACTGAGGTACGGCAATTTAACCTTATGTTCGCCACAAAAATTGGCTCAGTAAGTGATGATTCAAATGAAATATATCTTCGCCCCGAAACGGCACAGGGGATTTTTGTTAATTATCTTAATGTGCAAAAGTCAGGAAGGATGAAAATTCCTTTTGGAATAGCACAAATAGGTAAAGCTTTCAGGAATGAGATCGTTGCTCGACAGTTCATTTTCCGTATGAGAGAATTTGAACAAATGGAGATGCAATTTTTTGTAAAACCCGGAGAAGAGCTTAAATGGTTCGAATACTGGAAAGATAAAAGATTGAACTGGCACACGGCAATGGGCATTCCGGCCGATAAATACCGTTTTCATGACCATGAAAAACTTGCACACTATGCCAATGCTGCCTCAGATATAGAATTTGATTTCCCAATAGGATTCAAAGAACTTGAAGGGATACATTCGAGAACTGACTTTGACCTCAAAGCACATCAGGAGTACTCAGGACGAAAAATACAATATTTCGATCCTGAAATCAATGAAAGCTATGTTCCATATGTTGTAGAAACTTCAATTGGCCTTGACCGTACTTTCCTTGCAGTTTTAAGTCATTCATATAATGAAGAAACACTTGAAGATGGTTCTGTAAGAGTTGTAATGAACATTCCTCCATTCCTTGCGCCAATTAAAGCAGCTGTACTTCCTCTGACAAAAAAGGATGGCTTACCTGAAAAAGCAAGAGAAATAATGGAAGTACTAAAGTATGATTTTATGTGCCAGTATGATGAAAAAGATGCAATTGGCAAACGATACAGGCGACAGGATGCAATTGGAACTCCATATTGCATAACTATTGATCATCAAACTCTTGACGACAACACTGTAACCATCAGGGAACGCGACTCCATGAAACAGGACAGAATTGCGATTGATAAAATATCAGATGTTATTCGGAACAGACTAAAGATAGAATAAAGTATTATGTAGGTCAACGCCATGGTGTTGACCTGCATAGTTATTTATTATTAAAGGCGGTCATTGTTCGTTCAATTCCAATAGTGCCAAAGCTTTTTATCATCTGAATGGCTGTTTCCACTTTTGGTATCATCATTTTTTCTTCACTTTTGCTCCATTTCCCAAGCACATAATCTGACTGATGTCCCCTGGCAAAATCATCACCTATGCCAACACGAAGTCTTGGAAAATTATCTGTCCCAATTGATTGAATAATATTAATAAGTCCGTTATGCCCACCATCGCCACCTTTATATTTCATTCGAAGTGTTCCCGTGGGTAAAGAGATATCATCAACAACAACCAATAAATTTTGTGGTTGGATCTTTTCTTTTGTCAGCCAGTATTTAACTGCTTTCCCACTTAGGTTCATGTAAGACGTAGGTTTAATAAGAACAAATGTTCTGCCTTTAAACTTGATACTTGAAGTGTAAGCATGCCTCCCAATAGTAAATTTCGCATCAAATTCATTAGCCAGAGCATCAAGAATGATAAAACCTATATTGTGCCTGGTATTAGCATATTCTTCACCAATGTTCCCCAGACCGGCTATAAGGTACTTCAAAATTGTATATATTTAAAAAATAAGGGCATAAGTTGAATAGTCCAAACTTATACCCTGAAAATCAAGATTTAATATATCTTATTTGCATGAACTTATTCAGCTTTTTTATCTTTATCTTTCTCTTCACCTTCAGCCGGAGCAGCGCCTTCTTCACCTTCTTCACCTTCAACAGCTTCTTCTTCAACTTCTTCCTCAACAATTCTCGTAACTCTTACACCAACTACAATAGCATTCGAAGGATCAAGAAATTCGACATTATCGGCTTTAATATCCTCAACTCTAATTGTATCACCGATTATTAAATCCTTAATATCAACAGTAATATTCTCAGGAAGGTGTTCAACCAAAGCTTTTACCTTTAGTTTTCTTAATTTATTAATAAGTCTGCCGCCCTGCAAAACTCCTACCGGGTTTCCCTCAAGGATAACCGGGATTCTAATTATAACAGGCTTGCCTTCCAGAACCTCCAGAAAATCGACATGTAGTATTTGATCACTGACTGGGTGATACTGAACATCCTGTAATATTGCATGAATTTCTTTACCGTTAATATTTAATTTAATAATGTAAACTTCGGGTGTAAAGATCACCTTATTAAAACTTTTTTCATCAGTTGCAAAATGAATTTGTTCTTTACCACCGTAAAGGACACAAGGTATTTTACCTAGATTCCTATTCATTTTAGCATCTTTTTTCCCTACGTTCTCCCTGAGAGAACCGCTAATAGATACTGTTTTCATAATTGTTAATTGTTAATTGTTTTTATTAATTTATCTTATATCAAACTTAAATAATGAGCTTATTGATTCATAGCTCTGTACTCTGTTAATAACTTCAGCGAAGAGGTTTGCAGTACTAAGCACCTTGATCTTATCAGTTTTGTCTTTTTTAATAGGTATAGTATCGCTAACATACACTTCACAGAATGGTGAGTTTTCAATCTTTTCATATGCATCACCTGAAAATACCGGATGTGTACAAAACGCTCTAACGCTTGCAGCTCCATTTTCCATCATCAGGTTTGCAGCTCTGGTAATAGTACCGGCGGTATCAATAATGTCATCCACTAAAATAATATCTTTGCCCTTAACATCACCAATAAGAGCCATCTCCTTTACAACATTAGCTTTAGCTCTTTGCTTATAACAAATCACAAAATCTGTATCAAGAAATTTAGCATAGGCTGCAGCTCTTCTTGTCCCTCCGGTGTCGGGTGAGGCAAAGCTAAGGTTTGGAAGTTTTAAGTCTGCAATATGCGGAATAAAAATTGAGGAGGCGAATAAATGATCCACAGGAACATTAAAAAAGCCTTGTATTTGATCAGCGTGAAGGTCAATAGTAATAATACGTTGAACACCTGCAGCCATCAACAAATTTGCAACCAGTTTACTAGCAATTGATACTCTTGGTTTGTCTTTTCTGTCCTGACGTGCAAATCCAAAATATGGTATCACAGCAATAATATTACGGGCTGAAGATCTTTTAGCTGCATCTATTAACATCAAAAGTTCAAAAAGGTTTTCTGTCGGAGCGAAAGTTGACTGGACAATAAAAACATCTTTGCCCCTGATATTTTCTTCATAAGATGGCTGAAATTCACCATCACTGAATTCAGTGACATAGATATTCCCAAGGTCTTGATCAAAACTCTTAGCAATTTTCTCTGCAAGATATTTTGAAGCCCTCCCGGAAAAGATCGTAGCATTTGACACCATAATTGAACTAGATGAAATTTAAACCCTGATTTTGGACTGCAAAATTAGAACAAAATTTTGTTTATCAAACATTAAATCAGATATTTTAGGGAATTAAATTTCGCATATAATATTCAAACTATTAAACTAAAGCATAGAGCATAGGGCACAGAGCAAAGAGTAAAACATAAAAATTTACGGATAAATAATCCTTAACTCTATGCTCCATGCAAATTTTGATGCTACAATTTTACTTACCAAACATATTTTTCTGATGGATTTAACATATTTGTTATCACTAGGGTCATTGATAAATCAAATTTTTTAGTAGTTTTGCAAACCAAATTCCAAATATCAGCCCGGATGGCGGAATTGGTAGACGCGCTGGTCTCAAAAACCAGTTCCTTTTAGGAGTGCCGGTTCGACCCCGGCTCCGGGTACAAAAAGCAGTGACAGGCCGCGACCAGTCACTGCTTTTTTTAATTACGGATTATAAATTACGAATTGCATTCAATAACCTGGGATCAGGAAAAAATATAAGCCCAGTCGGTACGGCCCTATATTTAGGAAATATGTATATTTATTGAAATTTATGGTTACCTTTTGCAAATAATATAGTCTAATACGGAGAAATTGGCAAAATGCTCAACGGACTGATGAAAAAATTAAAACTAATAACTAATGAAAAGAAAAGAAGCTGAAATAAAACTTAAGGAGTGGTTCACCCTATCTTCATTTTATGATGAGCAATGGGAAGCCATAGAGCGTCTGTTGAATGGAGAACGAATTCTGATGATTGAGCGTACAGGTTATGGAAAGTCATTGGTATTTCAGTTCTCAGCCATGATGTTACCGGGAACAACGATTATTTTTTCTCCCCTGATTGCCTTAATGCGCGATCAGGTACAAAAACTTCAATCTCTGGGAATACCGGCTGCTTATGTAAATAGTTCTTTGTCACTGGAAGAAAAAGAGGACGTTTTAATAAAAGCAAAAGCGGGCCAATTCAAAATGCTTTATATTGCACCTGAACGCCAGGAAGATGAAGCCTGGCAAGAAACAGTTCGCCAGATGGAGCTTGGAATGGTAGTTGTTGATGAAGCTCACTGCATCTCTGTCTGGGGGCATGACTTCAGGCCATCATTCCGGAGGATTGTCAAGCTTGTGAGGCAGCTTCAAAGCGACTTCCCTGTGCTGGCATGTACGGCAACCGCTACACCAAGAGTTCAATACGATATTGAAAAGCAACTTGATAACAGCAAATTAAGCGTAATCCGTGGTGATTTGTCAAGGCCAAATTTCAAACTAAAGGTTATACAAACAGAAGATCAGGAAGCCAAAATGATCTCGTTGCTGAATTTTGTAAAAAACTCAAAAGGATCAGGTTTAATATACTGTGGTACAAAGGTAGAATCAGAACAATATGCCAGGTGGCTTGAGTTTAATGAAATTAATGCAACTTATTATAATGCTGGCCTGGATAATGAAACACGAAAATCTGTAGAAGAAGGACTTATGAAAAACACCTTCAAATGTGTTGTTGCAACAAATGCACTTGGAATGGGCATTGATAAGCCTGATATTCGTTTCATTATTCACACCCAGGTTCCTGCATCACCTCTTCACTATTATCAGGAAATTGGAAGAGCAGGACGGGATGGTGAACCAACAGATATTATTCTTTACTATACTCCGGAAGATGATCAACTACCCGAATCATTTATTAATAATGCCAGGCCATCAATCCCACAATACCATAAAGTGATTGACGAATTGAAGCAGGAACCACTGGGTTTGTTTAGTCTCATAAGGCAGGTTAACTTGAAAATGACAAAGACTAATGTAATAATCAATGATTTGTTAGATCAAAACATCATCTCCCGAAACCCGTCCAATAAAAAATATGAATATAGATATGGTGCACCTGAATTAGATTTTAACAAATTTGATGAGCTCCGGACAACCAAACATGCTGACTTTCAAATTATGAAAGACTATATTAATTCAACTTCTTGCCGGCTGAATTTTTTAAGGAGATATTTAGGGGATACTCCTGTTAAAGTTTGTGGTAATTGTGATGTGGATTTGAAAAACATACAATCAGCTGTTTGCACTCCTGAAGGGTTAAAGCGAATTAATGAATTCAGAGAGATTAGTTTTCCTGTACTTGAAGTCTCCACTAAATCAAATATTATGAAGGATGGTGTTGCTGCATCATACTATGGTGTTTCCAATGTTGGAAAAGCGATTCACCGGTCGAAATACGATGGTGGCGGAGATTTCCCTGACTTTCTTATCAGGCTCACACTAAAAGCCTTTCGAGAACATTTTGGACAGACTGAATTTGATTTAGTTATATTTGTGCCTCCAACTGAGTCAGGAGATTTGGTAAAGAATTTTGCCGGGATAATTGCTAAAGTGCTCAAATTCCCTTTCTCAGAAGGCTTAATAAAAATAAGGGAGACCCGGCCTCAAAAAGAATTTGAATCAGCAATAGGGAAAAAAGACAATTTAAAAAATGCTTTTGATTGCACTGAGGAGATAAAGGGCAAAAAGATTTTGATCATAGACGATATATTCGATAGCGGACAAACAATCAAAACCATTGGCGCAATGCTCAAATCAAAAGGTGTAGAGCTGGTTGCTCCATTAACTATTGCAAAATCAGTTGGAGGAAGATAATGATTGATAATACTTTAGCATATTGGATGGCGCTGGCTCATGCACCGAATTTCTCAACCAGGAGAAAAATGGAATTCCTGATTGAATCAGTTTATGAAAAGTATACGATTCAGGAAGCCCTTACAAAAATCAAGTTGAATGAAAAGCTTGGCTTTAATTTTTCAGATATAGAATGGGCTGGAATACTTGAGTCGGTTAATGACTTAGCAAATTATGCATTTTTAGCTGAGAAAATAGAAGATCAGGGGATTCACACAATGAATATTTGGGATATATATGTTTACCCTGATTCGTTGAAGCAAAATCTTAAGAAAGGAGCACCTATGCTTATCTATGCTAAGGGTAACATGGATTTGCTTAAAAAAGAAAGCATAGCCATTGTCGGAGCGAGAAAAAGCAGTGATATCTCACTTAAATTTACCGAAAACCTTGCTAAGATGATTGTTAAAAAGAATAAGGTTGTTGTGAGTGGTTTTGCTAAAGGCATAGATAAAATGGCACTTGAGTCTGCACTGGAACATAATGGCCAGAGCATCATTGTTCTTCCTCAGGGTATAGAAACCTATAAATCAAAAGCCTATTATCAGGATATTGTTAAAGGAAATGTTCTTGTGATGAGTATATATCATCCAAAAGCTCCCTGGTCTGTTGGCTTTGCAATGCACCGGAATACGATAATTTATGGACTTGCTGATCAAATCTATGTTGCAGAATCCAATTCTTCAGGTGGAACCTGGGAAGGTGCAATAAACGGTTTAAAAAGAGACAGAAAAATTTTTGTAAGAAAGCCGGAAAGCCACGAGAATAATGCCAATGAATTATTGATACAAAAAGGAGCAACACCAGTAGATTTTAATGGAAATGCATTAAAAAACACAACACCAGAACAAGGAAAATTATTTTAACCCCATTATTTACTGCTACTGCCGCTGCTTCTTTATATTAACAAAGGATGCAAAATCTCACCAAGTTTTGAATTAATCAGCTTAGATCTCCTCTGTCTCAACTATCTTTGCCATTATTTCTTCATATTGGATCAACAAATATTTTTTACCTTCAAACTCAGTTTCTGTTCCACTGAATCCTTTATACATAACTGTGTCTCCAACTGCTATTTCAGCATTTTCGATATTACTCATAGCAACAACTTTTGCAATATCTTGTTTTGTTTGAGCTGTCTCGGGAATGATAATTCCTGATGCAGTTTTCTTTTCTTTGTTATCGTCAGAAATATCTAAAAGTATATTCTGGTTTATTGGATGTAATTCATTCATAATTAAAAGTATTTAAAGTACCTTAAGTTAATTTATTATTCTATTTATTATCCTTTAATTTCAAGTAGTTCATTAATACGTGCTTTATTAAAACCAACAATCATCTCGCCATTAATATCGGTTTGAGGCACTCCCATTTGTCCGCTTCGTTTTACCAGTTCATCAGCAGCACGCTGGTCGCGTGAAACATCTATGTCTGTATATCTCACTCTGTGCTGCCTCAAATATGATTTCAGTGTAGTACACCACGAGCAAGTTGGTGTGGAATAAACTGTAACCCTTTTTGTCGGTTTCTTGTCATTTTTTGTCTCCGCATAATATACTGCATCTTCAAACAGTGCTTTGTAATATTTATTATCGTGGCAGCCTTTTATTACGTTCTTAAATATCCCCTTTTCAAATTCAATAAGAGCGGGAGCTGATGTAATACCATATTCAGGATGTATGTCGCGTACAAGATTCAAATCGGCTGAAAAGAAAGTAATAGATGAAATACTTTTAATTGCTGAATGAACATTTGCAAATGCACAATCGCTTTTTTCACTACCTTTTTTATATAGGAGCAAATATGCTTTATCCTTGCCAATCAAATTTGATTGTAACTCATCATATGAATTCAGATTTTTCATTTCGTTTATAATTTTTCTATTTTCTTAAATATTCCAATGCGCTTAATGCTGCGATAGTACCTTCTGCAACCGCTGTTGTAACCTGGCGATACTTTTTAGCAATGCAATCTCCGGCAGCAAAAACTCCAGGCACATTTGTCTTCATGTCCATGTCAACAATAATTTCATTTTTTTCATTGAGTCCCACATGCTCTTTTAATGAGTTTGTATTGGGTAGGTATCCAACAAAAATGAAAACTCCATCAATCTTCAATTCTGAGAATATTGAGGTTGCCAGATTTTCAAATTTTACTTTTTCAAGCTTTTCACTTCCAATAAATTCCCGAGGCTCGGATTCCATGATAAATTCTATCTTTTCATTTTTCTCTGCTTCCCGAATTGCATGACCGAATGCCTGAAAATGATCAAATTGGTGAATAATTGTAACCTTAGTCGCAAAATTGGTAAGAGTTACTGCTTCTTCCAGGGCAGAATTACCACCTCCGACAACTACTATTTCTTTGTCTGTAAAAAATTCACCATCACAGGTAGCACAATATGAAATCCCTTTACCTTTAAAAGTATCCTCACCAGAAACATTCAATGTTCGGGGCTTGCCACCAGGTGCCAGAATTATTGTTTTCGAATGAAATTTTCTCCCATCTTCCAGTTCAATAGTTTTAATTTCGCTTTCGAATTCATAATTCCTGATCTTTACATTTGATTTGATTTTACAGCCAAAATTTTTTGCCTGTTTTTTCATGGTATTGGCCAGTTTATATCCATTGGTTGTTTCCACTCCCGGATAATTGGCAATTTCATCTGTCAACACCATTTGGCCACCAACAGCTCCTTCATTAACTATCAATGTGTTCAATTTTGATCTTGAGCTATAAATACCAGCAGTCAGGCCTGCTGCCCCTCCTCCCAGGATCATTACATCAAATATTTCTTCCATGTTTATTAGTGGTTAGTGATTAGTGGTTAGTTAGTGATTAGTGGATAGTGGATTAAGATTTGGAAAAGTGTTCATCCAATATGCCAGTAATCTGTTCCATACTTTGCATACTACTGGTAGCTTTAACCACTTCACCATTCTTATAGTACATTGTAAATGGAAGGCCCATAAATCCACGACACTCCGTTGCATTGCGTATTGGAGCTGCCTCGGGTGTATCAAAGCCCATACTGTAAAACTTAATATTATCCAATTCTTCTTCTAATTCTTCCATTGTATCATAAACAGGTATACACATAGGACCCATGCGGCCGGCACAAACCATTACATTTTCGTTTTCTTTAATAATATTTTCTAATTCTGCTGCTGTCTCAATCTCGTGGATATTTGTTTCTAAGAGTTTCATAATTTACTTATTTTAAAAATTAATTATTATTTATGATCTTATTTTTAATTTCGTTTATTATTTTTTCGTCCGATTGTAGCTTGCCGTTCAAATAATCTTCAATTAGAAGTAGAGGTGTGTCAACAGAAATTCCCACAAAAAGATTAATTTTTTTAGCGGTGAACAGGGTCAATATCCTGTTATCTACTTTATGTGCGATGATATCAGTAATTTTTTGATGTACAGCCCATTCCGGTAACTTTGTAATATCATGTTGAGGAGGTACTTTTATTTCACTTCTTTCAATACTACCACCATCAATTTCAAATATCTCATAATGATTACATCCACCGAAATATTCACTTAATTTACCTTGTGTTACAGGAACTGCTACCCGTTTCATTGTTTAAATAATTTTGATGCAAAATTACATCAGCAAATAATATGCTGCAACAATTATGGGTTTATATATGTTGGTTTCAGGTATGAAAAATTTCAGCTTTTTTACTATCAAATGTTAGTTTTTGGCCCTACGAGGGTTATAACCCCCGTAGGGTTAAGGATTTTAAATTAATTTATCCTGGATTCAATACATTGTTTGTATTTTTGTGTTTTATTGAAAATTTCCTATGATGGCGGAACAAGAAAATACTGAAAATTGCAATGATTGCATAAAAATATCACAATGCTTTCAGGTTTTAAGTCAGGATGAGCTTGAATTTATTAGTGGAAAGAAGACTCAACTAACATATTTGCAGGGAGAAAATTTATTCAAACAAGGAGCTTTTGCACCTTATGTATTGCTTATTATTGAAGGCCTTGTGAGAGTTTACCTGCAAACAGGCCTGGATAAACAAATTAATATCCGCCTGGCAAAATCAGGAGACTTTTTAGCTTTCTCTTCCGTTTTTGATGATAATATCTATAATTATTCTGCCATTGCATTAAAGAACTCTAAAGTTTGTATGATTGATAAAACGGGATTAAAACAGCTTCTACTGAAAAATCCTGAGTTTGCTATGCGCATTACTTCAAAAAATTGCAGTAACGAAGGCCATTTATTGGAGATAATAAAAAATACTTCATATAAACAAATGCGTGGTAAACTTGCCTCGGCTCTTCTCTATCTTTCCGGCAAGGAATTTATTGAACAAAATGTATTTCAATATCTAAGCAGGCAAGATATTGCAGATTTCGCATCTATCTCAACAGAGAGTACCATTAAGTTTTTAAAAGAATTTGAAAAAGAGGGGATATTAAAACTAAAGGGTAAGGATATTAAGATATCTAAAAAAGATAAATTGCTGGATATTGGGAAGAAAGGCTGAGGCGTTGGAAGTGGCAGCAGCAGTGGCAGTAAAGAATCAGGCAATAAGCAGCGGTATTAAGCAGGAAAATTGTGTACTGCAAACTGACTTCAGGCTTCAGGCTTCAGGCTTCGGGCTTGCATGTATGCCCTGTAATATTGGAAACTTGAAATAAATAAAGCAAGCCCAATTCCCAAATAAATTGGGGTAAGGATAAGTTTTGGTACTAAAGAAGAAGATCGCATTAAGATTCCAAGTGTGACCATTATTATAATTATCAAGTAACTTTTCCAGGATTGAAAAGCAAATACACATACTTTATCTTCATATTTTAATATTCGATCAGTGTTCCTTCTGATCATTTTAATAAATCCAAAATGCGCAATTGAAAATCCTGATATTAATCCAATAATTATTACTCCTGCTCCTTCCCAGAAATAAAGGTGTACCAGCCATCTAACAGCCATAAAGTTTAATAATATCCCAATAATGCTCCAGATCAAACCGGACAGTAAAATTAATATTTCCCGCTTTACTCTAATCATCAGCGAAATTTAAGAAATAAAAATAAGATGGGCAAATAGAATAGTTAATTAATATTTTTCATCCACCCGGAATTTAGAATTTGCAAGGATTTTTGAGAGTATTTGAAAAGCGACATCATTTCCATAACTTTTGAGTTTTTCGATGATCACTTTTTGCCTGACCTCATTTTTTTCATCAGAAGAGGCTATTGCTATCAATTCCTTGTATTGTGATACTTTTAATTCGTCCTCAAGCGCATGTAGAATGATTTTTAAAGATTCATCTTCTTTTTGTTCTTCTGTCTTGATCTCCGGCAAACCAAAATTTTCCAACTCACTGATAGATGCCTCAAGTATTTCACTGCTGAGTTTCTTACATGTATCAAGATAAGAGGAATAGCCAGAAGTATCTCTTAACGACCAGCTTCCATAGTCATACTGTATCTTTTCTATTTGTTTGATCTTTTGGTTTTCAGGGCCAAAGATCCGGGCGAGTATAACAATAGTATAGTTTTTCCAGGCTTCAAGATCAAAATCCTTAGCATATAACTTTTCTATCCTGGATTTTAATAATTCTATTTCCTTCTTAGACATCAGTTCTTATTTTTGATAAATACTCATTTTTAATTGACCTTATAAAGGTAATAAATAATGAGAGAAAAAAGATAACTGTTCACGATTTTAAGTTATTATACAACCTATCTTATACTATGAACGCTCAAAAAAAAAGAATAAACCCTTTATGAATTTATTCTTTTCTATAAAATGTATCAAAATATACTTATTACATCAATTCAACATCCATGTATTAAAAACGAAAAACTCAATACAAGATTTGACTTATATACCTTGCACACAAGCAAGAACATTGAACCTTTGTTTAACAAACAAATCCAAATAAAATAGATAAGTTTGCCTTATAAAGAATGTGTTTTATTTACTTTCAAAGTTAAAAAAAACACCTGAAGCCAAGAAAAATATCAGAACTAGAAGTTCCTTCTATTATTATCTTCTCTTTCTCTTGCTTGATTTACTTTAACGTTACGACCGTTAAGATCTTTACCGTTAAGGTCTTCAATTGCTTTGTTAGCATCGCCATCTTCAGCCATTTCTACAAATCCAAATCCTTTACTTCTACCTGAATACTTGTCAATGATAATCTTTACAGAGGTTACTTCTCCATAATTTTCAAATAACTCTTTTAAGTCGTCTTCACCGTAATTAAAATTAAGGTTTCCTACATAAATGTTCATAACTAAAATAAAAATTTATTATTAAATAAAAAAAATTTCTGCAGAGGTAATATAATTAATAATTAACCTCCACCATGACAAAAGACTTTTGTTTTTTCTTTAAAAAAAACATTTTTCTTCTTCCAAGCCGGCAAAGATATAATAAAATATTCAATTATCAAAAATTTAACTTAATTATGCAAAACAATTAACAATAAACAATATATTTTTACCTGATACTTGATATTCTATACTCAATACTAAAAGAATCATGCATATTTCAATATACTCTGATGAATATTATATGAAAGAGGCTTTGAAAGAAGCCCAAAAGGCATATGCTAAGGATGAAATTCCGATAGGAGCTGTAATAGTTTGTAATGATCAGATTATTTCACGTGCTCATAATCTTACTGAACAACTTATAGATGTGACTGCTCATGCAGAAATGCAAGCATTTACTGCTGCAGCAAACTATTTAGGCGGCAAATACCTTGATGAGTGTATTTTATATGTAACTATTGAGCCTTGCCTTATGTGTGCCGGAGCTGCATACTGGACACAAATTAAAAAGATCGTTTTTGGTGCAAAAGATGAAAAAAGAGGTTACAGTACGATTGAAAAGAAAATATTGCATCCAAATACTGAAGTTGTTTCAGGAGTATTGGCAAAAGAATCTGCGAAGCTTATGCAGGAGTTTTTTAAAGAAAAACGCAATGGTTAAAGTTAGTATTTGATAATTCGTTTAACAGTAACTGCTTTATCATTCTGAACCCTCACAAAATACATCCCGCTGTTAAACCTACTGATATCAATATTCAAAGACAGTGATGTTGGTTTTATTCCAAATATAGCTCTTCCGCAAACATCAATAATCTCAATCTCTGTACTTTTTATATCAAAGTTTTGAGGTAGTTCAATATATAATATTGATGTTGCAGGATTTGGATACACTTTGAAATCAGATACTTGTGGAGATACTATGCTGTTTGTAGTAGTATCTACAACCTCAAATACCCAAAAGTCAGGTTTTATCCCCGGATCCTGGTTAAAACAACTTACATCAAATGATGGGCCATACGACATTTCACCGGCAATAACAAAGTTATGGTCACTCTTTTTAACAACTCCAAAATGAACCCTTTCATAAGCTATTCCACCAAAACACTGTTGCCAGAGCAATTTACCTACACTATCAATTTTAAATACCCATATACTGGGCCTAAATTTATCTAAGGAAGGATTACCACTCACATCTCCATTATTCGAATATGTTATTCCAAACACTACAAATCCGCCATCCGAAGTCTGAAAGACTTTTTCTGCATAATCATCATTATAACCTCCATAGCAATTTTCCCATATTATATGTCCATAATGATCTGTTTTAACTATCCATATATCATAACTTTCCAATGGAGTTCCATGAAAACCACTTACATCTCCATCATTTGATTCAGTACACGCCAAAACAAGATAACCATCTTCAACTTCAATCAGTTCAGTGATCCCTTCATGGCCGCTCCCACCATAGCATTGTTGCCAAACTTCGTGGCCATTAGTATCCAATCTGAATATATTCGCTTCACTATGCCAACTATGTGGAGTACAAGTAATGTTACCAACACCTTCGGGTTGGGAAGAACTACCAACTAGATAACCACCGTCTCTGGTCTGGATAACAGCATCGCCTACTTCATGATTCAATGCAGTACCAATAGTAAAATCCCAGTCAGTATTTCCATCGCTGTTTAATTTAATTAACCAGGTATCATAATAGCCATAATATTTGCTTATATCGCCATCAAAAGAAGTTGTATATCCAATAGCAATAACACCACCATCGGAAGTTGGAGTTGCATTAAACATCTGTTCCATACCATTTCCTCCAAGTAGTTTATCCCATAAAATATCACCATTTTCATCTATTTTAATTACCCAGTAATCATGTGAATCAGGATAAGGATCATTACTAATTGAACCATCTGAAGAATAAGCCACACCAACTAAAAAGTAATTTTCATCCTGTGAATTTAAAATCCTCATTATTCCATCTCCCTTGGTTCCTCCGTAACATTTTTCCCAAATCAAAGAACCTACACTATCTATCTTTACTAACCATCCATCATCAGCACCATGATAATTAGTGTTGCCGTTGGGAGAATTTGTGGTGCCGGCAATAAAATACCCATTATCAACCTCTAATAAATCATAGGCCCAATCAGATCCAGATCCACCATAACAATTCTGCCATATGATTTGCAGGGGTTGGGACAGGAGAAGGTTTGAGAAAAATAGTAATGTTATTGATATTGATAGTAGTTTTTTCATATTTACCTCCTCTGCCTACGGCATCTCCGTTCATCGAAGTGTCTTCGCTTCGATGCTAAATACATGGCGAAGCGAGGACGCTTCGCCTAACAGAGAAGATTCAGGCATCCGGTTATCTGAAATTATCTAATTAATCTCTATTTTAAATATTTTATACAAATATACTTTAAAAAACAATGAGTTGCAACCCATTGTTTTGTTTATTCATTGATAATAAGTTTACCTGACATACTATATCCCACCGCTTCTAATGTATAAATATAAACACCTTGTTTTATCTGGCGTGTATCCCACAGCTTTTGCCCTTGTTGCCCGGTTACATGAAGAACTTCAATTACTTTACCGGTGACATCTCTTATTGTAATTTTAGCATTAGTAGCATTTTCAGGCAATGTATAATCAAATGCTGCCCATTGTTTTGCCGGATTGGGTTTAACTGATATATTAATACCGGAGATCTTGTTGAGAGCATCCATATTAATATTAATATTACTATTCTTATGTCCAACTATTCCATCTAAACAAGGACAATTTACATAATGATGATCATAAGATGCTTCAAGTATGCTTCTTGCCTGGGTTCCTGCAAGACCACTACTACTGTCAGCTATAAAAACCAATGCTGATATTTCTGTACTGTCTAACTGATTAATATTTCTTCCCTGACTATATAAAGTATCATGCAAGCTTAAAACTTCCATATAAAAATTATGTTCGATTAATTCATTATTATCAAACATATACAATTGAGGTAACATATTAGCCAGTGTGTATGCACTGCTAAAGTTACTATCCTGTATATATGTGGCAATAATTTGCCTGTCGGAGCTTAAACCATCCAGGTTGTCTAACCAGTTGCGCAATTCATTATTGTCGGTAACCGAATCGTTAAGAATACTGCGAATGATATCGTGTGCTGCGCGGGTTTTACTTCTATTGTACCTTGCCATTTGTTGCTGTAACACAGTTTTATATGTAGTACCGGTTGCAACACTCCGTAAAATATCAATCATATATGCAGGTAGAGGATCTTGTTTTTCTTCAAGATATTTCAACAATTCTTCCTTCTTCAATTCATCAGGGTTGGCTGTCAGGATATCAAATAGTGCAGCTTCGGTGAATACTTCGGTTTTATCGGCAGCTTCCTTTAATACCTCCATTGATAAATGAGGGGAATCGCCAAGTAGTTGTGCCCTTAGTGCCCACATATCCTGTGGCAGTGCAGTTTGGATATCAATTACTTCAGCACTTGTACTTCCTCCGTCAATAAGGTTGTCATATAGAGTTTTTACATTGTTATAACTTGTGAGATTATTAAAATAATCTTGTTCAGTGGGTATTTGCTCTGCTGGTGGCAAAACAAGGTCTCCCGGTGGATCATCATCATAATGAGACTGACATGTATTATTAAAATTCTTTCCATTATCTGTAACATGATATATCAGGTTGTCATCAGGGTTTTCATCAGTACAATAATCACAATAATAATAGCCTACCTGGTGGTTACCGCCATTATAAAAATGCCAGGTAGCTCCTGACTGTGATGAAAACTTATTTCCTGTAACATGATCATCATCGCCTTGTGAGGATTGAATACCACCAATACCACCATCATTTACTCCAACATAAAAATCTGCGTAATTGTTTGTATTTTGATTACAGAAATATGTCAGACCTTCAAATGTTTTAAATCCCCAATTCTTCCCTTCACTATAATTAGCATAACTTAAGTTATCAAAGTCATTATTATACACTTCATCTGAGGCATTCGTACTATTTATGCTAATCCCAATATAGTTTCCTGGAGGTGCTCCTTGAAATTTAGTAAAGTTATTATTTTCGAAGGCAAAACCTGTGGCTTCTTCAAGAAATATTCCTACACCGGCTGCATCCGGACAAACATCAACAGTGTTTTCCCCAATATTAAATTCTGAAAACAAAACAGCAGCATTGTTCACAACTTCAATTTTCACTCCATAAATATTGTCATTAAAAACAGCTCTATTTACCAGAAGGGTGTTTGAGGTAGAACCATCGCTTTGAGCTAATATTGCGTTATAAAAACCTGTAAAAGTACATTTATCCCAATTCTCATCCGGGCATGGAGTGAAGATAGAGTTACAAATGGCTTGTACACTAAAGCCGGCATCGAAAGCATAAATAGCATGATTGTATTCTGATACGCCAGGTATATTACTGTTTACAGTGAAATCACAATTATGAAAATCTATCCCTTTTACATGGAAAAGCATTACATGTTCAAAAAAAGTAACATCATCCATGTAGTCGTTTGTTATCTCAAACGTACAATTTTCAAAAGTACTAAAGTTGTCCAATTCTACTAAAGGATTGGTTGGATGTATGTTACGGTAATCCAGGACCAGTATAGATAATGCATTATTTCGAAAAACAGACCCGCTACGAGCATCAACAATACCACCTGTGGTTTCATAATACCCGGGCCTCCAGAGACTAACAGCTACTTCAGCGTTTTCTATTACAGCATCGTTTCTCAAAGTTAGTTTTCCTTGAGCACATGGCTGACCGGGAAGAGGTTGTTGCGATTCGTCGCTGTCGCCCCATACCTGGATGCCTGGCCAGTGTATATTGTCAAGACTAGATAATATTCCACCATCTAAAATTAATGTCCCTCCAGTCTCAATAATAATATCACTTCGTTTTGATAGTTTTACCACAGAATGAATGGTAAGAGTTACATCAGTTTGTATAATAAGCCCACAAGCTATTTCTCTGTCATCATTCCAAGTTTCATCTGATGTTATAATTATCGGTGCACAGTTATTAGCCATCTCAACAGCTTTAAATGCATTTATCCTTCCAGCTCCAAGCATACCTGGATAATTATTAGCATCTGTAACAGGATCAGCTGTTGATTTAATAAAATGCTGAATTTCTCCAGGAGTAAAATCAGGATTTACTGACTTCAATAAAGCACACACTCCTGCAACAATAGGTGAAGAAAACGAAGTGCCACCGAAGCCACCAAAGTAAGGCCAAGGGTTTCCTCCACATTCAGTTGGTTTAGCCCCCATTACATCATAACCTGGTGCACAAATATCAACTTCTGAGAAATGGCTATGAGTAACTTCAGTTGTGCCACTAAAAAACTGATGATAATCATTTTCGTCAGTACTAGTAACAATAATTATGCGTTCATCATAAATTGGATTGAATGGGTAAAATGGATGGTAATTATTTGGTGATGCCCCACAGTGTGCCCCACTTAATCCATTTCCAGCAGCCATAACAATTACAGTGCCATTATCAAGAATTTCTTGAACTATAAGTTCTTCACCTGAGTTTGGGTCAGGATAGCAACCCAGAGTGGCTCCAGCACAGGATACAATCACATCTGCCCCCATTACATTAGATGCATGAAGCGCTTTTGCTAAATTTACCTGCCGTGAACTAGAAGACATATACCCAATAATTTTAGTGTTAAAACCAACAGATGCTAGTTGTCCTTGTGATGATCCTCCTTGTTCAGTTGTTTCAGCTGAAGCAAAACTTGCTACTGTTGTTCCATGCCAATGAGTTGTGTTGCAAGTATATTGATACATAGTATATGGATCATAGTGTGGAAATATTTCACTGGCAAGATCTGGATGAGTTACATCAAAATCATAATCAATAATAGCAATATTAACATTAGGATCACCTCTTGTAATATCCCAAGCTAAGTCAGCTTGAATTTTTTGTAAATGCCATAACCAACTTGGATATGCAACCCACATATAGTCAATTGGATCATATACAAACATTGAATCAGTTATCTCAAATTTTGAAAAATCACTAAATCTATTGGGGTATAATGTACTTAAATCGTTTATTAAGCTATCAATATGCCAATTACTACCACATCTAATTTCATGTATTTTTAATAGTTCTGTTGTGTTAGCAAATGGTAAAGCCTGTTCGTAATATTGAACGTAATTCGTATTGAAGAGTGCATTTAAATTACTTTTAGCGGAAAAATTTGATCCTTGAGTTGCATTATATTCTGGATCATTGACCCATACCCAACAAATTGTATCCTGATAGGTTTGAGCCTTTAGTACATTAATAGATGAAACATAACAAAATAGTAGAATTACTAAAATGATGTTCCGAAATGCTAAATAATTTGTTTTTATTATGTAAGGTATTAGTTAATAATAAGGATCTTTTGATGATAATATAGAGAGCTATTTATTATTGTGACAAAATATATACCCTGATGTAAATCACCTATATGAAAAATGATTTTTCTTCCTAAAAACTGATTATTTAGTACTATCTTACCTGAAAAATCACTTAAAGTAAATTCAGTATTAGAATGGGAATCTTCTGGAAGTTCTACATATATTTCATTTGCTGCAGGATTAGGGTAAATGAATACATTATTAATTTGAGAATTATCCACAAACCCGACAGGTTTGGGTTGGCAAGCATCAAAATTTTGGTTACTATTGACATAAACTAAGCTACTTAGATCATATTTACAAGCAGCATAATGTTTATCGAAATCATCAACTGTATATAGAAGGCTAATATTAGGGCCGACACCTTCAATAAACATTACAGGTTCATCCCACTTTGTTTGCAATTCAAATCGTATTATTTTCCTGCCATTATGAAAAAAAACACTATCAACATTGCTCCACATATTTGGTATGATCTGAAATGTATCGCCTAGGTTTAAATTCATGTCCATAATCAATTTCTCAAGATTGTTATAGATATCCTTGTACCAAATTTTACCATTAATTGTATCCTCTCGTACTTTCCCTGTATAAGTTGTATCAGGATAAAGACCATACAAATACAATTTTGCATAGAGGGAATCATGGTATTTCTTTGTAAACAAGTGTTCCATTTCAATGCCAAATAGCTCGTAGTGTGCTAGATCCCATGATGTGGAATCACTCTGCAGAACAGCTTGATAGGGCTGAGCTTTAATATTCTGTGTGGATAATAATAGTAAAAATAGCAGCAATTGCAGTAACCAAATATATGATTTACTCATGACTGAAAATTCTTGAAACCTTTTAGCCAAAGGATTTATTCCTTTTATATAACCTATTTAATTATTAATCAAAAAAAAACAAAAAGGTAATACATTTCTTTGAAAAACTTTCTAAATTTATAAGGATTCTAAATAAAGTTAGGAGATTTAGCTTCAATTCGATGTGGTAAAAAAGTTAGTTCTGATAAAATTCATACTTTTGACAATTCAAATCTGGAAGGCTGGAATGATGGAATAATGGAATGTTGCATGATTGGGTATATCTTTAATCCAATATTCCAGTATTCCATTCTTCCAATATTCCGGTTAGATCATACAAATTAATTTTAATAAGCACAGCTATGTTTCGAAAATCTATTCTATTTGTAATTCTCTTAATTTTTAGTTTACCCTTATTAGCGGATGATATCCCTGAACTTATTAAAAAAGCTGGCGGGCCGGTTGAGTATCCTAACGACAAGCTATTAGTAGTATTCGACAGTATGTATGTGGATGTTCAGGAAACAGGCCTTAGCTATGTTCATACTCATCAACTTTTTAAGGTTTTAACTCCTAAAGGTGCTCTTGACCTCAGTGTAATCAAATACGGCTATGATCCTTTGTCAGCTTATGTTGACATATTAGGAGTTAATATTTACCGTGAGGATGGAAGCATAGAAAAGCTTGATACCTCGCTGGTACTTGATTATCCTGCTCCGGCAAGAATGATTTATTGGGGAGCAAGAGAAAAGATGATCAAAGTAGGCCACCTTGAACCTGGTGATGCTGTTGAGGTTTTGCTTTTTAAAAAAGGCTTTACCTATGCTTTACTCCAGGAAGATGAGGACGAACGGTATATTCCTCCTATGCGTGGGCATTTTTACGATATTATTCCATTCTGGAGTTCAGATCCGGTTATCCTTAAAGTTTATCAGATTGAAATATCAAAAGATAAATCTCTTCAATATGAATTTTATCATGGGGAAGTTCAATCTTCTATGCGTTTCTCAGACGATAAAATAATTTACACCTTTTTTAAACGTAACATTAAGCCATTTAAAAGAGAATCGGGGATGGTTGCTACTACTGATGTTGCCCCTAAGTTACTATTATCGACAAGCCCCGACTGGGAAGCAAAATCGTTATGGTTTTATGGTGTAAATGAAGATTATGGAAGTTTTGAATATACACCTGAAATTAAAGCAAAGGTTGATGAGATATTGGAGGGAGCAGTAAATGAGATGGATTCGATTTCGCGATTAACGCACTGGACTGCCGATGAAATAAGATATTCAGGTATTTCGATGGGTGAAGGAGAGGGATTTACTCTGCACAAAGGCGAGATGAATTTCACTGACCGTTGTGGTGTTTGTAAAGATAAAGCCGGAATGCTTATCACCTTGCTCAGGGCAGCAGGTTTTGAGTCATATCCGGCAATGACAATGGCCGGGTCACGCATAGAAGATATTCCTGCCGACCAGTTTAATCATAGTGTAACACTGGTAAAATTATCGAACGGAAAATATAAATTACTTGACCCGACCTGGGTACCTTTTATCAGGGAACTGTGGTCGAGTGCCGAGCAACAGCAAAATTACCTAATGGGAATTCCCGAAGGTGCTGACCTTGCTGTTACACCATTGTCAGACCCTGAAAATCATTATCTGAAAATTCATGGCACCTCCGAACTGACAAGCGATGGAACTCTTATCGGGAATTTTATGCTCACAGCAGAAGGCCAAACGGATGCCTCCATACGGGGTATGTTTACACGTAATAGGAAATCAAGCTGGTATTCTTCCCTCGAAAATGAGCTGCTCAAAATTTCACCTAAAGCTGAGATACTGGAAGTAGATTATGGTGATCCTTACAAGTATATGGAACAGCCGATAACAATCAAAATAAAATATCGCATCCCTGATTATGCTCTTGTTAGTGAGAATGAGATCATTTTTACACCCCTATTGGCAAAACATATCTTTAAAAGAGCAAATACCCACTTGTATCAAAACACTAATATTGAAGAGAAAAAATATCCTTTCAGGGATAGATGTTCACGACTGGTAATAATCAATGAAACTATCAGAATTCCTCCCTATGAGAAAATTGCATACATCCCCGAACACCAAAAATCAGAAGGAGAAAACGCATCTTTTGATGGGGGGTATGAGGTTCTCGGAAAAGTAATAAAATTCAACGAAAAAATAGCTCTTCATAAAAGGATCTATGATCCTGAAGACTGGGAAGCATATCGCAAGGCAGTAAAATCACAAAAAATGTTTGCAGAAGAACCGATCATTGTTAAGCTTAAGAATTAATTATGTTGTTTTTTACCCCCTCTCCTGTCTCCCCCTGCTTGCAGAGGGAGATGTCTGACGAAGGAAGACAGAGGGGGTAAAAGAGGAAATAAAATCAAAATTATCATAAAAATGAAACAAAAATATTACAGCCTTTTACTGATTACCGCATTATTAACAAGTAACATCTCCTTTGCGCAGGATGATAATTCTGATGCAATATTTCTTAAGCTGGAAAAAGAATATCAGCTTAATGAAGATGGAAGTTCGGATTTTCGTTTATCCAAAGAGCTGAAATTACTTACTTATTACTCTTTCCATAGATTATACGGAGAAACGTTTATTGTTTACAATCCCGAATATCAAAAGCTAAAGATCAATGAGTCATATACAATAATGGCTGACGGGAAGAAAGTACAAACTCCTGATAATGCATTTAATGAATTGCTTCCCCGTTTTGCAAGTGATGCACCTGACCATAATTACCTCAGAGAAATGGCCATCACTCATACCGGATTGGAAAAAAATGCAGTGATCAATCTGGATTATTCTTTACATACAGAAAAAGACTTTTTAAATATATTTAAGATATCTGATTACCTGGCAGAGTCATCCCCTGTTGATGAACTTATTATCAAAGTAAAAATACCTCTCAGTGCAACAGCTAAGTTTAAACTCTTAAACAGTGAAGTGTTGCCTGAAATTAAGGAAGAAGGAAATATGAGAGTTTATATCTGGACATTTAATAATCTTCCGGGATATTCCGGTGAGTTCCTTCAAGCTGGTTGGGAAACATTTTCTCCTGTTCTGTTGTTTTCTACCGCAAATAATATAAATGACTATATTTCTTCAATCCTCAAACAGCCTGCTTTCGAATACAATGTAAATGATAAAATGAGAAAAAAGGCAGAATCCTTGAAAACTGATTCTTCAGACGAGCTTGACCTGGCTTTAAAGATACAGAAGTATGTTGTGAAGGAATTTAAATTAAAAAATATACCTTCAAGTAAGACCGGTTACAAATATCGTCAGGCAAACGAAGTCTGGGAGAGCTCATACGCCACATCTGCTGAAAAGCTCATACTTCTTACTGCTTTATTAACTACTGTCAACTTTGACGCAATTCCCTATGCCGTAATCCCGACAAATCTTTATAATGAAGAAATCAGCAATGCTGTCATTAAGGATTATCTGGTCAGGGTAAATACAATAGGTGGATCTTATTTTTATCTAAGCAATGAAAAAATGAATGATCAGGATATGGCCTATGAACTATCCGATATGGCTTTGGTTCCACTAAGTTTCAACGAAGATAAAAAGGTAATATATGAAAGAAAAAGAAAAAATGAGATTAATGTGAAGGGAGAGTTAAAACTTGGAAAAGACGGACATATATATGGATTGATAAATGCAAAAATGACCTATGCTTTAAATCCTTTCTTTGATCTTAAAAGAGATAAGTCAAAAGCACAACAACTAATATCAGGAGGTATCTCTTCATCGGATTATAAAAGTAAAATTCTGGCTTCTGAACCGGAGAAAAGCACTATCGAATATACAGTTGCAAGCAAAGAAGCTCTTAGTAAAAAGGCAAATTATATGTTTTTTGAACTTCCATATCTAAAAAATGGGATAGAGGAATTACATATTCATGGATTGTCAGAAAAAAGGAGTTTCCCACTGAAATTACCTTATGCCTTTAGTGAAAATTATGAGTATAAGATTGAATTGGATGAAGGAATGAGTCTTGTTAATCCAAAAATAAAGCTTGAAGAAAAAAATAAAGTAGGCAAGGTGGTGATAGAGATAAAAAGTTCAGTGGTGAAGCGTTCGATCTTCATCTACCAGAGCTTCATCTCAGTTGATGATTACCCGGCTTTTCGCAAACTAATGAATCTTTGGAATGACCGGAATTATAGGGAAATTGTTGTAGTCAGTGATCAGTAAACAGTTATCAATGAACAGTGACATTAATTTGCTTCGCGTGTAAATTAGTTGAGTGGGTTAGCAGGAAAAACAGTTCCAATTCACTTAATGTACAACTGAATTACTATTGAATTACAAAGAGACTGAAAACTGCTGACTACATCCTTACTGCACCTGCTACTGCCACTGCCAACTATTTCGTAACAATCCTCCCCAACTTAGAGTTTATTTCAAGACTTGCGGTTTTGTATTGCAGCAGCTCCTCCATAAGCTCATTTACTGATGCCTCTTCAGTTGTTCCTTTGATCTTTTCCTGGATCTCCAGAATGATCTGGTCTACCTTTTTCGATTTAAAAGAGAGGAGTGAAGCTGTAGCTGTCATGTGTAATTTTTCATCTTCAGTAGTAATATAAATATGATTAGCCTTCCAGTTTTTACTTAATTCATAAGGTGTACTTATCAGGTCAATGGTGGTTTTTGAGATTCTCTCATTTGGGTGAAGGCTAAAATGTTTTTGATCGGGAATATTGTCTTTTTCTAACTCAGAAGCATATTCATCAAATATTAATTGGTATTCCGGATTTTGAAAACTAATATCATCCTTTTTCAAGTCCTGAATTATTAATTCGGCAATTTTGATTTTCACTTCTACACTTTGCTCATTTTCGTCTTTTTCGTCAAATACTATTTCCTTTTGTCCGTATAAAAGAAGTAACCTGATAATATCCTTTTCCTGGTATTCAAAATCATTAGGGTCGATCTCTATTTGCTTTTCAGCTGTATATTCTGTAACTTTGGGAACAGATTCCTCTGGTATATTCCTTATTTTTTTACTGATCCTTTTTCTTAATAATTTATTAAGCTCATTCATGAGAGTCTGCTCAGGAATATTCATCAAAACCGAACATTCCCTAATGTAGACAGTTCGGAAAATCCCATCAGGGATCAGGGCGATAGTATTTACAATTTCTTTAACGAGTGAAGCAATTTTTATAGGGTCGTTTTCAGCTTCATCAACAAGTAATCCGGTTTTAAAAGTGATAAAGTTAGCTGCACTATTTTTAAGGAACTCCTCCAATTCAGATGAACTGGTTTTTTGTGCGTAGGAGTCAGGGTCTTCACCTTCAGGAAATAGAACTATTTTAACATTCATACCCTCTTCCAGTATCATGTCTATACCTCTGAATGAGGCTTTCAGACCGGAGGGATCACCATCATACAGAATTGTAATATTCTGAGTATATCTTTTTATCAGCTTAATCTGTTCGACTGTCAGGGAGGTTCCGGAAGATGCGACAACATTTTCTATTCCAGTTTGATTTAAGGTAATAACATCTGTATATCCTTCAACGAGGTAGCAATTATCCAGAGATGCAATTTTATTCTTAGCCTGGAAGATTCCGTAGAGAACTTTTGATTTATTATAGATATCAGATTCCGGAGAATTGACATACTTGGGTTTATTCGGCTCGCTCCCTAAAATACGACCGCCAAACCCAATTACTCTACCGGTAATGTTATGAATAGGGAAGATCACTCTTGCCCTAAACCTATCATAGTGCTTATCCTCTTTGGAGATCGTAAGACCTGTTTTTTCAAGAAATTCAAGTTTATATCCACTCTTGAGGGCTTCACTGGTAAAATTTTCCCATTCTTTAAGTCCAAATCCCAGTTGGAATTTTTCAATTGTAATTTCAGTGAAGCCACGTTCCTTAAGATATGATAATCCAACAGCTTTACCCTCATCACTCTTATGAAGTTTGTCGGAATAGTATTTTTGTGCAAAGGCAGAAACGTGGTAGAGGCTTTCTTTTTCATTCAGAGCCTGTATTTCATCGGCAGTTTGTTCTTTCTCTTCTATTTCAATATTATATCTTCCTGCTAAATATTTCAGAGCCTCCGGATATGAATAATGCTCATGTTCCATAAGGAAGTTAACCACATTTCCACCTTTTCCGCATCCAAAGCATTTATATATCCCTTTCGACGGGGAGACTGTGAATGATGGAGTTTTTTCATTATGGAAAGGGCAAAGTCCGAGGAGGTTAACACCTCGTTTTTTGAGCATTACAAAATCGCCAATAACTTCCTCAACATGTGCGGTTTCGAAAATTTGCTGTATGATGTGAGGCTTGATCAATTTTATTTTATATAACAGTGAAGAACTATATCCTTTCCTTCCTTGGTTTCACCAACAGCCCATCCATTTTCTTTTGAAGTAAAAGAGAGACTTCTCAAATAAGCATCTGTTCCGGAAAATTGTGCTTGCCAGTCAGCGCCTTCGTTGTCGGAATGAAACATCTTCCCGCCTCTCCCTGTAACCCAGGCATTATCCACATCAGCAAAACATATATCATAAAGTTCAAATAAGGTAAAGGGAGCTTGACTTTGCCAGTGATATCCGCCATCCATACTTTTATAAAGCCCTCCATGATCACCAGCAATCCATCCCGTCAGGTCATCCAGAAAAACAATTTTGTTCTGGTTCACCAATATCCCTGAATTTATCTCTTCCCATTCAGCTCCTCCATTATTGGTTAAAATAATAGAACTGTCAATACCGACTGCCCATCCTTTATTTTCATCAATAAAAAACACTGAGTGCAGGTCATTATATATTTCTGTTTCTTGTTTTTCCCAACTTGTACCTCCATTAGTAGTGTGAAGAATTGTTGCAACACCACTTCCGACAGCTGATCCTACTACCCAACCGTTCAAAGGGCCTATAAAATATACTCCTTTCAGATCGGATACTGTTTCAGAATTCTGAGCATCCCAGTTTGATCCCCCATTATTTGTACGCAATATTGTTCCATTGCTTCCTACAACCCATCCCTGAAGTGTATCAATAAAGAAAATATCATATATATTATCAGGGCTGATTGAAATGCTATTTGACCATCCTAAGCCACCATTGTTTGTATGAATAAAGGCTCCGTCGTTTCCTGCGATCCAGCCATTATTTTCATTATAAAAGAAAACACAATTCAATGGTTTGGATATTCCGGCAATATTTTGAACAGACCATTCAGGTTGGGGAGGAGCAGGTTTTGGAGGATCATCATCAACTTCATCCAAACAGGATACGGTTAACAGATTTATACTTATTAAGATCAATAAAAATTTAAACAGATATTTTCTCATATGAATAAATAATTAAAAAAAAACGTAAAGGAAATTACAATACTTGAAATCTCTTTGGCAAAATTAACACAAAAAAACTCAGTACTGAGAATTAATTTTAAACATCATTTTGTTAATTTGTTTATAGACAACTTAAGTAGTTAAACAAAAAAATGTACACTTCTAACTATTTATTTTACCTGATTCTCTTGCTTTTAGGTCTTTTTTTTTGTATATTTCGAAAAAATAAATCTTTATAAAGTAATTAACCTAAAAAATTCATGATCATGAAAAAAAGTGTATCTCTTTTAACTATTTTGTTTTGCTTTGTTTTCTCATTAAACGCAACAATCTTAATCGTTGATAAAAATCCTACTGCTCCTTCCGGATCCTATCTCAATGTGGCTGATGCTGTAGCTGCTGCAAGCCCCGGGGATACTATTTATATCACACCTGCAGCTACTGATTATGGTAATTTTTCTCTTTCAAAACAACTGGTAATAATGGGAAATGGCCATTATCCTAATCCTTATAATGATTACCCCTGGATATCTGAAGTCGGCAATATCAACATAAATCATTCAAATGCATCCGGGTCAACAATAATGGGATTACGAATCAAAAAGATTTCTACATCAATAAGTAATGTTATCGACATTATTATTTCTCAAAATAGAATAACTGAGAATGTGAATAGCAGTACAGGAAGCACAAACTGGGTAATAAGAAAGAATTTATTTTATTTATCACCAAGTTATTATAGTAATTTCAAAATATTCATTAATAATAATGCACATTGGTTCATTGAAAATAATATTTTTTCCGGAATACGACCTACCGCCGGTTATGTTTATTTCATTACTAATTCAAATTCACATGATGTAGCGATCTCCAATAATATTTTTATTGGAGATTCCCTTGTCATTGGAAATTACAAAGTATTTTCAGAAGTGAGTAATGCAATTATTACTAATAATATATTTTACTATAAAGATCCAACTGGATGTGAATACTGTAACTTCAGTAACAATCTTACCTATAAAACAACTCAGGACACTTTACCTTACGGAAATAATACCGGAGCCTATAATATATCAAATCAGGATCCACAATTTGTAAATGCACCTCAGACATCTCATAATTACAATTATGATTATGATTATCACCTCCTCCAAGGGTCTCCGGGGACAAATGCCGGAAGTGATGGAACTAATATTGGGATTTATGGCGGCACATATCCATATTCCGACATTGTACAAATACCTAAAGTGACAAATGTTCATGTCCTCACACCAAAAATACCCCTAAACGATACTCTGGAAGTAAGGGTTAAAGCAATTAATTATTAATTGTAAGCCTAAGCAGATGAAGAGTCTAAAAATAATACTATTCGCTATACTTTTATTTTGGGTTGGTTTTGTCCACACTCAAAATATTATCGAAGCGGAGTATTTTTTCGATACTGATCCGGGTGTTGGGAATGCTACTTCCCTGGCTTTTACTCCAGGAGATACAGTGGATCAAAGTTTTAACATACCAACATCATCCCTGGCAGAAGGTTTCCACACCTTTCATATACGCTTTAGAAATGATAGCTCTATATGGAGTATGTATGAATCCCGTACAATTTATATTCAGCCTGATAACATTCCTTATCCTACTGCAAAACTAACAGAAGCAGAGTATTTTTTTGATACTGATCCAAGTGTTGGAAATGGTATACCTATTAGTATTACACACGGTGATTCAACAGACTTTATTAAAAAAATATCAACAGCAGGATTATCAGAAGGTTTTCATACTGTTTTTGTACGTTTTAGAAACGATAGTATGAAATGGAGTATGTATGAAGGGAGAAAATTCTATGTGCAGCCTGAGTCAGAAGTCTTCCCCTCTGCAGATCTTGCAGGAGCAGAATATTTCTTTGATACTGATCCGGGTGTTGGAAATGGTATACCTATTAGCATTACTCCCGGTGATTCAACAAACTTCATTACTAAAGTTTCAACGGCAGGATTAGCCGTAGGTTTTCATACTTTTTTTATTCGATTCAGAAACGACAGCTCATTGTGGAGTATGTATGAAGGTAAAAAATTCTATGTGCAGCCTGAGACAGCAGTTTTCCCTTCAGCAGATCTGGCAGAAGCAGAATATTTCTTTGATACTGACCCGGGTGTTGGAAATGGAACAACTATTAGTTTTACTCCCGGTGATTCAACAGACTTCGTTACTAAAGTTTCAACAGCAGGATTAGCTGTAGGTTTTCATGATTTTTTTATTCGCTTCAGAAACGACAGCCTGGAATGGAGTATGTACGAAGGCCGTCACTTTTATGTTCAGGCTGATCCAACTCCACAACCATCCATACAGTTAATTGGCGGGGAATATTTTGTTGATAATGATCCGGGCCTTTGGAATGGAGTTCCAATCAGTATGAGCCCTACTGATTCTCTTGATGTTCAATTATCAATTGATTGTGGTGGAATTGATACCGGATATCACTATGTGTATGCACGTGTATTGAATTCCAGCAATATATGGAGTCTCTACGGAAGAGATACCTTTCTGATCAGGGAATGTGAATACCCACATGCTGATTTTTCCACTGCAAATGTATGCTTTGGCGATACAGCTTATTTTACTGACCTGTCAATAAATGTTGATAGTACTGCTGTTTACCTGTGGGATATAAACAATGATGGTACTGTTGATTATAATACTGTTGGGAATACAGCTCATTTATATAGCTCTCCCGGAAACTATGAAGTAAAACTCAGTGTTTTAAATAGTGGAGTTTGCTTAAGTTATATAATCAAACCGCTTATTGTCTATTCCCCACAAATTACCCTTGGAAATGATACAACTATATGTGATTGTGGAATAATCACTCTTGATGCAGGTGCAGGTTTTAGCAGTTATTTATGGAGCAGTGGCCAAACTAATAGTGAAATAAGTATCATACCCGGAATCTCCACTTTATACACTGTAACGGTAACAGATAATATGGGATGTCAGGCCTCGGATGATGTACAAGTTAATACTTACACTTGTCCGGGAATCTCTTTAAATGTTGGAGTACTATTACAAGGTGCATATTATAGTGCAGGTATGATGGACACTCAATTGAATTCAATATTACCACTGGCACAACCTTATAATGTTGATCCATGGCTTTACAGCGGATCTGAATTGCTAAGCTCAATTCCATCACAAATGGTCGACTGGATACTCATTGAATTGAGGAATATAAATGATTTTACAAGGATACTCGACAGAAGAGCAGGTATTCTCATGGATAATGGTACTATTGTTGACACTGATCTTCTAGGAGGCTTGGAGTTTAATTGTATTGATACAGGCAATTATTACATTGTTATCCGCCACAGAAATCATTTACCTGTGATGAGTGCTGATCCAAATTATATACCGAATACTGACACACTCAATTTTTCTAATATAACAAATTATCCACCCTATGGGGGAGCACAAGATGCACTTATAGAAGTGGAATCCGGGCAATGGGGGATGATAGCCGGGGATGTTAACCAAAGCTATCAGTTAAAATATAGTGGTCCGGGTAATGACAGGGGTTTAGTTTTACAGCTCATTGTTAATGTAAGTGGGTCAACAAGTATAACTACAACTATTAACGGATATTACCATGAAGATATAAATATGGATGGAATAGTAAAGTACAGTGGCCCCGGTAATGACCCATCGACAATTATTCAAAACCTGGTTACAAAAACAGGGTCAGCTTCAATAATATCTGTGTTTATAACACCAGTACCACACGGAAGCCCACCTTAATATGCCCTTTTATTTCTACCTTCGATATAATTTATAAAGGAGGTATTTACTACTTTATTACCCCCGGGTGTAGGGTAATTGCCTGTAAAATACCAATCGCCGTTATGATCGGGTATAGATTCATGAAGGTCTTCAATTGACTGGTATATGATGTGTATTTCTGTGTCAATCCCTGGACTATAAAGCATGAATGCTATCTTTTCAGAAATCTGTTCAGGTCTGAAAGGCTTGTAAATTTCCTTAACATAGTTTATTATTTCTTCTTTTGGGGCTTTTTCCTGGGCTTTACATTTTTTATATACTTCATTAATAATTTGAGCCTGCTTAGTATCTTTTAATAATTCAATTGCTGCATTAAACGCAATAAAATCACTAAGTTTAGCCATATCGATTCCGTAGCAGTCAGGGTAACATATCTGAGGTGCTGAAGAGGCAATAATGATAGATTTAGGTTTCAAGCGGGCAAGTATTCTTATAATGCTCTGTTTTAATGTTGTGCCCCTGACTATTGAATCATCAATTACAACAAGATTGTCAATTCCATCTTTAATAGTCCCGTATGTTACATCATACACGTGTGCCACCAAGTCATCGCGTTGTTTATCCTGAGCAATAAAGGTTCTCATTTTTGCATCTTTCACAGCAACTTTTTCAATGCGCAGGCCGATAGAAAGAATTTTATCCAGTGTTTCGGCAGTGATATTATTGCCTAGCTGTATTATCTTGTCTTTTTTAACTTCTCTGCAAAATCTATTTAACTCTTCTGTTAAACCATAGAAAGCATCTATTGCTGTATTTGGAATATAAGAAAAAACCGTATGTTCCAGATCATAGTTGATAGTTTTAAGAATTGCTGGTGCAAGTGATTTTCCGAGTTTTTTTCTTTCCCTGTAAATATCCTTATCTGTTCCACGTGAGAAATAAATTCTTTCAAAAGAACAAGATTTTTTCTCGCCTGCATCATGGATAAGGTATTCTCCGCATGTACCATCTTTTTTAATTATTAGTGCATGCCCGGCTTTTATTTCCTTCACAGCTTGAACAGGAACATCAAAAGAGGTTTGAATTACAGGCCTTTCAGATGCAACAACCACAACTTCATCATCCTTATAATAAAAAGCAGGACGAATTCCTGCCGGATCTCTTAACACGAAAGCATCACCATGACCAAACATACCTGCTATAGCATATCCTCCATCCCAATCCGCAGAAGAGTTTTTTAGTATTTTCTGAATATCAAGATCTTTAGCAATATGTTGAGAAATTTCCTGTTTTTTTAAGCCCTGTCTTTTAAATTCCTCATATAATTCCTGGTTTTCTGCATCCAGAAAATGGCCGATATTCTCCATTATTGTAACGGTATCAGAAGTTTCAATCGGATATTGCCCAACTTCAATAAGTGCCTCAAAAAGTTCATCAACATTAGTGAGGTTAAAATTCCCTGCAAGAACTAGTGTTTTGGTCATCCAGTTATTATGTCTTATAAAAGGATGTAGAGATTCAATACCATTTTGTCCAAATGTACCATACCTGAGATGCCCCAAAAAGAGTTCACCGCAAAACTCTGCATTTTGTTTTAACCAGTTTACATCATTAAGACGCTTTGGGTTTTGTTCATAAATTGCATTTAGCTTATTATAGATCTTATTAAAGATATCATTAATCGAAGAGTCAGAATTGGATCGCATCCTGCTTATATATTTATTCCCAGGCTTAAGATCAAATTTAATATTTGCAACACCTGCGCCATCCTGTCCACGATTATGCTGCTTCTCCATTAAGAGATGAAGCTTGTTAAGTCCATAAAGACTAGTTCCATATTTTGCAAGATAATATTCAAGTGGTTTTAACAGTCGTATTACTGCTATACCACATTCATGTTTGATCGGATCACTCATTATAAATCTTTTACTTCTATTTTCAGGCTTCTTAAATTGTATGTTGTAAGATTGAACATTTTTTGTGGGATTTTGAGGTTTAGTGTTTTTGTGGCGAGAAAAAAATGCCACTAATTCACTAAAACACTAAATACCACTAAAACAAAAGGTGCATTTCTATTGTTTCTTTTGATACTATTAAGCAATTACAAATTTTTCTCAAATTATGTTTAAGAAGTCTAATTTCAGAATGATTTGCAACTACAAAGGTAATTTTTTTACATTTGCGGTGAATTAATCTAAACAAATAATTATGAAACAAAAATCCTTCATTGTACCTTTATTAAGCGTCATTCTATTTAGTTTTTTAATCCAATACCCTGTATTTGCACAGGAAAAAGCTGATTGGGTTGATAATTATGCGGATGGCTGTACTTCTATCACCGTTGGCAAAAAAGCTACAGCCGATGGCTCTGTCATCACTTCCCATACTGATGACAGTCATCGTACGCGATCCTGGATGGATATTGTATCTGCTGCAGATCACAAGGCCGGGGAGATGTCACCTTTGTATCTAAGAGTTTCAAGCGATTCTTTTGCTATGCCAATATATCAGCATGAAAAAATTGGAGAAATTCCTCAGGTTGCACATACCTATGGATATATAAATACAGCCTATCCATGCATGAATGATCACCAGCTTGCAATTGGAGAGTCAACTTTTGGTGGAAGGGAAAGTTTAAAATCTGACAAAGGATTAATTAATTGTCAGCGATTGTGCAGATTAATGCTTGAGAGAGCAACAACTGCAAGAGAAGCAATTCGTCTGGCAGGTGAGTTAACAGAACAATATGGCTGGAATGATTATGGTGAATGTTTGACCATTTCTGATAAGAATGAAGTGTGGCATCTTGAGATTATGGGTCAGGGGAAAGGCCAGACAGGTTCAATTTGGGTTGCTCAGCGTGTTCCGGATGATCATGTAGGTGTGAACGCAAATGCCAGTACAATAAAGGAAATTGACCTGAAAAACAAAGATTTTTTTATGGCATCAAAAAACATTTATCAAGTTGCCCAGGATAGTGGATGGTGGAAGCCTGAAGATGGCCCTTTCAGGTTTTGCTATGCTTACGCACCTCATAGCCGTACTTCTTTAGCTTCCCGAAGAAGAGAATGGCGGGTATTTGATCTTCTGGCTCCTTCTCAACATTTTGAGCCTAATGCCGAGAATTTTCCGTTCTCCGTTAAACCAGATAAACCAGTTACTTTAGAAGACCTCGTTATGATCTTCCAGGATTATTATGAAGATACACCATTTAATTTCGTTAAAGACATAACTGTGACCAATGATAGTGGGAAAACTGTAATATCGCCTCTGGCAAACCCACATATGCCATACGACATGAATAAAGTGTTTCGTATCAACGGAGGATGGGGCTGGAGAGGAGAAAGAACCATAGCCCGCTGGTACACTATGTATGCCACTATCATTCAATCCAGAGACTGGCTTCCTGATGAGATAGGTGGGGTTGTATGGCTGGCACTTGATAATGTTGCAACATCAATTTATATCCCTGTTTATTGCAGCGTGACTGATCTCCCGAAACCGTATAAAACTCCCGGCAGGACAAAAGGATATACTTATGATTCAGGATGGTGGGCATTTAACCGTCTTGGAACACTAACTGCACAGCGTTGGGGAGATATGCGAAATGATGTGGATGAAGTATGGGGGCCTATGCAAAAAGAATTATTTGAAAGCCAAAAAGCGATCGAAGAAAAAGCCAGAGAACTCTACAATCCAAAAAAACCAAAGAAAACTATTGAATTTCTAACTGATTACACAAACCAATGGGGGAATAAAGTAGTTCTAAGAGCCTGGAAACTTGGTGACGATCTCTGGACGAAATACGATGAACTTTTCTGATAGCCTCAAAGTCAAAAAGTCGAAAAGTCAAAAAGTGTCTTTTATTTTTTTGTTAGGTATTTCTTAAGTGAAGATATTCCCGCTGCAATTTGTTTTGTAGTATTTCTTCGCGATTCGGCAACTTCCTTATTAACGTATCCTAAATCCTCAGCTATATAATACATGCTTCTAACCTCTCCGCATGAACCTTTTGAAATATCAAGGAATCTAGCAAATTCAATATCAGATTTACGCTCAAATCCTTCGGCAATATTATTCATAATCGAGACGCCCGCCCTTTGAATTTGGTCACGAAAACCAAAATCTCGTGATCCTATATTCTCATTGAAATCCTGATAGATTTTCTTTACAAGAATTCGTGTTTCTTGCCAAATCCACAAATCTTCAAAATACTTAGCTTTTTCTGTTTTGTTATCCAACTCAATAAATGTTGATTAACTTCTTACTCTTCGACATTTAGACATTTAGACTTTTCTAGACTCAATCAGTATCTCTAACATCTTGATCCCTGCTTCAGAGATTACTGTTCCGGGCCCGAATATGGCAATTGTTCCTGCTTTATACAGGAAGTCGTAATCTTGTGGGGGAATTACACCACCCACTATAACCATTATATCTTCTCTGCCAAGTTTTTTTAGTTCTTCGATCAAAGTTGGAACCAATGTTTTATGGCCTCCTGCAAGGCTTGAAACACCCAGAATATGAACATCATTTTCGACTGCTTGTTTTGCAGACTCGGCCGGTGTTTGAAAAAGTGGCCCTACATCCACATCAAATCCTATATCGGCAAATCCTGTTGCAACAACCTTTTCTCCTCTGTCGTGGCCATCCTGCCCCATTTTCGCAACCATTATCCTTGGCCGGCGGCCTTCCATTTCAGCAAATTTATCTGCAAGTTCACAAGCCTCACTGAAGCTGGCACTATCTTTCGACTCTGATGAGTATACTCCTGATATTGATCTGATCACTGCTTTATACCTCCCATAAATTTTTTCGCATGCATCTGATATCTCACCAAGACTGGCACGTCTTTTGGCAGCTTCTACAGATAACTCCAGGAGATTTCCTTCTCCTGTTTCACATGCATTTGTTATTTGATCCAGTATTTGTTTTACCTCTTCCTCATTTCTTTCTGCCTTCAGCTTTTCAAGTCTTCTAATCTGTGCATCACGAACGGCTGTATTATCAACTTCCAGGGTATCTATCGGATCTTCTTTGTTAAGTCGATATTTATTAACTCCAATAATAGTATCCTTATGTGAGTCTATTCTTGCCTGTTTTCTTGCGGCAGCTTCTTCTATTTTCATTTTAGGAATCCCAGTCTCAATAGCTTTAGCCATACCTCCCATTTCTTCAATCTCCTCAATGAGCTTCCAGGCTTTTTGAGCAAGTTCATGAGTAAGAGATTCAATATAGTATGATCCTGCCCAAGGATCAACTGTACGGCAAATGTTTGTTTCTTCCTGTATATAGATCTGTGTATTACGTGCTATTCGGGCAGAGAAATCAGTAGGTAATGCAACTGCTTCATCCATTGCATTTGTATGTAATGATTGTGTATGTCCTAAGACAGCTCCCATTGCTTCAACACACGTTCTTGCAACATTATTAAAAGGGTCTTGCTCGGTAAGGCTCCATCCTGAAGTTTGTGTGTGAGTCCTTAATGCTAACGATTTGGGATTTTTAGGATTGAATTGCTTCACAATCTTTGCCCATAGCATACGTCCTGCACGCAGTTTGGCAATTTCCATAAAATGATTCATCCCAGCTGCCCAGAAGAATGAAATTCGAGGGGCAAAAGAATCGATATCCATCCCGGCACTGACTCCCGCTCTAAGATATTCAAGTCCGTCGGCAAGAGTAAAGCCAAGTTCAATATCTGCAGGTGCACCGGCTTCATGAATATGATATCCTGATATGCTTATGGAATTAAACTTTGGCATGTAGCGAGATGTATATTTGAAGATATCTGCAATAATCCGCATAGAAGGCAAGGGGGGATATATGTATGTGTTCCTCACCATAAATTCTTTAAGAATGTCATTTTGAATTGTACCTGCCATCTGATCCAGACTCACACCCTGCTCCAGGGCAGCAACAATATAGAAAGCCAAAACAGGCAACACTGCCCCATTCATTGTCATGGATACAGTCATTTTATCAAGAGGTATCTGATCAAATAACACCTCCATATCCAATATAGAATCCACTGCAACACCAGCTTTTCCTACATCACCAACAACTCTTTCATGATCGGAGTCGTAGCCTCTATGTGTTGCCAGGTCAAAGGCAATTGATAGACCCTTTTGCCCGGATGCAAGATTACGACGGTAAAAAGCATTAGATTCTTCAGCTGTCGAAAATCCTGCATACTGGCGGATAGTCCACGGACGCATAACATACATGGTGGAATAAGGGCCTCTCAGGAATGGCGAAATTCCGGCAGCATAATTAAGATGTTCCATGTTTACAAGATCATCTTTTGTATAAACTCCTTTAACAGCAATGTTCTCAGCAGTCATCCAGTCTTCACCCCTTACATTAGCCTTTTTCCAATCCTTTTCTGACAAGTTGGATTTATAAGATTGTTTGATATTTATTTTGCTAAAATCCTGTCTCATAATTTGACATTTTACTTTTTTTTAACATCTCCGTGCAACTCGATATTCCTCAGTGTATCTCTGTGTAATATTCTAATTTTTTAAAAAAAAGTTGTGACACAGAGTTTCACAGAGGATACTCAGAGAACCAGGAGGTATATTTTTTCTCTTTTAATATTATTTTATATTTTTAACAATGTCTGAAACTCCTTCAAGCTTTCAAGGACATTCGATTTCACATGAATAAAGTTATTTATCCCCTTCGATTGCAACTCTTCAATAATATCCTTCGGATAACCTGCAACAACAATTAATGATTTATCTTTCAACTGATCATAAATAGCTGGCGCGACCTCTCCATATTCTTCATCCGAACTACATATCACAACGATTTCCGCTTTTGTTTTCAAACATTCATTAACTCCATCCTCAACAGTTGCAAAACCCGGATTATCCACTACCTCAAATCCTCCACAGGCAAAGAAATTACAGGAGAACTGTGCCCTGGCTTTCCTCATACCCAGGTTTCCATATGTAAACATAAAGGCTTGTGGACGTTTGCCATTAAGCTTTGAATAGCGATCTGTTTTTAGTCTTAGAATTTCAAAATCCTGCGCTCCACGATAAGGTTTAAGTGTTTCAACAATTGCATTATCGAGGGTTTTATCTTCAGGAAATAAAATCGATTCATCAATTTCCTTATCTATCCGTTCATTAAAATCAGGATATTGATTTGTTCCAAGCAGGCTCTCTTTTCTGCAGGCTATTGCCATATCTCTTTTTTGTGCAGTTGTGTGTATACTCTTCTGCACAAAACCTTGCTTCAGGGCTTCAAGATAACCACCTTTTTCCTCAACTTCCAGAAATATTTTCCATGCTTCAGAAGCTAGGGAATTTGTTAAGTTTTCAATATAATAGGAGCCTGCAGCAGGATCTTTTACCTTATCAAAATGAGATTCCTCTTTTAATAATAATTGCTGATTTCTGGCTATACGTTCGGCAGTTTCAGTACTCGTATCGTGAACGGCATCAAATGGTAAAACTGTTAATGAATCTGTTCCGGCAATTATTGAAGACATTGCCTCAGTGGTAGTACGAAGCATATTAACATTCGGATCATACAAACTAATATTCCATGAAGAGGTTACGCAATGAATATTCATTTGTGCATCATGTTCAGAACTATCTTCATAAACACCAACAATCTGCGACCATAACAAACGTGCAGCCCTGATTTTAGCTATCTCCATAAAATAATTCGATCCGACAGCAAAAGTGAATTTGATCCTGGGAGTGATCTTGTTAACCGGAATATTAAGCTCATTAATTTTAGAAAGATATTCATTCCCGATTGCAAGGCTAAAACCCAGTTCTTCGACTATTGACGAACCTGAATTTCTGAACATTTTGCCATTAATGGAAAAGAGCCTGAAATTTGGGAGGTGATTTGCCAGGTTTATTAATTTTTTAGCTTTTTGAAATGGATTAAATTCAGGATCTTTAAAGTTTCCCTTCAGCGTTATGTAACCTAATGGATCATAATCCACTGACCCGTGGATCTTATCAAGCGGGCGGTTATACTTTTTTACAAGCTCTACAATGATCTCAAGCATTTTTTGAGATGTGTTACCACACATATAATTGATCTCAACCATATCAGCAAAAATGTTTTGCAACAATCTCTCAATATCTTTAAAGTCCGGAGTATAATCTTCATCAAACTCCAACCCTAAAGAGTCAACACCTTTCATCAGTATATCAAGTGCTTTCCTATTATTTTCCTCAATATTGTTTACTTTGATATTTTGCCTTACAAGCCAGTTATTTTTACTTGTACTGTTCCCTCGTGTATAAGGAAAATCTCCGGGAAAAGTATCAAGGTGTTGAATTTCTTCCAGATCTTCTTTTCTGTAGTATGGTTTAACATCAAAACCTTCCAATGTTTTCCAGTACAGTTTCTTTTCATAATCCGCACCCTTAAGGTCCTTATTTATCTTTTCTTCCCATTGTTCAGTTGTGACAGGTGGAAAGTCAGCAAAGAGTTTTGAGTTAATTTCTCTATTACTCATAATATTGTGTTTAATAATACAGGCAAAGTTAACCAAAGTTTGAATACATGGAAGAAAGTATCGAGACAAAAGATATAAGACAAGGGAATAATGGAATGATGGAATATTGGGGCGAAAGATTAATCGAACAATCCTTTAGATTTTTTATTTAAGCCACGAATGCACGAATTAAAATCAAATAAAAGTGTATACCTATTTTTTCTCTTTGACCTTTCGACTTTATCCAAAAAAATGGGCAGCCCCGAAAAACGGAACCGCCCATCCATCAGAAACAAATCCATTAAGGATTAGTTTACTTTTACAAACTTCCTCATGATCTGAGCTTTGTCTTTTGTTGTAATACGAAGACTATATACCCCTCCATCAAAATCAGAAGTGTTGATCTTTACTAAATGCTGTCCTGCAGATTCACTCACAATTTTTGAATAAACAACCTGTCCAATTTGATTGAATACCTCAAACTGTAATTCAGATGATTGTTTAAGTGAAACTTCAACATTCATCTCATCATTGACAGGATTTGGATATATATCACTTACATTTTCCACAAATGCAGAGATATTATCATCAATAGAAGTTGTTACACCTGTTGAAGTCACGATAAGATCAATATTAGTTATACTTGGGTTATTGGCATCTATGGTTACTATTACAGGAATAGTTGTCTTGTCCAGAACTTCTGCCCAAATTTTATAGGTTCCATAGGCAAGGTTATTAAATCCATAATCACCATTAACATCAGAATAAGTATAAAGATGTGGATCATCATTCATTGAAAGCAGTAGTATTTCAACATCAGGAATAGCATCACCCGGCCCCAGCAGTTTATTTGCACCCTGGGTCACATTACCGCCAATAAATCCGGGGCCTCCAGGATTGCTTCCGGCGATAAGATTAATGTCAGCTATAACCCATTGGTTATTTACAATTACATCTGAACCATAATCCCACCACAAAGTGTTGATATAATATGTAGGCATGAAGTCAGCATAAGAAACAGAGTTTGGTGTAAGGGCAGCTTTCACCAGATATGTTCCGGGTTGTACATTCAGGAATTCATAATATCCCGGCATCATTGGATTATTTTGGGTATATACAGTATCGATAGCTGTTAGCGTATTTGCAACAGGATCAAATACAATCAGAAATACTCTTGCATGATCTGCAAATCCAAAGCCCATGGTAATTGTTCCGTGAATCTTGCCTCCTGTTGGATTAGAATTAACAAATACATTTTCACAATAGGTGTCGGTGCAGAATGATATTGTTCCCGGAGTGCCTTTTGTTATAGTAAGGCAAACATGATAAACACCGGGTGCACTATACACATGATATGGATTAGGAATATTAGCTGTCGTTCCGTCACCAAAATCCCATGCCCATGTATCTGGTATTGGAGTGGAAACATCGATAAAATGGAAACCTAATTGATTGAGGCTGTCAGGATGATGGAAAAACATTGCATGACAGTTTGAAGGATTACCACTAACTAGTACCATCTTGGTGCTTGTGAAAGAACATCCTGTAAGAAAATCAGATGTTACAAGAGTAACAGGATACATACCCGGAGCAGCATAAGTATGCGATACATTCTGACCTGTACCAACTGTATTATCACCAAAATCCCAGGTATAGCTTGAGCTTGGTGGAATTGCCATGCCAAAGAAATCTACAGTAAGATTATTCACTTGTAAATACTGGAAGTCATTATGACAAGGTCCCGGCAAAGTATCTACAATTACGTTTTTACAATATGTATCCGTGCAGAAATTAGGTGTTCCCGGAGCGCCTTTGGTTATAGTCAGACAAACATTATACACACCAGGTGCATTAAACACATGATACGGATATGGAATATTAGCTGTCGTTCCGTCACCAAAATCCCAGGCCCATGTATCAGGAGGTATTGGTGATGAGGCATCCTGGAAATAATACGCAAAGTTGGTAGTACTATCAGGGTAGACGTAGAATTTTGCATTACAGCCTGTAGGATTACCATTAACAAAAATGCTGTCGCAGTACGTTGATGGTTGTGTATTTGGATCACAAACAATTGTTAGGCAAATAACATAAGGTCCGGGAGCATTATAAGTATGGGTTGGATTTTGTAATGTTGAAGTGGTTCCATCACCAAAATCCCATGACCATGACATCGGATAACCCATAGAAATATCAATAAAATCAAATGTCATGCTGTTTCCGGGAACTGGCATTACCATAAACATAGGATCACAAATACCAGGGCCTCCAAGCTGAACCATCTGGAAGCTGGTAAATGTACATCCGATAAATGAAGATGTAGTAAGAGTCACAGGATAAAGCCCGGGTCCGGCATAAGTATGCGATACATTTTGACCTGTCCCTACAGCTCCATCACCAAAATCCCAGCTATAAGTTGAGTTTGGTGGATTTGCCATACCTGAGAAATTTACAATCAGATTATTTATAGTAAATGTAAAATTATTATAACATGGATTAGGCAGTGTGTCCACAATTACATTATCGCAATATGTGTCGGTGCAGAAAGATATTGTTCCCGGAACGCCCTTGGATATTGTTAGGCAAATAACATAAGGTCCGGGAGCATTATAAGTATGGGTTGGATTTTGTAATGTTGAAGTGGTTCCATCACCAAAATCCCATGCCCATGTATCAGGAAAGGGTAGTGACACATCAATGAAATGGAAAGAATATTGAGTTAAACTGTCAGGGACTACATAAAAATCTGCATGGCATTGAGGACCTGCGGTACCGCAAATAGAAAAATTATTAATTATTGGTGCATTTGTACTTACACCAAATGCATCATGCCTCATTCCATTGCAATCAATTGTAAAAATAAAGAACAAGATCTGGGAATTAGGCGGGACATTAACCACATCCGAATAATGCCCCGCATTATCAGTAATTACAGTATTAAAATAATAGAATGCCGGAGAAGTGCTATCGGTTGTGATATGAACACTATGATTTGCAATCGGTGCTCCGGTTACAACATCAGTTACCTGCCCCTGAATTAAAACGGGAACAGTCTGTGCCTGCAGGTTAACTATGAAAAAGCCTGCAAACAGAATTAAAGAAGTTAAGATAAATTTTTTCATTTTTTTTATTGTTTTTGGGTTTAACATTTTTAATAATTGATTTTTTTCAAAGGTACTTATAGTTCATCACCATAATAGCACAGTGGCTGATAACATCAGGAAAAAGGCTAATGCAAACACCACTGTTTTACTTTTCTTACTTTTTGTTTTCATAATACAAATTTTAAAGGGTTTAACATTTTTTTTGATAGAACACAGATGATACTGATTAAACTGATTTTCACTGATCAGTGTTGATCTGTTGCATCAGTTTTATTCGTGTTCCATTTTAAAGTTCTGTTATTATTCAATTTTTATAAACTTCTTCATTATAATCGATTTATCATCATTAACTATTTGTAATACATACATACCATTGGTGAGTTCTGAGGTATTAAAAGAAACTCTATTCTCTCCGGTTTGAAGTACATGTTCATTTATGTTGATGATCTGGCCTATATGGTTATGTATCCTGAATTCAATTTTGCTTGTCCTGGATAAATTCAAATCTATATAAGCCTTGTCAACTGCCGGATTAGGATAGATATCACTAATACTTTCAATGTTCTCCGGCAGATTATCATCAAGAGAAATAATAACAGCATCATCAGTAATAACAAGATAAATATCATTGATCATTGCATTGTTTATATCAATTGTTACGTTAACCGGAATCGTATTTTTTCCTGTTATCTCAGCATATACTTGATAAGTACCAAAAGGGAGATCATTGAATTTAAAATCGCCATTCTGATTTGAATATTCAATTCCAATAGGAATATATTGCATATCAAAAAGTAATATTTCAATATTAGGTGCCGGAGTTCCTTTTTTATTAAATAATTTACCTCTTTCAAATGAGATCTTTCCTCCAATACTTCCGGGCCCTCCTCCAAAAAACTGATAGGGTCGCAAATAAACATTTGCATCAAAAAAGTTATGATCAAGATGTATGACTCCGGCATTGTTCCAATGAAGAACATCACCAAAATATGTTGGTAATGATTGGCCAAAGACCGGGTTATTAATATTAGGAACAACTTTAAGCAAATAGTTGCCGGCAGGGACCTGATAGAACCAGTAAACTCCATTTACGTCTATGCCAGTCGTAAGAGGTGGTAGAATATCTCCATTATTCATGAGCCTGTAAAGGTAAATAGAACATGAATTGGGGGGCACAGGGAAAAAGTTGGCAAATACTTGTCCTGCAAAGTTATAAGAAATTGGAGGGAGAATTGTTATTTGTTCGCAGTGAGTATCTTCACAAAGAGTATCATAATTAACCGGATTGATATGATAGACAGTCAAACAAACATTATATACACCGGGGGCATTAAACACATGATCTGGATTTGGAATATCAGCTGTTATGCCATCACCAAAATCCCATGCCCATGCATTTGGTATTGGCTGGGAGACATCCATAAAATGGTAAACTAATTGATAAATACTGTCAGGATGGTATAAAAACATTGCCTGACATAAAGGATTACCATTAACTATTACCGTCTTGGTGCTTGTGAATGAGCATCCGTTAAGAGAATCAATTGTTACAAGAGTAACCGGATAAATACCCGGAGCAACATAAGTATGAGTAACATTCTGGCCCACGTCATAATTACCATCACCAAAATCCCAGCTAAAAGTTGAGTTTGGTGGAATTGCCATACCAAAGAAATCTACAGTAAGATTGCTTACAATATATTGGAAGTCATTGAAGCAAGGTACGGGCAGTGTATCTACAATTATATTTTCACAATAAGTGTCTGTACAGAAATTGCCTGTGCCGGGAGTGCCTTTGGTTATAGTCAGACAAACATTATACCAACCAGGTGCATTAAATACATGATATGGATATGGGATATTAGCTGTTGTTCCGTCACCAAAATCCCAGGCCCATGTATCAGGAGGTATTGGTGATGAGGCATCCTGGAAATAATACGCAAAGTTGGTGATACTATCAGGGTAGACGTAGAAATTTGCATTACAGTTTGTATTAATCGAATCACAAATCTGAAAATCTGCTATTAATGGCGGGTTACTGCTAAGAAGGATTGTATCGTGGATGTTAAAAAAACAATCAAAAGTAAAAACCTGAAACAATATCTGTGAGTTTATTGGGATGAGGATGGAATCAAAATAAATACCATTAAAATCCGTATCAACAGTATTAAAATATGAGAAACCGGGATTAATAGAATCCGCACTAATATGTACAGGATGGTTTGGTACAGGCATTCCCAAATTATTCGTTACCTGTCCACTTATACTAATAAGTACAGTTTGCGTATTTGCAGCAAAAACAAAACAGAGGGTTAAAAAGATTGTAGTAATTAGTTTTTTCATTACTTGCTTATTTCTGTTTTTATTTAATTGTATATATTATACCCGTCCTGATACCAAATAAATATGGCCGGGTGTCAGCAGATTTATTTCTTCCATAAACCTCATTAAAATAATATTTTATAGTAGGCTCAACAGCAAGACTAAGTCGTTGAGTGAATTGATATCCAACACCAATGCTTCCCTGGAACTGCCAGTTGATTTTTGTTCTGGACGGAGTAGCGTAATCAATACTTGTAACTTTTCTGTCGGGTGAATAATATGTTGCACCGGGTTCATTTTTATATATTAAGAATGAAACAAGAGGGCCTCCCTTCAGAAACAGAGAGAATCTTTTCTTTTCATATAACTTATATCCGAGTAGCAATGGAACTTGCAGTGATGAATAATAATTTGTAACCTTTGAATTCAGTGATTGATCAGTGGTATCATACACATCAGTTGAAGTCCAGGTATAGATGGGATTTGGAGTTCCTGTAACAGTATCAAATGTAAATGATATTGAGGCAAGGTCCTCGTAAGTTCCCAGAAAATCATTATAATTAACCTGGTAATTATGATCATTTTCAAAATAGGTATATCCAATACCTGTCTGGAAAATATATTTGTTCATATTATAGATTAAGCTGAAATCGAAGGAATAAATATTTTTATCCGGCTGATCATCCGGTGAATTATACATTTTTTCAGGAGTATAATGTATTCCTACAGAGTATTGATCCTTTGTATAATAATTAAAGGATTTTTTTGTGGTTCTGACACCTGTAATATCAGCATTCGGAAGAAGTGAAAGTTTCTGTAAATATGTATTTCGGCTTGTATTAAACTCTGAAAAAGTTATATAAGAAATGGGACTAAACAATACATTGGTGCTACTATTGAGTTTGGATTTCTCAGAAAGAACAATTGGATTATATGCTTTTTGTCTTTCCTGTGTAATACTTTGCTGAATGTTCTTATTATCAACGATCTTATTTGATTTCTCAACCGACAAATCCCGACTGCTGATTGTTGATTGTTGATTATTGGTTGTTGATTGTTGATTGCTGACTACCGACTGCGGAATAACGACTGTAGATTGTGGACTGCTGACTGCTGACTGCCTACTGTCGTCTGTAACTGCTGCTGCCACTGCTACTTCTTCAGTTCCTGCCACTGCCACTTCTTTACCTCCTTCTTCTTCAACTGCAACTGCCGCTGCCACTGCTACTTCTTCAGTTCCTGCCACTTCTTCTGCTCCAACCATCACAGTTTCAGGTTCAGAAGTAATCATTAAAATAGCTATAAGCCCAACAATAACAGCCAAAACAGCCGGAACAAAATACGGGATGTTAAGCCAATTGAGATGAATGAGATCATGTACAAAAAGTTTTTCCGAAATTCCTTTCCATACTGATCTTGAAGCTTGCTCTTCTGTATAATTACTCAGAGCATCTTTAAAGAAATTGTCAATATTTTGGTGATCCTTTGCCATTTATGATATAATATCTATCTTTTTTTGTTTTAGCTCAAATATTTTATTTTGCAGGAATTTTCTTGCCCTGGCTAGCTGGGATTTGGATGTTCCTTCGGAAACCCCCAACATTTGTGCTATTTCTTTATGAGTATAATCATCAAAAACATAAAGGTTAAAAACCATTCTGTAACCATCAGGTAAATTTTGAACGAGATTCATGAGTTCTTTAGCAGAATAATTATCATTAATTTCAAATTCAGACTTCACTTGAAGGTTTTCTTCCAGACTATCAATATCAGCATGAAAGTAGTGTTTCAAGTTATCTCTTGAATTAAGTAAAGCCGTATTAACCATTATTCTTTTCATCCAACCTTCAAATGAGCCTTCCTTGCGGAAATTTTTTATATTTATAAATATTTTAATAAATCCTTCCTGTAAAACATCTTCTGCTTCAGACTTGTTTCTTGAATATCGCAGGCAAATTCCCAACAATGTATTAGCGTATTTTTTATATAGCTTACTTTGTGCACGGCGTTTTCCTGAAATACAATCCTCAATTATCTTTATTTCTGATGTTTCTGATGTCATTAAAGATTTTCCCTACTATTTTTAAGATACAGTTTTTCAAAAAGGGTTGCATTAGAAAATAATTTATGTGGTCTAATGCTAATTTAGGACTAAAGGTAGTAAAGAAATGGAATATTGGAATGTTGGAATAATGGAATGTTGGAATAATGACAAGGATTATTAAGCTTTGGATTTAACGAACTTCCTCACAAAACTGCTACCATCATCAGAAGTAATTTTTAGGAAATACATACCCGTTGGAAGCTCGCTTAGTTTTATTGGAATGATGTATTTTCCACTGAAAAATGCTTGCTGTTTGAATTGTAGTAATTGCCCCAGCCTATTATATATTTCAAAGCGGATATCTGTAGGTTTAGAAAAATAAATCTCAATATTAGCAATATCCATTGCAGGATTAGGATAAATATTCCCTGAATAAGTGATGGAATTTGTATGATCCTCTTCCAATCCAATAATTATTTCATGATTTGAAATTATCAGATTAATATCAGGACATACAGGATTATCTGCATCAAGAGTTATTGTTATCGTATTTGTGTATATGCCTGTCATTTCTGCATAAATTTTATAAGTCCCCCAAGCCAGATTGCTAAAATCAAAATTCCCATACTGATCGGAATATGTAAGAGTAAGTATGTTGTTACTTTCATCCATTAAAAGAATTTCTATTCCAACAGCCGGTCCTTTATCTCGTGAGGGCTTGTCCTTTAAAAACCGTATATTCCCGGGTATCTTACCCTGACCGGAATTATAGGATTGTGCCCTTATCAGATCAATATCGACACTATAATTGTTTTGGTTAAGATTTATAATATTTCCATTTCCCCAATTGGCCTGGTTTCCATAATAGGCAGGAATATACTGTTTGAAAGAAGAGGAATGAAATTCAGGATCAACTTTAACAAGATAATTTCCTTCATCTATCTGATAAAAATAATAATAGCCTAAAGTATCAAAAAGACAAGTTTCGGCCGGGAATATATAATTATTTGATAAGATACGATAAAGATATGCAATTCCATCATCCAGAGGATAAGTGCCGGCAAAGACCTGCCCGCCGAGATTATAAGTGTTCGGTTTTCCATAAGCCACTTGCTTACATATTGTATCAGTACAATAGATACTTGAAAAAGGGTTTATTGCAGTAATTGCCAAACAAACATTATAAGTGCCATAATCATCATAGACATGAGAAGGATTCTGTAGATCAGAAGTATCTCCATCACCGAAATCCCAATACCATTTAAATATTTCACCTTCAGAAAGGTCGGTAAATTCAAATTGTAAATCAATGGAATCATACAAGAAAGTGAAATCAGCAATACATGAAATATATGATGAGGTTGACAATTCTGCTATGAAAATATCATAATTATCCACATTGTTTAAGGATATGGTATCGAAGTGAATACTTGGGCAATTAAAATCTCCGGAAACAAATATTTTTCCATCAACATCAAGTGTTATGTCCTTGCCAAATTCAATATCAACACCTGCCATTTGCTTTGCTGCTATAAACTCTCCATTTTTATCAATAATAGCTAAAAAAGCATCCTTACCACCCTGGTGGATAAGTGTAGTATTTCCAAAGGAGATGTCCCCATTATTGTATCCTGTAATATAAGAATTATTAAACTGGTCAACCGCAATACTCTTGCATTTATCTATATCACTACTACCGGCCTTTGTAGCCCAAAGAACATTTCCATCAGTATTAAATTTTGCGACAAAAATATCCTCCATACCATTGCTATATAAAGTTATACTATCAAAAGTAACAGTATTATTGAAGTATCCACATATATTTACATTATAATCATCATCAACAGAAATTGATTCAGCGTATTCATTTGAACTTCCTCCGGCCTGTCGTGCCCAGACCAAATTTCCAAAGGGATTATATTTTACCAGAAAAATATCAACGCCACCGTTACTATAAATTGTTGTATCTCTAAAAGTTGTGGATGCTGAAAAATAACCTGACAGATAAATATTATTACCCGGTCCGGTTGTCATATCTGTTACATTATCAATTGAATTTCCTCCTTCAGCTTTTGCCCACATAATATTACCCATATTGTTATATTTAACAAGGAAGATATCCCTGCTGCCTGCACCAAAGAGTAAATAATTGCCTAAGGTGATGAAATCATAAAAATACCCTGCAAGCACGATATTTCCGGAATTATCAACAGAACCACTGGTCACTCCTTCATATTTAGAACTTCCTTCATGTCTTGACCAGATATGATCGCCATTTGAACTGAATTTTGCAATAAAGATATCTGTTCCACCTCCACTTATAAATGTTGTATTTCCCAGGGTAATTTCACCAAAAAAATAACCGGCAATGTAAACGTTATTTGCATTATCAAAGCCGATGATGTTAGAAAAAAGTAGATTATTGACATTTGGGCCCATAATTTGTTTTACCCAGATGGGGTCATTTACATTATTATATTTAGCAAGGAAAATATCCCTGATCCCATGTGCCTGTAAAGTATCATTACCAATATAACTTTCACCTGAAAATATTCCCGTTACATATAAGTATCCATCATTATCCATTCCAATGTTACCAACTTCCTCATTCTGCGGCCCTCCTATTAAGTTTGCCGCCTCCCAGTGCTGAGAAAATGAAAGTGTAATCGGAAAAATTAAGATCAGAAGTATGTAGAGCTTCTTCATCAATTGTTGTTTAAGCTTAAATAATGCTAATCAATTGTTAAATTGTTATTCTTTGTTTTGTGGGTTTTAGTGACTTAGTGTTTTTGTGGCATTTCTTATTTTCTGGCTTTTCGAAACATATAACATTTAACCTTACACCTCAAAAACTAATTAAAATACCTGTCCTTATTCCTAGCGAATACGGCCTCTTACTTGTCATATAGTTGCGTTCATAAATAGAACTGAGATTATAGCTTGCAGTTGGTTCAACAAGAAGGCCAAATCTATTACTCAGCTGGTATGTAAGCCCAACTCCTAAATAAAGTTGCCAATACGTTTTGATCCTTCCTGGTGATTGTCTGTCGATATGCTGAACTGAAATATCACTGGCAAAATAATAAGGCTCCGGTTCTGTGCTTTTAACAAGAATATTTAATACCGGGCCTCCTTTAATGAAGTAAGAAAACCTTTTAAATTCCTTTCTATATCCAAATATTAAAGGAATGCGGAGATAAGAATATTTGTTTATTGTGTTTGATTCACATGTCCTGTTTACTGAATCATAAACATTATGTAAAGTTGTGATATAAGTAGGATTCCCATTATTTATAGAATCAAATACCAGGGAATCGACTTCATAATAGGAGCCAACTATCTCATATTTGTTATAATTCACATTATAATCACACATATCTTCAACTATTGAGATACCAAAACCACTCTGTACCAAAAAATCAGAAAAATAATATATTCCATTAACATCAAATGTATTTGATCGTTGATCTTCCCTGCCGGGGTAATAAATTCTTTCGGGTGTGTAAAATACTCCAAAAGCCAGGTTTGATCGCTTTCCATAATCATCTTTCAATTGTATTGGAGGAGCAAGTTCTGCAAACAAAGCAGAGTCTGAAATTGATTTTTCGGTGACAATAGTTGTATTTTGATTTTGCAGAGGAATATTGTAAACTACTATCTTTTCTATGGATAGATTTTGAATCTCAGGAGCTACTTCCTTTAAAAATGACTCATTATATTTCGTAAGCTGTTTTTGATCCTCGCTTATAATTTCATCTGCTTCATAATATTGAGTCGCTTTTAGCTTGGCCAAATTCTCTTTATTCGGAATTGAAGCTTGATCATCAATTATTTTTGTTTCAGTATTGATAGGATCATTGCTTCTCTCAGTAATTTCAATTTCTACTTCGGCACCTTTAACAGATCTTAAAGCGGAGATATCATCCCCAGGACTTTCTTGTGAAAGGGATGCACCTGCATCAGACTTTTTATCTTCAATTAGCTCAACAAATGCAGTAGATGTTTTATCATTATTTATTTCAGTTTGAGATGTAATATCTGATTCGCCTGGTAGTTCAACAACTTTTTCAATGTTTTTATCTGGGATATCAGTTGCAATTTCTTCATCTCCAGTATATACATTATAGGCAATTAGTGCAATAGCTATACCAGTGGCAGCTGATATTCCTGCGCCAAGCTGTGAGCTAAAAAATTCTTTTATTATGAATAAAGAGGATCCCCCGGCAATTGTGCCTTTAACATTCCTCCAGATATGACCTGGAGGATTCGCCTGGAAACCCTCAAACTTCTCTTTGATTATCTTATCACTATTTTTATCGTCGTTAATCATTCTATATTTATGTATTATGTTTTTTCTTAATTAATTTTTGCAAGGCAACTCTTGCTCTTGACAGTTGGGATTTAGAAGTATTTTCAGATATATTTAATTTATCTCCAATCTCCTTGTGTGTATATCCTTCAATAACATTTAAGTTAAACACCATGCGGTATCCATCAGGCAGTTGTTGTATTAGTTCCATCAGTTCCATAGCTGAGAGTCTGTCAACAGGACTTTCCTGTGTTGTCCCCGCAATTTCAATTTCATTAATATCCAGATGAAAGGCGTATTTTGCACTTTTCTTATAATAATTTATTGCAGTGTTGACCATTGTACGCCTGATCCATCCTTCCAATGAACCTTCATGACGAAAGCTACCAAGATTATTAAATACTTTAATAAACCCATCCTGACAAATGTCGTCTGCTTCCATTTTATCTTTTGCAAAACGGAGGCAAACTCCATACATCTTTGATACATAGCGCTTATAGAGCAAATTCTGTGCTTTTGAATTTTTCTTAAGGCACTTTTCTATGAGTTCTTGTTGCTCCAAATGTAATTACCTGTATTACACGCCACTACATTCAATTAATACGACAATATTAACTGTTAAATAGTTGCATTATTAGAAAATAAATTATTTCGTAAAGATATGGAAATATTGGGAGAGAGAAAATTTGAACAATTGGTAAATTGTTCCATTAATGCATTCATACATTTTTGCATTTATCCTTCAGATGTCATTTGCTTCGCGACATTGATGGTCATTATTTGTCATTTGCTTTACGTCATTTTGTTGAGTGGTTAAGTAGGTGAGTGGTTGAGTAGGGATTATATCTTTTACCCTCCCCAACCCCTCCCTACGAGTAAGGAGGGGCTTAGGCAAATAGAAATAAACAAGTTCTCCCCTTATTCATAGGGGAAGTTAGAGGGGGTAAAAAATTAAATGGCAATTATTATAGCTTTTATATTTTCCGTGAAATTTTCACGCATAGTGTTGTTGTATGTGACATTATTTTGGCTAAGGCTTCAATTGTATTTAGTGATTTTGAGTTTTAGTGGCAATAAAAAGAACTGTAGCCACAAAGGCACTAAAACACAAAAATCCACAAAATTAAATCGCCATTTTTTAAAGACCGCTCCATCACATTAAAATTTTATTATTTTTGACCATCCCAAAAAGCCAACACGATGATTAAAAAGAAAAAAATACCACACACATACGTAATTGTATTCTACATCATTGTATTTGCTGCAATACTTACATGGATAATCCCCGGCGGGGTGTTTGAAAGAGAAGTTATCAGCGTACAGGGAAATGAAAGGGAGGTTATTGTTCAGGAATCATTTCATTATGTTGAAAGCAATGCTCAGAGCTGGGAGATATTTTCTGCATTGTTTGATGGTTTTGTTGATAAGTCAGATATAATTGTCTTTATCCTGATCATTGGAGGTGCCTTCTGGATCATGAACAACTCCAGGGCAATTGACGTGGGAATATTCTCCTTCCTGGGATTTACAAAAAAACTTGAATCGAATAAGTTCTTTAAATACCTGGGGGTTGATAATATCATCATCGCCCTGATAATGCTAATGTTCTCTGTGTTTGGGGCTACCTTTGGGATGAGCGAAGAGACAATAGCTTTTATAATAATTTTTGTTCCTCTGTCAATAAGTATGGGTTATGATTCAATAGTAGGAGTAGGTATGTGTTTTGTTGCTGCCGGACTTGGATTTGCAGGAGCCCTTCTAAATCCATTCACTATCGGAATTGCACAAGGCCTGTCGAATCTTCCATTGTTCTCCGGTATAGAATACCGTTTCTTTTGTTGGATTGTGATCAATGTTATTGGTATTGGATATATTTTACGTTATGCGTGGAAAATAAAAAAGAGACCTGAAGCATCACTGGTTTATAATGAAGATGAGTACTGGAGAAAAAGAGGCAAAAGCAATGATGTTGATTCCTCAGCTAATAAAGCTTCAATCTCTGCATGGATATCATACCTCATCATATTATGCGCTCTGATCGGATATTCCCTGCTAATGCCATACACGGAGATGAAAGTTGGAAATTCGTCAGCTTTAATGCCAATCGTACCTATATTAACAGTGATCTTCCTGATAACCGGCATTGTAACATTACGTAAGTCTGCCCAGGTCTTTGTCCTTAATTTGCTGATGTTTACTATACTCTTTCTTATCGTAGGGGTGATGGGATATGGTTGGTATATCATGGAGATAGCAACTCTATTCTTTGTTATGGGAATATTTGCAGGGATAGCAATGAATTACTCTCCAAATAGGATTACAAACTTATTTCTTGAAGGTGTAAAAGATATAATGGGTGCTGCAATGATAGTTGGGCTTGCTGGGGGTATTCTCATAATACTTGAAAACGGAATGGTGATCGACACTCTGCTTTACTATGTATCACGATCAATGAGTGATTTCGGCCAGATTGCAACCGTAGGAATGATGTACGTTTTTCAGACTATCATCAATGTAGTAATACCTTCAGGTTCTGCAAAAGCTGCTCTTACCATGCCAATGATGTCGCAGTTCTCCGATCTGATAGGTCTTTCACGACAGGCAACAGTTATGGCATTTCAGTTTGGTGATGGTTTCACAAATATGATTACCCCGACTTCCGGAGTGTTAATAGGTGTATTGGGTGTAGCCAAGATACCTTATGATAAATGGGTAAGATGGATCACACCATTTATGATAATTTTGATAGTACTTGGGATGCTGCTGTTGATTCCAACAGTAACCATGACATTGAGTGGCTTTTAATCTGTTTCTCGCAAAGCCGCTATGTATTCCTTGGCGCCCTCGTTCATCGTAGCGTCCACGCTACGATGCTAAAAATCTGGCGAAGCGATGACGCTTCACCAAACCAGGGTTAAGGGGGTGAGGTTAAAAGATTTGCTTTAATCGATTTAAGTAAAGATGATCTGTGTGTTTTCGCCACCACACATTCCATAAAAATCACCTATTGTTAAAACACCGTTTGTCCCTTCCCAAAGATCATCCTCCTTGAGCTTGAACATATCCATAGCGAGCTTGCATGCATAAATTTCACCACCACCTGCTGTGATCATTTCCAGAAATTCAGGAACAGGGGGGATATCAAGCTTATCCATCCCTTGCTTCATCATCGCTGAAACACCTGCTTCAACCCCGGGTAGCATACCAAGTAAAGAAGGGAAAGGTAATCCTCCAGGCATTTAAATGTAATCTCGTTCTTTCTGATATAAGAAAATTTGCCAGAGAGAATGGCAATTTTGCTATTGACATGATGCAAAAAATGAGCAAGATCACTGATAAAATCCTAATACAGTCACTTGAGATCAGACGCAGGAACTTAAAGGGTAGAGTGGCTTTTATCTTGCTTTATTTTGCAAATGAAATATATAATAGTCTTACAATAGACCTTCCTGTTTCAAGAAAAGAGATCGCTGAATACATCAGCATGAGCACTGAAAATGGTTGATTAGTTAAGTGGTTGATTAGTAAATTTGGAAAATCAACTTTCGAACCTGCACCTTACAAGCTCAGGGACAGAAATTAACTTGTGAATTTTCGATCCTTTTAACCTCCTTTTTAAATTGATTTAAGTAATAATGTATAATTCTTTAAAATGGTTTTAAATATTTCTATACCCTCAGCAGCAAATTGCTTTGTTGCATCTGTTACTGAAGTTTTTTGAAACTTTGTGGGATGTTTCACCCCTTTTAATGAAATATATTTTACCCTTTTTCCATTGGCTTTATAATACAGGTTGATTAAGGTTTCTACTCCAAATCTTGAAGTCTTTATCTTTTCAAGAATTGGCAGTATATCTGATTTCAATAAGGTTCGTTGACCTGTAAGGGCTTTAAACGGATTAACAGCGTAATTAATTACGGTTTCAGAAGGTTGGCCCAAAACCATATCTGCTTCTTTGTTAAATATCGGTGTTATTAATTGTGAAAAATGTTCCTCGGTCAGGTTTGATAAATCGGCATCTATAAAAGTAATTATTTCACCGATTGAATTTTCAACTCCAGTAGCCATTGCATATCCTTTGCCTCTATTTTCCCGCAAAGAGATATATTTGAGATTGTGTAAATCCGTAAGTCCACGTAATATTTCTTCGGTTTTGTCAGTTGAACCATCGTTTATGACAATTACTTCGTCAAAAAAATAATCAGAAACAGTTGTTACAACTTTTTTAATTGTTTCTTCTTCATTGTACGCACATATTATTGCTGATATTTTCATTTTAATTAGAATTTAAATAGTTTGAAATTTCTTTACTTGCTGCTGTTTTAATTATTATTAAAGATTACTTTTCTGTTTAATTCCTGTAATTTTTTAACCACCTGTATTGAAGCTTTTCTGGGAATAAACTTTACCGTATTTACTATTGAAGTATTTACAAATCCTGGTATCGCCACTTTTTTCCCTTCGTGTAAAGCTTTATATCCATATTTAGCAACATCTTCGGAAGAAGAAAGTAAATTCAGTTTTGCCAGGTTTGAACCTTCACTTCCTACTTCGTGTTGAAATCCAGATCTTGTTGGCCCCGGGCATAAAGTTGTTACAGTAACCCCTGTTCCTTTTAATTCGCTTGCAATAGCCTCGGAAAACGATTGAACATATGCTTTACTTGCATAATAAACTGCCATATACGGACCCGGTTGAAAAGCTGCCATTGATGAAACATTCAATATTTTTCCTTCTTTTCTGTAAACCATTCCTTTTAAATATAATTTTGTCAATTCAGTAAGCGAAATAATATTGATTTGCATAATTTGTGATATTTTCGCTAGATCTGCATTATAAAATATATCGAAATCACCTATTCCTGCATTATTAACTAAAACGTCAACAACAATTTGTTTTTCTATTGTTTCACGAAATATATCGAGGGCTGCATTTGGCACTGATAGGTCTTTTGCAATTATTGTAACATTTATGTTATGCTTTTTACTAAGATCTTCTTGCATTTCCTTTAGCTTGTCTATATTTCTCGCCACCAAAACTAAATTGTATGAATCTCTTGCAAATAACTTCGTAAGCTCATATCCAATACCCTTTGTAGCGCCAGTGATCAATGCTGTATTTCCTGTTTTGTTGTTATTCATTATTTATACATTTTAAATACTGATTATTATATTTTTATTGCCTGTAATAAATCACTATATTCGGATTCATTAATATTTTCAGTTAATTTCGTAAGTTCTTCATCGTAATTAACCATAGTCTGAAAATAAATTGCATCTTTTAAAGCTTCGGCTGCTTGTTTGTCTTCAGGTTTTGCATCGCTAAGATTTTTATCTTCTTTGTATAATTCATATATGTTATCAACATAATAAGGCACGAAAGCACAAGGCGTAATATTGCCGTTCCAATCAATATAGATATATCCGTTATGCCTGCCATAAGCTATGCATCCGTTACTTATTGCTCCACTGTTCCAAAAATCGGCAACAGGATATTTTTTTTCAGATAATATTTTTTCCCAGACTTTGTAAAGCTCTACTCTTTTTTCGGGTGACACAACCAAATCAAAGGTTTCTTTACCACGTCCGATAGGCATTAATTGGAATTGCCACATATACGAAATGCCCATTTCTTCAAAATAATAATCGTAGAATTCTTCAGTAAGCAAAATCTCATAGTTTTTGCTTGTTGCTGTTACCGAAATTCCAAACGGAACGCCTGCTTTTCTTGGGTGTTCCATAGCTTTCATTATTTTATTATAAACACCTTTCCCCCTGCGCTCATCCGTTTCCTGCTCGTAACCTTCAACAGATATTGCAGGTGTAACATTTCCTAATTCCGAAAGCCTTTGAGCTATGGAAGGTGTTATTAAGGTTCCGTTAGTATAAACAAGGAAAAACACATCGCTATATTTTTCGAAAATATCTAGTAATGTTTTACCGTCACTTTTGTAAATAAAAGGCTCGCCACCGGTAATCACTACGAACTTCCTCCCAAATACATCATGAACGTCACCTATTATCCTGTCAACAACAGAATATGGGAGCGTTGATACTGTCCGGTTTGTGCTTCCTGCATAACAGCCCGTACATTGTAAATTACATCTCTGTGAAGGAGCTAAAACAATAAATCAGGGAGGATATTCACCATACTTTAATTTATAATCAATTTGTAATTCCCCTATTTTATCCTCTGCCTTCATTACAAATTTGCTTCCTGTCAGAGAATAGATTATTTTTTTCATTCCTGTTTTAGAATAATATCCTTTCCCTAAGTTCTTTCCAGCAACGTTTAGCAAGCTGGAATAAAACTGATATCTTTTTATCCTTTCTTCATGAGATGCAAAACTGTTATCTTTCGAGAATTTATTAAACATATAATTGTCTGGCAGCAACAGATCTGAGATGTTTGTTGAAAATAACGCTTTCAACTGCTTTTTGAAAAAATATTTCCTTTGTTTTCATTTTTAGATTATTCCTCCAACTTTTTAGATTTACTTACAATAATTATACCTTTTTAGCTTTTATCGTTTTATAGTCAGTTTTGGCACAAAAAATTTAATGTTTTTCCATTCCTCTTATCATAATTCTTGTCAATTCATTTAGCCTGTTTTCCATCTCATTATATTTATCTTCTATAAAAAAAGGTGTTTCCAATCCTTTTAAAGCTGTCAAAATTGCAGGAGCTGTTAATTCGACATTATTTATCTCAAATTCCTTATTATTCACTCCGCCGGTTAAAATAGATTTAATAAGAATTGTTTCTTCATTATCATATCTCTGCCTGATTTGCTCAATAAAACTAAGGTAAGTCAAATAATCATTTTTTAATGCATCGTAAAAATTCGTTAACTCATTTAAGGTTTTCATTCTGACAGTAATATAGTTTACCAGTTTCTCCTTAGCATTATTTCCACTATCAATAGCTTTGACCAGTTCACCTCTAAGTATTTGAAATTCTTTATCGATAACCCCTTGAAATAGTTCTTCTTTGCTTTTAAAATGATAATAAATCGAGCCTTTGGCTTTGTGAGCAGCACGTGCAATTTCATCTACTGTGGTTTTATGGAAACCGAATTTGCTGAATATAGTAGCCGCTACATTTAAAATTATGTCTCTTGTTTCATCAATTTTCATGTTTGTTCAATTAGACTAAATATGTTTATTTATACAAAAGTAATACTTTTTTTAAATAAACAACAATTTTGTAAAATTTTTTGAATAACAAGTTGAATACTTTTACCTTAAGATATTTATAAAAAACACAACCTATTTGTCATTATTGAAGTTTCAACTGGTCCTGTGATACGCACCTTTTCTGAGTTCCGTGATGATAAGATCATCAAAATTTATGGGGAAAATATTAAAATTATTGATCTGGTTGCTTTAGAGAGGATCTCAAAATTTGGATAAATTGAAAATGGTTGATTAGTTAAGTGGTTGATTAGTAAATTTGGAAAATCAACTTTCGAACCTGCACCTTATAAGCTCAGGGACAGAAATTAACTTGTGAATTTGCGAACCTTTTAACCTATTTCACAATCTCAACAAGTTCTATTCTATATATCAGTGTCGATCCTCCGGGAATCAGATTAGCAAAGTCCTCATCACCATAAGCAAGTTGTGATGATATATATAATTCATAAATTGAACCCTGTTTCATTAATTGTACTCCTTCGGACAATCCTTGGATTACATTACTAAGACGGATTCCGATCAGGCCACGGTCGTATGATTGATCAAAAGTGTTACCGTCAATGAACATTGCGCGGTAATGGATCATCACACTATCATTGGGGCTTGGAGCAATCCCGGATCCTTCCTTGATCACTTTATATTGTAAGCCTCCCGGTAATGTTATTACACCTTGATTCTCTTTGTTTTCGATTAGGAACTTTGCTCCTTCAATTTTATTTTGTTCAATTGCAACAGCCTGCTCCTGCTGGAATTTATCGTTCATTATTAGTTGAAAATCGTTTAGTATTTCAACAAGAACTGAATCCGAAAAATCATATTCCCCACTTATTCCATCTTTAAGGCCTTTTGCAAAAACATCAATGTTTATTTCAACATCCTGAGTCTTAAAGTCATTCCCGATATTAACTCCAAGAGTATAGCTGAGAGAATCATTATTATTAACAATTTTTGTATTATCCAATTTTTCCGCATCATTAACACAAGCTGTTATTAATCCTAATAATAGCGACATAAATAAAAAAGGAATAATTTTCTTCATGGTCTAAATCTTTAATTTATCTAATTGTTAAAATATAATTAACTTGATACAAAAATATGGAAATATTGGAATAAATCAAATATTAATTAAATCACTTTCGCTCACAAAATTTATAATACATCGACGGAACAACTATCAAAGTGAGGAATGTAGCGAAACTAAGTCCGAAAATAATAGTCCATGCCAGGGGTTTCCAGAATATTGCACTACTACCTCCAAAATAAATATTTGGATCAAAATCTGTAAATAATCCTGGAAAATCAATGTTCATTCCAATGGCAAGTGGTAATAGTCCTAAAATAGTTGAGGAAGCTGTTAATAATACAGGTGTCAAACGTACAGAGCCAGCAGTAATAATTGCTTGCTTTTTATCTCCTCCTTTTGCAATAATTATGTCAGTATAATCAATCAGTATAATAGCATTTTTCACAACAATACCACCAACAGCAATAATACCCATACCGGTCATTATTATTGAAATATCAAGTCCGAAAATTATTGTACCCAGTAATACTCCTATAAGGCTAAATAATATTTGCACAAGAATGATCAATGGTTTTGCAATCGAATTGAACTGAATTATTAAAATCATCAATATCAGGAGCACAGCAAGAATAAATGCATTCATAAGAAAGTTTGAGTTCTCACTTTGTTCTTCCTGCTCACCTGTAAAGATAGCCTCATAACCATCTTCAAGAACGAAATTATTGGTATGTTTTTTTAATTCCTGAACTATTTCATTAGCATTATATCCTGATAAAACATTGGAAGATAAAGTTATCACTCGCTTATGGTCTTTTCTGATTATCCCTCCGTAAGAGGATGAGTAGCTTATATCTGCTACAGCAGTGATAGGTATCTCATTAACACCACCATTTTCCCCTCCGGGGACAAGAAGCCTAATATTCATTAATGTTTGGAGGTTATCGCGGAATTTTTTCTGCAAGCGAAGATTGATATCATACTCATCATCACCCTCCCTGTATTTTGAAATATCCTTACCAAAAAGAGCAGTTCGTAGCATCATGCCAATATACGCTGATTTTATACCAAGTTTATTGGCTTTTGTGCGATCAATATTAATAAGTATCTCCGGATTATTTAGTTCAATATCCATTTTTAAGTGTTCAATACCAGGGATACTCAATGAATCAATATATTTTTGGATTCTTTCGGTTTGAGGAATGAGTTTAGAAAACTCCTCTCCACTAATCTCAATATTAATAGGTTTTCCGGTTGGTGGTCCCATTTTTTGTTTTGAAACTGTTATTTCTGCTCCGGGAATGTCTTTCACAGCATCCCGTATCATATCTGGATATTTGCTGGTTCTTATCCCTTTTCTGAATTCATATTCAACAAAGGCGACAGTAACTTTTGCCAGCTTTGCCTGTGTGCTACGTTGGAAAACATCTTCTCCGGCATTAACAGCAACATTTGAAATCACCGACTCTACATCAGGGTTTTCATCACCAAGGATTTCGAAAACTCTCTCCTCAACAATTTTTGTAAGCGAATCGGTAACTTCTATACGCGTTCCGGCAGGCATTTTAATAAAAACCCAGATTTCATCAGGATCACCTTCAGGAAACAGAATGATTTTTGGAGGAAAAATCCCTGTCAGGAAAAAGGTGAAAAAAAGTAACACTACCGTTAATCCCATAACAACATAAGCATAGTAACTTTTTAATAAAAAAGTGATGACACGCTTATATCCGTTGATCAGTTTGGGTATGACAACTCCTTGAAATCTTTTTATCAGTGGTATTATTGCAAACTTAACCAGGAGATAAAGTAACAGTACAAATATTATAAGATTTGCAACGAATATAACTTTTGATAAATACATGATAGAAGCAAGACCCAAAGAAATAACTATAACTAATAAAACTTCCTTATTCCTCGACTTTATGTCCTGACCTTTTTCACCACGGTATTTCATAAAAGATACAGCAAATACAGGATTAATGAAATAGGCTACAAGCATGGAAACTAACAAAGTTATAATAATTGTAACCGGGATATATACCATAAATTTCCCCATTAGTCCCGGCCAGAAAGCAAGAGGGATAAAGGGTGCCATTGTTGTAATAGTTCCGGAAAATACCGGACCTGCTACCTCGCCAACACCAATTTTACTTGCTCCCTTTATCGAAAGATCTTTTGTGGTCATAAAGTGACGGTAAATATTCTCGACAACAACAATGGAATTATCCACTACAACTCCCAGAACAATGATAAATGCCATTAAAACCACCATGTTCAGTGTATAACCTATAAAATAAATAACAATAAATGTAATAAGGATAGACAATGGGATAGAGATAGCAACAAAGAGTGAATTATCAACCCCCATAAAAAACATAAGTACAATAACTACGATCAAAAAGCCAAGAATAATAGTATTGAAAAGATTGGCCAGGGTATTTCTTGTTATCTTACTATTATCACCTGTTACTGTAATTTCAAGGTTAGAAGGTACTCTATCATTAAAATCTTCAAGTATTAGTTTTATTTTATCTATGGTATTTAATAGATTCTTCCCGCTTTTTTTTATAACATTAAGAGTGATAACATCTTCTCCCATAAGTCTTGAAAAGCTTTCCCTGTCGGCATAGGCATCAATTACTTCAGCAATATCCTTAAGATATATCCCATCCCTGAGCAGAATATTTTTAAGGTCATCAATATTATTAAACTCACCCAGAATACGTAATGTCCTTTCCATCCCGCCAAGTTCCAGTTGGCCACCGGATATTGTAAGATTTTCAAAAGTTACCGCTCTTTCAATCTCATCAAAACTAATTCCTGCTGCCTGCATTTTATAAAGGTCAACATTGATTTGAAACTCTCTTTCCAAAGCCCCAACAATATCAACACGTGTCACCTCTTGCATGCTCTCAATTTCATCCTGCAGATCATCAGCATATGATTTTATTGTCACCAGACCAAGGTCTCCGGAAAGATTAATGTTGAGGATTGGAAATTCCGACAGGTCGATTTTTGTAATGGCAGGATCATCTAGTAAATCCGTTGGCAATTCAGATTTGGCTTTATCAACAGCATCTTTCACATCCTGAAATGCAACGGCATTATCAATATTGGTTTCAAATTCGATCATTATCAATGAAAAATCCTGTATCGAATTACTTGAAACCTCTTTTATTCCTTTAATACTTTTCAGTTCTTTTTCAATAGGCCTTGTCACAAGGTTCTCCATATCGGCAGGAGATGTTCCGGGGTAGATCGCACTAACTGAGAAGTAAGGGAATACTACTTCAGGGAAGCTCTCTTTAGGTGTAGTGTAATATGAGACTATACCATAAACTACCAGGAATAAAGTGATAAAGTAAATAGTGGTCCTGTTTTCAACCGAAAAGTTTGCCGGCTTAAATGATCTGATTTTCATAAAAATACTTTAATAAATTTTACTCCTGAATTCTTATAACATCTCCATCAGCTAGGCTATAAAAGCCAACAGTAATAACTCTATCACCAAAGTTCAATCCATCAACAACTTCGATAAGGTCATCCTGGTATAAGCCTGTTTTTATTGTATGCTTCTTTGCTCTCCATTTATCACCATCATTAACAGCCAGGAAAAGGAATTTTTCCTTGCCTTTTTGTTGAATGACATTTATTGGAACAACCTTTGCGTTTAAAGTAGTGTAATCATAAATATCTAAAACCGCCAACATATTAGGTTTTAAACTATTTCGCTCTTGCGATAGATCCAGCTCAATTTGAAATGTCCTGCTTTCAGGATTTATAACCTGGGAAACTGCATCAATAGTTTTAACGCAACAAATGCCGCCACCGGGAAAAGTAATATTGACGGTATCACCCTTTTTTACAGAAGTAATATATCTTTCAGAAAGATTGGCAGTAATTTTCAGGGAAGTTAGCTGAACAACTCTTATTGCACCAATTCCAGCCATGGCCATCTCACCTTCCTTTATCAAAATTTCATCAATAACTCCATCTATAGGTGATACGATCTTTCTTTTTCTATAGCTCTCATTAAGAGTTTTCAATTTCTTTTCCAGGGTTTCTTTGCTATTCTTAGCCTGCAAATATTGAATTTCGCTACCGATCTGCTTATCCCAAAGCCGCTTCTGTCTCTCATAAACTATATTCGCCAGTTCAAGACCGTTTTCAACTTCCTGGATTGTACTTTTAGTAATAATATCATCAATCTCTGCAAGTAACTTCCCTTTTTTAACATGATCACCTTTATTAACAAATATGCGTTTTACAAGGCCCGGCTTTTCAGCTGGTACAAGAATATTGTTATCAGTTTCAACATTTCCCTGCACTTCTATATAATGCTTAAAGTTTACAGGCTTTATTGTATCTATTTTGACAGGTGTAGATAATTCAGAACTCACTGCAGTTTTACCTTGTAGTGCAATTTCTTTTTTTAAAGCCTCTATTTCAGTATCAATTTCTTTTCTTTGATCTACAAGCTCCTGCAAACGTGTTTCTTTAGATGTTTCTGTACAGGAAATAAAAATGACAAGAGACAATACTGCAAGCAGTTTAACTTTTTTCATATTATAATTCAGGTTTATATTTTGCTTAAAATTTTATTCAATTTGATTTTTGCGCCCAACAATTCTTTTATTGATTCAATATACTTAGCCTCAGAATCTAAAAACTGATTATAGGATTGTGAGAGGTCAAGGCTTGAGGATATTCCTTCCTTATATTTTTCAGTTGTTTTTTGATATATCTTTTTTGCTATACTCAGGCTTTTAACTTTATTCTTATGTATAAGAAATGCATTATAGAAATCTACTCTTGCAGTGGTTAGCTCGAGTTCCAATCCTTCCCTGAGTTGTTGGTCAGCTACTTTAAGTTTATCAATTTTCAGTTGAGCCTGTTTTACTTTGGAAGATCTGCTACCACTACTAAAAACCGGGATATTCATTTGTAGTCCAAAAAAGCTTGTTTTAAACCAGGGTTCGTTGCCATCAGTAAAATTGAAATCCATTCGTTGTGCATTTTCCTGGAATGTCAGAAAGCTAACAATATTTGGAAGGTATGCGGCTTTCTCGAGCTTAAGTTGGAGATAGGCTAATCTTTCTTGATTTTTTAACATCCTGTAATCAACATTGCTATTATAATCAAATGCAGTATTTAAAAGCTTATCAGGATCCACCATACTTAACAGATCATTCAGGTCATCAGTCAGTATTATAACATTCTTTATTTCCATTCCCATTTGAAATTTCAGGAAATTATATGCAAGCTCTAAGGACCTTGTAACTTTAATCTGGGTAGTTTCTAATTCCGCAACAAGAAGTTCTAACTGGTCGACATCAATATCCTCTATAAAACCGCTCTTATATATTTCCCTCGTTTCATAGAGACTTTGATTAAGAGTAATTAAAGTGCTGTCAATAATTATTTTGCTTTCCTCAGCAATCAGCACCATAGAATAGGCCTGGGCAATACTCTCTTTTATTTCTATCTCACTTTTTAATAGCTGTGTTTCTGAGAGGCTCAGGTAGGCTCTTGAAGCTTTCAAGCCAACGATATATGACCCATCAAAGATCAGTTGTGATGCAGAAGCTTCAAACATAGCATTATGCTTCGTTCCAAATTGTACTTCCATAAATGTTCCGGGATCTTGCTCGAAAAATTCACCAGGAATTAAACTGGTTGGGATATTGATGAAATTATTATATGAAATGCTTGCATTGATCTGTGGTAAACCCAAAGAAGTTATTTCAGATACTTTTTTTCTCGCAATTTCAATATCTATTTGTGCATTTTGCAAAGAATAACTTTTTTGTATTGCATACTCCTGGGCTTCACCAAGTGAAAACTTACTTATTTTCTGGGCATGAAGTGTATTCATCCCCATAATCAGGAATATCACACTAATATATATCTTGATATTATTTTTCATATATTTTCGCTTTCTTCTTTTCAAAATACGCTACACCTTTCTTATTGGAAATACCCCTGATATGATTTTCAAACATCACTTCGAAAATTTTAGAGAATGAATTTTTTTTCATTGATAAAGATTCTGATGTTGTAAGGTCTTCTAATTTTTGGACATACAATAAAGCTACAAGGTCAATATCAAGATCGTCTCTGTACAAACCTTCTTTTTTACCTGCATGAATATTATTTTTAACCCATTTTAATATAATCACCCTTCTCTTCTGAAGAAAATCCTTATACAAGTCAGGATAATATTTTTCAAGATCAAAAATTGCAGAAGGATTGAACTCCTTATGATGTTTATTGATCATTTTACTGGTTTCAAGAAGAAAATCAATTGCATTCGCTTTTTTACTTTCAAGCTTAAATATTTTTACCAATTTTTCCTGAATTGAATAATCCAAAACAACTTTAATCAGCTCTTTTTTATTGGGAACATATTGATAAAGAGTTTTCTTGGAAACTCCTAATTCACGGCAGATATCATCCATAGAAACACTTCGTATTCCATATTTCAGAAATATCTCTTCTGCTCTTCTAAGGATATTTTCAAATTTCTCATCCATAAAGTTCCTCCTGTATTTAGACATTATATTTTTTTAGTTTTTTTCTTTTTTCAAAATATTTTATCCCTTCAGGTTTAGCTATACTCCTGACAAAATTCTCAAACATTACTTCAAAAATCACTTCGAAAGAATATTTATCAGGAGGGAAAATATCTGTGTTATGAACATCTATCAATCTGCTGATATACAAGCGTGCTATAAGTTCTATGCTCAAATCTTCTCTGTACATTCCCTGATTAATTCCCTTTTGTATGTTGATCTGTATCTTTCCAAAAATAAATTCTATCCTTTCCTCAAAATGCTTTTGATATATTTCAGGATAATATTTTTTCAATTCAAAAGTATTTGCAGGTGTGATATAGCGGAATTTCTCACCAACTTCCTTACTAACGGTTAAAAGTATATCAATTGCATTCTTTCCCTCAAAGTCATAATTGATAAAAATTTCTTTAAATCCTTCTCGTTCAAGGTCAAGAACTTTTTCAACCAGGTCTTTTTCATCCTTAATATATGTAAAAAACTGTGTCTTTGTAATATTAAGATCTTCACAAATCTTATCAAATGTCACACCTTTAATACCATATTTAAATGTTAACTCTCTGGTTTTTTCCAGTATCATTTTAAGATTTTCGTCCATCGTATTTCTATTTGTTAGAGTTCGTTTATAAGGTCAAAGATTTTATATCTAACCATAAAAATTTAACCTAAAAAATTTATCACACAAAGGTTAAATTTATAGACAAGCTCAATAAATAAATAAAACAGTTTCGGGTGCAAAGATAAATAAGAAAACGAAAGAAACAAATCAAATGCAAAACGTTTCCAATTATTTTTTGTTTCCGGAAAGGGCTTTACGAGGAGTTAACTTCGCATATGAGTCTTCATTCTGATTGGATATGATAATATTTAAAGGAGAATTTATTACAGGGAATATGCCTTTTAAGACATTTGTTGGCTCATCTCCTTCAAACCCAAGATAACTATATTTGCCATAATGAGGCAGTTTCCTTGCCAAACCGCTTAGTGCCATATCCATATTTGTGCCAAGAAAACCTATTGTATTACCTCCATTTTCAGGGTTTGGTAAAGCAAATACCAGTGATCCGTTTTCTTTTAAATCTGAGAACAGATGTTGATCACTGTCCTTAAGGTAGCTATAATAAACTGTAGGTATTTGAACTTTATCTACAAATTTGTTTTCGAAACCGAATATCCAAATAGCTCTATTTGTTGGTAAGGATTCTATTTCAGCATCAATTACTATTTCAAGACTTTTATCCTGAGCTTCCTGTATTTGTTTCCATGCCTTTGCAACTTCCATGTATGAATTAAACATGCCACTTTGTTTCGGTAATACAATTATTCCATTCTTATCCCCCATAATTTGAGAGAGAGTATTAGGAACTTCTCTTTTATCCAGTCTTCTGAAAACATTATACTGTGGGTCAACTTCAATTTTCAGGGGTTCTTTATCAAATATGAAAGAGTAATCTTTTGTCTTTTCATTAAGATTAACTTTATTAATGATAACTTCGTCTGATTCTTTGAGATAAATTGCAACAGGGACATTGATATCAAAAGCATCTTCATCCTGTACTTGTGATAATGCAAAATTTAATTCATATTTATCATTTACCTTATCCATTTTCACATTTGAGACTTCCAGCTTAGGCGCCCCTGTCTTGTTTAACCATTGGTCAAAAAATGCTTTCAGGTCTTTATCACTTACTTCTTCAAAGCTTTTTCTAATATCATCAAAGGAAGCTTTTTTGAATTTATTATCAGAATAAAATTTCGCATATGCTTTAAGAAATATTTCATCACCCAGATCAAAGCGCAGCATTTCATTGATCATCATTGATTTACCATAGCCTATTGCTTCTTCAGCTGAATTATTTCTTGATCGAAATTCTGTAAGTGGGAAATCATTATCCGGATTAACAAAGTCGGTATACTTTTGAAGTGCATTACGACGATACTCAGCTCCCTGACCTCTTTGCTCTTTAATTAAATGGTCAGCCATATATACAGTTATTCCTTCGCACCAGTTTCCTTTTTCATAATCTACATAAACACTGTTTCCCCAATAATTATGAAGTAATTCATGTGGGTAAGAAGAATGGAGTATCCATGGAAAACGAATTACTTTTTCGCCCAACAGAGTGAATGAAGGCATTCCATATCCTGTTTCCCAGAAATTCTCAACAAGAGCAAATTTTTTGTACGGATATTTTCCAATCAGTTCTTCGTAAAGTTTTATGTAACTGCTTGTAACACTCAAGTATCTGGCTGCAAGCTTTTCATCAGGTGTTCTCAGAAATGCCTGTACAAGCACGTTTCCTGCATTAACATGATACTCTGTCCATTGTGCCGCAATAAGATAAATATCATCCATAGGCTCAGGTGACTCATACTTGATAAATTTTTTATCCTTAACAATATCGTTAACCGTTCTTTCGCCCTGCGACACTATTCCCCATGTGCTGTCAATTTTGACATTCATATTAAAAGTCATCAGGTCTTTCCCTGGAAAATATGGCACCCAAAATGATGATCCGGCGAGATATACCCCATTTTCGGAAATAATTCCTTTCGTTTCACTGAAACCCCTCGCATATTCTGCAGCACCGGATTTAATTTCATCCTTAATGATCCCATCGTACGACAGGGGGAGAACTTTTGGGGAACTGTTTTTTGTCAAGGATTCTATCTTATACTTATTTACAGCAATATTATCAGGATCAGAACTAATATCATCATTTTTAATTTCTACATTGACTAGAGAATAATTCTCATCCAGGCATTTTACATTTAAATTCCTGTTTAAGTAGAAATATAAATCTTTATTTTCTTTATCCCCTTTAAAATGAATGACATCAATAACGCTTATTGATCCCTCCTTTATGTCAATTTCAACATTAAGATCATGAAAAAGATCTTGCGCAAAAGAGTTTGTTAATATGCAAAATATGCTCAGGAATAATAATACATGTTTCATTTTCGAATGAATTGGTGAATAATTGTCAAAAATAGATGTATTTAATTTTAAAAGCAACTTCTTAAATAATTGTTAAACTGTTAAATTGTTAAGTTTTTTAGTTGTTTAGTTAAGATGCTGAAATTGGAAATTAGGCTGTTAGACAGTTTTTAGCCACGAATTCACGAATAATTCAATTTGAAAATGAAACTCAAATATCAAAACCCAAAATCCAAAACAAATTCAAATAATAAAATCTAAATTTCAAAGACCGCAGTCGGAAGTCGGCAATGTACTGTTAGCAATAATGAAACCTGCGAACTTGCGAACTACTAAAAAGCTGTTATACCAAACTTGTCCGTTCTATAATTGTGAGTAGTTCCGATCTAGCAACGCAAATAAGGTAATAAGGTTGCAGGTATCCTGGAGTTGTTTTTTCACTAAGGTTGAAGAAAAATGATAAGGTTTTTTTATTTTATTAGGTATGCCCCACTGTAATGGCAAAAAAAACCGTATTTTCAATAAAAAACCTTAGTAGAAAAAATCCCTCCCCATCCATAATATAACGTTATAACCTTATTTTTGCCATAAAAAAACTTACTATAAAAATCGAACCTTACCCTGTTCATCGTAGCGTCCACGCCACGATACTTATTATCTGGCGAAGAGTGTACGCTTCGCCAAACGGAGGCCGAAGAGAACAATCGAATAATCAAACATTCGAATGAAGAACTGTTTTTTGCCGCAAATTCATGAGTAATTTAATTTGAAAATGAGATGATTTGAATTGAAGCTCAAATATCAAATATCAAAAAACGCTAATCTTCATTCGTTAATCAATGAGGGTTTGAGAGGAAGTTGTAAAACAAAAAAAATTTTGCATAAAATATCTTTATTAACTACTTTTGCTCTAACCTGAATTATTCATAAAAAAATGAGAAAGTTTGTTGGTTGCAAGTAATAATTTATTATCTTACAGCCTGTTAACCACAACAAAAACAAACTTTCTCATGAGTAAAATTACAAATAAAATTTCA
>Ga0222657_1000021_pt1 | contig 149370 bp, 152 predicted proteins | sample AntAcemetagen474_FD_179858 | JGI IMG/M metagenome (GOLD analysis project Ga0222657, IMG submission 179858) | Saline water microbial communities from Ace Lake, Antarctica - #474 | ecosystem: Environmental > Aquatic > Non-marine Saline and Alkaline > Saline | place: Antarctica: Ace Lake... | reverse complement strand
CCCGGTATTCACGCCTACCATTCTTCGTGGATTAAGAGTCTATCCTGACAATTCTCTTAAATTCGACTTTATCGTCGATTCTGGTGATACCGGGCTTAAAGGCACTGCTTTAAAGAATGAATCTGAAAAGCTTATTAAATACTTCCTAGCTGCTCTAACGATTCCTGAAGACAATCTATGGGTTAACTTATCTCCCTATGAGCAAGACAGAGTCATACCAGACACTCTTGCTCAAACAGATATGGGCACAGATATGTTGGCTCAAGATTATCTCTTAAAACAAGTCACAGCTTCTCTGATATACCCTGAAGATGAGTTAGGTAAGCAGTTCTGGCAAAAGATCTATAAGAAAGCCTACGAAGAATATGGAACAACCAATATCCCTGTGGATACCTTTAATAAGGTCTGGATCATGCCTGAAAGGGCTGAAGTTTATGTCAAAGATGATAGAGCCTTCGTAGTGGAATCAAGATTAAAGGTTATGCTGGAAGAAGACTATGTTGCGTTTGAAAAAGAAACAAAAAATAATAAGGATGTTCCGATTTTGACTGCTAGGTCGCAGTCAAAACGGAATAACGTTCAAAACCTAAACGTTAAACATCTCGACACGTTACACGTGCGGGATAAATTCGCGCAGGCTGACTTGACGTCGATTGAAAGTCTCCGTAAGTCAGGCGCTCATTTAAAAAATAACCTCGCCTCAGACATTGTTCGTGAAATCGTCATTCCAGCTTTAGAAAAAGAGGTCAATGAAGGTAAGAATTTCGCCCGATTAAGACAGATCTACAATTCTCTTATTTTGGCTTATTGGTTTAAGAATAATTTAAAAGAATCGATCCTTAATAAAGTCTATTCTGATCAAAGTAAGATCAAGGGTGTTGATACTAAGGATATCTCCCAAGATATCTATAATCAATACATTGATTCTTTTAAAAAAGGTGTCTGTGATTTTATAAAGGTTGAATACGATCAGTACGCTCGAAAGAATATTCCAAGGAAGTATTTTTCGGGAGGGGTGAAATGGGAGCTTGATGGGGTTTTTACAACATTTACGGGTAATCCATATCTTTATGCTGAAGAATCTGAAAAAAATACAACTTATATAGCAACGACAAATCTTGCGCCTGACCTTGCTTCTGAAAATTGGGTTGGCACGGCAACAAATATGCCAGAGTTTTCGGTAGGAACCGCAAGCAGTTTAAAAAAATCAATAAGCTCTTCAAATATTGACCCCCAAAAAACCGCGTCATCGAATACCAGGGCTATCGAGGGGAAAAGCCAGGCATTGTCCGCACCTTTTATTCCGAAAGCAGAATTACTTGATAAAATTAAAAAAGCTGATTATCAAAATTTTGGCAATATGATTCGAACGGTCATTCGTGACAAAGAAGAGCATATGATAGCTACATGGGGCGCGACAGATGTTGTAGAAATCCCAGGATTAAAGGATGAATTTTGTCTTAAATTTAATAGTGAGCAGTGGAAGCTAGGTCCGCCGGAAATGATTGAAGACATTCTGCCTGGATACAACGTGGGGCAGCCAGTCGCAAAAGTTGGAAACGTTTTAATTTTAAGAAGGCAAAGAGGAAGGCAGGCTGGAATTCATGAAGACATTCAGGTAGAAAAAAGATATGATGCAAGGGCATTGCGGAAAGATTATATTGAATATTTACAGAAAGTCTCAAAGATGCCACAAAGCGCCTTTGATAAACTCGTCCACATTATGTCTGTGCTTGTTGACAAAGGATATCAAATTGATGCTGGAGCAAGTGCTAACCTTTTAATTGATTTTAAGGCAAAAGAGTTTCCTATTGTTGATGTTATGCCAAAACTAGAAGAGGGCGGAAAAAGCCTTTTAGGATTGGTTTCTATGCTGATAGATATCCATCATTTAGTTACTGATTATGAGATAAAGCCTATTCCAAAAGTTTTAAAAAAAGAAATTCATGGCATTACAAAGAAGCTTATCAGTGGATTTGATAAAGATGGAATCAAGAAAGAGCTGCCAAGCCTTGAACAATTTAAGGCAAATTTTGATAAAAGCTTTCCTTATAATATTCGCCATGGCAAAGAGTTAGAAGAATCAGCATTTGATGAGCTTTATGGAAACTCTTTAGATGATATCCTGCGCGTTTCATCTAGCGCTTCAGCGTCAACCAGCGGCACTACCTCTACTGGTGATATCGATTTCAACAAAAAATCATCATCAACTATTAAAACATTTGAAATTGGTCAGAAGCTGGGGCCGAATGGACACATGATTGCTGGAGGTGAAAGCAACGGTAGAGCTGGAAGAGATTCGAGAGAAATCATTACAGTTGATTGGGAAAAAGATACGGTCTTACAAAATATTTACGCTAACGTCACAAGACGACTAGATAGAGGAAAATCAGGAAAAGACACCTTGCCTTTCAAGTTAGATTTCTTAGAAACAGTTTATGATGCTGTTTATGCGGCAATAAAATATGATGGAAATGCGTTCAGAAACAAAGCGGGTCAAGAAATCTTGATCGGCGATTCTATAGAGGAAAACGGTGTTTGTAGGCATATGGGAATTTTGGTTGCAGCACTTTTAGAGAAAATGATTCAGGAAGGATGGCTAAACGGAAAGGCTTATTATGTTCGTGGCGAGGGACATGGCTGGGCAGTGTACGAAACTAAAAAAGGAGAATTCAAAGTATTTGATGTTGCTCAAAACTATTTTGGAGAAATGAATAAAAAATACTACTCCTCTTATGGATATTACGAAACATACCAAGAAGCTTTTGACAGAGAAGTTTTGTCTAGAACCAATAAAAACCCTCTTGTAGAAATTTTAATTACTGCAGAATTAAAAAATGGACAGAGCTTGGAAGTTGATTATATTAAACCTATCGAGCTAAACCTTGCTGGAATTGTTGATTTAAAAATTATACATTTTGATGACATTGAAAATTCCAACCTAATAAGAAATGAAATGAATCCAGCGGTAGAATTCTTTATTATTGATCAAGCCGGCAAATATAAAGGGTTACGTGACGGCGAAAAAGTCATTATCGGCCGAAAAAAATATCAAGATAGATTTCCCGGACTTGAAGATATGAACATCTCAAGATCCCACATAACTATCAGGAGGCAAGGAAATAAAATTTTTCTGAAAGATGGCGACTTTACGCCATCTGCAAATAGCACGAATATTGCGTATTATAAGAATGTATCTTTAGAAGATGAGCTTGAAGAAATGAGCGCAGGAGAAAAAGAAATAAAGAAGGCTTCCTCAAATCTTAAAGGTGGTATCGACTTTAACGCTGAGAACATGGATGTCACAACCAAGGGTGATGAGATTGATTTTGACATTCCTTTAGATATGCAAAATATTGACTTTAATAATATTGAAGGCTTTGTGCCGATTATTATTAATATCACACCTATCGCAAATTTCATGGGATTGCTAGGCCTTGATGATGGTGAAAATGGAATAGAAAAGTTTAGTCAGGTTCAAGAGTTTATCGATCCTGTAGTAGCCGACTACGAATATATATAAAATTATGTATTGGAAGTTTGTAAATAAGTGTCTAATTGGTGCCCAAATGGTGCCCATCTTACACCAAAACATACCGAAACAAACCTAAACAAACCTAAGCATCTGGACAGTTTTTGAAGAGTACTTCTCGACGCTAAATTGACAGAAACACTGAAAATAAAGGAGTTAGGGAAAATAGCCCTATCGAATCCTTCTTTCTCCGCCATCTTGCATCAACAATAACCTCTGAACCCTTTGGGTGGAGGTTATTGCTTTTTAGGAGGAGATGGAGGAGCATGCTTTTAAGCCTCCGTGCTTAAAAGTACTCCGTAGCTTTATTTTTATAGACTTCGTTCCCTTCGGGCGAAGTCTATTGCTTTTTAGGGGACTCCGCCAATAAGATTATAATAACTTTTAGAGTTTGCTTGATGGCGTGGTAAGATAATGCTTAAAAGGAAATCCCGTGCCCTTAAGAAGCAGTGCTGGGATAAATTCGGACACATAACTTATGAGCGTTAAGCTCCATAAGTTATGTTCTCATTTATGGAAAATAATAGTTTAAAATATGGTTATGCTCAAGCATTGAGTTATTCGAATGCAATTGCAGAAATTTTTTATTCTGTAATGAAGAAGAAATATCCGTTAGATCGGGAGATAAAAAGTTATTTTAGAAAACATGACGAATGCGGTTCTAAAGATCGTTTTGTGATTACAGAATCACTTTTTAGCTTGTTTCGCTGGTATGGCTGGGTAAAGGGTAAGCTACCAGGTGGCCAGCCAGAGAATTCTTTAAAATCAAAGAAGTTTTGCGTAGGATTGTCAGCTGCTTTATGGTTAGATAATCAGCCGTTTGCTCAATTTATGGAAATGCTGTATGATGTTGCAGAAGTTGAGACCACATGGCTTCAAGTTTCGCCAGAGGTAATTGAGGATAAAATAAAAGGCTTAAGCTATTCTTTTAAGATTCGAAAATGTGATGTTCTTGATTTGATCCCGGAGTGGTTTAAAAAAGAAATCTCCAGTGACGATGATTTAGTGGCAATGATTAGATTGCTTCAAAAACGTTCGCCTGTTTGGATAAGAATACAGAATTATTCACAAGAATTAGTTTTAAAAGAACTAGGTGCTCTTGGAGTTGACCTTTGTCAGCATAAAATGGTTTCAAATGCTTTTAAAGTATCGGCTGGAAAATTTAATGCAAAAGATGTTGAGGCGTACAAAAATGGTTTGTTTGAGATTCAAGATTTAGCAAGTCAATGTTTAGGTCTTGTTTGTGAGGTTCGCGCAGATCAATCTTGGTGGGATGTGTGTGCTGGCGCAGGAGGAAAGAGCCTTTTGTTGGCAGATCAAATGAAGGGGCAAGGCAGAATTATTGCGACAGGGAATCGCAAAGAAATAGAAAAGCGAGCGACAAGAGCAAATTTTAAGAATATCCAGATAGAAGATTTGGATAAAGTTATTTTAAGTCAGGATAGTTTTGATGGTGTCTTAGTTGATGCGCCATGTTCTTGTACAGGTGTTTGGCGCCGAAATCCTGATTTGCGCTGGACTTCCTTTGAAGATGTTTGTGAACGGTCGGCGTGTGTTCAAAAGGAAATCTTAGAATTTGCCTGTAAGAAAGTAAAAGAGGGAGGCGTTTTGGTTTATGCAACTTGCAGCGTAAGTGTTCAAGAAAATGAAGGTGTTGTTACGCATTTCTTAAAGATGTTTCCTGAATTTGAATTGGAAGATTTTATTCATCCGTTTACAGGGAAATCTACCGGTGGTATGATACGCGTTAAGTTTGATCCTGATGATTGTGATGCTACGTTTGCTGCGCGGTTTCGAAGAAAATAATAAGAGTTTTTAAGAGAGTCATTATTAATAAGGAAAACATAATGAATGTTAAAGAAATTACGAGTCAGAATAATACAAAGATTAAATGGTTGCAAAAGTTATCGCAAAAGAAACATCGACGGCAAAATAATCAATTTACGGTTGAGAATTTAAAGATTATTTATGACGCGTTAAAGAGTGGATATGATTTTCAGGACTTGTTTGTGACGAAGGATTTTATAGATAAGCATAAACAGGAATTTGAATATTTACAAAAAGAAACAAAAATAGATGAGTATTGTTTAATTGATGAAGATTTGAATAAATATTATTCGCAGCTAGATACTCCTTCGGGCATTACGGCTGTTTACGAGACGAGATTATGTTCTTTAGATCAGGCTAAATCGGTTGTTTATTTAAATGGTATTAAAGATCCCGGAAATATGGGTACTATTATGCGTAGCGCTTTGGCTTTTGGTGTGTCTAATGTTGTGTTGGATGCGACGTGTGTCGATATTTATAATTTTAAAGTTATCAGCGCAGCGAAGGATGCGATCTTTAAATTAAATATTGTTGAGGACAAAGAGGGTGATTGGCTTAAAGAGAATAAAGGGATTTTGCCTATTTATGTGGCGAACTCCAATGAGGGACTTAGCTTGTCTGAGGTTAAAACTGACCCAAGATTTTGTTTAGTCTTAGGATCGGAAAGTCACGGAGTCAGCCAGGAGATAGTGCAATTGGCAGATAAGAATATTTGCATCGATATTAAAGGTGACATCGAGTCTTTAAATGTGTCTTCAGCGGCGGCAATTTTACTTTATAGGTTAACATGAATAAAAAACTAGAAAATAATTTTATTAGAATCGATGAGATTCTCTTGACTCTTCACGATAAGGAAAGTGCTTTAGCCGGGAAGTCTGCGAAGATTTTAGGGATTAAGGAAAAAGAGATCATTCGCTGTTCCATTGCTAAGCGCGCTATTGATTCTCGTAAGAAAGAAAATATTCTTTTTGTTTATTCTGTTAACGTTGAAATAAAAGATCCTCAAGGTTATTTGTCTCGCCAAAAACGATTATCGGCAACAATGAAAAAAAGAGCCCGTCGGCATAATGTGCGATGGCAAAAGCCGTATATTTACGAAGTTAAGAAAGTTGCAGTAGATTGTTCTCATCGTCCAGTTGTTGTGGGTACTGGACCGAGTGGATTGTTTTGCGCGTTAATCCTTGCCGAGGCAGGCTTGAAGCCTTTGGTCGTTGAGCGCGGGCGAGATGTGGATGCGCGTATTAACGATGTGAACACATTCTTTTCTAAGGGAAAGCTTAATCTGAATTCTAATGTGCAGTTTGGAGAGGGAGGCGCTGGCACTTTTTCAGATGGGAAATTGTATACGAACGTTAAGGATTCTCGGACAAAATATATTTTTGATCAACTGATTGAGGCAGGTGTTCCGAAAAGAATTTCTGTGGATGCGCAACCCCATATCGGGACTGATAAATTACGCATAGTTGTGAAGAGTTTACGTGAGAAAATTATTGATTTTGGAGGAGAAGTAAGATTTGATACGTGTTTAACTGACCTTGAGATAGACAATGGAAAAATTGTTGCGATTACTTTTAATGAAAAAGAGAAGGTTTTGGTGGACAGTCTTGTTGTCGCTATTGGGCATTCCGCGCGAGATACATATCAGATGCTTTATGATAGAAGTTTAGAAATGCAGGCTAAGTCGTTTTCTGTAGGTTTGAGAATTGAGCATCTTGCGGATACGATTAATAAATCTCAATATGGGAAATATTGTGATCATCCTAGGTTGCCAGCAGCGAGATATAAACTTGTCGCTCATCTTAAAGATAAGCGTTCGGTTTATACTTTTTGTATGTGTCCAGGGGGTTTTGTTATTGCGGCTTCTTCAGAAAATGGCATGGTTGCCGTTAATGGGATGAGTCTGAATGCGCAAGGCGGAACGAATTCCAATAGTGCGTTAATGGTTAATGTGGGTCCTGAAGATTTTGAATCAGATCATCCTTTGGCAGGAATTGAGTTTCAGCGTATTTGGGAGCGGGCAGCATTTGTGTCTGGAGGGAAAGATTATTGTGCGCCAGCGCAGCGTGTTGGAGATTTTTTAAAAGGTTTGCCATCAGGAGAAGTGGGAAGCGTTACGCCGACATACAAGCCTGGGGTTGTGATGACGTCTTTGTCAGAGTGTTTGCCGAATTATGTTATTGAAAGCATTAAACTGGCATTGCCAGTTTTGGATCGAAAGATGAAGGGGTTTGCTCAAGAGGATGCTTTGCTTGTAGGCGTTGAAACGCGAAGTTCAGCTCCTGTTAAGCTTATGCGCAATGAAAGTTTGCAGTCTAATATTGAGGGAATTTATCCTACGGGAGAGGGCTCTGGGTATGCTGGCGGAATTATATCTGCTGCTATCGATGGAATAAAAGTAGCGGAAAGTATTATTAGCAAGTTTTAAATTTGTCCTAGAACAGTAAAGAAAATGGTGGGGGCGTCTTTCGTTTAAATTTTCTAACTCATTTTATGTTAAAGAGTTGACAGCTTGTCGTTATTTTATTAAGCTATTAATATATAAAGTAATGCATTTTGCAACCAAGGAGCTGCAGATGTTCTTATTTGGGAAAAAAGAAGAAGAAGGTATCTCTGGACAGCTTGAAATCGACCTTATCATGTCTGCTCGCAAGGCTATTGAGAGGACAGCAAGAAAAAGGACCAATGTTGAGCTAAAAGAGAAACCAAAGATTGAACAAAAGCCTGCTGTGAAGTGGCAGGGCAAGATGAAGGTTCTGCGCCCTGCGGATTGTGTTTATGTCTCAGCGATTGCTATAGAGAGAGGCGACCCGAAAGACAATGGTATTGCAATCTTATTTATCCCAGAATCTGTTGCCGAGTTTATTGCGAGGGCTTCTGATGTTCCTTCTTCCGAAGAGTATGATGGTGTTATGCGAGCTTGTGGAGAGTTTTTAAATGAAATGTTGGAGCGTTTTAAGAGTTATCTTGTAAAGTTAGGCTATGAAGAATTAAGCTTTTCAGAGCCACACAATTTTTCGTCTCGTGTTGATCAGCTTTTTGATTATAGTCGTTCGACAAAATTTGAAATAACTTTTTTTAGAAATAAAGAAAAGTTTGTTCAGCTTGAGCTCGGCATCGGACCGTTAAAAAAGAAATAATATAAGATTTAATTTTAGTTTAGGAGGAAGAAATGTGGAAAGTTTTAGTTGTTGATGATAATAAAAATAATTGTGATTTGCTTGTTTCGACTTTAGACGGCCTTGCTGTATGTGATGTTTGCGAAAGCGGGGAGGAAGGGCTAGCTGCGTATAAAAAATCTATCGAAGAAAAAAGCCCCTACAGCGTGATTCTTTTGGATGTTGCAATGCCAGGAATTGACGGTATAGACGTTTTAAAGTCGATCCGAAATAAAGAAGAAGATAGAGGTGTTCTCGAGGGCAAAGGTGTGCCGATTTTTATGGTCACAGCTCACAAGGAACCTTTTATGGACGCATTTAATATCGGCTGTACGGAGTATATCTTGAAGCCTATTGAGCCGGACAAGGTCATTTTAAAACTTAAAGAAAAGCTCGAAGGATAAAAATATCGAGCTGCCTTAAATGTTAAATGCGCATACACAAAGAAAGTACAGTTAAAAAAGTTTTTTTTGCAATTTTTGAAGGCTTATGCGTTACTGTTTGTATGAGCCTTTTTTATTGGATGGTTAAGTTCTTCATTTCCGCACGCCTTTCTGAATTCGCCTCTGATTCTATTTCCATTGCTTTTCTCGCATTTTTCGCTTCTATCTATTTTCGTTACCGTATCGCAAAGAAAAGAAAAAAGATTTTTGAACTTTCTGATGAGCAGCAGGAAATCCTGCAGACTGTTTTGCTAATTGGGATTTTTACCGTTGATCTTAATAAGCGCATTACGAGTTGGAATTCTGCGGCGGAAGAAATTACTGGGTATATGCAGCGAGAAATGATTGGTCAAGATTGCAAGATTTTTACGCAACACCCTTGCATTGAGCGCTGCGGGTTATATGAGGATACGATTGCAAAACCAATAAAAGATGTAGAATGTTCTATTGTGATAAAAGATGGATCGATTCGAAAAGTTTTAAAACGAGCCGATCTTATTAAGGATCGTTTTGGGCAGGTCATAGGAGGCATTGAATGTTTTGAAGATATCACAGATCGTCGTGCCGTTGAAAAGAAGCTAAAAGAATCTGAAGAACGGTTTCGTACTGTTTTTGAAAATTCTGCTGTTGCCATTACCGTAACAGATAAAGAAGAGAGGGTTGTCTCGTGGAATAATTACACCGAAAAAATCTTAGGCCGGAAACATGAGGATTTATACTTAAAGCCTGTTAGCTCTTTTTATCCTAAAGCGGAATGGAAAAAAATTCGATCTTTGAATATTCGAAAAGCTGGACACAGGGATCATCTCGAAACTGTTATGCTTCGGGCGGATGGAAGTCTTGTTAATGTTGACATTTCGATCAGCATTTTAAAAGATGCAGATGATAATATTATAGGGTCTATCGGAGTTTTGCGCGATATTACTGATCGCAAGAAAGCTGAAAAACAATTAATTGAGTCTGAAAAACGATTTCGTACTATCTTTGAAAACTCTGCCGTTGCTATTACCTTAGCAGATAAAGAAGAGAGGGTTGTTTCGTGGAACAATTGTGCGGAGAAGATGCTTGAGAAAACTCACGATGATTTGTATTTAAAGCCAATCAGTGATTTGTATGGGCTGGAAGAGTGGGATCGCATTCGTTCCCTTGGACTAAGAGATAAGGGGCCTCAGCATCATTTTGAAAGCAAGATGATAAGAAAGAGTGGAAGCTTGGTTGATGTTGATATTTCTGTAACAATTTTGACAGAAGACAATGGGGTTATTATCGGATCTTTGGGCATTATTCGAGATATCACGAGTAGAAAGAAAATAGAAAACGATTTAATTCTTGCAAATCGCGATCTCGTTGCTAATGAACAAGCACTTCGAACACTTTTGGAAGATGTTAATAAAACGCACGCTGAGTTAAAAGATGCGCAAAAAGAACTTCTTGAACGTCAAAAGCAGCTTGTTGAAGAACATAAAAAGCAGGTTAAATTAACAGAGCAAGCTGAATCGGCGACGAAGGCAAAGACAGAGTTTTTAGCTAACATGAGTCATGAAGTCAGGACGCCTTTAAATTCTATTGTTGGATTTTCGCAGCTTCTTCGAAAAAATGTCGAGGATGAAAAGCAAAAGAAATTTGCTGAGGTTATTGATGTAAGCAGTCAGCATCTTTTAGCAATTGTTAATAATATTTTAGATTACGAAAAGGCTATTGCCGGACAAATTATTTTAGACGATGCACCCATTGATGTTCGCGTGCTTGCGCAAGATGCCTTTCGTGTGTTGGGAAGCAATGCAAGCAATCGGCCGATTGAAGTTGGTTTTGAGGTTAGCCCTGACGTTCCATCCGAACTTTTTGGTGATGAGGTAAAGCTTAAGCAAATTTTGATGAACTTATTATCAAACGCGCTTAAGTTCACAAAGCAAGGCCACGTTCGGTTAAAGATAAGCATTGAAAAAACAGAACAGGAAAAGAGTGCATGTCGGTATTGTTTGAGATTTTTGATGGAAGACACGGGTATTGGTATCGCGCCTGATGCAAAGGATAAGATTTTTGAAAAATTTACACAGGCCGACAGCTCGACAACGCGTTACTTTGGTGGCACGGGTTTAGGACTGTCTATCTGCAAGGCATATGTTGAGCTGATGGGTGGAAAAATTTGGATTGAATCTGAAGAGGACAAGGGAAGTAAATTTATTTTTATAGCGTTATTTTACGATCATTCCAAGAGAGAGATTATTCAGGATGCATTTTCTGATGATAGTAAAAATAGTTTAGAGGGAATCCGAGTTCTTTTGGCTGATGATCATCGTGGTCGCCAGGAAGAATTTAAACGCTTTTTTAACGAGCTCAAGTGTCAAATGGATATTGTTGCAGATGGCAATGCCCTTGTTGATCAAATTCAAAAAGAAAATTATGATATTTGTTTTGTTAATGTGCAGTTGCCAAGCTTTAGCGGGGTTGGTGCTGTTAAGAAAATTCGTGAAGAGATCAACAAGACGATTCCTATTATCGCTATTGCGACAGCGTCATTCTTTGAAGATAAGGGTCACTGCAGGGAAGCAGGGATGGAAGATTTTGTTTCAATACCGTTTTCGATTGATCAGATTAAAGAAAAGCTGATCGTTTGTATCAAAAATAAATCCGCGTAAGAAATATTTTTAATCTTCTTTGTTGTTCAAATCTTTTATAAATTTTTCCCAATTAATTTTGTAAGCGCAAATTTTGGTTTTGTTCTCAAGTGCTTGTTCGTTTACAGATGGGGAAAAATACTTAAGACCTGTTCCATCGAAATAGTATAATTTGACCGCTAGAGATTGGGCTAAGAATTCATCCATCAAAATGCATTCGAACTTGCCATAATTATTTTTGGCAAAAATAATACAATAAGAGAGGGTTGCCTCTGGAAATTTCTTCTCAATGATTTGGCCATCTTTTTTATAGATAATACTTCTTGGAATTCCAGAGCCAAACTCTTTTGATCGGATTTTGCAATCCATGCTGTCTTTCTTTATGCGAATACCTTGATCAAAATAAACATATGTTTTATCTTGGCTGGTTTCTGTAAACGGTTGGCTGATTCTGGGAAGACCCCCTTGGAGACCCCACATAAAATCAATATATTGTGTTAGGCCACTTCCTTTTACTCTTTTTACAAGGGATGGATCTTGATTAATTTTTTCAATGCTTTCGACATTCCACCGACCCACAAACGTAACGCCGATAATATTTTCAATCAAATCATTATATATAAGCAGATAAGAGGGATCAGGCGTCGCGTGTGTTAGCTTAAGAAGTTTTTTAATTTGGCTTAAGCTAATGTACTTTTCTAAGATTTCCTTTGCCTCACTCTTTGATAATATTGTTATTTTATTTAATATTTTAATGGTATCCGATTTCTTGAAACCAATGGTTTCAAGATATTCTGCTGCTTTGTTTGCGCTTGAATTAAGCATGCGCAAAAGTCCAAGAGCTTTTGTTTCATCTGAACTTAGAAGAACGTTTCCCATCCAATAAGCCTGCGGAACATTAAGAGTGGCTCCGTCAAACGTAACACGCCTTTCCGCGATAGATTTAATAAAGTGACCTGGCGGCCACCATGTGTTGATGATACTATTTTCTGGAGTTTCATTCTTTATCTTTGTTAAAGCCTTGTCCCATGTCTGGTTGAATATGGGGCGTAAACGCGAAGACCAGCTATCGGCTGTCTTCAAAGAAGGTATAATGGTAATGGCTCCTAAAACAAGAACAAGCGCTACAAGAATAGAATTTAATATTATTAGTTTTGTAGTTTTAGTTTTAAGGAATTTCTTTATAAAATCATAGATGAAATTAAGAGATAAGGCCGAAAGAATGCTTAAAGGAATTAAGAGGAGCAAGATAAAGCGTCGAGCTTTGACGGCTAGCATAAAGGAAGAGAGGAAGAAGAGAATAAGGAAAATTGTTTTATATAGTGTTTCAGAGTTTTTATTTTTGATAGAGGTAAATCCGAGAAACAGAATGCCGATAATGGAAAGAGCAAAGAACATGGCTCCTCCTGAAAGAGAAAGAAGTTCGCCCAAAGGTGTGTGGTTGAGCTCGCCAACTGTCAAGTAGACATCAGGCCAGAGGCCTAGCTTGCTCGATAAGAATTCTCCTAAGACCTTGAAGCCTTCTTGAAAAAGAAAAAAGAATTCTTTTGGACCAAATGATAAGAGAATCCCTAAGAATGCTCCACCGTAGATAGAAGTAAAACATAAAGATAAATTCTTTGTTTCGGAAGTTTTCTTAAAAATAAAGTGATTGATGGGCAGAATGATGCATCCTGATAGGAATAAAAGGCTAAAGAGATATACCCATCCTTGCCAGAAAAATGCATAAAGGCTTAAAGTGGCGGCGCATAAAATCCCAGAGACAATCGAGCTTCGAAGACATGTCCGTTTTTCAAGACCAAGAAAGAAAAGAAAAATAATGAGGAGGGGGAATAAAATATTGTAGGGATCGCTATCGTACCAGCCAAAGAAACTTCTTCGCAAGAAAATAGGAGCAAGAAATAAAAGGGTTCCACTGATAAAAGAAGCCCAGGCGCGTAATTTGAGTCGATAACAGATAAAAAAGAAAATGATACAAGACAGCAGCATGAGGAAGATGGGCGTAAAGCTTACGGCAAACATCAAAGAGGTGTTGGGCATAATCTTCGACACTATTTTGTAAATACCGTATCCGATAAAAGGATGGAGGTTGATGGCTTCCCAGTATCCATTAGGACTGAGCATTTTCTTGTTTAGATATTTTGCCCCTTTTCTTTCGGTCATGATTTTGTTGCCTTTAGCAAGCTCTTTGGTAAGACCGTAGAAATAATATGGATCTGAAGCAATAAGATATGTCTCAGGGGTTTCTGATTGTAAATTTTCAGACAGCTCCTGCTTGTAAATTTCCTGAGAAAGCAGGGAAATAGCTTTTCGGATTTCTTCTGGCTTGCCTGTCGTTGCTTGAGCAAGTTTTTCTTGCGCGAGCATTTGTTTTTTGTCTGTCGAGAGGCCAGGATACAGTTCATTAACATTCTTGAGAGTAGCGATCTGTAGTCGATTTGTTAAAAACATTATAGCTTTTCCATCTGTTTCCGAAGATGATTTAAATATAACGGGATAAAGTCTGAAATAAAGACCTGCGGAGGCGACAATGGCCCATACTAAGAAATAAAAAATAATTTTTTTTTGCTGCTTTTTAATCATTTTTAATTAACCTCTTTTTTTGATTGTAGATACTGCAGATAAAATTGTAAAATTTTATTTGAAGGAATTGCAAAGCTTGATCGATCAGACTGCATTTGTCCTGCAACCATAAGCCCTAGTAGCTGGCCTTTAGGATTAAAGAGAGGACCTCCGCTATCGCCATGATAAATATTAAAATTGACATGAAAAAGATCTGGTTCATTGGATTCATGAGGATTTTTTTTAGCAAGCCCAATAATGCGTCCTGCGGATAGAGTTTTCTTCAGAAAGGGAGAGCTACCAACCGTAATGACTTCATCTCCTAAAGTAATAGCACTTGAATCGGCGAAGGCGATGCGTGTAAAGGGATAAGGGGGGTCAATTTTAATAAAAGCAATGTCTTGTTTATCGATAACCAAAAACGGAACAGCAGAGACAGTTTTTCCGTCAAAAAGGTGCACAGCAATTTTGTTGGCGCCAGAGACGATGTGAGCGTTTGTTGCAATGACTCCTGCTGGATCAATAATAACTCCAGATCCCTTTCTTGTGTATTCGGCCGTCTTGACCCCTTTAACGTGAACGAGTTGTCCTGTTTCTTTGTCTAGCGCAAGAGATTGAGGACCTCTAACCATTATTTTATTTTGTGCTGTGATTTCAACGATAGAGGGGAGAGCGAGATGGATTTTTTGGATAACGGATTCTTGCGCGATTGCTTTTAAATTCAAAAAAGAAAGTCCGCTTAGAAAGAAGATAATAAGTAAATATGTAATTTTTTTAGAATTCATTCTTTATTTTCTTAATTTTTCTTATCATTCTACCTTTGAATAGGGGTAAATTCAAGGATGAATGAAGAAATAGAAGATAGATATTTTTTTTGTTCAATGATATAATATTTGCGATTTAACACTTTCTAAAAAAGGGGGCTATATGAAACGTTTTTTAATCATTCTTTTTATCTTCTTGTTTCTTCTCATTTCGCATTCAGCATTTGCATTTCAGTTTGAAGACTTTTATTGGGGGCAAACCAAAGGTGAGATTTTGGATCTCCTGAAAGAGAATAATAAAGAAGATGTGAATATCCAAACAAATGAGCGGATATCCTATTCTGACGAAATTTATCAGCAGCCTTGCAAAATAACCATGATTTTTACGTTTGAGAATTATGAGCTGGCAGCTGTTTTTATTGAATGGGAAACGGGCACAATTGGAGATGAAATTCAAAAAGAGCTTATTGATCGTTATGGTCAGCCAGTAGAGCTTGAATCATACATGAAGGAATATCGATGGCAGGGAGGCTTTCCTGGAGAGCGGCTGATTTTGGATTATTTGGGCAATGCCGAGCTGTCGTATTATGGTGGCAAATATTATCAAAAATATCAAAAGCAGCTTCATGCAGAAGGTGAATCTGAGCTTTAGGTTTATGAATTCTTAGAAAATTTTAATCCGAGATATCATAGTAGTAGATCAAAAAGAAATTTAACTGCATTCCGATTTTTGATGGGAGAGGGCTAATTGGTGGCGCTTGACCCAGATCAATATCCTTCGCACAATCTCTAAATACTTCGTCTAAATTCTAAAAAATTTTTAAAATTTATAAATTGATAATTTTCTCTTTACAGAGATTAAATGGCATATTATAATGAGCATATGCTCATAATAAATGTACGGTTATAATGAGCATATGCTCATAATAAAGGCATATTTTAATGCTCTTATATATTATATAGTCGTTATAAGAGGTTTCCTATCATCTTAAAAAGGATTTTAAAATGGCAAATCGTGGTAGACCAAAAAAAGTTCGATATATTCAAAGAATGCCTAAGATCACGCAATTTAGTCCAAGAGGAAAACCGGGCAGACCTGATGAAATTAGCCTTACTATAGACCAGTTTGAGGCGTTAAAATTGGCTGATTATCAAGGTTTTGACCAGTCGCAAGGGGCGATTGTGATGAAGGTTTCTAGGGCCAGTTTTGGAAGAATTTTGCGCAGTGCTAGAAAGAATGTGGCTAATGCCTTGGTGAATGGAAAAATCATTAAAATTGGCATTGGTGACATGCAAGTTGGCGTTCGTTCTAAGGAATTTATTTCAATGCGCGAGATCGGAATTTTAAAAGAACGACGTTCAAACGATCGCCGCTCAGGTGATCGAAGGTCAACTGATTAAGTAATCTCCATTAAAGACATGTTTTTTTGACCCTTTTTTTCTTATATCATCTACTTCCTATAATATATGTTATGTTAACTATATCATATATGAATATGTGCTCTAAGGTGTTATTTTGCATACCTTTAATGTATGTTAAGAATTACCTGTGGAAAAACTAGTTCAAACTTACCGGGATTATAATTTTGTATTTAAACAAGGCATGTTCTTGACAACATTGAACAGATATTATAAAACGCATTGCTGGACAAGTTTTTTTTATAATAAAACACCCTTATTCCCTGTATTCTAGAATATGGTACTAAAAGTGGCCTTTTTCTGACATTGCATCGATTTTTGCGTTTTTGTGTGGGAAAATTCTTCGATAATTTAATGTGCTTCTTTGCATTAAAAAACCCCAAAAATTAGGCAAATTCTTGGGGTTTTTTGTATTTTTTAAAATTTATTTCTGTCTAACTAAAGTCAATTTCTTGCGGTTCTTGATCGCTAGCTGTCATGGCTTCAGCTTGGGTTATCTTAACTTCAACAAGTGAAAAATTTGAATCTTCAGGGCCACTAAAATACTGCTTTAGCATTGGACTGTTGTCCCACATAAGCTTTTTATTCTCAGAATCGTTGGTTACGGTTGCTTTTCCGGCAATGCGGCAATAAGCCATTTTTCGGTCAACAAAGCAGATTTCAACTAGGGGGTTTTCGTTCATTTGAACGATTGATCTACGATGTGAAAAAAGCGCTAATAACAGCGTATTATCTTCTGTTAGATATGGGCCAACTGGGCGGACTCTTGGTTGATTTTTTTCTACTGTGGCTAGGAAGCCGAATCCGGAATCCTTGATTAAATCGATAGCTTCATCCTTGGTCATAACGGCTCCTTTTTAAATTATTATTGTTTTTTAAATTTTTCGCTTCCAAGGAAATCTGAATTCATTTTCTGAATTATTTGAGCGATAATTGATATAGAGATTTCCTGTGGCGTTTGCGATCCAATATCGAGTCCTGCTGGCATTTTAATTTTTTTAATAAACTGGTTTTGGATTTTTAAAGATTTCAGTTTTTTTGTAAATGCTTTGCTTTTTGATCGGCTCGCAATGACCCCAATGTATGCTGAATTGCTTTTGACTACGGCTTTGAGGCATTCAAAATCAGATGCATGATCTTGTGTAGCAATCATGATTAGTGAGTTCTTAGTTATGGATAGCTTTTTTAGAGATTGTGTTAAGTTTCCTGGCAAGATTTTATCAGCATGTGGAAATCTTTTTTTGTTGGCAAAGGTTTTTCGATTATCAACAATAATAATATTAAAATTAAGAAGTTTTCCGACTATAGATAAGGCTAGTCCGATATGGCCAGCACCGCAAATAATAAGGTCTTTTTTGGTCAAAATAGGTTCAATGAAGACCTTAATTTCGCCACCGCACAGAACTTTTTTTTTGTGATAGTTGTAAGATAAGAGGCTTGGTTTTTTTGATTTTATGGCTTTTAAGCAGTCTTTTTTAGCTTTTTCTTCGGTAGGTCCCCCTCCTATTGTGCCAAAAATACTGCCATCTGGCAAAACAACCATTTTTGCGCCAGTTTTTTGAGGTGTACCTTTGGATGTGGACTCAACAATAGTCGCAAAAGCACACGGAGTGCCTTTTTTTAAATTATTTAAAGCTTGGGCTAGAAGATTATCCATTTTGTTTGATATATGCTTTGATAATCTTTTGGTCTTCAACTGGCTTATCTTGGAGCCCTGTTTCTGCGTTTTCGATTTTTTCAACAACAGTATAGTCACTTATAACTTCGCCAAATATTGTATGTTTCATATTTAGCCAAGGCGTTGCGGCGGTTGTGATAAAAAATTGGCTTCCATTTGTATCGGGTCCAGCATTTGCCATGGCCAAAAGGCCTTTGCGATCAAATTCAACGGTTGGCGTAATTTCATCCTGAAATGAAAAACCCCAGAGGCTTTCTCCGCCGCGACCAGTTCGTGTTGGGTCGCCACCTTGAATCATAAAGTTCTTGATAACGCGATGAAATACGGTGCCATCATAATAGCCTTTTTGGGCTAATCCGAGCATGTTTTCGCAGGCCTTAGGTGCGATTTCAGTAAAAAGCTTGACTTCAATATTGCCTTGATTTGTTTCAAAAACAATGACAGGGTTAGACATTTCTTCGGCTCCTTGTTGGGCATAAACGTTTGTGCAGAGAGCTATGCATAAAAGAAAATAAAAATATATAGAAAATTTCCTTATCATTATTAGCTCCTTAAATTAAATATTTTTTTAAGAATTTTTGTTCTCAGATTCTTTGTCTTCAGATTGTGCCTGATCGGAATTATTTTGTTCTTCACTAGGAGAAGATAATTTTATTTCTTCCGGCTCAGGCTTTTCATCAATTGTCTCAGATTTTGGTGATTTTTGTTCGGGTTCAGAAACAGTTTCAGGTTCAGGTGGTGTTTCGTCGAGGCGAAGTTTAATTTCATTTTCTGGCTGAGATTGTGATGAAAGGTCCAATCCTTCTGGTTCAGAAACAGTTTCAGGTTCAGGTGGTGTTTCGTCGAGGCGAAGTTTAATTTTATTTTCTGGCTGAGATTGTGACGAAAGATCCAATCCTTCTGGTTCAGGAGCAGATTCTGGTTCGGATTTAAGATTGCTAGTCGTAAGATCGATTTTATTCTCTGTCGGAGTGCTTAAATCGATGATTGCATCTTCCTCGACAATATTTGTTGTTTGAGGTTTATCGTTTGCTATCGCAGGTTCATCGACAGGCTGTGCAATAGGTTCTGGTTCCGGCTTTGGTTCAGGCGTAGGTTTCGGCTCAGGCGCAGGTTCTTCGATTTCTTGAACAACTTCTTCGGCAGCAATAGGTTTTTCTTCGGCTTCCGGTGTTGGCAATTCTGATTCTTTTTTGGATTCTTTTGATTTATTCTCGGCCATACGTAATCGATCTAGAAAACTTGAGCTTGCACCTATTGCATCTGCGTTTTTTCTTGACGAGAGATCGCTGACCGGTTCATCGATTTCAAGACTTTCAAGAAGCTCAGATGGTTTTGGCTTTCTACTTCGTTGTTCCTCTAGAAGAATAAAAATAATGGCAATAACACCGAATGCTAAAATTCCTAAATAAATTATTAACACGAAATCCTCCTTTTATGTATTGCAAATTAACTCGTGTTGACAAAAAATCAAAACTTTTTATAATGATTTTATGATTTCTTGTGTCGTACTTTCTGCGGGATTAAGTTCCCGATTCGGATCTCCAAAAGCTTTGGCGCTGATTAACGGTCAAACCATTATCGAACAAGTACAAGCAATGCTTGCTTGTTCAAATGTTGATGAAATGATTATTGTCCTAGGCGCCGAATTTGAAAGAATTAAACCTTATATATTAAAGCATAAAAAGGTTAAGGTTGTCTACAACAAAGATTATAATTTAGGGCAAACGTCTTCTTTTAAAGTTGGACTTCAGTCGATAGATAAAAAAGCTAAAGGTGTTATGTTGCTGCCGATTGATTTTCCAGTGATTAAAACAGAAACAATCAATTTTTTAATTGACGAATTCTGCTCACAAGACCCCAAGATTCTTATTCCGCAATATCAGTCTCGCAAAGGCCATCCTCCTATTTTTGATGTTAACCTTAAAGAGGATTTTCTAAGGCTTAGAAATGATCAGGGTTTAAATGCAGTGCAGCATCAGCATGAAAAAGACATTGTTCTCGTCGAGACTATTGATAGTGGAGTTACAAAGACATTTAATACAAAGCAAGAATTAGATGAGATTAAGATTCTTTTGATTTAAGAGCTTTAAGAATTTTGTCAGGCGTAATCGGAAGGTCTTTGATGCGTATGCCAATGGCATCATAAACGGCATTGGCAATAGCTGCCGCTGTAGGAAGAAGGGCTGCCTCTCCCATTCCTTTGGCACCAAAAGGTCCTTCCGGATCAATGGTTTCAATTAAAATAGATTCAACAGGACATGCGTTAACAGATCGAGGGAGTCGATAGTTTGCAAAATTTGGATTGAGCACACGGCCATTTTTAAATTGTAAATTTTCTGACAAGGTGTAGCCAATTCCCATAAACAAAGATCCTTCGATTTGTCCTCTGACAGATTGCGGATTGATGGCTTTTCCTATATCATGAGCATCCCACATTTTTAATACGGCAACTTCGCCGGTTTCGGTATTGACTTCAACTTTAGCGATTTGAGCTTCAAATCCATAGCTTGCTGAAACGTTGCCCTCTCCTGTTCTAAAATCGACAGGTGTTGTTTTTGGATTATAGCTGCCACGTCCAATAATTTGTTGTCCGTAATTAAATGAATAACAAAGCTCAACGGCTTTTTCAAAGCTCATAACCACAGAAGAGTTCTTTTTATGAATAACTTCTTCAGCGATTAGATCTAGTTCTTCGATGGGAATATTTTTTTCTTGAGAAACAACTTTTAGGATTTGCATTTTGGCATCCAAAGCAGCTAGCTTTGTGGCATTGCCAGAGATAAAAGTAACCCGTGAAGCAAAGCTTCCCGTATCAAATGGTGTAATGCCTGTGTCGGCGGTTGTAATTTTAATTCGATCATAACTAATACCAAGTTCTTGTGCTGCAATTTGTGAAAGAGCTGTATTTGATCCTTGTCCAGTATCTGCGGCACCCGTCAAAAAATATACGGAGGCATCTTCTTCAATTTTAATGATCGATCCTGCAGATTCATGAGATTTGTACATTTTAGATCCCATGACATCAGCGGCAATTCCAATACCGAGGCCTCGCTTGATATTTTTTTGTTTACCTTTTTTATTTTTCCAGTCACAAGCCTCTGTCGCTTTTTCAATGCACTCCCTTAATCCGTTTGAAGTTAAAATCATTTTATTCGTTGTGATCATGTTGGGGGTTGTGATGTTTTTAAGTCTGAATTCAACAGGGTCCATTCCTATCCCTTGGGCAAGCATATCCATATGCGATTCAACGGCAAATCCGGATTGAACGCCACCAAAGCCTCGAATGGCACCGCTAATGGGATTGTTTGTATAAACACGATATCCTGTCATCTTAAAATTTTTAATTTTGTAAACCATAAAAATGCGCATCATCGCAGCGGCTAATACGGTTGGTCCATAACTGCAATATCCGCCACCATCAGCATAAATTTCTCCAGAGATAGCCATTAAGGTACCATTTTTTTTTATGCCAGATTTTAATTTATAAATCATAGGATGTTTTCGACGAGAGAATGAAAATTCTTCTTCTCTAGAATAGGTAATTTTAACTGGGAAACCTCCCGCTTTTTTCGACAAAAGACAAGATGCAAAATCCATCGGAAGCATTTCTAATTTTCCACCAAAACCACCACCAACGGCTAGTTTAATGACGCGCACATTATTAAGATTCATTTTTAGACATTTGGCAAGTGTTTCTCTTATTTTAAACGGAGCTTGTGTTGAAATCCAAAGAGTTAGTTTGTCAGAAAAATTTTCGAATTGACCAACGCAAACATGAGGTTCCATGCATGTGTGAGCAGCTGAAGGTAAATAAAATTCATCTTCTCGAACATAATCAGATTCTTTTAGCGCTTTTTCAACATTACCGAAATGCGTAGGAAGAATTAACGCAATATTATTTCGTGCGCTATGGATTTGGGGTGCGCCTGGTTTCATGGCTTCCATGACATCGAAGACTGCTGGTAGAATTTCATATTTAACATCGATAAGTTTTAGAGCTTTTTCAGCAGTTTCTTCGTCGATGGCAGCAACAGCTCCAAGTTCGTCACCGATATAACGAACTTTATCGGATTCAAGTGCTTGTTGATCTGCAGTTTGCGGGAAAAAGAATTCATTAGATCCAAACTTAATGCCATAAGTGTCTTTAGCTGTGATAATGGCTTTGACTCCCGGAAGCTTTTCCGCTTTCGATGTATCAATGCTTATGATTTTTGCGTGTGGATGCGGACTTCGAAGCATTTTTCCAATGAGCATGCCAGGAAGCTTTAAGTCAAAGACATATTTGGTTTGGCCTGTGACGAGTCCTTTTCCATCAATGCGCGGAACGCTTTTGCCAACAGGATTTAAAGAGTTATTATTTTTTTGTGTCATGATTGTTTAATTTCTTTGACGCATCTTTAACGGCATCAAATATTTTTAAATATCCGCCGCAGCGACAGATATGGCCATCGAGCGATTTTTTTATTTCTTCAAGATTTGGTTCTGGATTTTTATCTAAGAGAGCTTTAGTTGATAAAATAAATCCAGGGGCGCAAAATCCGCATTGCACAGCACCGTTATCTAGGAATGCTTGTTGAATTGGATGCAATTCTTCTTCATGGCTCAAACCTTCAATCGTTTCAATAGAACAACCTTCAACATCTTTGGCAAGGATGATGCAAGATAAAACAGAGTTGTTGTCAACAAGAACCGTGCAGGCACCGCATTCTGCTTCGTTGCAGGCAGTTTTTGTTCCTGTAAGCCCGAGGTTGTCTCGTAAGACTTCAAGAAGGGTTTCGTGACCCTTTAAGTCAAGCTGGTATTCTTTTTCGTTAATATTAAGCGTTGTCATTGATTTGTACCAGTAATTTTTGGATTGCATATTTGCTGTGAATTCTTAGCAGCTCTTTTTTGTATTCGTTATCGAGTTTATATGTTTCAGGATTAAGGTTTGAAAGAAACTTTCCTTCTATATTCTCATCGAGATTAGATCCTTCTAATGCTTTTTCGATTGAGACATCTCTTTTAGAAAATGAGGCCCCATCGTTAATGACAACACGGACATCTAAAAGCGTGTTCTTCTTTAGAGAAACTTTAATACAAACAGTTAACATCGGAAGATCTACGCCAGGTGTTTTAGAGACGCGTTTATAGATAGCAATAATATCTTTTTTTATAGGAATAGAAATAGAAGTCAAAAGTCCTTCTGGTTTTGCATTATTTTTAAAGAAGCTTTCAGCAGATATTTCTTTTAATTTCTTTTTTTCAGCAAAATGAAGCGTTGCCTCTAGCGCGATAAGACAGCTTGCAAATTCGGTCCATGCATAACGGCAAGCAACGTTTCCGCCAATGGTTGCCATATTTCTTATTTGCGTTGAAGCAATGTTTTCTGAAACGATTCGTAAGATGGGATAGTGTTTTTCAACATTTTTATCTTGTGCGATATTATTAAGTGTTGTCATTGCGCCGATCATTATTTTATCTGACTTTATTTGAATACCTTTAATTTCAGGAATTTTTTGAAGGCTGATAATGTCGTCAGGAGTTTTTAGCCCCCTCCTTTTTAATGATTTTAGATTATTAACGAGAAAAGTTCCTCCAGACAAAATGCGGGCATTCTTAAGGGTGTCCAGCAGATTGCAGGCTTCTTTGAGAGTTTTAGGACTGTGGTAATTAAAAGGATTTAATAGCATTTGTAATATTATAATCGAGTATTTTTGTTTTTCAATCTTCTTTTTTATCTATAGCTCTAAGCGCTTCGTCTACAACGAGAGCGTCCCAGCTATGAGCTAAAAGTTTTTGTTTAATTTGATCCTTTGACTTTTTATCCCAGTTGCCTGGGTTGATTAAGAATGTTTTTAAAATTTTGAGATTATATTTTTGATTTTGACTTAATTTTAGGAGAATTTTTTTATTTTTTGGTCTATTTACAAAGAATGCCAAGATTGCCCAGAGAAAAGGAATGCATAAGACAAGAAGGCATGTGATAAAATCAAGAGATTGACTTTTTCCGAGAACGAATCCTGCTGATCCCCAGAAAGCATCAAAGAGATAATGGCTAACAATAACTGGAATAATGCCAAATCGGATGTAAATAAAAGACAGGAAGAGCCCTAAGAAAGAAACCTCGATTCCTCTAAACCACATTGGGAAGATTGGATAATGGGTATGCCCAAATCCCCAGATAATAGATGAAATAATAACAGCAAGAAGAGTGTTTTTTAGGATTTTTGTTCCAAAATGAATGCCGAAAAAGCGAAACATAATTTCTTCGCTTAAGGATGCGCGAATTGCGATGACAAAAACAGTTAAAAATGGCCAAAAACTTGATGAAAGCTGTGGGATCTGTAGGCGTTCAATCCAGACGCTAAAATATTGTTGTCCAATATAAAAGATTGAAGATTGAATGCCGAACATGATGATCGCACCTAGGTAGCCAATGAGCACCAGAAAAAAGATTTCTCGTGACAAAAACTTTGATGAAATATAATGTAAAAAACCTTTTTGATTTTTTGAAGATTCAAGCGAAATGGATTCTCCCGCAAGCCCTGGCAAAACTAATTTAATAGCAAAGAAAAAAGCTCCGACAGAAAGATAAAGCGTAAGCTCTGAAAAGAAAATCTTTAAAGTTGTCGCTGTTGAGTAGCTAAAAAGAAAGTTTTGGATACTGTTGAAATTTAAAAGACTGATTAAAATAAATATGATACCAGCCATTTTGATGTAGAAATTTTTTGTTGCGTGCATCGCGATGTTATTATTTTGAATAATGACAAAGAAAATGGATGACATTAGCATTAAATAATAGAGCAATGTAAAGATTCCAGAAAAAATTCGTCCTGATTGTTTGCTGTTTTCAATCATGCGGGAGAATTGATCTGGAATATCAAGTTGATTTTTAGAGAATGATAAAATTTCGTTTCCAGCCATTGTCAGTTTTGTAATCAGTTTGGCTGTTCCAGAGTTCGGATTCTTACTCCAAGGGATTTCGATGTCTTTTTTTTGCCAGGCAAAATGGTAATCTGTTCTGTTGTCACGCTTCTCTGTTGATTCTTCTTTTAGGAGATATTTAGAGAAATTAAAATTAAAATTATTCTTTAAGAATTCTTTTGCTAGACGACGAGAGGCTTTAAGGTTAACCTCTTCCCTCTTTTCGGTATCGGCAATAATGTGTCTAAAAGAGACAATATTGCCATTTTTTGGGTCAACAGAGATAAGAAATTCTTCTTTTTCATTTTCTTTAAAAAAACGGGTTTTCCAATAAAAAAGACCAAAATTATTTGCTTTAATAAACTTTAACTCTTCGTCAAATCCGATGGTTTTTTGGAGGTAACGATCAGCGTCTGTCCGCGATAGCAGAATAACAGCATGCTCAAAATCAGCAGGATCAACATTTTGGCTTTCGACAAGATATTCCCGAGAAATTTTTAGGGCTTTGCTTTTGCTTACGGAAAGATCGAGAAAGGAAATTTGCTTGTAGCTTGTTTGCATCCAGACTAAGAAACCAGCAATGGCAAACAATGATAATGCAATCCAAGTTTGTTTTTTAATGTTCATTTATAATGGGCCTTTGTGATTAAAATAAATGCAGCGCTTCTGGCGGAAGTCTTTTTAATTCTTGGTTGCCTAGGATTTTTATAGACCAACGAAGCAGTTCAATTTTTTGTTTTAGTCGTTTGTTGGGATTTATGACGTTGCGTAGTTTTTTTCGGGATAAAAATAATATTCTTCGGAGAGTATTGAAAACAATGCGAGCTTCTCTAGTTCTATTTTGACCAGAGATAATGTTGTTAATATAAGTGAACGCCAGTTCATTAGCTGTTTTATTGTAGTGATCCATGGCGCGAATTAAATTTGGAACCATAGATTTAAAATATTTATATTTATCCATTTCGCAAAGTGTATACATAATTTCAATCTTTACAAAAATAGAATCTGTTCGGCTAAGACGGCGGATCAAGGATCGAAGAGCTAGCTTTTTTTCTCTTGAAAAAATGATTTGGCTAAAATTCTCTCGAAAAACACGCACGGCGGCAGCGGTTTGATATGGTGAGAGCGTTTCATCGTTAATCATGGCAAGAAGCACATCTTTAGGCTCATCGGCATACCTTTTAGAATATCCACCTAGAAGTTTTTTGTCGTCAAGTAGACTGTGTTGGGCTTGCGCGTAAGAAGTGGTTGGTTGTAAGGCGCAGGCCGCGATAAGAATAATAACGAGGGCATAAGAAATAGTTTTCATTTTAATACGTAATCTCCATTGAAACATTGATTGATTTTTTTGTATGCGTTAATGCGCCGATTGAAATACGCTCAACGCCAGTTTGAGCATAGGATCGGACATTGTGCAGATTGACGCCTCCAGAAATTTCCAGCTCAGGATTTTTTCCTTTATATTGATTCTTTTTTCCAAAGGACACTGCTTTTCTAATTTGCGCTAAATTCATGTTGTCAAGCAAGATAATGTCTGGCCTGGCAAGCCAAGCCTCTTTAAAGTGATTGAGGTCTTCTACTTCAACTGTAATTATCTTTTTTGTTCTTCTTCGTGCCTTAGCTAGCATGTCCTTAGTTGGCATTTGAGGACAAGCGATATGATGATTATCCTTGATCAATACCATTTCGCCTAAGTTAAGACGATGATTGACGCCATTCGCTTTTCTCACGGCTAATTTTTCTAGAAAACGTAATCCTGGCGTTGTCTTTCGCGTGTCTAATATTTTGACTTTATAAGGCTTAACGGCATTTACAAATTCTGTCGTGTTTGTTGCAATGGCGGAAAGATGGCTTAAGAAATTTAAAGCGATCCTCTCTCCTGTTAAAAGGGCGCGTGTTTTTCCTCGTAATTTTATGATGCGCACCTCAGGTTTTATGACGTCGCCATCTTTGAAATACGATGTTATTTTTACATTTTTATCTAATTTTTTAAAAATTGTTTTAACGATATCAAATCCAACAATTGTTGCTTTTTGGTGGATCACAATATAGGCGTCAGAGATCATGCTTTTCGGAATAAAAATATTTGTCGTAACGTCTTGTTTTCCGATATCTTCTTTAAGTGCTAGGGTGATAATTTGATCAATTTGATGTTTGCTCATATTTTTAAGATAAATCCTTTATGATGTTGGTTAGTTCTTTAATTTTTTCTTCAATTTCTTTTAGACGTTCTGTTTCTTTCTCAACAACCTTTTTTGGCGCCTTGCTTAGAAAGTTCTTGTTCTTGAGACGTGATGAAAGACCTGTAAGCGCTTTTTGACTTTGCAGAATTTGTTCGTTAATTTTTTTCTTTTCCTGTTTGATGTCCACAATTCCAGAAAGAGGAATATAAAATTTTATTTTTCCAGAAATTCCTGCGGCAGTATCCTTCATAGAAATTTTGCTACTATCAAATTTAAGATTATCCACGCTTGCAAGGGATTTAATAATTTTAGAATTTTGTTCTAAAATTTTAAGAATCTTGCTGGGTGCGCCCAAGATGCAGTCAATTCTTGTTGAAGATTGAATTCGCCATTGTGCTCGAACATTTCGGACCGATACAATCAGATCAAAAACGTTAACCATGTCAGATTCAATTGAATTGTTGATAAGAGCTTTGTTAATTTTAGGCCAAGACTCTTTGGCAAGAGAATCGCTTTCTGGGTGAATGCTGTGCCAAATTTCTTCACTCACAAAAGGCATAAACGGATGAATCATTTTTAGAACTTGCTCAAGAATAAAAAGAGTTGTGATTTGAACATCTTTTTGATTAAAGCTGTTTTTAATCATTTCAAGATACCAGTCGCAGAAATTTTTCCAAATAAAATTATAAACAAGATTTTCGGCTTCCGAGAATTTATACTTTTCGATTGCATCTTCAAGATCAATAAGCGTTGTTTGCATCTTCGAGAGAATCCATTGGCATGACATAGGGAGATCTTCTTTTTTAAGATTCTTGAAATCTTGATCTAGCTGAGCGACATTTAAATTAGAGGTATTCATAAAAACAAGACGCGATGCGTTCCAGATTTTATTTGCAAAGTTTCTCCCTACCTCAAATTTTTCTTTGGAGATAAATAAGTCTTGGCCGGAGTTTATGATAAGGCTAAAGCGAAGTGCATCGGCTCCATATTCTTCAATGATTTCAAGAGGGTCAAGAGCATTGCCAAGAGATTTTGACATCTTTCTCCCCTTTGCATCTCGAACGGTGCCATGAAGATATACGTCGGAGAATGGAATGTCTCCCATAAACTCAAGGCCGGCCATAATCATGCGCGCAACCCAGAAAAAAATAATTTCAGGAGCTGTAAAAAGAGAGTTTGTTGGATAAAAATATTTTAAATCTTCTTTTTTCTCAGGCCACCCAAGCGTGGCGAATGGCCATAGCCAAGATGAAAACCAAGTATCCAAAACATCTTCATCCTGATGCAGATCATTTCCTTTGCATTTTGGACAACATGTTGGTGTCTCTTCTGCAACAATAAAATTCTCTTCACCGCAGGCTTTGCAATACCAGACCGGAATACGATGTCCCCACCATATTTGTCTGGAAATACACCAGTCTCTTATGCCTTCCATCCAGTTTACGTAAACTTTTGTCCAGCGATCAGGATAAAATTTGACCTTCCCCTTTTTGACCACATCAAGAGCAGGCTTAGCCAAAGGTCTCATTTTAACAAACCATTGTTTTGATAAATAAGGTTCAATAACAGTATGGCAACGATAGCAGTGTCCAACAGCATGCTGATGTTCGTCAGCTTTCACAAGCAAGTTTTGTTCTTTTAGTTTTTCGACAATAAGCTTGCGTGCTTTAAATCGGTCCAAGCCATTAAATTCCTTTGTATTTTCATTCAGAGTTGCATCAGCATTGAGAATGTTGATGAATTCTAGGTTATGACGTTTTCCCATCTCAAAGTCATTAGGATCATGAGCAGGCGTTATTTTAACAGCACCTGTTCCAAACTCTGGATCAACAAAGTCATCGGCAATGATTTTTATCTCGCGGTTCATCAAAGGCAAAACAAGTGTTTGGCCAATAAGTTTTTTATATCGCTTATCTTTTGGATTAACCGCAACCGCTGTATCGCCAAGCATGGTTTCTGGACGCGTTGTTGCAACTGTGACACGCTGATCTGGATTATTCTTAAAAGGATATTGGATGTGATAAAGAGACCCTTGAACGTCTTGATGTTCTGCTTCTTCGTCGGATAATGCTGTATGGCATCGTGGACACCAATTAATGATGTATTGACCTCGATAAATGAGACCTTTTTTATAAAGCTTAACGAAGACAGTTTTAACGGCTTTTGAATACCCCTCATCCATAGTAAAGCGTGTACGCTCCCAATCGCATGACGAGCCAAGCTTCTTTAGCTGATGAATGATGGTGTCGCCATATTGCTTTTTCCATGCCCAAAGTTTTTCAAGAAAATCTTCACGGCTAATATCGTGACGTGTTTTATTTTCCTTGGCGAGTTGCTTTTCAACTACGTTTTGCGTAGCAATGCCGGCATGGTCTGTGCCAGGCATCCAGAGCGTCTCAAAGCCCTTCATCCGCTTGTATCGGATGATGATATCTTGCAGCGTGTTGTTAAGCGCATGGCCCATATGCAAGATACCAGTGACGTTTGGCGGTGGAATGACAATAGAGTATGGTTTTTTCTTTTTGTCATGCTGGGCATGAAAAAGGTTATTTTTCTCCCAGTGCTGACACCATTTGTCTTCGACCTCTTGGGGTATATAGCGTGTTGGTAAATCTTTCATTTATTTCTTAGAATCTTTTAGTAATTTGTATTCAATGCTGTCTACCAAAGCTTCCCAGCTAGCCTCGATGATGTTCTCGTGGACGCCAACGGTTGTCCAGCAGTCTGTTTCGTCTTGAGATTCAATTAGGACGCGTACTTTGGCAGCTGTCGCAGACTTTGAATCGATAACGCGGACTTTATAATCCGTTAAATGCATTTTAGAAAGCTTAGGATAAAATTTTGTTAGAACTTTACGCAAAGCACAATCAAGCGCATCAACAGGCCCATCGCCATCCGAAGCGCTAAAAACTTCTTCTCCTTTAACTTTGATTCGAACCGAAGCCTCGGCAAACACTTTGCCGTCGTATCGTTTTTCGGTTGTTACCTTAAAGCCTTCTAATCTAAAGAATGGCGTATATTTTTTTAGCTCTCGTTTCATAAAAATTTCAAACGAAGCATCTGCAGCTTCAAATTGATAGCCTTTATGTTCTTTCGCCTGAAGATTTCGAAGCATTTTTTTAGCAGCAGAAGATTTTTTATCTAAGGTTACGTTCATAGATTGAGCTTTTATCACGATCGGCATTTTGCCTGCAAGCTCAGAGGTGACAAATCGTCTGTGATTTCCGACAACCTGAGGGTCAATATGCTCGTAGGCTGCGGTATTCTTTAACATGGCATCGATATGAACGCCTCCCTTGTGCGCAAAAGCAGAATGTCCAACAAAAGCATGATTATCGGGAAGTTTAAAGTTGCTCATCTCGCTGATAAAATAAGATGCTTCTGTTAAGTGCTTTACCTTGGATGCAGGAATTGATTTGCGTTTTGTTTTTGTATGCAAAATTCCAATGATTGTTGTTAAATCAGCATTGCCACATCTTTCTCCAAGGCCATTGAATGTTCCTTGAATTTGCGTACATTCACATTCAACAGCTACAAGACTGTTGGCTACTGCCAAATCAAGATCATTGTGACAATGAATGCCTAAAGGAATTTTGATTTCTTTTTTAATTTCAGAGATAATTTCTTTAATTTCTTCAGGAAGCGTGCCGCCATTGGTGTCGCATAAAATAATGCAATCAGCTTTAGCGTTTTGTGCAGCCAAGAGTGTTTTAAGCGCATAATCTGGATTTCTTTTGTATGCATCAAAGAAATGTTCAGCATCGTAGAAAACTTCTCTCTTCTTTTTCTTTAGAAACTGGATTGAGTCAGAAATCATGTTAAGATTCTCATCCAATGTTGTTTTAAGAACCTCTAGGACGTGAAGATCTGAGCTTTTTCCAAAGATTGTGATCGTTTTAGCTTGGGACTTAACAAGCTCTTTTAGGTTGCTATCTTCAGATGGCTTGATTTTGGCACGGCGCGTCGATCCAAAAGCAGCAACAATAGAATTTTTTAATTTTTTGGTTTTCATAATTTTAAAGAATTCTTTGTCTTTTGGATTAGAGCCTGGCCACCCACCTTCGATGTAGTGTACTCCAAGCTCGTCGAGTTTCTCAGCGATGCGCACCTTGTCATTGACAGAGAAAGAAACACCTTCAGTCTGCGATCCATCCCGTAGTGTCGTATCGTAGATCGTGATGGCGGACATGTTATTTGATCCTTTCTAGGTTAAATTCTTTATGCAGTACGCGCACAGCTTTATCTGCGAGCTTGCGATTGATAATACAAGAAACGCTAATTTCAGATGTTGTAATCATGTCGATGTTAACTTTGTTATCAGCAAGGGCTTGAAACATTTTTGCCGCAATACCTTTGTGTGAGCGCATGCCAGAACCAACAATAGAAATGCGTGCAATATCTTTATCCGAAAGGACATTGTCCATCTTTATTTTTTTTGATAAAATTTTGATTGTTTTACGTGCTTTGGCAAGTTCAACTATTGGTACGGTAAATGAAATGTCTGTCCGTCTTGTATGGCTTACGTTTTGAACAATTGTATCAACATTAACTCCTGATTTTGAGATTTCTGTAAAAATTTTTGCAGCTACGCCAGGCTTATCTTCGACATTACAAATAGTTACTTTGGCCTCAGATTTGTTACATGTAACGCCTCTAACCGAGACGCTTTCCATTTTTTCATTGTCTTTAATAATCATGGTTCCTTCCTCCTTGGAAAAGCTAGATCGAACATGCATTGGAATGTTATATTTTTTAGCGACTTCAATAGAGCGTGATTGCATAACTTGTGCGCCTAAAGCAGCCATCTCAAGCATTTCTTCATAAGTAATTTTTGAGATCTTTTTTGCCTTTTTTTCAACCCTTGGATCTGTGGTGTAGATGCCTTTAACATCTGTATAGATTTCACAAACATCAGCATCCAATGCTTTGGCTAAAGCAACAGCTGTTAAGTCTGACCCTCCTCGCCCTAAAGTTGTGATTTCAAGATCGTCCGTAATTCCTTGAAAACCTGCGACAATAACAATTTTTCTTTCTTTAATAGCTTTTTTGATTCGCTTGGCGTCGATTTTAATAATTTTTGCTTTTGTGTGTGATTTGTCTGTCTTGATGCCGACTTGACCACCTGTAAACGAAATAGCATCATGGCCGAGTTTTTTAACAGCCATTGCCAAAAGAGCACAAGAAATTTGCTCGCCTGTGGACATCAGCATATCCATTTCGCGATCAGGCGGTGTTTTGCTAATAGAAAACGCGAGTTCTTCAAGCTCGTTTGTTGTATCTCCTAGAGCAGATACAACTGTGACAACATCTTGGTGATGTTTTTTATACGAGACAACTCTTTTGGCGACCTCTTTGATGCGGTCAATGTTTGCCACAGACGAACCGCCAAATTTTTGTACAACAAGCTTTTTCATCTTTTTTCCTTCTTTTTTGTTTAAAAATGTCTTAAATCTGCTTGGAAAGAAGCAGATTTGCTATTATATAAAATATAGAGATAAATACAAGTAAAAAATAATAAGTATATATATTCTTTAGGAAAGGTAAAAATTAAAGCAAATTCGCTTACAAATGCCTTTTGATAAAATAATCCATCATCTGCTCTCCTGTTTCAAACGAAAGATCAGATTGTTCGGAAGTTTTTTCGTTAAAAGAAACGTGATTTTCTCTTGGAATACCTTTGCCGAACATTTCAAAACAAACCGCCTCACTTGTATGCGTTCGTTTTTCAATCGGAGTGTAATGATCTGGTAAAACTAGGATACGAAAATCATCTTTAGGATCAAAATGATTTAAAATAGTTCCGATGACTTCTTTGTCGATTCGTTCGATGGATTCGATTTTCATTTTTAAATCGCCATTATGACTTGCTTCATCAGGTGCCTCGATATGAATAAAAACAAAATCTTTTGTTTTTAGTGAATCAAGAGCGTATTCGGCTTTTCCTAAGAAATTAGTGTCATAGTATCCTGTGACATTTGGAACAGTGATGACTTCAAGGCCTGCTATCTTTCCGATACCATTAACAAGATCAACAGCAGAAATAACAGAGCCTGTTAATCCAAACTTTTCTTTAAATAAAGGCAGGTTAGGCTTAACGCCTTGCCCCCAAAGCCAAATGTTATTTGCTGGATTTTGTTTTAAATCGACACGGACTTGATTGACGTGATGTTTTTGGAGAATGCTTTTTGTTTTTTCCATAACCGCTGAAAGCGTTTGTGCATGCGTCCCTTCAGGTAAATGTGAATAAATTTTTTGATTTAAAATATCGTGAGGAGGAGTACAGTTGATTTTTGCAAAAGATTTTGGAGTTAGGCATTTAATAACGAGAAGGTGTCGATAGCTTTTTCCTGGATAAAATTTGATATTCGGAATATCGATTTCTTTGTTTAGTGATGCAATGATTGCTTCAGCTTCTTTTGATGTGATATGTCCGGCGCTGTAGTCAACCATTGTGTCGTCCTCAATGGTAACAAGATTACAGCGAAATACAATTTCGTCATTTTTTAGATCAATTTCAAGATTGGCAGCTTCAAGAGGCGCTCGTCCAGAAAAGAATTTTGTTGGGTCATAGCCGAGCGCAGAAAGATTTCCGACATCGGATCCGGCGGGAAGACCCTCTGGAATCGTACAGACAGAACCAATAAGTCCATTCTGAGCAATAAAATCCATATTGTTTGTGTTGGCGTATTCTAGCGGAGTCTTTCCTTCGAGATCTTTGATTGGATAATCAGCCATTCCGTCAGGCACGACGACAATATATTTCATATGCGCTTTCCTATCAGATCAACGAGATCTTCAGCGATTCGTTCTTTTGAATTTTGACGTGACAAGATTTCACCATTTTCATCAACAATAAAGCCCTTATATGTTTTTTGCGAAACCACATTGGCAATAACAAGGTTGCACTTAGCCTTTTTGATAAGCGTTTCTGCTCGAGCAACTAAAAATTCTTTTTTGGCATCGGATTCAAGTTTAAAGCCAACAAGAAAAGTTTTAGGAGAAACTTTTTTAATTTTTTGGATTAATTTTTGTGTCGGAACAAGATCTAATTTAAATTCAGAAATATTTGAGCTAATTTTCTTAGCATAAGGTTTGCGAAGCTTATAATCTGAAACAGCTGCAGCATGGATAACCGCAGCATACGGTGTTGTTTTTAGTTCTGATAAAAGGATCTGAGATAGTTCATCAAAGAAATTAAAATTTAAAACACGTTCTGGCATGTGCCGAATAGGGTGCGTAACGGGTCCTTGAATGAGAGTGACCTTGGCTCCTTCTCGGGATAAAAGATGAGAAATGCGATGTCCCATCTTCCCTGTTGAAGCGTTGCTAATAACACGCATCTGGTCAATGGGAACCCATGTTGGTCCGCAAGTAACGAGTATTTTTTTGTTGTGTAGGGGTCTATTTAATGCCAATTTCTTTTAAGACAGTCTTTAAATCGGGTTCAATAACGGATGGTTTTTGCACATTTTCTATGGCAAGATTTGGATCTTTTAAACCATGCCCAGTTAGCGTGCAGACGATGTTTCCTTTTTGATTCTTAAAGAAGTTTGTTTTGTGCAATTTCAAAATTCCGGCAACTGAAGCGGCTGATGCTGGTTCTGCAAAAACACCTTCTTTTTGTGCAAGCATTTTGTATGCTTGTAAAATTTCTTCATCGGTGACTTTGTCAATGATTCCACCAGATTCATCGCGAGCTTCTTCAGCTGTTTTCCAGCTAGCCGGGTTTCCGATGCGAATAGCTGTTGCAAGTGTTTCTGGATTTTCAATAATGTGCTTATCAACAATTGGGGCTGATTTTGCTGCTTGAAATCCAAGCATTTTAGGAAGACAGGTTGTCTTTCCTGCAGCTTTGTATTCTTTGTAGCCTTTCCAGTAAGCGGTGATATTTCCTGCATTTCCGACGGGAATAGCGTGAAAAACAGGTGCATCAGAAAGAAAATCACAGATTTCAAAAGCAGCAGATTTTTGTCCTTCGATTCGAAAAGGATTAAGAGAATTAACAAGTTCAATAGGATAGCTAGACGTAATTTCTTTAACTAATGTTAAGGCTTGATCAAAATTGCCTTTAATGGCAATGACTTGTGCATTATGAATCATGGCTTGCGCAAGTTTGCCAAGGGCGATATTTCCTTCTGGAATCAAAACAATACATTTTAATCCGCATCGTGCAGAATAAGCAGCGGCGGATGCAGACGTGTTTCCTGTTGAGGCACACATGACAGCTGTTGTGTTATTTTCTTTGGCTTTTGATATGGCCATTGTCATGCCGCGATCTTTAAACGATCCCGTTGGATTCGCTCCATCGTATTTTAAATAAACATCAAGTCCGATCTCTTTGCTTAAGAAATTTGATAAAATTAAAGGAGTATTTCCTTCTTGAAGAGAGACGATTGGTGTCTTATCTGTGACAGGCAAAAAGTCACGATATTTTTTTATGATTCCTTCCCATTTCATTTTATAAATTCTCCATTCGGATGGCGACAGGTTTGCTTTTAACAAGAGATAGCTTTGCAATTTCTTCCAAAGCAATACGCAATTTTTTCTCTTTGGCTAAATGTGTTAGCATGACAAGAGGAACAGAAGATGTTTTTTTTTGTTTTTTCTGATTAACTGAATCAATGCTAATGTCGTGTTTTCCAAGGATACCGGAAATTTTAGATAAGACGCCTGGCTTGTCAGTTACGAGTAGACGAATATAAAATTTTGTTTCGATTTGATCAATCTGCTTTAATTTAATAGATCGATCCTCGTAGGCAATATTTTTCATGCGGGCGCAGGCGATATTTTCTCCTTTTGTTGCAAGGTTGACAAGATCGCTTACAACGCCAGAGGCAGCGGCGAGTTGTCCTGCTCCCTGTCCGTAAAGCAATATGTCGCCCATCGGATCAGTTTCAAGGAAGATGGCATTAAAAACACCGTTGACTGATGCAAGAGGATGATCTTCGTCGATAAGTGTAGGATGAACACGAAGCTCGAGATTATTGTTGGCTGTTTTGGCAATGGCTAAAGGCTTGATGACAAGCCCTAAGTCTTTTGCGTATTTAATGTCATCATGTGAAATTTGAGTGATGCCTTCGACATGAATATTTTTAACGTCAATGATTTTGTCAACAGCTAGACGAACTAAAATGCTTAGCTTGTGTGCGGCATCCATTCCGTTGACATCAAGAGTTGGATTGCTTTCGGCATATCCATTTTTTTGGGCTTTAGATAAAGCGTCGGCAAAGGTGCATAGCGAGTGTGTCATTTCGCTCAGGATAAAATTTGAAGTTCCGTTGATAATTCCATAAAGACTTTTAAAGGTGTTGCCCGCAAGCCCTTCGGTGATGGCATTGATAATAGGAACGCCAGCGCCTACAGATGATTCAAAATAAATGTTCTTTTTTTGTTTGAGTGCTTCTTTGAAGAGTTCAGATCCATATTTTGCGATCACCGCTTTGTTGGCTGTGATAACATGTTTTTTTGAGCGAAGCGCTTGTAAAACAATTTCTTTGGCAGGATGGGTGCCACCAATAAGCTCAATGACAACATCAATGTTTTTATCATTTAGGATATCATCTATTTTCGTTGTAAAAAGACTTTTAGATAGCTTCATTCTTTTTGCAATAGCAGAATTTTTGTCGCAAACTTTTTTGATTTTGAATTCTGTTTGAAACTTTTTAGAAAAAAGTTTATTTTGGTTTTTAAGAATTTTAATAACGCCGGCTCCAACGGTGCCGCATCCAATTAAGCCAATGTTTATTTTATTCATATCAAGAATTCCTTTTTAATATTAATAATCTTGTTTAGATTTTAGAAAAGCTTCTTCGATCTTTTTAAAAATGGTTTCAGCATCAGAATCGAGATCTTCGATTTCAACACGTATTTCATAGATGACCCCAGGGATTCTTTCAGAGCATTCGATGACGGTTCCTTTAACGCTCAAGGTGTTTGCCATATAAGGCGTCTTGATCATAACCTGAAGCTTTTTTCCTGCGGTATGCGCAACGCTGCTTGAAAAGAGAACACCACCGCGACTAATATTTTTTAGTTGTGAGATACTATGCTCTGCAGCCGGGTCGTCGGCTTCAAAGAAAGTAACAATAAAATGTTTTTCGACTCGCGGATGTTTTCGTCGATCTTCTTCTCCATTTGACTTTCTGAAATTGTTTAGCATGATAATTCCCCTTTTTGAATTGGTCGGAGCGGTGAGACTCGAACTCACGACCTCTTGAACCCCATTCAAGTGCGCTCATCCAGACTGCGCTACGCTCCGAATAATTTTATTCAGATTTTGTCTTTCGATTCATTAAATCTTTAACAGCAACGGAAGCTTTTTTATTCCTGTAGAGAATGTTAAAGACTTCTGTTGTAATTGGCATCGAAATATTATGTTTTTGGCTTAAGCGATAAATTCCTTTAGTTGTTGGAACTCCTTCTGCAACTGTTGCCATTGACGCCATGATTCTTTTTAATGTTTTTCCTTTTCCGAGCTGTTCGCCGACAAAACGATTACGGCTTTTAGGGCTAAAGCATGTTGTTGTAAGGTCTCCGAGACCGCTTAGTCCAGAAAAAGTTTTTGCTTTAGCTCCAAGCGTTTTTCCAAGTCTTGACATTTCTGCTAGACCGCGAGATAGGATTGCAGCTTTTGTGTTGGTTCCAAGATTGAGTCCGTCACAAACGCCACAGGCGATGGCAATAATGTTTTTTATGCTTCCCCCTAGTTCTACCCCTATAATATCAGAGTTCGTATAAATGCGAAAGGTTGGAGAGTTAAAAATTTTTTGTAATTTTTTTGCTATTTGAGTGTTATGAGATGCGATAACCGCTGTTGATGGAATGCCTTTGGAAACTTCGATTGCAATTGTTGGACCTGATAAAACAGCAAATTTGACGGGTCCTAATTCTTTATGAATAAGCTCTGACATTCTTTCAAGCGAAAAGGTATCTATTCCCTTAGTAACGCTTAAAAATATTTTTTTAGAGATATTGTTTTTTTTAATTTTTTTTAAGATTGGTTTTAAGAATTGTGACGGTACCGCAAGCACGATAAGATCAGAGTTTTCAAGCGCATCTTCAAGAGAGTCTAGTAGAATAATTTTCTTTGGAATGCTGATTCCAGGTAAGAATTTTTGATTTTTTCTGGTTTTTCGTACTTTTTTGACATATTTAGGAAAGGCTCCCCACAGGGAAACGTGGTGACCGTTTTTACATAGATGGATTGCTAGAGTTGTGCCCCATCCACCATCGCCAATAATTGAAATTTTTGCCTGATTCATTGAGTATTCCTAAAATATATATATTTATCTAATTATATTATAATCTAATAGGGTTGCAAGAGAAATGTCCTGAATTTTAGGATAAAAGAAAGGGTTAAAATAATGGATATTTGATCATTTCCAGAAAAAGATTTCTCTGAAAACTTCAAACATGTAGGCTGAGCCCCAGCGGATAATTTGGAGCTTGCGTTCTCCTCCCTCTCTGGCTGGCTCGTCACCCGGAACATCTGCAACTTTTAGTTTTCTTTTGGCAGCTCGGATCGACAGGAGAGGTTCCCAGCTAATATCTGTATGGAAAAGTTTCTCTTCTGTTTCGTAGCTGTTATGTTTGTGCAGATCTAGATCATAAATGAGTTTTGTTTTGTAGGCACGAAACATAACCATAGCGTCTGTGTAGTGTCCGCCATGGAAGAGATTAATAAAAGTCGTAAACATTTTATTTCCAAAAGCTGTGACGATGTCGTCATCGTAGCTTTTGGCATCGCCGGCGTATCTAGAAACGATAACCATATCATTCCCTTCTTTCATCTTGTTAATACAGTCAGGAATGAGTTCAGGGATGCTGTTTCCGTCTGGGCTAAAAGTAAGAATAACGTCACCTTCAATGTGGGGTAGCGCTTCAATATAGGCATGACGCAATCCTTTAGTTTTTTGAACAATGATGGGCCACCCTTGCTCTTTGGCGTACTCAATGGTTCCATCAGTTGATTGACCGTCCACGATTAAAAGCTGATCGTACCACTCTTTTTTAATACGCGGCATGATAGCTTTCATCCCTTGGATTTCATTTAATGTCGGAAGAAATAGAGTGACTTTCATTTTTTAAAGGCTCCTTTGGAAAAAAATGGAGCGAGAGAAGGGAATCGAACCCTCGCTATCAGCTTGGAAGGCTGAAGTTCTACCACTGAACTACTCTCGCAAAAAATATTACTGGTGGGCAGAGAAGGATTTGAACCTCCGTAGCGCAAGCGCAGCAGATTTACAGTCTGCCCTCGTTGACCACTTGAGTATCTGCCCACAAAAAATGGAGCTGGCGAGAGGCTTCGAACCCCCGACCTACTGATTACAAGTCAGTTGCTCTACCAGCTGAGCTACGCCAGCAAGCTCCTTAACGAACATAAAATCGAAAAAATGCCAGCCTTTTTACGGTACCAGCAAAGTCATCTTTGCTATAATATTCTTTTGAAACGAGATTTACTTATAACAGATTTTTTCGTGACTGTAAAGTATGTTTTTATATTAATATTTAGTAAGCCTCTATCCTGCCTCGTCTTTCGAGTTTTCATATTTTACAATTGATTTTAAACAATGGATATGATAATCTACCTTCTGTTCGGTACAGATAATGATCTAACGCATTTAAATCAAAGGAGATTTTTGATGAAAAAAATAGGAATTATTACAAGCGGTGGAGATTGTGGAGGCCTTAATGCTGTTGTTAAAGGCGTTGCGCAAATGGCAAACCGAAAAGGTATTTCTTGCGTTGTTATTCCAAACGGTTATGCAGGGCTTTATAATTTAGTTGATTTTGATAGTCTTGTGGAGCTCACTCCTGAAAGAGTCGATTCTGTTAACTCTGCCTTAGCTGGTTCCGAGGCTGGACATTCGCGAGTCAAAATTAAGAAAATTAAAAATGATAAAAAATATGATCGCATTAAAGAAGGTCTTAAAAAGTTTGGCATTGATGGCCTTGTCATCAGCGGTGGCGATGATACAGGAAGCGTTATCGTTGATCTTTCCGAGCATGGCATTAAATGTGTGCACGCGCCAAAGACAATGGATTTAGATCTTCAGACTTATTCTGTTGGAGCAGATTCCACCATTAGTCGCATCGCAACTTTCGCTGAGGATTTAAAGACAACGGGAAGAACTCATAATCGCATTATTGTTATGGAAGTTTTTGGCCGATATGCAGGGCATACTGCTTTTCGCGGCGGTGTTGCTGCCGATGCGGATGCCATTTTGATTCCAGAGATTCCTGTTGATTTTGATATTCTTTACGAGCATGTTAAAAAACGTTTTTCAAGAAGAATTGCACAAAGCGATGTTCGAGCGGGCACTTATTTGATTATCGTTGCTGAAGGCTTAACGAATTCAAATGGTGAAGAATTGGTTGATGAAGCAGCTGGCGTTGATGCATTTGGTCATAAGAAGCTTACGGGATCCGGAAAGTACGTTTGTCAGGAGCTGACTAAGCGATTTAAAAAAGATGCTGAGATTAAGAAATTTATGGAAAAAGAAAAAATGTACGTTGACGGCTTATACGAAGCGCCAGAAGTTCGAGCGGTTACGCCTGGGCATTTGGTTCGATGTGGACGATCTTCTGCTTATGATGTAAATTTTGGCAAAGAAGCAGGTGCTTCTGCTGTTCTCCTTCTTGCGCAGGGCATCGATGGTGTTACCGTTGTTGGCGTTAGTGGAGATAAAATTCGATATATGGACACGAAAAAAGCAATTGAGCAGCGACATGTTGATTTGGATGTTGTCTCGCTTCATGAAACATTAGGAGCTTGTTTCGGACGCCCACGTCCAGAAATTAAGCCTGATTTTAAAAAGGTCGAAGCGCCGATTGAGCGACATTTGTAAAAGGAAAATAATTAATAAAAAAAGGGCTCATGGAAAATTCCATGAGCCCTTTTTAGTTTTAAACTAAAGATTAGTAGCCTGCTGCGTCGCAGTTAGGCGAGCTTCCGCCGCTGGTGCAAGTCACTGTTCCGTTTCCCCAGATTCTTAATTGATAGGTGCTTGTATTTCTTAAAACTATTGCGCAAATTTGGTTAGAAGCACAGCTGGTGTAAACGGTTGGCGTGCCGAAAAATTTTAGTGTCGGAATGGTAACATCCAAGTTTCCAAGATTGTTTGTATAAGCGCTATTTTCTAAATGATAGCGTTCCATTGAAGACAAAATTGCTCCTAGAACGTGCACACCTTCAGATGCTCGGGTTCTCTCAACGATTCCGGAGTATTGCGGAATGGCAACGGCCGCTAAAATGGCCACAATAATAACAACAAGAATAACTTCCATTAGCGTAAAACCAGTTTTTTTGTTCATTTTTTCTCCTTTCAGTTCTTTTATAAGTATATCATAGAAGACAGCTATTTTTAGAAATTTTACGTTTTTATAGAATTTTTAAAAGCACGAGGAATGTTATCAATTAAATCCGTTGCAATAAGCGAGACCTTAGTCTTTTTTTTTGCTGCAATGTCGCTTGCTTTGCCATGCAAAAAAGTCGCATATTTAGCAGCATCAAATCCAGATAGTCCTTGTGCCAAAAATGCAGCAATTATTCCAGTTAACACATCCCCGCTTCCTGCGGTTGCAAGTCCAGCATTTCCGGTTTTATTTATATAGATTTTTCCGTAAGGAGATGCAACAACGCTACGAGATCCTTTTAAAATAAGTATGCAATTATGTTTTTTTGCAAAAGTTTTTACGACAGATTCTCGATGAGACTCAATATATGTTTTTGTTTTTCCTGTTAATCTAGACATTTCTCCAGGGTGTGGAGTGAGAATGCGTATGCCTCCTCTTGTCGCTAGAGTAGAAATATTTTCAGACAGAGCGTTAAGGGCATCGGCGTCAATTACGATAGGATTTCTTACGGAAGAAATTATTTCTAAGACGAAGTTTTTTGTTTGTTTGTTTTGCGACAATCCGGGGCCAAGCGCTATGGCTTGATATTTTGAGAGTTCTTTTTTGATATCATGTAGAGCTAAAGGCGAAATGGTTTGATCTCTTGTTTCCTTAAGAGGAAAGGTCATGATAACCGGAGAAATTTTTTTTTGTGCAACTGCATTTAGGCTTTTAGGAATAGCGAGGGTGACGAGCCCTGCTCCTGCGCGCATAGCCGAAAGACTTGCAAGAGCACCGGCTCCAAGCATACGTTTTGATCCGGCAACGACAAGGACATGGCCAAAAGTATTCTTATGAGCTTTTGAATTACATCGTAATAATGGCGTTGGCAACCGCATAGTTTTTTGTATGTGACAAAGAGACAAAGATTTTTTTGTTAAATTCTTTGATGTGAAAAATACAAGATGGCTTACCGTTGTGCTGATTGATAATCTCGATGTCTTTCCATCCAACATGTGCATTCTCGCCCAAAGCTTTTAAGACAGCTTCTTTAGCGGCAAAGCGTGCAGCCAGATGTTGATCAGGGTATCGTCTTTTTCTTGCGTAGGCAATCTCCTGATCGGTAAAAACATGTTTTAGAAAGTCATCTCCCCATTTTTCAATGGCGTTTGAGATGCGTTCGACTTCAATAATATCTGTCCCTTGACCTAGAATCATTTTATTTCACCAGTTTTAACATATCTTTTACGGCCTTCTTGAGGCCGGCGAAAATCGAATAGGAAATAATAGAGTGTCCGATGTTAAGCTCGTGTATTTCTTTGATTTTTGCAATTGGTTTTGCGTTTTTATAATTTAACCCATGACCAGCGTTAACGATAATTCCGATTTTTTTTCCAAAACGGGCTGCCTTTTGGATTTTTTTTAATTCACATTCTTTACTTAATTTTGTTTTTGCGTTGGCGTAGCAGCCAGTGTGAAGCTCGACAGAGTGCGCGCCAAGTTCTTTTGATTTTAGAATTTGTTTTTCTTTTGGATCAATAAAAAGGCTTACGATGATATTTTTTTGATTCAAACGTTTGATCACTTGTTTTAATCGATGAGAATGACGAAGAACGTCGAGGCCACCTTCCGTTGTGAGTTCCTTGCGTTTTTCAGGAACAAGCGTTGCTTGGTCTGGCTTTAGTCGACATGCGATTTTAACAATGTCTTCGCTGACAGACATCTCGAGGTTAAAACGAGTTTTGACGGCTTTACGCAATAGCCAAACATCTTTATCGTTAATATGTCGTCTGTCTTCTCTCAAGTGCGCAACAATGCTATGTGCACCAGCTTGTTCGCAGAGTTTTGCTGCATTGACAGGATCGGGGTGAGATTCCCCTCTTGCCTGGCGGACTGTCGCGACATGATCGATATTGACTCCGAGTTTTGACATGGTAATTCTTGCTTAGAAGATTAAATTTGGATTAAAACCCCGTTAACATAAAGCCATGTAACAATGGCCAAGCCCAATGCGATGAGTTTTAGGGCTAGATTATGTGTTAGCCATTTTTTCATTTTATTTTTTATGTCCTAATAGTAAATTCTTTAAAATACTAGAAAATCGTTCTTTGTTGACAATAGGAATAAATCGTCCATCGGCAGCGATTGAAATATCACCTGTTTCTTCTGAAGCAATGATGCCGATTGCATCCGTTTGCTCTGTGATGCCTAAAGCAGCGCGATGTCTTGTTCCAATAATTTTGCTTAAATTTCCGTTTTCCGATAACGGAAAAAGGCAAGCCGCTGACAGGATGCGCTCATTCCTGATAACAACGCCACCATCGTGAATCGGTGAGGCGGTAACAAAGATGCTTTGAAGGATTTCTGATGAAACTTTTGCGTCAATTGAAATTCCGCTATCGATAAAAGTCTTAAGCTTGGCGTCTCTTTCAATAGCGATAATACAGCCGATTTTTCTTTGAGCGAGCTTATGGACAGCAGTTGTAATTTCTTCGATGAGAGCGACAATTTCTGATTCTTCTAGGCTGATATTAAAGAGATGCTGTTGGCCTAGTCGTGCGAGTCCGTGACGAAGCTCTTGCTGAAAGATAATTAAAATAGCGATAATTGATATTGCAAAAAAGTTTTTTAGAAGCCAATTCAATGTGGTTAATCCTAATAATTGAGAAATAAGAAAACCGATAAGGAGATAAATGAGGCCTTTAAGAACTTGAAAAGCGCGTGTTCCTTCAAAGAAAACAAGGATTTGGTAAAATACAAACCATAAAACAAAAACTTCAACGACAGGTTTGACGAGAGACCAAATTGTGAGAATTGTTAGCATCATTGTATGTTACATAGTCCTTGCATTGATTATTGCATCTGTTAAATCAACAACATCACGCATTTTCTTAACATCGTGCACGCGAACAATATGCGCTCCGTTTAAGATAGATGCGCTAATAGAAGCAGCGGTACCCATTAGGCGATCGGAGACATCTTTTTTTAGAGTTTTTCCAATAAAGGATTTTCTCGATGGTCCAATTAAAATGGTTTTTTTGAGGGTCTTAAATTCAGATAGACGCTGAATGATTTCTAAATTATCCTCTACCGTTTTTCCGAATCCAATTCCTGGATCTATTATTATTCTATCTGATTTTATTCCGATTTCCAAGCATTTTTCAATAGATTTTCTAAGATCTGATGTTATTTCTTGGACGAGATTTCTGTATGAAATACGTTCTTGCATTGTTTTAGGTGTTCCTTGAATATGCATCAAAACAATAGCTGCGTCATTTTCCTTTATAACTTTCAACATGGATTTTGTTATTTTAGATCCCATGACATTGTTAACAATACTTGCTCCTGCTTTTAGAGCTGATTGAGCAACTTCGGGCTTATAAGTGTCGATAGAAATTGGGATATTTGTTTTTTTAGATAAGGTTTTGATGATAGGGATTACGCGCGACGATTCTTCTTTTACGCTAATTGCTTTTGCGCCAGGTCGAGTTGATTCGCCACCGATATCGATAATGTCAGCACCATCTTTGATTAGTTTTAGAGCATGAGACACGGCACGATTTGATTTCTTTTTTAATAAGCCATCTACGCTAAAAGAGTCGGGTGTCATGTTGACAACGCCCATGATTTTAGTCCTTTGCCCAAGAATGAGATGGAGATTTTTAGCGCGCACAACAAGTTTTCTTCTTGTGCGCTTAGAAGGCGTTTTATTTTTAAGCGCCATTGGTTTCTGATTTGTTGTCGCTAGAATTGGTTTGTATTTCTGGATTGGTTTCAGCGCTTTCGGGATTCATGCCAAGAAGCATTTTTGTCTCGTCGACATCAAGGAGTTCTTTTTCTTTTAGTTTGTTGACTATAGAAGCGACATCTTTTTTGTTATCAGACAATATTTTCTTTGCTTCTCGATAAGCAGTATCAATCATCAATCGGATTTCTTCATCAATGGCTTTGGCCGTATCTTCACTGTAATTCTTTTGCTCCATCATGTCTCTGCCTAGAAAAACCTGTCCGTGGTGATTTCCAAGAGTTAATGTGCCAATTTTTTCACTCATACCATATTCGCAAACCATTGCGCGCGCGATTGAAGTGGCTTGCAATAGATCGCTTTGTGCGCCGGTTGTAATGTCTTCTAAAAAGATTTCTTCAGCAGCGCGCCCCCCAAGAGCAACAATGATTTTTGCAATCAGTTCTTTTTTGCCCCAGTTATGCTTATCTTCCATCGGAGGCGTGATTGTATATCCGCCTGCCATTCCTCGAGGAATAATTGAGACTTTTGTAAAAGGATCGGCTCCTTTAACTAATAGAGATAAAAGTGCATGGCCAGCTTCATGATAAGCTGTGATTTCCTTTTCTTTTTTAGAAATAATGTGGCTCTTTTTTTCTGGACCCATTGTTACTCGCTCGATTGCTTCTTGCATCTCTTCATGCTCAACAGAGTCTTTATCTTTTCGGGCAGCCAGAAGAGCGGCTTCATTGCAAGCATTGGCTAAATCTGCGCCAGAAAAATAAACAGTTTGTTGTGCGATTTTTTTAAGATTAACGTTTTTTGAAAGTTTTATATTCTTTGTGTGAACCTTTAAAATAGCCTCTCGTCCTAAAATATCAGGAAGCGAAACAACAATCTGGCGATCAAAGCGCCCTGGCCTTAAAAGTGCTGGGTCAAGCGTATCAGGCCTGTTTGTTGCTGCCATGACAATAAGTCCACCATGCGTATCGAATCCATCCATCTCAACAAGCAAAGCGTTTAACGTTTGTTCTCGTTCGTCGTTTCCTCCTCCTATTCCAGAGAAGCGTAGGCGACCGACGGCATCGATTTCATCTATAAAGATAATGCATCCTTTGCCGGAGACTTTAGATGCCTTGCGTGCTTGCTCGAAAAGATCGCGAACTCTTGAGGCTCCAACTCCAACGAACATCTCAACAAAATCTGATCCACTTAATGAGAAGAATGGAACATCTGCCTCTCCTGCAACCGCCTTTGCAAGAAGCGTCTTTCCTGTGCCTGGCCTTCCTACCAAGAGAACGCCTTTAGGAATCTTTCCACCTAATCGTTCAAATCGCTTAGGATCTTTCAGAAATTGAATAATTTCTTGAAGTTCTTCTTTTGCCTCTTCAACACCGGCTGCATCGCTGAAGGTAACCTTTTTATTTTTTCCATCATTTACTTTTGCGCGAGATTTGCCAAAAGACCAAAGTTTATTGCCCATTTTTGCGCCGCGATTAGAGATAAACCAAAAGAATAAAATTAAGATTAGAATTGGACCCAAAGAGAAGAATAAGTTTGCCCAGAGTGTATTTGGCCGCAGTACTTTAAAGTCAGGAACATTTTTTCGAATTAGATCTAAAATAACCTCATCTTCTATAGGGAGGATCACTTTGAATTTTGAACCATCTGAAAAGGTTCCATCAATTTGGTTCTCAGTCATTTCTAAAGAACGAATTTTGGATGTTTGATGATTTTCCTTGAGAATGCCGTAGAATTCGCTATATGACATTTCTTTTGGCATGGTGGTGTTGCCAAAGTTTGACTGGCTTGTCAAAATAACAAGAATAAAAATTAAACCTAGCCAGAGCCAGAAAGTGCTGTTGGGTTGATTCTTTTTTGAATTTTTCTTAAAGTTTCTTTTTGGTATTTTTATCTTTTTTTGCATGTAAGCCCCTTTATATATGTATACGTTAAAAAGTTATATTATTATAACGGCTTTTCGAATTTTATCAAGATTTCCCTAAATCTTATTTTCTCTTCTTTTCTTGAGAAAGAATAAGTTTTAGTGGTTTTTTCTGAATTGCAATAGAATTGGGTAAATGAACAATCGACCCCTTAGGACGGATATTGATGAGGCTTTCGATTTCTTTAGCATGAGAAAAAGTAAGCTTTCGCATGTTGCCGTTTAAATGCTGAATTGCCAGCCTTAAAATAAGGTTTTGCATTGAGGGGTGGTGTTTCGTCAGTTTTTTTAGGTCTAAAGAAATATTTTTTGATTGATTTGGAAAGGTTGCGATTCTTAAAAAAGCAGTTTTTGCTCTAGACTCAAGAAAATTATAATCAGCGGTAGCCTGGACAGAAAGATGTGCCAAAACATCTTTAACGTTTGGATTGTATTGTTTTTCCAATAACGGAATAAGGTCAATGCGAATTTTGTTGCGCATAAAGATTTTGTTTCGATTTGTTGAGTCCGTGCAGTATTTAATGCGGTTCTGTTTTAAGAATTGGATAATATCATTTCGACTTAATTCAAGCATAGGTCGAACAAAGATTTCTTGATAGATTTCTCGCTTTGGTAAAATGCTGCGAATGCCAGATAATCCTGTGCCGCGCAATAGTCTCATTAAAACTGTTTCGGCAAGATCATCTTTTGTATGGCCAAGGGCGATTGTTTTTGCTTTGTGTTTTTTTGCAACTCTAGAGAGAAAGCGAAAACGTTTTTCACGAGCAGCTTCCTCGAGGGATTGCCTTTTTTTGTTTAAATGGACTTCTTTTGTAGTACAAGGGATTTCAAGCTGACTGCAAAGTCGTTCAACAAACTTCTGATCGCGGAGAGCCCCTTTTCTAATTCCGTGATTAAGATGAGCAACATGAAGGCTGACCCCAAAGTCGTGTCGTAATGCATAAAGCCCATGCAGCAGAGCGACCGAGTCTGGCCCACCCGAAACGCCGACAATAATCTTTTCGCCGGGCTTAAGAATTTTTTCGGCATATGCGAATGTTTTGATTTTTTTTAAGAATGTTGTCATTTTAAAATTCGTTGAACCAGCGGACGCCAAAAACGGCGATTAGGATTAATAGCAAAATGAGGACAATTAGAACAAGCCAATTTTCGAGCATGATAAAAGTATTTAGTTTCCTTGAATTCCCCTTTTTTCTTCTCTAGCCTCAAGATAAGCTTTTCGAAGCTCAGGTTCGTATTTTGTGTTCGGAGGCTTAATAGTGAGATCCGCAAATCCTTGGCGCAGAATTTCAGCATTGGCTAACGTTCCGTCTGGGAGAAAAACGTATCCTAATATATAGCCTTGATTATCGCGATATTGCCTGTCAAATTCTATTGTGACTTGTTTGCCTTTTAGGAGGCTGTTCGCATAACCATAGGCTCTTTCTTCAATTGTTGTTGTTGGTTTTTCTTCTTCTTCAACAGGTATATTGTATTTCTTAAATTTTTGCTTCTTTCGCTTTGGTCGGTCGAGAGGCTTTAGCCCAATAAGCTTAACACGTCTCTTGTCCTCAAGAAGAATCAAACCCGAATTTGTAACATTTTCTACAACAGCTTTTTTGTTTTTTTGTGAAAGGCCTAAAAATAAAGGATCAGATTTCTTTTCTGCGCTGGCAGTTTGCCCCGCTGAACATAAGAAAAAAAGTAAAAATAATAGTTTAGTGATTTTTGTTGCCATTACTTTGATAGATTTTTTTTGACCTTTTTAAATTCTTTTTTAGCATTGTTTGTATTCTCTTGGGTTTTTTCGTATTTTTTTTCTTCTCGCTCGACTCTTTTTTCTAGCTTTTCTTCTTTGCTCTCGAGTTTTTCTTGAAACTTTTCTATACTTGCGTCAAAACTATCCTCAAGATCAAAGAGTTTGCTTTTGGCAGTCTCAATACGCCCTTGATATTGATTGATTTTTTGTTGCGCTCTCTCAATTTTTTGTTCAAGCTTGCGAACTTCTCTAGAGATCTCTTTATTTTTTGATAAAGAGAAATTTGCAAATTTGCTTTTGGCTTGTGTCAATTTTTCATGGGCTCGTCTTTCTTTTTCTTTTGCTTCATCGTATTTTTCGATTGCTTTATTAAAACGTTTTCGATCTTTCTCAGAAAGGTTTTTCTTTTTTAGGGCCCATATTTCGAAGTCTTCAGGATTAGAGATATTTTCACCTGAAGTGCTTTGTGCTAGGGCTGATGTTGGTAAAGGGTTTATGACAAAACAGATGATTAATAAAAGAGTATAAATATGCATATTAGTACCTCGTGTTTTATGTTTTTGGTTATTATACTTGGAACTTGAAGATATCGCAAGCGTTTCGAAAGATTTAGTTTTGATAATTTAGGGAAATGGTGGCGGCGACTGGATTTAAACCAGTGACCGATCGGGTATGAGCCGAGCGCTCTATCAGACTGAGCTACGCCGCCAAAGAGGTGCATTTTACGTTAAAGAAAACGAAATATCAAGAGTTTTCTTGAAAAGATAATTTATGAATTGCGGAAAATTATATATAAAAAGAAAGCAATGATGCCAAGTGAAATTAGATAAAAATCATTAAAATAAAAGAAATCTCTAATGCGTTCCGCTCTCGTGTATTCGTGACGAGTGTTTTCAGAGATAATGGATCCGGTGTTTTTCATAGCAAGCACATCGCTTTTTTTAAAGCGAATGAATTGTCCAGCGATTCGGTAGATTTTAAGCTTCTCCTCCTCGGAAAGCTCCATGATTTTTTTTTCGGAAATACCTAGCAGTTGCCCTGCTTCTCTAACAGAAATAAATTGATCAGACATTTTTATCCTTTAGCTTTTTCGAGCGCAATCCATCGGTCTACTTTTGCTCGTTCAAATTTCCAGCTATCTCCGTCACGAGTGGCCGGAATATTGCCAGCGTTTGCCATTTCAATAACAGATGGAATATCAAGGTCAAGATATCTGGAGACCTCATCTGTTGATAATTTTTCGTTAAGCATTTGACATTTTCCTTGAAAAATTGCACCTTCAACAATATTTAGCTTAGGTGTCGTGATGTTGCCTTCTAATTCTGATTCGGGCATAAGGACAAGCATGGTGTTGGCTGTAACGTCTCCCTTGACTTTTCCGGCGACGATAATACTCTCACCGGTGATACGAGCATCAACTATGGCGTTTTCACCAATCGTTAAAGTTCCTTTTGTTTGGAGCGTTCCTTCAAAATTGCCATTGATTCTTAGGTTCACAGGATCGGTAAAAGAAAGTGTTCCTTGCATTTCTGCATTGATTTCAATAGCCTTTTGGTCGTCATTTTTTTTATTTCGCTTATCTCGAATAGCCATTTTTTCCTCCTGTTTTAGGGTCGAAACATTTTTTCAATTCTTTTTTCAATAGGACGAAGACCGATCAGCGTCAAGAAAACAACAAAAGTAACAATGATGGCAGCTCCATATTGTCCAGCTGCAACAGCCATCCCTATGCCGGAAACAACCCACATGCTAGCTGCAGTTGTTAGGCCAGTGATGCCCGCCCCGCCGCGAATAATTGTCCCAGCACATAGAAATCCGACACCAGTTACGATTCCAGCAATGATTCGTGTCGGGTCAACGATATTTGCCTCTCTATATATATCAAAAACATGATATGAAGTCAACACGAGCAATGCGGATCCGACGCCAATTAAAATATGCGTTCGTAGCCCTGCTCCTTTATGGCGAACAAAACGTTCAATACCTATAATGCCGGAGAGTAAGATTGTTAAAAGAATTTTGAAAAGTATGTCTGCCATTTGATCTAAGATTTGAGCCATTGCTTAGAGTTCCTTTCTATTTCTTGGTGTAATGATATCCTAGCCCTGCAATCATAGCAGCGTTATCCATGCATAAATCGATATCAGGAAAAAAGATTTCGATATTCTTTTTTTCTGCTTGAGAGTAAAGTTCTTTTCGAAGCTTAGAATTGGCGGCAACGCCACCTCCGACAACGATGGTTTTGGCGCGTTTTGATTCACAAGCTAAAAGTGTTTTTTTCACAAGCGCTGCGACAACGCTTGTCTGAAACGAGAATGCAATTTCTCGAACATGAGAAGAAGTTATTTTTTTTTGTTTTTTAACATGATAATAGACAGATGTCTTGATTCCACTAAAACTAAAATCAAAGCTATTTGGTAAGTCTGCACAAGGGAATTGAAGATTGTTGTTTGTTCCCATTTTTGAGAGTCGGTCAATCGCGGGTCCTCCTGGATAGCCTAGATTAAGAATTCGAGCAACTTTATCGTACGCCTCTCCTGCGGCATCATCGCGAGTTTGTCCTAAAGGAAGAAAATGATTAAAGTTTTTAATATAAAAAAGACTTGAATGTCCGCCGGAGACAACAAGTCCAACGGCTGGGAGTTTTGGAATTTTTTTTACTTGCTCCTTCGCCCCCTTCTTTTTTAAAAAATTTGCGTAAAGATGAGCGGTGATGTGGTTGACTTCAATGAATGGTTTTTTTAAAGCATACGCTAATGATTGTGCAAATGAAATGCCGACTAGAAGAGATCCTATAAGCCCTGGGCTTGACGTAACGGCAACGGAATCGATTTGCTTTAATGAAGTTTTTGCAGTTTCTAGAGCTCGATGAGTCACAGCGCTGATAAGCTCTAGTTGTTTGCGTGAAGCGATTTCAGGGATGATGCCGCCGTATTTTTGATGATCTTTTAGGCTTGTCGCAACAACATTAGACAAGATTAGCTTGCCGTCTTTTACAACGGATGCGGATGTTTCATCGCAAGATGTTTCTATGCCGAGTATATTCAATGATTTCATTTTTTCGTTTCGTTTAAGAATTCGATAAGATCACCGATGGTAATAAATTCAAATCCTTTTTCGCTTAAAATTTTTGTTTGTTCTAATATAATTTCTTGAGTTAGCGGACGATCGTGTCCGATGCCAACAGCATAGCTATTTTTTTTAGCTAAGTTTGCAAGTTGTTCAAATTGACCCTCGATATATGGGCGGTCAGCTTCATTATCAAGAAAAATATTTCTTTTAACAAATGGCGTATTTGTTTCTTTTGCGAGGTCTTCGCAGATAGAGTTTCCTGAAACCATACTATCGACAAAGAATAAATTATGCGAATTGAGATAATCAAAAATGATTCGCATAAAAGAAATATCTTCCGTTGCCTTCGATCCCATATGATTGTTTGTTCCTTTGGCGAAAGGAACGCTATCAAAGGATTCTTTAAGAAGCGTCGTGACTTCTCCACTGTTCATTGAAGTTAATGCAACATAATGATCAGGGTATTTTTCTAAAAATTTATGAGGCTCTAAGGGAAGGTGCAACATGACTTCTTTGTTGTTTTCGTGCGCACACTTAGCAATTTGTGAGCTGAAGGAAAGCTTTGGTAAGACTGAAATTGAAATAGGCGATTGAAGCTTTTCAAAAAAGTCGCATCCTCGAGAGTTGTACCCCCAATCATCAACAATGATTGCGATTCTTCCAGCGATCTCATTAGAAGAATCCACGACGTCCCTGTGAATAGGTTTATTTGATTTAGCGATCAAAATAGCAACAATGATAATTGCGACGCAAACACCTAGCAGCATTTTCTTGCTGATTTTAAAGTTTCTAATTTTCATAAAAAAGTATATTTATTTTTGGTAAACTTTTATCCCCTTAAGAACGCTAATCGCAGATTTTACCTGATCATCCGCCAAAAGTCGTTTCTTTGTTTTTTGTTCCTTAAGGGCAGCTTCATCCAGTTCTTTGTCGCCATTTTCAACATCATCGAATATCTTTTCTGCCTTATCTTCTTTTTCTTTGTCTTCAACGGCACCATCTGAGTCGTATTCTACAATAATATCTGGCGTGATACCAACTCCATGAATTGAAATATCTGAAGGAGTAAAATATTTGCTTGTTGTTAATTTTAGGCCAGCACCATCAGGTAAAGGAATGACTGATTGCACGGAACCTTTTCCAAAAGATTGCGTTCCAATAATAATTCCTCTTTTGTTGTCCTTAAGCGCACCAGCAAGAATTTCGCTTCCTGAAGCACTCCCTTCGTTGATTAAAACAACAATCGGCCAATTGATAAATTCCCCCTTTGAGTTTTTCGATTTTTCAACGCTATTTTGAGATGGGTTTCGAGATTTTGTCTCTACGATAATTTGTCCTTCGGGGAGAAACTCTTCTGAGATGTCAATTGCAACATTGAGAAGGCCGCCAGGATTATTACGTAAATCAAGGACTAAGCTGTCAGCGCCTTCGTCTTTTAGTTTGTTTAAAGCTTTTTTAAATTCTTTGTAAGAATCTTCACGAAATTCTGTTAAACGAATATACCCGATGCTATCATCGAGGAGCATAACATCTTTAACATCTTGAATATGGATCATCTCGCGCGTAATTGTAAAATCAAGAATCTTCCCTTCTTTTTCGCGGAATATCGTTATATCAACTTTTGTACCTGGTTTTCCGCGTAGTTTTTTAACAGCTTCGCTTAACGTAATATCTTTTGTTGACTCATCGCCAATTTTAACAATTTTATCTTTCGCTTTTATACCGGATTTCCAAGCAGGGGTGTCTTCAAGCGGAGTGATGACCGTCAGGAGATTATCTCGAATTGAGATTTCAATGCCAAGTCCGCCAAATTTTCCCTCTGTCTCGGTCTTTAGGTCTTTAAAATCTTCGGGTGTTAAGAATTGGCTATGTGGATCAAGTGAGTTGAGCATGCCTTTAAGCGATCCATAGATAAGATCTTTAGCAGACGGTTCTTCTGTGTATGCAGCTTGAACAGTTGTTAGCGCATAGCTAAAAAGTTCAATTTGAGAATAAAGATCGTCGGGAAGCGCGTCTTTTTTGTCAATTTCAGATGTTGCAATTTTTGTTAGTGAAAAAATAGAAAAAAGACAAACAATAACGATAAAAATTTTCTTAGTCATTTAAGATTCTCCTTTTGATCATCTCTCCAATTTTCTTAGGGTTAGCTTTTCCTTGTGTTTTTTTCATGGATTGTCCGACAAGAAAGCCAATGGCGCTTTCTTTACCAGATTTAATTTGTTCGACAATTTTGGAATTCTCAGCGATAACCGTAGCAACAATCTCTTCCAAAGCACCTTCATCAGAGACTTGAGCCAAGTTTTGTTCTTTTATAATTTCAGCTGAAGTTTTGCCGCGGTCTAGCATTGAAGTTAGGACGCTTTTCCCGACAAGGTTGCTAATGGTTCCATCTTCAACTTTTATGATTAAGTCGGTGAAGGTTTTTGCGGTAGGGGCAACAAGGTTAATCCCAGAAAGGCGATCGTTGCTAATGCCTTTTTCATTTGAATTTATTTCCTGTAATAATGGACCTATTATCCAGTTGCAGATTTTTTTTGGTTGATTGTATTCTTTTACGCATTCTTCAAAAAAGTCAGATATTTTTCTATCTTGAACAAGCACATCGACATCATAAGTGGATAATTTATAATTTTTAATAAAGCGATCCTGCTTCTTGGATGGAGATTCTGGTAGCGTTGTTCTTACATTTTTAATATCTTCTTTTTCGACCATAAACGGAACAAGATCTGGTTCTGGAAAATATCTATAATCGTGTGCTTCTTCTTTGCTGCGCATTGAAATAGTGATTTGCTTGCTTTCATCCCAGAGACGCGTTTCTTGTACGATGCGTTCGCCGGATTCAGCAAGTTTGATTTGTCGAGCCACTTCAAACTCTAAGGCGCTCTTAACAGCTTTGAATGAGTTTAAATTTTTTAACTCTGCTTTTGTTCCAAGTTTTGTTTGACCTTCTTCTCGAATCGAAACGTTTGCATCGCAGCGCAAGCTCCCTTTTTCCATATCGCAATCGGAAACATCCAGATATTGCATGTGCAGCTTTAGCGTTGTCAAATAATCATAAGCTTCCTGAGGTGATCGCATGTCGGGTTCGCTTACAATTTCAACCAAAGGCGTGCCTGTTCGATTATAATCTACTAGACTGCTTTTGATTGCAGGATCGTGAATAAGTTTTCCGGCGTCTTCTTCCATGTGAGCGCGAGTAATGCCGAGTTTCTTTGTTTCGTCTCCAGTTTTAACATTTAAATATCCTGTGTGCGCAATTGGAAAATCATATTGAGAAATTTGATAAGCTTTGGGAAGATCAGGATAGTAATAATTTTTTCGATCAAATTTAACAAGTGAATTAATTTTACAATTAAGAGCCAGTCCAATTTTTATAGCAGATTCTAAAACTTTTTTATTTAATACAGGCAGTGTCCCTGGAAGTCCCAAGCAAATTGGACATGTTTGACTATTTGGGTCTTTGCCGAATTCTGTCGAACATCCGCAGAAAATTTTTGTTTGTGTGCTTAACTGAAGGTGGACTTCTAGGCCGATGACGGTTTCGTATTGTTTCATAGCGTCACCTTCTTTTTATGCCAATCTGTGTTTTGTTCATATGTATGAGCAACGCGAAAAATCATTTCTTCATCAAATGGTTTTGCCATAACTTGTAAGCCAATGGGAAGTCCATCTTTTGAAAATCCACATGGCAGAGAAAGTGCTGGGATGCCTGCTAAGTTTGCTGAAATTGTATAAATATCGGAAAGGTACATTGATAACGGATCAGATGCTTTTTCTCCGATCTTAAAGGCTGTTGTCGGCGATGTTGGCGTAAGAATAGCATCAAATTCTTTAAAGGCTTCATCAAAATCGTTTTTAATAAGTGTTCGCACTTTTTGTGCTCTTAAATAATACGCATCATAATAGCCAGAGGACAGCGAATATGTTCCAAGCATGATGCGTCTTTTTGCTTCTTGTCCAAAACCTTGTCGTCGAGTTTCTTCGTACATGTCGATGATAGGAGTTCGTCTTTTTTCTTTTGGGTGGCAACGCAATCCGTATTCAACACCATCAAAACGTGCAAGATTAGAGCTGGCTTCAGCTGTTGCCAAAATGTAGTATGTGGCGACGGCATATTCGGTATGTGGTAAAGAAATTTCTTTAAATTGAGCCCCTTTCTTTTTTAAGACCTCAATCGCTTCCATAATGTTTGTTTTGACTTCAGGGTCAATGCCCTCGATAAAGTATTCTTTTGGAATTCCAATTTTAAGATTTCTTATATCACCGGTTAGCGCCTTAGCGTAATCTGGAACACTTAAGTTTGCCGAAGTTGAGTCCATTTCATCATGACCAGAAATAAGATTTAAAAGAAGTGCTGAGTCTTCCACGTCTTTGGTTAAAGGGCCGATCTGATCAAGGCTAGAGGCAAACGCAATGAGTCCATAACGAGAAACCCGCCCATAGGTTGGCTTTAATCCAACAACACCGCAAAAAGAAGCTGGTTGGCGAATAGAGCCTCCTGTGTCAGATCCAAGAGCCCAGATCGCTTCGTTTGCTGCAACAGCGGCTGCAGATCCACCACTTGATCCGCCGGGAACACATTCTAAGTTCCATGGATTTCTTGTTGGACCAAAAAAAGATGTTTCTGTGGATGATCCGAATGCGAATTCATCCATATTGGCATGTCCTGTGATCAGTGCACCTGAATCCAAAAGTTTGTTAACAACGGTGGCGTTATATGGTGGCTTGAAGCCTTCTAGTATGTGAGATGAGCAAGTAGTCAGATAGTCTTTGATGCAAATGTTGTCTTTGATCGCAATTGGGATAGGATTTTCTTTAGAAGAATCTGTTGATTCAATAGGCTTTTCAGAGATATGTGCATATGCGTTGATTTTCTTATCAAGGGCATCAATGGCCCGCTTTACCGCAGAAAAGATTGATGCTGCTGTTTCTTTTTTTGTTTTAATCAAATCTAGAAGCTCGTGCGCGGTTAGTTCGTTTAGCTTCATTCGATCACCTGTGGAACTTTAAAAGAGCCTTTTTCGCTTTTCACAGCAATTTTTGTTGCGTTCTTTTGTCCAAGAGATTCCTTTAAAATATCATCTCTAAAGACGTTTTTGAGTGGCAAAACATGGCTCGTTGGTTTGACGTTTTTAATATCGAGCTTTTTGAGTTTTTCTATGTAAGTTAGAATGCCTTCCAGATTTTTGGCGAGTGCTTCGGCTTCGTGATCGTCTGTGTAGATCCTTGAAAGGTGCGAAATGTATTGAACATCTTTTTTGCTAATCATAATTTTACCAACTAGTAAGAATTTATATATGAAGATATGTATATTAGCATTAAAGAGAATATGTGACAAGGTAAAACTCTAAAATATGATGCGTAAAACAAGACAAATGTAGGCTGTTTTTAGGTGTTTTTGAGATCAGATTCGAGAATTTTACGCAAATTTTCAGGGATTTGGCTTGGCTTGAAGTCTATTGTCAAGCAGACAAGATTAACCTCTGACGTTACGACAAGTCGTCCTGATGTCTTTTCGGTGATTTGTTGGTCAAAGATAAGCTGGGCAGCTGTCATTTTCTTTAGAGAGGCTGTGCAAATAAGCGTTTCGCCATAGCGCGCAGGGCTTTTGTAGGAAATGGTGCAATTTCGAACAGCATACACATAGCCTTGTTTTTGGAATTTGGAGACACTTAGATCCCGATCTTCCAGAAATTCTGTCCTAGCTTCTTCCAGATAGCTTAAATATGTCCCATAATAAACGACTCCACCTGCGTCGGTGTCATGATAGTAAACTCTTTTTTCCATTGCTGCCCTCTTTTGTTTTAGTCTAATAATTTGAAAAGATATTGTGCCTTAAGTCTTTATTTTGTAACACTTTTGATTAATACTGTCAAGAAAGCGTGTAGAGTAAAAATATTTCGGATGATCCTTGTAAATTAAAAATTAATGTGGTATATTTAAATTAGCCACGGAAACCGATATCGGTTGCGTGGTTTTTTTATTGTTATCTTACATAAATATTATCCAAAAAGGACTCATTCATGAATCTAAAGCAAAGTAGTCGCCAGCAGAGTGATGATGGTCGTTATTTTCCTCGTTGGGAAGTTGCAAATAAAATTACATACAAACATGAAAGAGGTGTTAATTTTCATGAATGCGTCAGCAGAGACATTAGCAACACAGGTGTTTGCCTAAGGACGTATGAAAAGATTCAGCCTCAGGAAAAGCTTTTAATGACGATTGAGTTGTCCGACGGAGCTTCGATTCAAGTTCAGGGTCGTGCTTTATGGGAAAAACATGATGCAAAAGATTTTTTAGTGGGTTTGCGTTTTGAAGATATTAGCGAGAAAATTCAGGAAATGATTTTTAATTGTGCCTTTGAATGTCAAAAAGGTCAATTTCAAGAAAAGTGGTACGAAGGCGTTTAATTCGTCTTTTCCCGTCCTATCTTATATTAAACTTATATTACAATTTAGCGAAATGATTGGCAATGCTGACAAAATTATCCAGTGTTAGATTTTCTGCTCTGGATTTTGGATTAATATTGCAATTTTTTAGCACATTTTCAATCTGGGATTTTTTGTATTTTGTTGATAAAGAATTTAAGATAGTTTTTCGTCTTTGCTGAAAGGCACGACGAATCGTTTCGAAAAGTAAATCTTCATTTTTTGCTTTTGGAGACGGATTTTTTTTGAAGTCTAGGCGGACAAAGGCAGACTGCACCTTTGGGATAGGTCGAAAGCAAGAATTCTTTATCTTAAACAATAGCGTCGGAGTGGCATGATATTGAACAAAACATGTTAGTGATCCATACTCTTTGGTGTTGGGTTTAGCAACGAGACGGTTTGCAAATTCTAGTTGAACCGTAATAAAGGCGCTGGATATGCGGTTAGAGTTTTCAATAAGTTTTTCGATAATAGGAGACGAGATATAATACGGGAGATTACCGATAAGCTTAATCTCTTTGTTTAATTTTAAGAAATCAAATTTTAGAATATCGTCATTGCAAAGTGTTACATGAGGACCAAAACTTTTTTTAGAAAGCTCTTCAATCAAGGAATGATCTTTTTCAATGGCAACAAGCATTTTAACATTAGGTGCAATCTTTTTTGTCAACGCCCCAAGCCCTGATCCCACCTCGAGGACGCAATCTGTTTTTTTAAGATCGCACGCAAGGATGATTTTATCGACGACATTTAAGTCAGTTAAAAAGTTTTGGCCGAGACGTTTTTTTGGTCGAATAGAGCTTTGTGATTCTTTTTTCATTTGGATAAGTGAGCTGCAAGTCGAATTGATTCAATCATAGATGACGGATCGGCTTTATTTTTTCCAACAATATCAAAAGCTGTTCCGTGGGCTGGAGATGTTCGAATGATTGGAAGTCCAATTGTAAGGTTGACAAGACTATTGAAGGCAGATGCTTTGATTGGAATTAGTCCTTGATCATGATACATGGCAATAACAGCATCGTATTTTTTGATATTGAATGGACAAAATAATGTATCGGCAGCAAAAGGACCATCGATGTTTTTTGAAATTTTTTGTGCCTTCTGGATAGCCGGAATAATGATCTGCTTCTCTTCTTTTCCCATTCTTCCACCTTCCCCGGCGTGCGGATTAAGTCCGCAAATTGCGATCTTTGGCATTTTGATCTTGAATTGTTTTTTGAGTGATTCAAACGTAAGGTGGATTGTTTGATAGAGATTTTCTTTGGTAACCGAAGAGCTGATATCTTTAAGTGGAATGTGTCGAGTGGCGATAACAACTTTGAGATTTTTTGTAACGAACATCATTTCAAATTTTTTTACGTCGAAGAAATTAGCCAAATATTCCGTGTGTCCCTTAAATTTTGGATTAAGCATTTGGATTGCTTCTTTGCAGATCGGCCCTGTGACAAGTGCTGACAGCTTTTTTACTTTCAAAAGACTTAATGCTGTATCGAGGTAAGCTAAGGAAGCTTTTCCTGCCTTCTTGCTAGGTTTGCTAGAGGAAATTCTAGAGAGATCAAAATTTTTAAGATCAATAAATGAACAGTTTTTTAGGGGACTTTTTAAGTATTTTTTGAAAATTTGGAAGTCTCCGATAACTTGGAGTTCTCCAATCTTATTAACAGAAGGATTGGACAGCGCTTTGGCAATAATTTCTGGACCGATTCCGCAAGGATCGCCCATTGTGATTCCAATGACTGGAGGTCTTTTGTTATTTAATTTCAATGTAGGCTTCATTCCGTAGCTTTTTTAGCCATTCTTCTCGACGCTCATTGGTCTGTCTTTGAGTCAAGATATCATGGATATAGTCTTTGACTTCATCTAGAGAGGCCGTGCTTTCAGGAATTCTCTTCTTGATTTGAAAGATGTATATTCCTGTGTCAACGTTGATTGCAGGAGAAATTTCGCCTTCATTCAAATTAAAAACAACTTCTTCTATTTCTGGAATTGTTTCGCCTTTTGTGATTGTTCCGATAGCTGGCGAGTCAGAAAAATCTTTAGCGACCTCTGAAAAAGTTCTTTCGATTTCCTTGTCTTTTAAAAGACGTAGAGCTTTTTTTGCTTCTCGTTTGGCAAATTTTGGATTATTTTCTTCGTGCGTGATAAATATGGAATCAAGCTCAACCATCTCTGGTTTTTTAAACTTGTCAGTATTTTCTTCGTAGAATTTAGTGACGTCTTGAGGGCTAACGAAAACCTTTGATGAAATTTCAATGTTCTCGATATAGCGCACTTTAAGATCATCGGAAATCTTTTTTCGAACCTCGGAGACTGTTAGTCCTTGCTTAACAAGATCACTTAAAAAATCTTTTTCCGTTGGAAATTGTGTTTTGATTTCCTTGATGCGTTTATCGACGACTTCTGGGCGGATAATAAGTTCTTTTTGATTTGCAGCATCAATAATTAGCTTGTTGTCGATAAGCTTGGATAAGCCGTTTGCTTGGTAGTAAGCCATGACTTCTTGAATCTCTTTTTTACTTCGACCCGTTGATGTTAAGTTGATATAAAGCATAGAGAGGAATTGCCTAAGATCCTGCATGGTAACAATATCATCATTGACAACGGCAACAATGCCGTCAGAAAATTCGCAATATCCAATGCTAAGGCTAGTAAAAAACATCATTATAATTAAGAGAAGTCGTGCGGTTGTTTTTAAAAATCTCATTTTTTATCTCCAGATTCTTTTTTCATGTTTTCAATAGATTCTTTTAGCAATCGGCAATATAGATCAAATCCAACAGATGAAATATATCCGTGTTGCTGTTCACCAAGTAAATTGCCAGCACCTCTGATTTGTAAGTCTTCAAAGGCGATATTAAATCCTGATCCGAGACCGCTGTGCTTTTCGATGGCCTCAAGTCTTGATTTAGATTGCGATGACAGCGATTTTTTCGGCGGTGCTATAAAATAAGCATATGCCTTGTGATCGAATCGTCCAACTCGTCCTCGCAATTGATGCAAATCAGCTAAACCAAATCGATCTGCACGATTTACGATGAGCGTATTGGCATTTGGAATATCGATGCCAGATTCGATGATGGTCGTACACACCAAAACATCAATTTCGCCTTTTAAGAATTGTAACATAATTTTTTCCAAAAGGCGACCCGGCATTTGTCCATGGGCAGTGCAAACGCGTGCGTTTGGAACAAGTTTTTTGACGATATTGCCGATTTTATCAATATCTTCAACTCGGTTGTGAAGAAAGAAAACCTGCCCCTTTCGTCTTAATTCACGACTGACGGCATCTTTGATTAAATCTTCGTCAAATTCAACAATATGCGTCGATATCGGAATTCGATTTTGAGGAGGCGTATTAATGGCTGACATGTCTTTTGCCCCAGATAAAGACATATAAAGTGTTCGAGGAATAGGTGTTGCCGTAAGTGTTAGAACCTCAACAAGAAATCGAAAATGTTTCAAATGTTCTTTTGCTCTGACACCAAAACGTTGTTCTTCGTCAACAATGACAAGTCCAAGATTTTTAAAGGCCACGTCCTTTGAGAGAAGTCGATGCGTGCCGATAACGATATCAGCTTTTCCTTCTTTGAGGTTTTTGACAATTTTGACTTGCTCACCTTTTGTTCGAAACCGATTGAGCATTGTCACTTTGACAGGAAATTCTTTAAGGCGTCTTGAGAAATTATAATAATGTTGCTCTGCCAAAATAGTTGTTGGAACAAGAATCGCAACTTGTTTGTTATTCATGACAGATTTGAAGCTTGCGCGCATAGCAATTTCGGTCTTGCCATAGCCAACGTCACCACAAATAAGCCTGTCCATGGGTATCTTTGATTCCATGTCACCTTTGGTTTCTTCCCATGCCTTGATTTGATCTGGAGTTTCTTTAAAGGGAAAGTTTTTGTCAAATTCTTTTTGCCAGGTTGTATTTTTAGAAAACTGAAAACCCTCGAGACTTGCGCGCATGGCTTGAACATGAAGAAGCTCAGCCGCAAAACGTTGAATCCGTTTTTGAATTCGCGCTTTTATTTTTTTCCATTCACCGGTTCCAAGCTTGTAAAGCCGAGGAGGTTTTTTGGTAAACCCAATATATTTCTGGACGAGATGCATGTCTGATTTTGGAACAAAAAGCTTGTCTCCTCCCTGGTATTCGACAACAAGATGTTCTTTTTTTTCCTTTCCAAAGGCGCGCTCTTCAATTCCTAAGAATTTTCCAACACCATGATTGTTGTGGACAACGTAATCCCCTTTTTCAATATCAACAAAATTGTTAAGGGGTGTTTCCGAGGAAAAGGATTGTTTTCTCGATTTCTTTTTTGGGAGAACAATGACGATGTTGTGTTGCCATATCGACTTCCCAGTTTTTAAATTAAAACTAAAAATATGACGGATTTTATCGTCGTCGAGGTCAATGCGAATCGGAGAGTCAAAATTAGTTGGGAAAACATCAATAATGCCACCACGTTGACTAAAGTCTCCTTCTTCGAGACAGAAGTCTGCGCGCGCATAGCCAAAATAGTCAAGATGCGCAAGAACTGAATCAACAGAGATATGTTGGTTTGTAAAAAATTTTAAAGATTTAAACATTTATTGACTTTTTGATCTACTTTCAAGGAAAAGACCAATAAGATTATTTTTTCTTTTTTTGCCAGGCCAAAACAAGCGGCGCCGCAATAAAAATAGTGGAATAGGTTCCAGAAACAAACCCAACCATTAAACAAAAAGCAAATGTATTTAAAACATGTCCGCCAAGAACATAAAGTGCGACAACAACTAAAAGCGTTGTGATTGTTGTTAGAACCGTTCGTCCAAGTGTTTGATTGATGCTTAAGTTAATGACGTCTTTTAGCGTTGTCTTTTTTGCTTTTAAAAGATTTTCTCGAACACGGTCATAGATAACAATGGTATCGTTTATCGAATAACCCGCAATCGTAAGCAATGCCGTAATAACCAAAAGGTCAATTTGGCGACCCGCTAGAACTAAAAGTCCGAGCGTTAAGATAACGTCGTGTAAAAGTGCGATGACGCCGGCTGTTGCGAAATCAAAATGTTTAAAACGAAAACCTACAAAAACAAGAATTCCGCTTAATGCAAAAAGAATTGCTAAGAGCGCGCGCTTACGAAGAGTTTGGCCGACAACAGGACCAACTTTTTCGACACGCATAATTTCGAATTTATTATCAGGAAAATCTTTGCCAAAGGCTTCAACAGCTTTGTCGTAAACATCTTCAGGCGATCGAATGATGATCGTTTCAGGATTTTTATCAAATTGCTGAATAACAAAGTTTTCCACGCCTTCTTCTTGCAATGTTTGGCGCAGTTCCTGTGCGTCTACAGGTTTTTCAAATTTGTATTCTTGAATCTGCCCTCCTGCAAAATCGATGCCGTAGGCCGTGTCCTTTTTTTGCCAGAGTGCAAACATTCCGACAATGATCAAGACTGCAGAAAGAACGTAACAGAAACGTCTTTTTGAAACAAAATCAATTTTCGTGTTTTGAATAAATTTAAGACTTGGTAAAGATTTAAGAAGCTTTGCTTGGATTAGAATGTCGAAGAGTGTTCGCGTGACAACAAGTGCTGTAAATAAACTTGCGATTAAACCAATAGAAAGCGTCACAGCAAAGCCTTTGATCGGTCCAGATCCGAACTGAAAGAGCATGAAAGCTGCGATAAGAGTCGTCACATTAGAGTCAACAATTGCTTTAAACGCTTTATTGAATCCGTTGGCAACAGCAGCTTGAAGTGGTCGCCCGTTAGAGATTTCTTCTCGGATGCGTTCGTTAATAAGAACATTGGCATCTACTGCCATGCCAAGCGTTAGAATAATACCCGCAATACCGGGAAGAGTCAGCGTTGCTTGTGCGTCTGGCATCATGGTGTTTAGGAAACCCATCGCTCCGACGATAATAAGGAAGTTCAAGGTAAGCGCTATGTCTGCGATAAGGCCAGAGATAAAATAGTACAAGAACATAAATATTAAGACTGCAATGCCGCCGATAATAGTTGCTTTAATCCCAGCTTCGATGGAGTTTTTTCCTAGAAGAGGGCCAACTGTTCTTTCCTCTTCAATATACATTGGTGCTGGAAGAGCACCAGAGCGAAGTGACAATGCTAAAAGATTTGCTTCTTCAAAAGTAAATAGACCTGTAATTTCAGCGCTTCCAGTTAATATGGGCTCTCTGATATTTGGTGCAGATAAAACTTCACCATCTAATACGATTGCAAGACGTTTGCCAACATTTTCTCGTGTAATTTTTGCAAATTCTTTTGATCCTTCACTGTTTAGTGAAATAGAAATGCGCGGTTGCCCAAAACCTCTTTGGTCAAAATCAACGCGGGCATCAGAAATAGCCTGTCCGCTTAAAACCGCTTTTTCTTCAAGTAGAATAGGTCGTTTTTCTTCGTCTTTTGTATATTTTAGAATATAGCCGGGTGCAATTTCTCCCGATAAAGCTTTGCTTAAAAGATTGGGATCATCGCTAACAATTTTAAATTCAAGTTGAGCAACTTTGCCAATCATGGCAAGAGCCGAATCGCGATCGGTTACGCCTGGAAGCTGAACAAGAATTTGATTGTCGCCTTGGCGTTGAATGACGGTCTCTCCGACACCAATTCCGTCGATGCGATTACGCAGAATTTCCATAGCTCGAGGAACAGCATCCTTGCGAGCTTCTTCAGAAATTTTATCGGTTTCGACTTTAAGGATAAGATGCATCCCTCCTTTAAGGTCAAGCCCAAGATTGATGCGTTGGTCAAAAGGCAATGCAAAAAAAAGTGATGCCGCAATAACGCCTAAAATTAAAAGAATACGTGTCTTTAAGTTCTTTCTCATAGAGGTCCTCTTTGATATTTATTTTTTCTAGCTAATAAAGTTAGCTTTTTTTAACGCGCAAAACAGCGCCTCGATCAACTTCAACCTTAACACTATCGTCAATTCGAACGATGATGGTAGATTCTTTAAGGTTAACAATCGTTCCGTGAATACCGCCACTCGTAACGACTTCGTCGTTTTTCTTAAGATCACTTAGCATTTGTTGTTGGTTTTTTTGTTTTTCTTTCTGAGGCTTAATAACTAAAAAATAAAAAACAGCAAAAATAAGTGCATATGGTATTAAGGCCATAACTGGATTAATGGTTTGTTCGCCACCCATTTGATTTCCTTTCGTACGCTAAGTTAGTAGTGTGTTTTTATGCTTTTTTTGATTTTTTTACTAAAGATCGGATTGTTTCGCTCATTTGAGCACCTTTCTTAATCCATCGATCCAGCTTGTCGTAGTCAATGGAAAAAGATCCGGGCTTTTTAGATGGGTCGTAGTTTCCCAGAATATCAAGATTGCGAGAATCACGTTTTGCTTCCTTTTTGATGGCAACAATGCGGTAATTGTATCGTTTTTTAGCTGACTTTCCAATCCTTTGTAATCGAATACGTACTTCCATAAATTATTCCTCTTTCTTTTTTTGACGATCTTTATAAATACATCTATTATCGTATCGTGATTTTTGTTTATTGCAACCGTTTATGCAAAATTATTATTGGCCATTTCAATAGCCATAATCTGTGCTTTTGCTTTGTTGCGTGTTTCAATATATTCTTTTTTAGGATTTGAATCAGCAACAATCCCTGCGCCAGCCTGAATATAGGCTGTTTTTCCTTTGATGACAATCGTGCGAATGGTAATGCAGGTGTCTAAATTTCCAGAAAAACTTAAGTATCCAATGCAACCGGCATATGGCCCGCGCGAAACAGGTTCAAGTTCATCAATGATTTCCATGGCGCGGATTTTTGGAGCTCCAGAAACGGTACCTGCTGGAAAAGAAGCTTCGATAACATCAAATGCATCTTTATTATTTTTAAGCACCCCTTTGACATTGCTGACAATATGCATAACATGCGAATAATGTTCGATGCTCATAAATTCAGAAAGCTTAACACTTCCCTTTTTGCAAACGCGTCCAAGATCGTTACGGCCGAGATCAACCAGCATGATGTGCTCGGCACGTTCTTTTGGGTCTCGTAAAAGATCTCGTGCGAGCATAAAATCGTGTTTTTCATCTTTTCCTCGAGGGCGAGTTCCTGCAATAGGACGTGTTTCTACAATTCCATCTTCACATCGCACGAGAAGTTCAGGCGAAGATCCGACAATATACATATCGTCAAATCGGAGCAAATACATGTAAGGTGACGGATTCACGGCTCGAAGCGTACGATAAATATTTAAAGGACTTGTCGTGGTTTTTGTTTTAAATCTTTGAGAAAGCACAACCTGAATGATTTCACCGGCACGAATTTTCTTTTTGGCTTCATTTACAGCTTTTTTGAATTTTGATTCAGTAAAAGTTGATTGAATTTTTTGTGATGTTTTTTTAGTTATTTTTTCTTTAGGTTTTATTATTGGTTTTTGAAGTTGGCTCATCGTTTGGCGAATTGTTTTTTGAGCAGATTTGTAGGCTAAAAGCTTTTTTTGAGCAGAATCTTTAGGATTAATTTCAGCGCAGGAAATAATTTTAATTTTATGTTCAAAGTGATCAAAAATAATTAAATTTTTTGTTAATGACAAAAGAATGTCCGGAAATTTTAGATCATCTTTTGGCTTGTTTGGTAAATGCTCAAAAAAGCGAACGGCATCATATCCGATATATCCTAGAAATCCTCCACAAAATCTTGGGAGTCCTTTGATTTCAACAAATTTATAACGGGACATAATCTTTTGAACTTCTTTAAGCGGTGAATGATTAATTTTAAGCGTTTTCTTCGTTGCTTTTTTTCCTTTAAAAGAAATGATTTCAGCTTTATTGCCAGTGCTTTTAAAGATAAGTTCTGGGTTTTCGGCCAAGAAAGAATAACGTGATACTTTTTCGCCTCCCTCGACGGATTCAAGCAAGAACGTGTATCGAGAATCTTTCGCAAGTTTTAAATAAGCAGATGCTGGCGTTTCAAAGTCACCTAAAATCTCTTGATAAACAGGGATTAAGTTTCCTTTCTTTGTCAGCTTAATAAATTCTTTTTCTGATGGGTAAAACATATTTATTTAATCTTTCTGTAAAAACAGCTAGTTTTTCCTGTATGACATGCACCGCCGACTTGTCTGGCAGTAATTAGGAGCGTATCGCAATCACAGTCATAACGAATTTCTTTAACAAATTGAAAATGACCAGAGGTCATGCCCTTAGTCCAGTATTCTTTGCGTGATCTTGACCAAAAACATGTTTTTTTATCCTTAATGGTTTTTTTCAAAGATGCCAGGTTCATGAACGCAAGCATAAGAACTGCTTTTGTTTTGTAGTCTTGAACAATAGTTGGAATAAGTCCGTCTTTATTGAATTTTAATTTGTTTAATGTTCGTGTTGTGATTTGAATTTTTTCTGGCTTCATTGTCTTACTCCAATTGATTTTGTATTTAAATATTTTTTAACTTCTGGAATAGGAATTTCTCCATAGTGAAATATGGATGCAGCTAGTGCGGCATCAGCAGTTGTTTTAGTAAAAATATCATAAAAATGCTTAAGATTTCCAGCGCCACCCGAAGCGATGACAGGAATATTAACAGCATCGCAAATAGCTTTTGTTAAGTTTAAATCGTATCCGTTCTTTGTTCCATCGCAATCCATGCTTGTTAAGAGAATTTCACCGGCACCAAGTTTTTTTATTTGCTTGGCCCATTCGACAGCATCTTTCCCTGTTGGTGTTCGTCCCCCGTGCGTATAGACTTCCCAGCTATCTTTATTCATTTTTGCATCAATGGCGACAACAATACACTGACTTCCAAATTTATCGGACGAAACCTTGATTAAATCTGGATTTTCAACGGCAGACGTGTTGATGGACACTTTGTCAGCACCCGCATTTAATAAATCTCGAATATCGTCGACAGAATTAATGCCCCCTCCAACCGTTAGCGGCATGAAAACTTGCTCAGCGGTATTTTTAACAATATCTAAGAAGATGGGGCGCTTTTCATGGCTGGCTGTGATGTCTAGAAATACTAGTTCGTCCGCCTGAGCTTGATCATATGTTTTGGCGCATTCGACAGGATCGCCGGCATCACGCAGCTCAACAAAATTAATGCCTTTAACAACGCGTCCGTTTTTGACATCTAGGCAAGGAATAATGCGTTTTGTTAGCATAATGAAATTGCCTTTTCTAAATCAAGATTTTCTTCGTAGAGAGCTTTTCCGATAATGACGCCAAAAAAATTGTCTGTTTTAATGGACAAAAGATTTTTAATGTCATCAAGGTTTGATACGCCTCCAGAAGCAATAACCGGAATATTAACTGTATTTAATATTTCCTTTACTTGTTTAATATTAGGACCAACTAAAGCGCCATCTCTTGCAATATCTGTATAAATAAGCATTTTGAGTCCAGCCTGCTCAAGTTTTTGAGCAAGATCTTTTCCTTTGACGGAAGAAATTTCAGTCCATCCTTTGGTTGCCACCATTCCGTTGGCGCAATCAAGGCTGATGGCGATTTGATCACCCCATCTCAAGAGAACGTCTTTAACAAAATCAAAATCTTCGACTGCTTTTGTTCCTAAGATAACACGAGATACACCGATATTAATAAAACGCTCTACCGTCTCTTGGTCTCGAATTCCTCCTCCGACTTCAATTGGAATATCAACGGACTCCTGAATCTTTTTGATGATATCAAAGTTTTCAGAAGCTCCCTTCTCTGCTCCGTCTAAATCAACGACATGAATGAGCTGTGCGCCGCATTCTTGCCATTTTTTGGCGACATCCACAGGATCTTGATTGTATTCGGTCTTTTGATCAAATTTGCCCTGTGTGAGGCGAACGACTTTCCGGTCTTTTAAATCAATTGCTGGAATGATAATCATTTTAATTTATTAAAGTTTTTTAATATTTTTAATCCGATCTCCTGGCTTTTTTCAGGGTGGAACTGAACCCCGAAAATATTATCCTTTGAGATCGAAGATGTAAAATCTAATCCATAGTTTGTTTTTGTTGCTGTAACAGTATCATTCTTTGGTTTTACAAAAAACGAATGACAAAAATAGACATTAGAGCCTTCCTCGACACTGTCTAGCAAGGAACAGTCTTTTTGCTTAATATTAATTTGGTTCCACCCCATGTGAGGAACTTTAAGATTTGTAAAGCGAACAACCGATCCTGGAATAACACCCAAAGTCTCAACAACTCCGCCTTCATCGCTTTGGTCAAATAAAAGCTGTAGTCCTAAGCAAATGCCTAAGAATGGTTTACCGGTTTTAATAGCATTTTTTATCGGCTCAATGAGCTCAAGGTTTTTAAGTTTGTCCATGGCAGGGGCAATGGCTCCTACGCCAGGCAAAACGATTTTCTCAGATTTTGCTATAACATCGGGACTGTCGGTCACAACAGCGGTTGCCCCAACTTTTTCAAGCGCTTTTTGAACGCTTCTTAAATTTCCCATACCATAATCAACAATTGCAATCATTAGTCAATAATTCCTTTTGTTGATGGAACGCCACCTCGGCGAGATTCAATGCGAACAGCGTCACATAAAGCAAGTCCAAGGGCCTTAAAAGCTGTTTCGAGAGTTGTGTGCAAGTCCTCGCTGACATTATTAACGTTGACAACAAGGTTTGCTCCTAGGTTATTTGCAAAAGATTCTAGAAAGTGCTCGAGATAAGTTAGGGCATACCCGTCTTGTATCTTTGTTCCTGAGGCACCCTGAAGATCAAGCTTCAAGTATCCACGTCCTCCAATATCCAAAATAACTTCAGAAAAAGTTGATTCCATTGGTGCGGCGGCAAAGCCAAAGCGTTTAATACCATTCATGTCGCCAAGAGCTTTCTTGAAAATTTTTCCAAGAACAATGCCAATGTCTTCATTGGTGTGGTGTATATCAATTTCTGTGTCTGCTTTTTTGACTTCCATCTTTAAATCAAATAGTCCGTGAAAAGCAAAAAGTTCAAGCATGTGGTCTAAAATACCAATGCCAGTCTTGACATTAGCCGATCCTTTTCCATCGAGATTGAGTTCGGCAATAATTTCAGTTTCAGTGCTTTTGCGCTCAAACTTTACTTTTCTTTGATTTTTTCGGATTAGCATATTTTAATCCTTTCTTATTGTTTAAAACGTATTTGAACAGATTCGCTGTGCTTTGTTAGGCCTTCCAACAAAGCAATTTTCTCTAGTGCTCCTTTTGCCTTCTCAAGCGCTTTTCGGGAGTACGAAATGATATGGCTTGTTTTTGTGAAATCAGATAAGCAAAGCCCTGAAAAAAATCGTGCTGTTCCCAGTGTCGGCAAGACGTGACTCGGCCCCGCAATGTAGTCGCCAATGGATGTCGGGCTATATGGCCCTAGAAAGATGGCTCCTGCATTCTCGATTTTACTAGCAATGCTAGCTGCATTGTTGGTCATAATTTGCAAATGTTCCGGAGCAACTTTGTTAGCAATTGAAATAGCCTCGTTCATATTCTTTGCATAAATAGCGTATCCGTTTGGAATTCGATTTTTAAACATTTTAATAAGTTTTTTAGCTGTTGTGATCAAGATAGCAAGCCCATCCAAATGTTCTGCCTGCGATTCAAGATCCGCTAAAATATAATCGGGATTGCTATGACGATTCGCAATGATGGCAAGCTCGCTCGGACCTGCGAGCATATCGATATCAACGTATCCAAAAAGCTGTCTTTTTGCTTCTGTAACATACATGTTTCCAGGACCAACAATTTTGTCGACTGTTGGAATCGTTTTTGTTCCAAATGCCAATGCTGCTATGGCTTGAGCTCCACCGATTTTATAGATTTCATTTACTTTCAGCATGTTGGCTACCGCAAGGATATATGGATTAATATTTCCGTTCTTATCCGGAGGTGAAACTAAAACAATGCGTTTAACTCCAGCAATTTTAGCTGGGATTGTTGTCATATAGACCGACGACACTAATGGCGCTGTTCCTGCTGGAATATAAATTCCAACAGATTCAAGAGGTGTGATCTTTTCTTTGAGCATGACGCCTTCGTTGTCCTTGACACGACAAGGTTTTTTGCTTTGTTTTTTGTAAAACAACGATACATTGTTAATAATCATCTTCAGTGTTGAAACAAAATCGCTTGTAATATTTTGAAACGCACCGCTAATTTCAGCCTCGGCAACTTTAAGTTGTTTTGAGTTCATTTTTGCCTTGTCGAATCGTTGTGTGTATTTCAAGACCGCATCGTCTCCGTTAAGACGAACATCCTCTATAATACGACGAACTTTCTCTTCAACGCTTTTTTTTCGTGCGTGAAGATTGCGATCGTATAGCTTTTGTAATCCTAAGCCACCTAGCTTTAATGTTTTCATGTATTAATCCCCTTTATGTAATCTTTGATGCGCGATAAAGCTTTTTCAATTTGAATATTTTCTTTGCTTCCGGCTTGTGCTAATTGAGGGCGTCCTCCGCCACTTCCTCCAATATCTGATGCCATTTTTTCAATAAGATCGTTTGCTTTTATATTTTTTTCAATTAAATCATCGCTGACAGATATGATAATAGAGGTATTCTTGTCTTCCTTTGACCCAAGCGCTATAATGCCGCTTTTTGTTTTTTGTTTAATCATGTCGATGACACGTCTTAATGTGGCCATATCAACGTTTGAGAATACTGACGAGATAACTTTGACTCCATCAAAAATTTCTGCATTTTTAATAATATGATCAATATTTGTTTTAATCTTTTCTACTTGCGCTTCGGCAATTTCTTTTTCAAGTCGCTTAATTTTCTTTGATTGCAAGTTCAATCGTTCTACCAATTCAGAAACAGGAGCTTTGATAAGTGCGGCAGCTGCTTTTAGGGTTTGCTCGTTTTGATGAACAATTTCCAGCGCCGTTAATCCCGTTGTTGCTTCAATACGACGAATACCTTGAGCAATTGCGCTCTCTGAAAGAATTTTAAATAATCCAATTTGCCCTGTATTCTCAAGATGTGCTCCTCCGCAAAGCTCTTTTGAAATATTACCAATATTAACAACGCGTACTTTTTTAGAATATTTTTCTGCAAAGAAAGCAAGTGCGCCTTTTTTTTGTGCATCAGACAAAGACATTTCTTTTTTGCTTACTGGTGCGCATTGCAAGACGTTTTCGTTGATAATGCGCTCAATTTCCATAATTTCTTTATCACTAACAGCCTTAGGATGTGTGAAATCAAATCGAAGTCGATCATCATCGACGAGGGAACCTTGTTGCTGCACATGATCTCCCAAAACTTTTCTTAAAGCTGCTTGTAATAAATGTGTGGCAGTATGATTGCGCATAATGCTAAGCCTTCTTTCGTTATCAATTTTAGCTGTTACGGAATCTTTAATTTTCAAAGATCCAGATTTGACAACTCCTATATGAATAAAAACATCTGAAATTTTTTGCATTTGTGTAATATTGCAAACGTTATCATTATTTTTGATGATTCCTGCGTCCCCTATCTGTCCACCAGATTCTGCGTAAAAAGGTGTTTTGTCTAAAATAATTTTAACGGTGTCGCCTTCCTTGGTTTCAGAAACGGATTCGTTGCCAATGAAGATTTGCAAGATTTTTGATTTGCATTCATCTTTCTCGTATCCTAAGAATTCTGTTTTAGGTGCGCTAATTTCAATATCGCTACCTGTAAAAACATCACCTGTCATTTTGCTAGACGCACGAGACTTTTCGCGTTGCTCGTTCATTGACTCCTCATAGTATTTTAATATTTCTTCCCAATCGATTTCATCCCACTCTTCAAAAGTATTCCAAGCAATAGGCCTCATTGTTTCAATTGTTAAGCCATGCGTATCTCTATAGCTAAAGAAAAGTTTACCGATTCGTTTTTTTAATTCGCTATTTTTTTGATCTTTTGAATATTTTCTAAATAGATCTAAAATTTTTTCTTCAAGCTCTGGGATTTTTTCTTCCCTGAGCTTAATATAATTAGTTTCAGTGATCTTTATGTAATTCGAAATAATATTTTGTTTTTGCTTTAATTCAGGATATGCATCACACATTGCTTCAATCACAGCAGGAACAAGCTTATAAATAGAAGGTGTTCTCATGCTTCCGCTTCCAGAACGAATAGATATATCTGATGCAGTAATGATCAGCTTTTTCATTATGTATCCGCGCTCGCTATTTGAAGGCACAACACCATCACATATTCCAAAAACAATCGCCCTTATGTGGTCGGCGAGAATATATTTCTCTTTTCGCTCCACAGTTGTCTCTTTTAGTTGAATATGCTCATCAATCGCTTCAAAAATAGGCTCAAAAAGATCGATGTTAAAGTTTGTGGTTTTGCCCTGAATAACTGCAGCTAAGCGCTCTAGGCCCATGCCAGTGTCAATATTCTTGTTTGGCAAGGGTTCAAGGCTGCCATCTTCTTTGCGATTAAATTGCGTAAATACAAGGTTCCATATTTCTGAGAAACGCCCACAATCACAACCTGGATCACAATCGGTACGTTTGCATCCTATTTTAGGACCATAGTCAAAAAAGATTTCTGAACATGGTCCACACGGGCCATTTGGTCCACTCTTCTTTGCATTTGACGGCCAAAAATTGCTTTTATCTCCAAGAGCGACAACTTTTTCCGGATCAATTTTAATATCGTTGAGCCAGATATTTTTTGCTTCGTCATCATCTTTGTAAACAGAAACCCAAAGCTTTTCTTTATCAAGCTTAACGACTTTTGTTAAGAATTCCCATGCCCATGCAATGGCTTCTTTTTTGAAGTAATCACCAAAAGAAAAATTTCCTAACATTTCAAAAAATGTGTGATGAAATGCTGTTTTGCCAACTTCTGTTAAATCATCTGTTCGCAGGCATTTTTGAGATGTTGCGGCACAGGTAAATTCATCAATTTGCCCTAGAAATTGTTTTTTAAACTGTTGCATCCCAGCCGTTGTAAAAAGAACGGTAGGATCATCTTTGGGAACCAAAGAATCGCTTGCTACAATAGAATGTTTTTTTGAGGCAAAGAATTCTAAGAATTTTTTTCTAATATCTTTTGTTGTCATATGTTGTGTATTTCTTTTAATACAATATTTATATCAAATCCTCGACGGACAAGAAAACCGTAAAGACGTCTTTTGATGACTAAAGGCTCTAGACTTTTGTATCGCTTCAGCCGTTTTTCAATGAGTTGCCTTATGACTGCTTTTGGTGAATATGTTTTTTGTGTCTTTTGAATCTGATTTTTAATGATACTATCAGAGATGCCTTTTTGTTTTAATTCTAAGACAATGCGTCTTTCACCAAATCCCTTAGCTATTCTTGATTGAATCCAGCTTTTTGCAAAATCTTGATCGTTGATTAGGCCGATCTGCTTAAAACCTCTAAGAATCGAATTAATTACTTTTGAGGAAAAATTTCTTTGTGCCAAGCGAGATTTCAATTCTTTTTCGCTTCGAATCCTTACTTTTAGGAGTCTAAAAGCGGCTATTTTAGCCTTGGGAATCTCGTTTTTGTTCTTTTTTTGGATCATCGAAAAGTGTGTTTATTTCTTTTCGCTTAATTTCTCACGAATTCTTTTTTCTATTTGAGTTAGCGCTTTTAGATTTTCTTTTAAAAATGCTCTGGCGCTTTCTCGGCCTTGCCCGATCTTTTCCTCACCGTAAGAAAACCAAGATCCTGACTTATTAATAATGTCATGTGCAATGCCAAGATCAAGGATATCGCTGGTTTTTGAAATACCTTCTGTAAAATGAATTTCAAATTGTGCTTCGCGGAAAGGTGGGGCAACCTTGTTCTTTACGACCTTTGCCCTGATACGACTACCAACAACTTCATCACCTCTTTTAAGCGTTTCGATTCTTCGTAAGTCAATGCGCACAGAAGAATAAAATTTTAGGGCACGTCCACCCGTTGTTGTTTCTGGAGAGCCAAACATAACGCCGATTTTCATGCGAATTTGATTAATAAAAATAACGCATGTTTTTGATTTGCTGATTGCTCCGGTTAGCTTACGCAGGGCTTGAGACATCAAGCGTGCTTGTAATCCCATATGAGAATCGCCCATATCACCTTCTATTTCAGCTCTTGGTGTTAATGCGGCAACAGAATCAATAACAACTAAATCAACGGCATTTGATCGAACTAATGTCTCTGTAATTTCAAGGGCTTGCTCGCCTGTATCTGGCTGGGAAATCAAAAGATCATCTAAATTAACGCCTAATAGCTTGGCATATGAAGCATCAAATGCATGTTCAGCGTCGATGAAGGCAGCTACGCCACCTTTTTTCTGAATTTCACTAATGATGCTCAATGTTAACGTTGTTTTTCCTGAAGACTCTGGGCCATATATTTCAACAACGCGCCCTTTTGGAACGCCGCCTATTCCTAAAGCTGCATCCAGCGCGAGAGACCCTGTTGGAATTGCTTCGATGTTTAGGACAGTGTCTTGCCCAAGCTTCATAATAGAACCTTTGCCAAATTGTTTTTCAATTTGAGCTAAAGCAAGGTCTAGGGCTTTTAATTTGTTTGCGCTTGCCTCGGTATCCTGTTTTGATTGATCTTTCATACTTCTCCCCCTTGATTTAGATTAAGCAACAGCATGCGTAAAATGTTTGTTTATAAACTAAGATTTATGATTTTTACTTTATATGAGCAAGAGATGGATTATACATGAGCTTTGCGGGATTGTCAATTGTTTCGAGCTGAGGAAAAGTGTTGTAAGTTGTCTGCCTGCAACATCTTATATAGCTCTTGTGATTTTGAAGAATGGCTTATACATATATATTTAAGTATTTATAATAAAATTAGAAAAGGAAACAACGCTGATGGCCGCAGTATCGACTTTTAGAGTAGTTTTTCCTAAAGAAACAGGAATGCAGCCTGATTTGATAGCTGAACTGACTTCATCAGTGGTAAAGTCGCCTTCAGGTCCGATGAAGAAAATAATTTTATCTTTTGATTTTAAATCTTTTGTTACAACATCTCTTAAATTCTTTCGCATTCCTTCCAGAGAGCCGATAAGGCCGATGCTATTTTCTGTAAGGTGTTTTAAGGAGTTGTTAAGAGTGCTGATAGGATGAATTTTTGGTAGGGTTGTCCGTTTAGATTGTTTTGATGCGTTGATAGAAACATTTTCAAAACGTATTGCTTTCTTTTTCAATTTGTCCTCGGAAAGCTTGACTTCTGTTCGTTTTGTTTTCAAAGGGATAATTTCATCAATTCCAAGCTCGGTGCATTTTTCAATAATGAATTCAAATTTAGATTTTTTTGGAATAGCGCAGGCCAAGATAATAAGCGTTTTATTTCTTTGTTTTGTTGTTTTTTCCAAAATCTTGACTTTAATTGATTTATTTGAAATTTCTATAATTTTTCCGACAGCTGTTGTATTATAGCCGTCAAAAATAGAAATGTTTTTTCCTTTTTTTAATCGGAGAACATCTTTTAAATGATGAATTTCTTTTTTGTCGAGAATTTCACAGGTTTCTTTTTTAAGATTTCTGCAGAGGAATCGATTCATAGTACTATTATAAAAAAGCCTATCTAAAAAGATAGGCTTTTTTAAAGTATTTATAAAAGAGTTTTAGATTATCTAAAAAACCACCCTTTCTTTTTTATTGGCGGTTCTTCAGCAGGTTCTGGAGCCACCGGATTTGGTAAGCATTCGCATCCGTTGCTTCCAGGAACAGCTCCCCACTCACAGTATAGTGAACAAGAGTTTTGATTTCCCCCTCTTCCTCCTCCTGGTGGTAGAGGTGCTGGAGACGTTGCTCCACTGCCTCCATCACCGCCGGTGCTAGAAGAGCTTGTACTGCTTGTACTGTACGAGAGATAATCACAAAAGTTTCCATCACAGCTAACTTGTCCTGCGTTAGAAATCGAAAGCGTATATGGGTTAGAATTTTGCCGTACAACTGAGGCAACAGCACTTGCGTTATTCGCAACACTTGCGGCAAATCCAATTAGTCCTCGAAAGCCGATATCAAGATTACTAACAGCACTTGCGTAATTTCCGTTATCGAGTTCGTATCGATTTTGAGAGGCGTATAGATCGAGGAGGACTCTTTGCCCTGCTTTTGATTTTTCCTTTTCAATAGCAATTGGCAGTTTTGCGGCTGCAAGAGCAACGATGACTCCAACAACTAAGATTACGAGCGTCAGCTCAATCATTGTAAATCCAAGCTTTTTATGTTTTATAAGACCGTTCATCTTGCCCTCCTTTTATAAATTAATATAATAAATTTCTACCTAAAGTATAGCACACGTCAAGATAAAAGCTTAAAGAAGCTTGAAATATTTGAAAGCGTTTTCTTTTTTTTGATGTCTGAGAGAGAAATTAAAGAGAATTGAAGAATTTTAAAGAGAATTTTCAAGAAATATTATTGGCCTATTTTTGCAAAAACACCAAGAGCTGTAGTTTTTATAATTTTTGGTAGCAGCTTAGATGCTGCTTCCAGACGAAGGCAGGCTAAAGACAGACGTAACCGTATATTCAGGATTTTCAAAAGCATCAATGGCTGTCGAAGGATCATCTCGTCCAGAAACTTTTAGTGTTAAATTAAAATCGAGTGTTGTTGAATCGTCTTCAATCGATGGCTGAAAAGTGGTAATACAGCCTCTTCCGAGGGTTTGTATCGTGGTTTGACAAGCAATGTATACATCTGTGGTAGAACAAAATTTAACATTATTGTTTCCGCTGTCGAATTGGTACACATACCAATCGTCATCGCTATAACTTGAAGGCGTTATGTTGCTATCTGTTCGGATCCAAATATTGCTTCCAGAAAAAGCTACGCCTGGATTGTTTTCGTCTCCAATCGCTGTTGCAATAGTGCGTGAAACATGATGAACAAGAAGGCTAACTTTGCTTGAAGTGAGCGTATTTTTAGAGGTGCCTTCGAACATGTTTCGAAGGCCGATATCCATTGAGGCAATACCGACCATTAAAATACCCATGATAATTGTGGCTACGATGAGTTCGGCAAGAGTTAATCCTTTATTATTTATTTTTAGCATGTTGGCTCCGATGAGGACTGCGTGGCTGTACACGTCCAGACTGCTGTGCCTGTTTTTGGATATTTTGCTGTGCATTGGAAAGTGCTTCCTGAGGCTGTGCATTGAAATTTCATATCGTCTTCTGTCACAGCAATATTTAAATGTGAATTAATACTAGAGACATCGGCAGTGCCTGAGCTTGGATAATAGTATCCGTTGTCAGAAAAAAATATTTCTTGAGCAGATTGCATGACAGATAATTGAATGCGAGCGCTCTTTTGTCGTGCGTTTGTGATAACACCGTTATATTGCGGGATCGCAAATGAAGTAAAGAATGCAATTGCGATAACAACTAAGATGAGCTCCATTAAAGTTATGCCGAATTTTGTTTTTATATTTTTCATTTCTTTACCATGTCATTGTAACCGTTACTTTTTTAGCACCTGTAGCATCGACTGTACACGTATAAACTACTGTTCCTTGAAACGCATCGTCGACCGTTGGAGAGCTAGGCCAATCGGCTCCTGTAGCAGGGCAAGTGAGATACCAGCTCGCCCAAGATCCTTGATCAATTTGTGCTCGTAAATCTTCTAAAATTTGACGGCCATAATTTGCGGCAATAATTTCTTGTTCTGATGAAGACGATGTTTGTCTGGCCATTGAAAACGCACCGAAGGTTCCCAATGATGCCAATGTAAAGATGACAGCGGCAACAATGACTTCGACGATTGAGAATCCAGTATTTTTTTTAATTTTTGATATCATAATCATCCTCGCTATGTGCAGCTTGGAACATCGCTTGCTTGTGTTAGTGTGCACGTTGTAACGCCAGACAACACTCCTTTGCATGAAAAAGTAGTGGCGCTGGCAGTTCTTGTACAAGAATAAGTAATATTTGACGTTTCAAAAATTTTTAGATTTAAATTTATATTTATTGAGCTAACGTTTGCAGTTCCACTGTTTGGAAAATAATATCCTTTTTTTGCTTTAAAGATGTTCTGACCAGCTTTAATGGCAAGCATGTTTGTTTTTAGCTCTTTCTTGCGAGCATTCGTTTTTGCTTTATTGTATCCATTGATACCAAATGATGCAAAAATGCCAACCAAGATGACCGTAACAACTAATTCCATGAAGGTGATACCAGATTTATTTTTCATTTTTTTTGATTATAGGCATTCTGCACCTACGCATGATGGAATCACCATATCCGCTGTCATAGTGTATGTCCAGGTTGAGGCAGCACACGAAGGAAAACAAGCGACGCATGAGTAGTAGTCTACGCTTCCTAGCGAACAGGTGTATTCAGCATCTGATGATGTAATGTTTAATTTTAAATTACTATTGATAGAAGCAATGCTTGCTGTTCCGCTGGATGGATAGTAATTATTCATTGCAGCATGATACATTCGCTGCGCATAAGAGATAAGTGTAAGATTAGCCGAAGCATCTCTTTGACGGGCTTTGGACGTAACATCATTGTATTTTAAAAGACCAACGACTGCCAAAATTCCAACTACAATCGTGACAATAACAATTTCGACTAAGGTTAGTGCTTTTTTGTTTATTGTTTGCATGATCATGCTTTGCTTATATGTGAACCAGGGGTATTTCTACCCCTGGTTCACCAACCTTTTATTAAATATAAATCAGCAAAAGTTATTGCTGAATTTTTACAAAGTTGCCAGCACCAACTAAGCTTCCGTTTTGGCTATAATAAGTGATGGTATCGCTTGCCGATAGCTTTGAAACAAAAGCAACCGTGTACCTTGTGCCAGTTGTTGAAATTGACGGTGCGTTAAAATACTTTGGAACAAAAGTAACGCTAAGTGCAGATAGAGAGTTACAAGTTGCGTAACTATTGCTGTTTAACAAATAACATTCTTCCAAAGCAGATCGAATTGATGGCAAAGCACCAAGAACTTCTTTTGATTTGGCGAATGTGACAGAACTTGTAATTTTTGGTACGGCAACACTAGCTAAAACAGCAACAATGATAACAACGATTATAACTTCTAGCAAAGTGAAACCTTTTGTGTTTTTGAGTCTCATAATGACCCTCCTTTTTTTGGTTTATAATTAGAATTAAATAAATTCATTTGCACACAATTACAAAATAGATTTTTTATACAGTTGTATTGTAGCACCTCCTTTTTCAAAGATCAACCACCCATCGATGCAATGTTGAAAATCGGTAAAAACATCGATAGAACAATTAAGCCAATAGTTCCGCCCATAAAAACAAGAATGAAAGGTTCGAAGATTGTTGAGAATCGCGTCATGAAGGTTTGAACATATCGCTGGTAGTATTCTGCGACATGGTCGAGCATTTTTCCCAGCTCGCCGGTTTCTTCCCCGATTGCGATCATCTGGGATGCCATTGGGGGAAAGAATCCTGTTCTTATCATTTCTTCAGATATCAGTTTTCCCTCTCTGACCTTGCTCTTCATTTCTTTTAGAACATCTTCACAGATTTTGTTTCCAATCATTCGTTCTCCAATATCTAGCGCATAAAGGATTGGAACGCCACTTTCAACTAAAATCGACATCTGCGAAGTAAATCGCTCTACAACAATCGTTTTCATTACGTGTCCGACCCCTGGCAATCCAAAGAGAAAATTCTCTAACTGCCGTTGGCCAACAGGCGTTTTAAAGTATTTCTTTGCTATTATAAATATAGCACAAAAGACACCAGTTATCAGAAAGAATTTTGTTTTAATGGTATCAAAAACATTAAGCATAGTTTGAGTTAAGGCTGGAAGCTCTGCGTCAAGAGAGTCGTATAGGACCTTAAATCGAGGTCCGATAAAGAGTGCAAAAAATAGGATAGCTCCGATGGAGACGCTAAAAAGGATTGCCGGATATATAACAGCTGATATGATGGCTGACCGAAAGGCTTCTTTTCTCTCGACATAAAATGCCAACTTGTTTAGAACTCTAGGCATAGTTCCAGAGGCCTCACCAATTTCTGTAAGGCTTACCCAGAGAGAATCAAAATATTTTGGAAACTTGGAAAGCGTAAGGCTCAAAGAGACGCCTTGCTCAACATCATCTCTGACTTGACATAAAACTTTGTAAAATTCTTCACTTTCAACCTGCAAAACGATGACGTTCAAACTACGCAAAAGATTAACGCCAGATTCTAGCATGGTAGCGAGTTGTCTGGAAAACAAAAGCTTGTCTTCGATTTTGACTCTTTTATGTGAGAACTTTCTCTTACCTTCTATTTCTGATTTAGATTGTGAAAACTTCATGGAAGGGTCTTTCTTAGCTGGATTGACGCTGATAATGAAATATCCTTGCTTCTGAAGCTGTTCAACAGCAGCATCTTTATCGACAGTGCTCAAAGAGCCTTTTATTGTTTTCCCTTCTTCGTTTTTTACGACATATAAGAAATCAGGCATATTGTTTTCCTTTATTTAGATTACAATTGTTCAGATTACAACAACGTTGCGCTTAAAACTTCATCGATGCTGGTGATTCCTTCTTCAATCTTTTTAACTCCAATTTCAAGAAGTGGGCTCATTCCATTTTTAATCGCAGCCTCCTTGATTTCAACATAGGATGCGTCTTTTCCAATCATGCGCCGGATTGTATCGGTAACAACCAAAACTTCACTTATCGCAAGGCGCCCCTTGTATCCTGTTTGGTTGCATTTTTTGCATCCTTTTGGTCTATAAACAAGATCAGATTTTATTTGCAACTTTCCCATTTGTTCTGCAGAGGGTTCGTATGCCTCTTTGCAAATAGGGCAAAGTTTTCGCGCTAAGCGTTGTGCAACAATAAGGCTTAAAGATGGTGTTAAAAGGTAAGTTGGAATACCGATGTCAAGTAGACGCGTAATAGCCGAGGCAGCGTCGTTGGTATGAAGCGTGCTTAATACAAGGTGTCCGGTTAAAGCTGCGCGAACACAAATCTGGGCTGTTTCAACGTCGCGAACCTCACCAACCATAACAATATCTGGATCTTGTCGTAAAAAAGAACGTAAAGCCGAGGCGAATGTCAGCCCGATTTCAGGCTTTACATGGACTTGATTGATACCATCTAGTCGGTACTCGACAGGATCTTCAGCCGTCATAATATTTTTTGTTGAATCAATGATTTCTTTGAGGCAAGAATACAGTGTTGTGGATTTTCCGCTTCCAGTTGGTCCTGTTACAAAGACAAGCCCGAATGGTGATTTGATTCCCTTTCGGATAGCTTCAAGTTGATTTGGTTCGAATCCAAGTGACGATAAATCAAGGTCAATAGCACCTTTATCTAAAATACGCATAACAACTTTTTCGCCCCACACCGTAGGAACGGTTGAAATACGAAGATCGACTGTGCGGTCTTCCAGCTTTGCTGAAATCGCACCATCTTGAGGAAGGCGTTTTTCGGCGATATCTAGTTTTGCTAGAATTTTAATTCTTGAAACAATTGGAAGCAAAAGGTGTTTCGCAGGTGGCGGTATTTCATAAAGGGAACCGTCGACACGATAGCGAAGAGAAATTTTGTCTTTATAGGATTCAATGTGAATGTCGCTTGCGCGTTGATCAATGGCCTGACGAATAATAAGATCAACTAGTTTAACGACGGGTGCTTCACCTGCTCGCTCGATAAGCTTGTCGATACTAAGTTCTGTCTCATCTTTTTTTTGCCCTGAAAGAATTTCTTCTTTAGGAGTAATGTCATATGAATCTTGGACAGCTTCGGACAGGGATGATTGGCCCTCTTTGCTGTACCATTCTTCATTCGCCTGTGCGATGTTTTCTTTTGTAGCAAGAACGAGACTGATGTCGTATCCAGTTATTTTTCGTAGGTTATCGATTAGAAGAAGATCTAGCGGATCATAAAGAGCGCAAGTTAAAGTATTTCCGTTTAGCGATAGCGGAATCGCGAAATTCTTTTTAGCAAATTCTCTTGGAATGAGGTTTAGCAAGTCTGAGTTTTGTGGTTTTAGGAGACCAGATTCTCTTGAAATATAGGGAATTGAAAATTGCTTCGCAAGCGCAATGACAATGTCGATTTCTTTGGTTATCTCAAGCTCAACAAGAAGTTCGCCAATACGTCCTTTTCTTTGTTTTTGAGCTAGGATGACTTGATCGAGCTGTTCTTGCGTGATCAGGCCTTGTTGAATTAAGATTTCTCCAAGTTTTAATCTGCTCATTTTTTGCGTCTTTGTTGCTCAGTAACGAGTAGTGCTCTTTCTACTTCTCGAATTTTTGTCACAGGATAGTTTTGTTCACGTTTGAATTTTGTTTCCGAATGAACAGGTTTTGCCGATAGACGGTTTTGATCGGTCATGATACGTGGTGTTATAAAAATAATAAGCTCCCTTTCTATCTCGGAGCTATCTTTATGGCGAAAGGCACGCCCGATGAATGGCAAATCTCCGAGTAAAGGAACCTTGGTGATCGTTTCAGTGTGATTAGTTTTTTTAAGTCCGCCTAAATAAACTGTTTCTCCGTCTTTGACGCGCATAACGGATTTAGTTCCTCGTTCTTCAGGGTCTTTGAAAGTTTTTCCGTTAAAAGTGGCTCCAGCGCGCGCCTCAATGACGCGAGGAAAAATGGCCATAGTAATTTCGCCTGTTTCTAAGTTTGCTTGAGGCGTGACAGATAGAAAAATTCCAGTTTGAACACGCTCAGCTTCTATATTTTGCGTTACGACTCCCTCCGAGCCTCCTGTGGAGGTTATGATACCGATAGCTTCGTTCGTCGAAATTTGAATTTCAGCTGTTTGGTTGTTAAGTGTAAGTATTTTTGGATTTGCTAAGTTTTTGGTATCTGTAATTGTTTTCAAAAATTGCAATGCAGCGGTTAAGCCTGTGGCATCAATGGTTCCCATAGTGTATTGTGGTGAGTCCTCTGAGAATTCAAAATAACCTTTTTGAAGAACTTTATTTTGATCCCAAGGATAAAGAACCCCTCTCGATCCTCCTGTAAATTGAAGAGGAGTATTTCCAATCTTGACACCAAGAAGTTCGCCTGTGCTTTTGGAGACGTCTAGCATCTCAACTTCGATGAGGACTTGAGGAACAGAAATGTCAAGTCGAGCGATTGTCTTTTCAATCGTTGGAAATTGACTCGGAATATCAGTAACGATAAGGCTGTTTGTTCGAGCATCCTGTATGACGATTCCGGATTCTGTTAGAACGCTTTTAACAGCCAGAAGTATTCCTTTGATTCCTTCTTCGTCTTCATCTTCGTCGTCTCCACTCGTAGAGCTAGTGCTTGAGGAGCTTTCGCTGCTACTGCCTTCATCAGAATCTTCTTGGTCTTTAAGATTTTTAATCAGTTTCGAATTAGAAACGGTTGCATGTTTAAGAGGAAAAACGCGCGTTATAAGCTCTTTTAGAGGCTTGTCCATTTTTTTGACAACGAAGATGTTGCTCCCAGGCTGAAGTTCGTACATGAGATTGTTGGCATACAAGATTTGATCTAACGCTTCTTCGACTGGAACATTATCAAAATAAAGAGTAATTTCCATATCGGCTATAGCAGAGTCTGCAATAAAATTTAGATCAGCTTGTTGAGAGAAAATTTTTAATACACTCCTTAAATCTGCATCTTTAAAATCCATAGAGATTTTTTTGGAATATTCTGAATACAGAAAATGATCGAGTCGAGAGATTTCGCTATACGCTGCTTTTGTGCTAATCGACAGGAACAAGCATGCAGTAAGAATAAAAAGACATGTGGTTTTGAGTATTTTAGTTGTCATGGAAACAAAGTCCCCCGCTTTAAATCTAAATGGATTGGGTTAGAGTTTGGTCAATTTTTATAGTAAAAGGTGCTCCAGAAAATAAAATATCGACCCCGCCTTTGTGAATGTTAACGATTTCAGACTTCTCGACAATATCACCAATGGTGACAATGTTCTGATTAATGATCGCTTGTGGCAACGCTGTATTCCAGATAAGACCAGAAATAACGAGCACAGGAGCCTTAACAATAGGCTTTGGTTTCTTCTCGACTTGTATAGGAGAAGTCCTTAGCTCGGGTCTTAGCTTCGATGCCCTACTACTTATATTAATAGGTTCTGGTATTTTTTCAACAATTTCTTTAATTTTTGGGAGTGAAGATTTAAAAGGATTTCTTGTTTGAGCGGCAGTGAGGTTAAAAGATTCGCTCGCCTCAAGGATGCCGTTTATTAAAAATAGTCCGATTAGGAAAATAAAAAGAAAAAGTACAATTTTTTGTCTCATGCTTGTTCCTTTATTGTTTTAGATCGATAGATGTTAGCATCATTTTCCAAGAAATAATTTCGTCGTCTTGTTCGTCAGGGTTCAGCGTATTTGTAAAAGATTTTGTTTTGTTCCAGGAATCAATGCGAAAGCTTTTTTCATAATGTTCAATTTTGTAGACAAATCGCAACATATCCTCAAAAGATCCGGAAAAGGTAAATTTGATTGCTTGTTCTGTGTAGTCGCTAAAATTTTGCAGTTTACTTGGGACAAAAGAAATTATTTTAACATCGAAACTTTGGGCAATTTTCGATATGACGTTAATGATTGAGGTTGCGCTTGAGTAGCCTTTTTGAGACGTTTCCATGATGTTTTTTAAGATTTTTTCTTGGTTTTCATAAGACTTAATTGCAAATGATTTTTCTTCCAGCTGTTTTATTTCTAAATCGATGTCTTGTGATGCTTGTTGTCGATAAGAAAAAGTTCCTTGGACAATAAAGAGCGCAACCAAAATGATTGCAATATTGTATAAAATATCTTTGCGTTTGAGCAGATTTTTTTGGAGTAATTGTATGTTAATCTTTTTAAAATCAACGTTTAAATTCATATTCTTAAGATCGATGTTTTGAAGGTCTTGAATTATTTTTTTAAGATCTAACATTGTCTTGGCTTTCTAATTTAATTAAAATTTGAAAGTACGTTACAGGGAATCCATCCTTTTCCATTTTGCTAACCGTCTCAAGCTCGAGATGCTTTAGGCGTCCTTTTAGGTCTTTGCTTATCTTTAATTTTTCAATGAAAGCATCAATAAGGGTAATTTGATTATTGAGATTGTCTGCATAGCCGTAACCTTCGAGTGAAATTTCGATTTCTTTTTTTTCCTTATCTTTCGTTGCGCTATGATCAAGGTATTTAATGTTGAAATTCTTTAGCCAAATACCTGTCGGCGTTTGATCGGATATGACTGAAAGAATTTCGGCAACATCGCTATGAAATCGGACACCCTTGTAGATGTTGACTCTTTTTGCGATTTCTTTTGATTTTGTTTTTAGCTCAGAGGTGCTTGTGTTTTCATATTTCTTGTTTGCGTCGACCAAAGTTTTAATTTTAGAACTTTGAGGAAGACCAAGCGCACTTGATCCGATAAATGCAATCGCAATGATTAAGCCGCAAATACCCGCAATGTTTATCGTCCTCTTATAGTTGGGTGGTCGATTAACAAAGCTATCAAGGTCAGCTCCAGCGGAGTAGGCGTCAGGATTTCGAGCCTTAGCAAGATCGAGGTTTAAATTTAGAGAAAGTTCTTCAGTAATGCTTGTTCCAGCGGCATTTAAGATGTTAAGGTTAAGTTTGTCATTTTTACCAAAGAGGTTACGAGTATCAAAGGCAATAGCTGAAACGCCAATGTCGCTTTTAAGCTGTTCTGCAATTTCCTGAGAATAGTGATCTGAGAAAATAAATATTTTTTCAATGTTATGTTTGTTGCCTTTCTTTTTTGATTGACGGGCATAGAAATCTAGAGACACTTTAATTTCATCGAAGAGTTGTGCGAAAGTTTTCTGTGATTCCTCAGCCGTTCCCTCGTTTTCAGAATTCGTCAGTTTAAAGTCACGAATAAATTGAGGCACTTGCTGCTCCGTAATTGTAATAGCCCCATCACCATTATTAACTTGAATAATTGCAATCTTTTGATTATTTTCAATTTGTTTTTGGAGCATTAAAATTCTTAAAAGGCTTATGGAAGATGGTTCAGCTGAAATGATTTTGATTTGCCCTTTTTCAAAAATGCTGCAGTACTGATCGAGAATCACCTTTCTCATGGCAATAAAAAGGATTTGTGTTTTCTTGTTGCCGTTTTCTGTAATTGGAATATGGTGAAATCCATAAACAAGATCGCTCAATTTAAATGGAATGTATTTTCGAGCTTCAAATAAAACAGCGTTGCTTAGTTCTGATGCACTCATAGAAGGAACAGTAAAAGCACGGAAGATAACATTTCGAATTGGAAGCGAAAGATTAATTTCTGGCTTTAAAATTCCTTGTTCGCGTATAATTTTTTGTATTGCTTCTGTTAATCGAATACTTTCAGGAGACTGTTGCTCGTCAGCTTGCTTTCGAAGAGGTGAAAATGTATGCGGAATAGACTCTGAGTAAGTGAGTTCATTATTTTCTGTTTGAACAAAAGAGAGAGAATCGACACCAAAGAATACGCCAATATGTTTTTTTTGTTTTGCCATAAGTTATTTTGCCTTACGAGATTGAGATCTTAACCATTTATCAATTTCGCGTTTATCAAACCGCCAAACGCCTCCGATTTTAATGCCTGAGATTTTTCGTTGATTTAACCAGTTGTAGATTGTCTGTTTTTTAAGCTTTAGGTATTGCGCTAGCTCGTCGACATCAAGTAAATGGTTCATTGTGGTTACCCTGTTAGCTCTATTCTTAATCCAAGTTAGGTTTCTTATAATCCTATTCTTTAGACTGCTATTATGTTCATTAGACCATAGTAGAGTTACTTTGTCAATAGTTTTTTTAATTAGAACTTACTGAGACTTACCTGAGCTTAATCCTAGAGAGTTTTGCCTGAAGAATATTGGAGATGTTTTATTTAGATTTACTGATAGGTGACGCTTACTTGTAAGGGATTTGTCCCAGACGGACCAGTGCCTGGATTTGGAGCGCTTACGCCAATTGTAAAGATTTTTCCATTAATGGTTTCTGAGCTCATGCCTGTTCCTGCCGTGCCAGTTGCAGTTCCTTGCATATATGACTTCCAAAAGTATCCCTTGGCAAGCTGTTCTGCTTTAATGCGATCAACCTGATTTTGTCCGAGAAGCCCTTGACTTCCAATAGCGCCCAAAATGCCAACAGCAAGAGTTGTCATGGCCAAAACAAGCATAATAACAGTAAGAAGGATAATTCCTTTTTTATTATTCATTATTTTCATTTTTTTCCTCTTTATTTTGCTCAATATAACTTTTGCATCTAGGGCAAGTCTTTAAAGTTTTATTTTCAAAATCATAAAAAAGATAATTGCAATAAGGACATTGAGCGAGATGCTTTGTTTTTTTTATGTCTTGCCCTTCCTTTTTATTATATACGATCCATTGGCCAATAACAAGGAGTAAACAAAATGTTAGAAAGATTGCAATAGAGATAGAGAAATCAATAGTGATCATCGTTTGGCAGCTTAAGGTGTATATGGCTTATTGAGCTTGAAGTTTCAGAGTTTTTTAATAATTCTGGTGATTTTTTTTGAGGAGTAGAAGCAAACGGCTCTGTTTTTAAGGTTTTTTTAAAGTTAGGCTGATTTGAGATCTTAAGTTCGGGTTTTTGATCATCATTAAAAATGCGGCTACTCGGGTCACTAGAAGATGTTTTCGAATCGATATTTTCTGGGTAGTTCCTTTTTGTTTCAGAAAGTTGATGAAAGATTGGTGAGGATTCCGTATCGTGTTTCCTTAAAAAAGATCCGAGAAAGTTAAGAGAAGGTTTTACAGGTTCTTTTTTAGAATCAAAACGGAAATTAAAAAAGTTAAAAACAATTAAATGCAATAAAATGGAAAGCAAAAAAGCGCGAATAATAATTCTTTTAATACTCATGAGTCGCTTCTCTTTTTATTTTTCTTGATTTGTGGCGATATTGACACGCTCGATGCCGAGTTCACGACAAAGATCCCAAATATCAATAACTCTTCCTAGCGATGATCGGCGGTCAGCCTTAATTAAAATAAGTCGTTCTTTGTTTTCCTTTTTCCCCAGCTCTTTTTTTAGGTCTTTCATGGTGCCAACTTTGCTATTGATATATAAAACGTTTTCACTCGTCAAAGTTATAATGAGGTTCTCTTCCTTAATAACTTCGCTTGTGATCGCTTTAGGAAGCTTTACTTTGATGCCTGACTGAAAAACAAAAGAAGATGACAACATAAAGAATATTAGAAGTTGAAAAATAACATCCACTAGAGGTGCGATATTGATTGGATCAAGCCCGGAGCTAGATTTTGTGTGTCGTCTAAATTGCAATTTAAGTCCGTCCTTTTATTTATATTTGTGTTAAATGATTAACAAGTTCAGTCGCACTTCTTTCCATCTCCAAAATAAATTTATTAATTCGACTCACAAGGTAGTTGTAGACGACGAATGTTGGAATCGCAACAATAAGACCTGCTACGGTTGTTAAGAGAGCTTCCCAGATACCTCCTGCTAAGTCTCCCGGTGTGACAGGATTAAGAGATGTGGCACGCATCTGAATCGTGTGAAAATTAGCTGCCATGCCCGTAACGGTTCCTAAAAGGCCAAGTAGCGGGGTGATGTGTGCGATTGTTGCCAGAGCTGTTAGGCGACGTTCAAGTTTTGGAATTTCAAAGAGGCTCGCATCGCTTAAGGCCTCCTTGATTTCTTCTTTTGGAGAACCAAATTTTAAGATACCAGCTTCTAAGACTTTTGCGATAGGTGATCGACTTTCTTCGCAATAGGCAACGGCCTCTTTGATTTTATTACCTTTGATTAATGCAAAAATATTTTTTCGGAGTTTTTGAGGATCGGTTTTGATCATTGAAAAATAAATGAATTTCTCAATAACGATTGCAAAAGCAAAACATGAACATAAAACAATCGGGATCATGATAGGGCCACCAGCCACAATAAGTTCCCAAGCGTTAATTTTCCAAATTCCCATAGATATTTCCCCTTTCGTCAATAATTATTAAGTGAAATGTTTGAATGAATCCATTCAAGTCTCTCTTGCGCAAACGTACGTTCGTCGACTTCGTAGGCGATAACTTTTTGATAAATCGATATTGCGTTAGCCCAGTCCTCTTTGTCTTCAAAAAGTCGAGCAACACGAAGATAAGCCTTGATGACCCATTTTGTTTCATTTGGGTAAAGATACGGTATTTTTAAATAAGCGTCAATCGCGTTGTCAACCTGATGAAGCGATTCACAAGCATCTCCTATGAGAAATTGGATTTCGCTTTTTTTCATTTTGTTTAATCCGTCAGGTGAATCAATGGCTTTTTGATAAAATTCTAGCGATTGATTGTAGCGTTTCTTTTGTTTAGAAATTGTAGCTATTTTGACATAGGCATCACGTGCAAACTCTGGAGAATTGTCGATAATGTTTTCATATGTTCGGATAGCTGTGCTTGTGTTGATTTGTTTAGCAAAGATCTCAGCGATCAAAAGACGAGCTTTTCCGTAGTTTTCGTCACCAAAAGAACTATCGATCAGCTTAAGCTGATTTAGGGCTTCGTCAAGCGCTCCTTTTTCGTAATAAGATTGACCTAGTCCTAGGATAGCGTCACCAATCTTTTCGTTACCAGGAAAGTTTTTAATAATGTCGTTGTAGTAAGAAATTGCATTGTTATATTCTTCGGCTTGAAGATAATATTCAGCTAGCCACGATGTAGCTTGCAAGGCTGTTTTTGTATGTGGATATTTATAAATAATGATCTTAAAGTCTCTAAGCGCTTCTTTGATGATCCCCATTTCATAAAAACAGCGTGCGATGTTGATCTCAGAGTCTTGGACAAGAGCTTCGTTAAAGGAATAGTGTTTTTTTATTTTTTTAAAGATTCTAATCGCCTCAGCGTAATCTTTAAGGTTTAGAAATGCTAAGCCTAGAATATAATGAGCATCGGGTTGAAATTGATTATCAGCAGATAGCTCACTGATAAATTCTGTCATTTTTTCTTTGGCCGCAATCCAATCTCCTTTTTTAAAATATGCGACACCAAGATAATATTTTATATCTGTTAAATATTTGCTATCTGGAAAGTTTTCTTGAAGGCTTTGAAAGGAAAGCGTTGCACTGTCGATTTTGTCCATTTTAAGAAGAGCAATTCCTTGGCGGTATTGAGCATAATCCGTGTAGAGTGTATCTGGAAAATTTCCTAAGATTTTATCATAAGCATTGATGGCTTGATCGTATTGGCCTATATCCTGAAAAGCATCGCCGATTTGGGTCAAAGCGCTTACTTTGATAATCTTGTTTTGCGTATGATTGATAACGTATTCGAAATTCTTAATTGCGTCAGACGGACTTCCTTTTCGAAGATAGGTCCACGCCAGGCCAAGGTAAGCTTTTTCGACGATTTGTGACAAATCGGGATCATCTCTAAAAAGTTCAATAACTTTTTGGTAAACATCGACGGCTTTATCGTAATCCTCGGTTTTATAAAGGGTATTTGCTATGCCAAGATAAGCGTCAGAAGATTTAACCCCGCTTGGATCAAAGCTGATAATTTTTTGATAATTTAAAAGAGCTTTCTCAAGATCTCCTTTTTCAGAAAAAAGATTAGCAAGCCCTAAGAATGGAATTTCACTCTGAATATTTTGTTGATCTGCAAACAAAGCTGCATCATTAAATGATTGTTCAGCTTGGTCAAATTCTTTTAGCTTGAAATAGCTCCATCCAATCCCAACATCAGAAATTAGTTTTGTTTGATTTTTGTTGGTTTTTTCTTTGCATTTACCGTAATATTTAATAGCAACAAGATATTTTTTTAGATAATAGCTTGATTCCGCGATGTAAAATAACGCCTGGTCAACGCGGATTAATTTTGGAAAACTCTTTATGTATTTCTCAAATGTTACAACGGCATCGTCATATTCTTCAAGATTAAAATCACACTCGCCAATTCGAAACAGCGAATCTTCAAAAAGCTGGTGTGTCGGAAAAGATTTAAGAAAGCTTAAGAATTTTTGTTTTGCTTGCGCATAATCATTTTGTTCAAATTCGATCCAGGCAAGAGCATACTGCGCTTGAGGAACATAGTTTGATGATGGATAAAGGCCTAAAAGTTGTTCGTGATTGTTTTTTGCCTCAGCATAATCTCTAACCTTTAAATAGGTCTCTCCTAGCCAAAAAAGAACAGCATCTTGGTATCCTGGGATATTGCGAAGTTCTTTAAATTCTTTAAATGCTTTTAAATATTGTCCTTTGAAGAAATAACATTGACCACGCAGAAGGGTGATTTGTGGACGTTTTTCGGTTTGAGGGTATTGCTTAAGAAGTTGATTGATGTATCGAATGGCAACATCATAGAATCCGTCGTCAAAAGCTTTTTGGGTGATTAGAAAAAGCTCTGTTTCATTGTCTTGAGCCCAACAAACAGATTCTTGATTCTCAGTTAAAACGACAGTCGTCAATAAAATACACATAAGAATATAAATATTTTTTAAATACATGGGACTATTATACCAACTTTTTTTTGGATTTCAATTTATAGTGTAAATATACACTGTTGGTTTCGGGGAATGGCTAGCATCTAGATATTGTTCTGACCCTTGATTCTTTGAAGGATATCAGCAACAAATAGTGAAGCGACACCCCTAATAATGGGATTGCCAGGATCGGCCTCAAACGCTTTTATGATTCGTTTGATTGCAGCTCCTTGATACCCAAGATCAAAGAGTACCGAGGCTTCGTAAATAAGATCAATATATCCGATATTTTCTTGAAAAGCGGATTTTTCTTTGTCTGGCGTTGCGACAATTTGATCTAAGGTTTCAAAATCGTCTAGAGATGCCCGTTCGCCTTTTAAGGCGTCCTCGAATTTTAGGGCTGCTTTCGGAAGATCAAAGTAGTTGCGTTTAACAAAAATGGCATCATCGCCATCAAGAAAAATGAACTGCCATGTGGGATCAGCGATTAGGAAATTAGCAAAGTGAGCCTTGTACTCTCCGTTAATCTTTATTGCAACAATTTTAAAATTATATTTTTGCTCAGCAGATTTCCAGTTCTTCTCTGGGTCGCCTAAAATGAGTTGGTACAGCCTCCCTCTCTCTTGGCTAATTTGTCTCCCATCGTAAAAGGATTTAAGATCGGGATAGCTTGACCAGATAATATAATCTCCGATATCATCTGTATGAAAAATGGATCCGAAAATTTTATGTTGATTGAGAAAATCAATAGCTGTGTTGGGATTGCTGGGATATAACTCAGCGGTGAGCCAAGACGTTTTTTGGTTGTTTTTGTAGTTTTTTCGATTGATGATAAGCAAAGATTGTCGTACAAAAATAAGAATAAGAACGAGGGCAATGGCGGTGTTGAGATATTTTGAGAATTTAAAGGTGTTCCATTTTTTACAGAATGAAGCATTTTTAAATGATTGCGCAATGACAAAAGTCGATCCGATAATAAAAAATCCGCTTCCTCTTATGGCATAAAAAAAGAAGAAAATTGAGAAAGTTAAAAGGATCGTTAGGAGAAAATCTTTTTTTTCGTTTGAAATTAAAGAGAGAACTGCCAGGAAAAGCAATCCGTAGAACCAAAATGCCGTTAGTGAAAATGCGTAGAATGGAGCTGATAGTTCGATAATGGTTGCATTTAAGCTGTAGAAACCAATAAATTGAGGGAATAAAAAAACTTTCCACGGATACGTTAGGGCGTCAATTCCAGCAGGATTAACAATAAAAGAGATCCAGAATAAAATTAAAATATAAAAAAGATGTTTTGTTTGTGTTTTGATAGGTGATCGGTCGTTGTTTTTGCTTTGTAAAAAAGAATTAATCCATTCGATAATAGAAGCTCCTAGAAAGATTGAAATTAATAAGCTTCCATAGACGAAGCTTCCGAGATGCAGGTTTGACCAAATCGTTCCAGCAGGAAGAATCCAGAGTAGTTTTTTAAATGATGGATTTTTTCTGTAAGAAAATAGAATAATGAGAAAGATTTGAAGGAAAAGAAAGTTAAAAACAAACGGTCTTAGAATGCAGCGATTTGCAAACCCAAAAGCCATGAAAAAAATAATGATCAGCAACAGATAATACGGGATTTTTTTTCTAGCGTAGAAAAAGAAAATGCTGAGAATGAGAAAAAAGAAAAATGCCCGAAAGATTTTTAGTCCTAGAAACCCTCCCAAAAGATAGACGTCATAATAGATGGACGAGCCAAGCCACTGAGCGATCGGCTGAGTAAATAAGAGATTTTCGTCTTCAGAGTACGGAACTGGATCAGTGTAAGGAATCGCCTGGTTTTCTTTTATCCACTCTCCAGTTTTAAGGTGCCACCAAATATCGCCTACTTCAACAGGTCTGAAAAAGAATAAGAGAATAAAAATAATAAGCGTTAGCAAAGATATGAGTTTTAAAGCTTGTTCTGCTGAGTTTTTGTTATTAATCATGATGTTTTTTGAGATATTGTTTTAAATATTGCCCCGTATATGATTTTTTGCACTTGATGATTTCTTCAGGAGATCCAGCGAAAATAACTTCGCCCCCTTTGTCTCCTCCTTCAGGTCCGAGATCGATGATATGATCAGCGCACTTAACAACCTCGAGATTATGTTCAATAACTAAAACGGTGTTTCCTTTGTCAGCAAGTCTTTGCAGGACCTGAAGAAGTTTGTCGATATCTGCAAAATGAAGACCTGTGGTGGGCTCGTCTAGAATATACAATGTTTTTCCGGTTGCATATTTGCATAGTTCACTTGCCAGCTTTACACGTTGCGCCTCTCCTCCAGAAAGAGTTGTTGCAGGCTGCCCTAGCTTGATATAACCAAGGCCAACGTCATCCAATGTTTGAAGGATTTTTGTAACTCGAGGAATATTTTTAAATAGTTCAAGAGCTTCTTCGACTGACATGTTCAGGATGTCCGAAATATTTTTTCCTTTATAATGAACTTCTAATGTTTGCTGCGTAAAGCGTTTTCCATGACACACCTCGCATTCTACGTAAACATCGGGAAGAAAATGCATTTCAATTTTTTTGATTCCGTCTCCAGAGCACGCTTCACACCGACCCCCTTTGACATTAAAGCTAAATCGACCTGGTTTGTAACCGCGCAATTTTGCCTCTGGCATTTGACTCAAAAGTAGGCGGATATCACCAAAGACGTCTGTATATGTTGCAGGATTTGATCGAGGCGTTCGTCCAATCGGAGATTGGTCAACAACAATAACTTTATCAATATTCTCAATGCCTTTTATTTTTTTGTGAGCTCCAGGTTTTTCCTTAGCATGGTAAATATGCTGAGCCAAGGCATTATAAAGGACGTCGGAAACAAGAGTTGACTTTCCTGACCCAGAAACGCCTGTTACGCAAATAAATGTTCCTAGAGGAAAGGCAATGTTGATTTTCTTAAGGTTGTGTTCTGCCGCTTGAATAATTTCAATTTGATGTGATTTTTTGGCTGAGCGTCGTTTTTTTGGAACGCTAATACTTAGCTTCCCATTTAAATATTTTCCAGTAAGTGATTTCTTGGAACGGAGCATACCCTTAATGTCTCCGGCATAAACGATTTCTCCTCCATGTGTTCCTGCTCCAGGCCCAAGATCAATGATATAATCGGCAGATCGAATGGTGTCCTCATCGTGTTCAACAACAATTAAAGTATTTCCAATGTCGCGTAGCGATTGGAGCGTTTTTAAAAGCATGGCATTATCTTTTTGATGGAGACCAATGCTTGGTTCATCGAGGATATAGATAACTCCAACGAGGCCCGAGCCGACTTGTGTTGCCAGGCGAATGCGTTCGGCTTCACCTCCAGATAGAGTTGCGCTTTTTCGGTCAAGCGTAAGATAACCAAGACCGACGTTGATACAAAAATCGAGACGTCGGTTGATTTCTTTTAGAATTTGTTCACTGATGATTGTTTTCGTTTTCGATAATTTAAGATTGTGAAAAAAGGTTTTTGCTTGAATAATGGATAAACGAGTGACTTCAGAAATATTCTTTCTAGAAAAGTGAATGGCTAAAGATTCTTTTTTTAGTCGATTCCCCGAACATTCCACGCATGGCGAAATAGACATGAAGTCTGAGATTTCACTTTTAAGCCAATCGCTATCACTGTCACGAAAAAGTCTTTCAAGATAAGCAATAACCCCTTCGAACTGTCGATCCCAAATTTCATCATTAGATCCATGCAGAACAATATTTTTCATTTTTTTTGTTAAATTTTTAAAAGGTGCTTGCGGGTCGATATTGTAGACACTAGCAATTTCTCGCAAAACAGCGCGGTAATACATCATGTAGCTGCGACGTCCTTTTCGCCAAGGAGCAACGGCATTGATCCACGGTTTTTCGAAATCAGGGACGAGAAGCTCAGGATCGATTTCCATTTTTGTTCCGAGCCCATTGCATTTTGGGCACGCCCCGTAAGGAGAATTAAATGAAAAGATGCGCGGTTCGATTTCGGATAAATTTATTCCGCAGTCAATGCAGGCATAGCGTTCGCTAAATGTTTTATCTTCTTTTTTTTCATTTGAAATAAGGACAAGCCCTTCTCCAATTTTTAGTGCGGTTTCAAGCGAGTCGACTAAGCGTTTTTTGATGCCAGGTTTAATTTTTATTCGGTCAACGACGATTTCGATATGGTGGATTTTAAATTTATCCAGCTTGACTTTAGATTCCGTATCGTAGATTGTTCCGTCGACGCGCAAGCGTGCAAATCCAGCTTTTGCGACCTGCGTTTGAATATTGCGATATTCCCCTTTTCTCCCTCTGATAATCGGTGCAAGGATGCTAATTTGCTCTGAAGGTTTCATGGAAAGAATTTGATGTGCAATTTCTTCAACTGTCTGGCGTTCAATTTTTTTTCCGCAAACATGACAGTAAGGGGTGCCAGCGCGAGCAAACAACAGTCTCAGGTAATCATAAATTTCTGTTTGCGTGGCAACAGTTGAGCGGGGATTTCGGCTGGTTGTTTTTTGTTCGATTGAAATCGTTGGAGACAATCCTTCGATATGCTCAACGTTGGGTTTTTGAAGTTGTTCTAGAAATTGACGCGCGTAGGCTGATAAACTTTCGACATAGCGTCGCTGGCCTTCTGCATAGATGGTGTCGAATGCCAAAGATGATTTTCCAGAACCACTTAAACCTGTTACGACAACAAATTTATTACGTGGAATTTTTAGACTGATATTCTTTAAGTTGTGCTCTTTTGCACCGTCAATGCGAATGTAATTATTTCTTTGTGAAGTCATGTTTTTTTGAATTGATTTAAAATAGCCCTTACAAAAAATTGTAAGGGCTATTTTAAGTTAGGATAGAACTATTTCTTTTTTGCTTTTTTAGCTACCTTCTTTTTAGCTGTCTTCTTAACTACTTTTTTCTTTGCAGCCTTCTTTTTGACAACCTTCTTTTTGGCAACCTTCTTTTTAGCAACTTTCTTTTTAGCGACTTTCTTTTTAGCGACTTTCTTTGCTACCTTCTTTTTCTTCTTTTTGCCGCCTCGTACCATTTTAGCGCAGGATACGTCTCCTTGTTTATCTACGAAATAGAGATATCCTTTTTCTTTTGTGACGCCAACTTTAGCAACCTTTTTTGGCTTACCGCCCTTTTTGTTGCCTCGTGCCATCAAAGCGCAGGATACGTCTCCACTCTTATCGATAAAATAGAGATATCCTTTCTCTCTTTTGATACCGACTTTTGCTACTTTCTTAGCCATTTTTTTTCACCTCCTTTCAAGTGCCTATTTTGATAGGGTTAAAAAATTGTTTTAATGTTTGCATTGCTGATAAAACAGCTAAATAGCTTGTTTTTGGGTTGTCCGGACAGACGACGTTTTCTGTGCGCGTTGCTAGACGTCCAAATTTTCCAAAAACTTCAATTTCGTGTGAATTCACTTTAAAATTTGGTGAAGTGATAATGCGAATGCGAATGCGGTCTTTGGCTCCTGATCCGAGAGCAATAGTTGCGGCCACATTAATGTTGCGAGGGAAAAGTTTTACAGCTTGATCGACAGTCCCGTCAAAGATAACAGTTTCTGTTTTAATGCAATTTATATCAATCCCTTTTTTTGTTAAATATGAAGATTGGCTTAATCCAGATGGAGGCTTGCGTGTTGTGAGTGTGATATTCGAGATGTTCTCAGCGCCAACAGATTTAATGACATCAATGCCGCTTATTGCGCCAGATGGAATAAGAATATCGGTGTTATTTTTAGCGGCGAGCCGAAAGACGTCGTACGCGTTTAATACTTTGCCTGTACTCATAATAAGAATACTTTTTTTGGCACGCACAACCTGACGAATAATTTTTGTAGTATCCGTTGAGGCAATGGCCTCAACAATAAAGTCGCAGGATTTGATTATCTGGGATAAAGATTTTTTGATAAGAGTTTTTTTGAGCTTTAGATTTGATGTAAGAGCAAGAGTTTTTTCTGGGAAAACGTCATAAAGACCGGAAATAGTGCAGTATGGTTTTAAATCTTGTTTAACGCTTTTTGCTAAACGTGACCCAATGGCACCGCAGCCGATGAATCCAATTTTAAGTTTTTGTTTTTTTGACTTCATGCGTCAATGATAATGTTATCAATCAATCGGGTTTTTCCGATAAATATTGCGAGAGCAATTAATGTTTTTTTATAAATCATTTTTGTTGGCTTTAATGTTTTTGCATCGACACAAGCGACATAATCAATTTTAGCACCAGGGTTTTTTAACACAACCTTTTTTACTTTCTCAATAATTTTTGTTGAACGTCTTTCCCCTGAGCGAATTATTTTTTTTGCAACTATTAAGCTTTGATAAAGACAAGCAGCTTGTTTGCGTTCTTGAGAGTTTAGATAGCTGTTGCGAGAACTCATCGCAAGCCCGTCCTTCTCTCGGACAATCGGAAGCGTCCTCACCGTAAGATTCCAATTTAAATCTTCAACCATGCGCTTAACGACAATGGCTTGCTGCGCATCTTTTTGTCCGAGATAAATGGCGTTAGGGGTAACGCCATTTATCAGCTTTGCCACAATCGTTGCGACTCCCTGAAAATGACCTGGTCGAGATTTTCCGCAAAGAACATTTGCTGTTTTACCGATGTTTATATATGTCAAATAACCCATCGGATACATTTTTTTTATCGACGGATAAAATATTATATCAACTTTTTCTTTTTTTGCCAATACTTCATCTTGTTTTTTATCTCGAGGGTATTTTTTAAAATCTTCCTTTGGTCCGAATTGAGCGGGATTCACAAAGATGCTAAGAATTGTGATGTCGTTTTCTTTTTTACTTCTTCGAATGAGTGACAGGTGTCCTTCGTGTAGGTATCCCATCGTCGGGACAAAGCCAATTGTTTTTTTGTTTTGTTTTGCCTTTAGAGAAAACAGCTGCATTTGTTTAATTGTTTTTATAACTTTCATTGAGTGACCCCAGATATTCTTTTAGCAATTTCAGGATAGATTTCTTCTAAAGGAGCCATGACGAAATGACGCGTAAACATCTCTGCGTGCGGAATGGTGAGATTTTTAGTTTGAAGATTGATATTATCATAAAGAAGAATATCGATATCAATGATACGTGGTCCATGATGAATCGCTTTAATACGTCCTAAATTTTTTTCGATTTTTTTAATTGTTTTTAGTAATTCTTCAGGAGAAAATACGGTGGTTGCTTTAACGACAGCATTTAAGAATTTTTCTTGAGGTGGTCCTATAGGATCTGTCTCAATAATAGAGGAAGTTTTTTTAACACAGATGTCGTGTTTGCTTAGTTCGTCAATGGCGCGTTCTATGTTGTTTTGGCGATCGCCGATGTTTGATCCTAGACCAAGATAGATAACGCTCAACTTTAAAATACTCCGCAATAGTGATTGTATTAAAGAATTTCTTTAAGTCGTTTTGCTGCTTCAACAAGACGTTCTTTGGAAACTGTCAACGCCATTCGGATATATCCTTCCCCACATTTTCCAAAACCAAGTCCTGGGGTGGCGACAATATTGGCTTGATCTAAAAAGGCTTTAGCCGCTTCCATTGAATTTTTAAATTTCTTTGGGATAGGTGCCCAAATATAAAATGTTGCTTTTGGAGCAGGCACATCCCAGCCAGCTTTTTTCAATGCTTTAATAAAAACATCCCTTCTTTCTTGGCAAAGTGTGCGCATATCCGAAGCTGCCTTGTCACCATTTTTTAACGCTTCAATACCGGCAACTTGAATAGCTTGAAAAACGCCAGAATCAATATTTGCTTTTACTTTGGCAATGGCTGAAATTAGCTTTGGATTTCCGCAAGCCCATCCAATACGCCAGCCTGTCATGAAGAATGTTTTAGACAAAGAATGGAATTCGATAACAACATCTTTAGCATCCTTCACTTCTAGAAGGCTTAGAGGTTTTTCGTTGTCATAATAGACTTCAGAATATGCAAGATCAGAAATAAGAATAATTCCTTTTTCTTTTGCAAGAGCGATTAGATTTTTCAAATAGTCTTTTGTTACAACCGCAGCTGTCGGATTATTAGGATAATTTAAAAAGATAGCTTTTGCATTTTTTAAATTTTCAAGTTTTGGTAAAAACCCGTTTTCTTCGGAAAGCTCAATAGAGACAACTTTTCCTCCGGCAAACATGACAGATGATCGATATGCAGGATAGCATGGATCTGGAATCAAAACTTTATCTCCTGGATTAATAATTCCAAGAGGTAAGTGCGTTAATCCTTCTTTTGATCCGATCAAGGGATAAATTTCTGTTGCTGGATCAAGGGTGATGCCAAATCGTTTTTTAGACCAATCGGCGATTGTTTGTCGAAGTTCAGGAAGGCCTGCGTCTAACGCATAATGATGATTTGCTCCGTCTTGAGCTGCTTTTGAGAGCGCATCGATGATAAACTGTGGTGTTGGTGAATCAGGATCTCCAATGCCGAGATCAATGATGTCTCTGCCTTCTGATTTTGCTTGACGTTTTGCTTTGTCAATTTCAGCAAAAAGATATGGTGGCAGTTGTTTTAAGCGATCTGAAAATTCAATGTTCATAACTTCTAATACCTTTCTTCTATTTGATTCCTAAAACATCATGCATGTTAAACAGGCCTGTTTTGTGATTCATAATAAATTTTGCAGCAACGAGCGAACCTTGAACAAAGATGTCTCGTGTTTTGGCATGATGACTAATGGTGATAACATCCACATCGCTTTCAAAAATAACATCGTGATCGCCAACAATTTCTCCTTCTCGGACAGAATTGAAATCGTCAACTTTTTTTGCATTTGATTTTTCAACATATTGCGCAAGAGTTTTGGCTGTTCCTGAAGGCGCGTCTTTTTTGTGGATATGGTGCGCCTCTGTGATTCGAACTTTATATTCACTCCCTGTTCTGCTGGAAAGCTCTTCAGCCATCTTAAAAACGATATTAACGCCGACAGACATATTGGATGAAAAGACAATAGCTGTTTTTGACGCTGCGTTCTCAATAGTTTTAATTCCGCTTTCAGAAAGGCCAGTTGTCCCGATGACCATTTTTATGTTGTTTTCTGCACAGAATGAAACATTAGTCATGGTTGATTCCGGCAATGTAAAGTCGATCAATATATCGGCATTTTTTAAATCATCGAGGTGCGAGGTGACATCAATTCCGTCAACCACCTTTCCAATATCAGGGTGGTCTTTTTTTTCAAGCAATGCTACGATATCAAAATCTTTATCTTCTTTTGCAAAACGATAAATGCTTTGGCCCATGCGACCAAGAGATCCTGTAATAGCTAAGCGAATCATAGAAACTCCTCTTTTATTTTAATAAACCATAATTTCTTAGAGCTGTTTTTAGTTTATCAACATTTTCTGCTGTCATTGGCGATAAAGGCAGGCGCAGTTCATCAGAACACATGCCTAAAATACCCATTGCTGTTTTAATCGGCGCAGGATTTGTTTCAATAAACATAGCTTTGATAAGTGGCAATAATTTATAATGAATGTCTTGCGCTGTTTTAAGGTCTCCCTTTTCCATCGCAGCACAAAGGTTTGCCGTTTCTTTAGGTAAAATATTGGCAATAACAGAAATGACGCCAATTCCTCCGACAGCCATTGTTGGAAGCGTTAATGCATCATCCCCTGAAAAGATTAAGAAATCTTTTGGACAAAGCAATCGAATCGCGCTTGTTTGATCAAGGGATCCTGATGCTTCCTTAACGCCGATAATATTTTTACAGTCTTTGGCAAGTCGTGCAATTGTTGTAGGTTCAATGTTGCGTGCTGTGCGCCCTTCAATGTTGTAAAGAATAATTGGAATCTTAACACTTTCGGCAACGGCTTTAAAATGTTGATAAAGGCCTTCTTGCATGGGTTTATTGTAGTATGGAGTAACTTGTAAAGAGGCATCAGCGCCAGCTTCGGCAGCATGTTTTGTTAGCTCGATAGCTTCAGCTGTTGAGTTAGACCCTGTTCCGGCTAGAATCGGAATTCTTTTATTAGAGGCTTCGATGCAAACTTCGATAACGCGTTCATGTTCTTTTGGTGTTAGCGTTGGAGATTCTCCCGTTGTGCCACATGGTAAAATAGCGCTTGTTCCGTTTTTAATATGGAACTCCACGAGCTCTCCTAGTTTTTTTTCATCGACTTGCTCATTTTTAAAAGGTGTGACGATAGCAACCATAGATCCTTTAAGCATTTTTTCCTCCGTTAGTTGATATAAAAATTTCCTTCAGCAATAAAATTTGCACTTCCGGTCAACCAAACATTTGTTATTTGGTCTTCGTTCAAATCAAAGCAAATTGAAAGCACTTCCCCGCTTTTTGTCTTAACTTTTATCGAGGCATTCTTCCTTGAATCAAGTTTCGGGTTTGCCTTTAGGAGCGAAACAATCGCACTGGCAACGCTTCCTGTTCCGCAGGCGCGTGTTTCTGCCTCGACTCCGCGTTCGTATGTGCGAACAGCAATTAGACTGTTGCTTATTTGCTCAACAAAATTAACATTTGTCCCGCGTGGTTGAAACTTCTCAGAAAAACGAATTTTTTGGCCCAATGTGTTAACGTCAATCCCAGCAAGGCCGTCCACAAAACAAACGACATGCGGAACGCCTGTATCAATATAGCTTAAGCGAATAGATCTATTGTTAACTAAAACGGAAATGTCTTCAGTGTAATCTTTTGGGTCACTAAGTCGGACACTGATAAGCTTTTCTTTCTTTTTAGCTAAAACAATGCCTGCTTTTGTTTCCATGCCAAATATTTTTTTTGTCGGTTTTTTTGTTTTTAAAATATATGCTGCCATACACCGGGCCCCATTGCCGCACATTTCAGCTTCTGAGCCATCGGGATTGATAATGCGCATTTTGTAATCTGTTTTTTTAGATTTATCTAGAACCACTAAGCCATCTGCACCAAGCCCATCTGTTCGATGGCATATTTTTTTAGCAAGACTTTTAGCATTGAGTTTAGCTGACGCGTTAACAATGATAAAATCATTGCCGGCACCACACATTTTTGTAAAAGAAACTTTTTTCATTTTAGAAACCTCGGAATTTTCTCACCACGAATTAAATCGTTAAATGTTTCTCTTGATTTGATAATTTCAAATTTGTTTCCTTTAACCATAACCTCCGCAACTTTTGGACGAATGTTGTAGTTGCTCGCCATAGTAGATCCATAAGCGCCGGCACGCATGATAGCTAAAAGAGCGTTCTTTTTAACTGTACTAAGAGGCCTATCTTTTGCAAAGAAGTCGCCACTTTCGCAGATGGGCCCGACAACATCGACTTTTATTTTCTTGGCAGCGGTTTTTTTTGTTGGAATAATTTCATGATAGGCATTGTAAAGTGATGGTCTGGCAAAATCATTCATCCCCCCATCAACAATAACAAATTTCTTAACCCCATTATTTTTATTGTATAAAACTTTTGTTACAAAAATTCCCGAAGGTCCTGCAATAAAGCGACCGGGCTCAAGAATGATTTTAAGTCCTGTCATTTTCAGCAGTGGCAATAGCGCTTTGGCAAATTGTTTAGACGTTATGGCTTTTTTCTCGTAGGAGATGCCGAATCCCCCTCCGATATCTAAATATCGAAGGCAAATACTATCAGCACAAAGAATTTCTAGAAATTGAATGATTTTCTTAAGCGCAAAAACATATGGCTTAACGGATGTGATCTGAGATCCCAAGTGCACATGAAGTCCGTTAATCTCAAGGCTTGGATATTTCTTTGCATTTTTAAGTATTTCGTGTGCTGTTTTTAGATCAATGCCAAATTTATTTTTTAACGTTCCTGTCGTAATCGACTTGTGTGTTGCCGCATCAACATCCGGATTAATCCTAAGAGCGACTTGGACAACTTTCCGTAATTTTTTTGCGATTGTATTAATAGCGTTAAGTTCCTCTTTAGATTCAACATTAAAAAGCAAAATACCTTTTTTAACAGCAAGCGCAATCTCCTCTTGCGTCTTTCCAGCAGATGCAAAACAAATTGTTTTCGGATTTGCGCCAACTCTGATCGCTTTTTTAAGTTCTCCACCAGAAACAATGTCAATGCCCGCTCCCTGATCGATAAGCGTCTTTAAAATCGCAGCGTTTCCGTTTGATTTCATGGCAAAACATACCAACGGATTCACCGGGGCAAATGCATCTCTAATTTTTTGAAAATGCTCCACAAGCGTTTTGTGGCTATAAAGATAAAACGGTGTGCCAACCTTCTTGGCAACAGCGCCGACTTTTACAGATTCACAATAAAGCTCATTATTTTTAAAGTTAAAATCATGCATTGAGTTTTTTCTTCCATTTTAAAAGTTGTTTATAAACCATAGTCGGATTTGTTGATCCAAAAGATTTTTTGTTTAAAACAGAGGCCTTTGGATTAAGCAGCTTTTTAACATCGCTGGAAAATTTTTGTGAATATTTCTTAAGCTGTGACGTTGTTAACTCAGAGATTTTTTTGTCTTTATCCAAACAGCCTTTGACCATTTTCCCGATGGTATCGTGTGCCTCTCGATAAGAAACGCCTTTCTTAATCAAATATTCCATAATATCAACAGAAAAGAGTGCCTCATTTTTGATCTTTTTTTCAATGGATTTCTTTTTAACCGTGATTCCTTTAAACAATGCAGCGAGCACCTCTAGCATTTGCTTAACTGTTTCAACAGATTCAAACAAAGGTGGTTTGTCGAGCTGCATGTCTCGATTATAGGTCAAAGAAAGTCCTTTCATCAGATTTAGAATTTCTGACAAATTTCCATAGATTTTTCCTGTTGTCCCGCGAATAAGCTCTAAAATGTCAGGATTCTTTTTGTGTGGCATGATAGATGATCCTGTGCAAAACGCAGCATCGATATCAATAAAATTGAATTCGTTCGTAACCCATAAAATTAAATCTTCTGAAATTCGCGAAAGATGCATTGCAATAATGGAAAGCGACGAGATGATTTCGATAACAAAATCTCGATCGCTAACAGCATCAATGCTGTTTTGGGTAATACCTTTTAAGCCAAGTTTTTTTGCAACAAAGGCACGATCTATTTTTAAAGACGTTCCAGATAGTGCACAGCTTCCTAAAGGCAGAACGTTTAAACGGTCTCCTGCATCTAAAAGACGTCCTTTGTCGCGCTGAAGCATTTCAACGTAGGCAAGCATGTGATGCGCAAGTAAGACCACCTGAGCTGATTGCAAATGAGTGTATGCGGGCACAATGACATCTTTGTTCTTAAGAGAAAATTTAAGAATTGAAGATTGCAGATTGTTGATCCCGTAAAAGATGAATGCAATTTGCTCAAGACAATATAGGCGAATGTCGAGTGCAATTTGATCATTTCGAGATCGTGCTGTATGCAGCTTATCAGCAGCTGGTCCAATTTGTTTCTTTAAAGCATTTTGGATATTCGTGTGTACATCCTCTGCTTTTAGATCAAATTTGAATTTATTTGCTAAGATTTGTTTTTCAATCTTTTTTAGACCAGAGACAATTTTATCGCTATCTTTTTTGGGGATAATTTTACATTTTCCAAGCATTTGTGCATGTGCAATGCTTCCAGCGACATCATATTTTGCAAGACATTTATCGTATGAGATGCTGAAAGAAAAGTCATCAGCAAGTTTGCTTGACTTTTTTGTAAATCGTCCTCCCCATAATTTACTCATTATTTGCTCCCTTTAGTTTTTCGCTATTTACTAAACGGAAGGCTCCATAAATGGTTGAAGCCTTCAGCTAATTTTTGATCAAATGTATCTTTCTCGCCATATGTTGCCAGTTCTTCTTTGTAGCGAGAGTGCTTTGATTTTCGACCAACCACTGTGCAGTTTCCTTTGTAAAGCTTAAGTCGAACAACGCCGGTTGTAAATACATGTGCTTTATTAAAGTATGAATCAAGCTGTTCTTTTAGCGGAGTAAACCATAGACCATTGTATATTAACTCTGCATATTTTTGCGAAGCCTGAGTTTTATAGCGCATAGTTTCGCGGTCTAAAACAAGGCTTTCAAGATCAGATAAAGCTGTGTGTAAAATTGTTCCGGCGGGATTTTCGTATATTTCTCGAGATTTAATTCCTACCAAACGATTTTCTATCATATCGACACGTCCGATGCCATTCTTACCTCCAATTTCGTTTAACTTTTTTATAAGCGAAACTGGTTTATATGGTGTTCCGTTTATTTTCTTCGGTATTCCTTTATCAAAAGTTATTTCAATATATGTTGCTTTGTTTGGCGCTTTTAAAGGAGATTGCGTCATTGCGTAAATATTTTCTGGTGGTTCAGTCCACGGATTCTCTAAAACGCCACATTCTATTGCACGACCATATGCATTCGTATCAATGCTATATGGATTTTTTTTAGTCACGTTAACAGATATGCCCATTTTTTTGGCATAATCCATTTCTTCTTCGCGCGTTTTGAATTCCCATGTTCGGACTGGCGCTATTATTTCCATTTCTGGAGCCATTAAACGAAATGTGGTTTCAAAGCGCACCTGATCATTGCCCTTCCCTGTGCATCCATGTGCAAGCGCATCAGCTTTTTCTTTTTTTGCAATTTTCACCTGATGCTTCGCTATTAATGGACGAGACAAAGCGCAAGCAAGATTATATTTGCCTTCATATAGAGCGCCTGCCTTTAAAGCCAAAAGAATATAATCTTCAATAAGTTCTTTTTGAAGATCGAGACAGTAGACCTTTGATGCTCCTGACTTAAGAGCCTTTTTTTCGACCTTTTTAAAGTCTCCACCCTGGCCAACGTTTCCAATGACAGCTATTGTATTGTAGCCTTTATTTTTTAACCAAGGTATTATGCATGAAGTGTCTAATCCGCCTGAATAAGCTAAAACAACTTTTTTCATTTATTTCTCTCCCTCTCCTAGCAAAAACGTCAAGATTGCTTTTTGAACATGCATTCGATTTTCTGCTTGATCAAAAACAACTGAATTTGGCCCATCGATGACATCAGCAGAAACTTCCATTCCTCGATGAGCTGGAAGACAGTGCATAAAAATGTAATCTGATTGAGCACCTTTGATTAAATCGCTATTAATTTGAAATCCTTTAAAATCTTTTTTTCGTTTTTTATCTTCTTCTTCTTGGCCCATGCTGACCCAAACGTCAGAGTAAATAACATCGGCATTGCCAACCGCTTCTTCAGGATCATTGAGAATCGTAATTTTAGATCCTGTTTCTTCAGCGATTCCTTGAGCCATATTTAGAATATCTTGGCTTGGCTCATACTTTTTTGGCGTAGCGATGTTTAAGTCATATCCTATGCGTGCACACGCGAGAATTAGCGAATGACAAACATTGTTTCCATCTCCTATATAAGACATCAAGACTTTCTTTTCGTCGCCAAATTTTTCTTTAACGGTTAAAATATCAGCCAACGCTTGGCATGGGTGGAATAAATCTGAAAGTCCATTAATAATGACAGCTGACGCATTCTCAGCAAGCTCGACAACATCAGTGTGTGAAAAGGTTCGAGCAACAATGCAATCAAGATAACGCGACAGCGTTTTAGCAACATCAGCAACTGATTCTCGTTTGCCAAGATTGATTTCTTGAGGTGCTAAATAAAGGCATTTTCCGCCAAGTTGCCAGACTGCAATTTCACAAGAAACACGCGTTCGGTTAGATGGTTTTTGAAATAAAAGCCCAACCGCCTTATTTTTAAGATGATTTGTTATTTTTGAGCCGCTATTTTTAAGTTTTATTGCAAGGTCAATAATGTGTGCGACCTCGTTAGAACTTAAATCATGCAAGCTTAAGAGATCTCGTTTCATTGAGTCACCTTTTTAAATGATTTTTTAAGAATGTAAAATGCTTTATCCATTTGCTTTTTCGTTACATTTAAAGCTGGCATAATACGCAAAATATTTCCTTGTGTACAGTTGATAATGAGCCCGTTTTCGAAACATTCATCAAAAATAGCTTTGCCATCGATATCTAGCTCAATGGCAAGCATGAGCCCAAGCCCACGAATTTCTTTGATGCATGAAAATTCCTTTTTTAGTTTTTCAAATTTTTCGATGGCGTAAGCCCCCATTTTTTTAGTATTTTTTAGCATCTTATCTTTTTCAATCGCCTTAAAAACGCCGAGCGCTGCCTTACAAACAATCGGGCTTCCGCCAAATGTGGATGCATGCATACCGGGCTTAAATGTATCGGCAATTTCTTTTTTAACGACAATGGCTCCAATTGGTAGCCCGCCGCCTAAAGATTTTGCTAAGACCATAATATCTGGCGCAACGCCATAATTTTTAAATGCAAACATCTCTCCGGTTCGCCCAAGACCGGTTTGAACTTCATCAAAGATAAGCAATATGTCTTTCTCTTTGCATATCTTTGCAAGTTCAGTGATATATTCTTTTTGCGCAACGTGAATGCCACCCTCTCCCTGAACAACTTCAATCATAATCGCAGCTGTCTTATCGTTGATGGCTTTTTTTATGGCATCGATATCATTAAAAGGAACAATTTTAAAACCTTCAACCAGAGGGAAAAAACCATCTTGGTATTTTTTTTGTCCTGTTGCTGAAAGCGCTCCAAGCGTTCGGCCATGGAATGATTTTTCCATGCTGATAATTTCGTAGCGATCGCCTTTTCCATAAATGCGAGAGAATTTAATTGCCGATTCGCAAGCTTCAGCGCCACTATTACAAAAAAATACTTTTGCCGGAAAAGACCAATGTACGATTTCCTGTGCAAGTTTTAGCTGGTTCGGATTGTAAAAGTTATTTGGGATATGAATTAATTTTCCAATTTGATCCCGAACAGCAGAGACAACTTTAGGATGACAATGCCCAACATTGCTCACGCCCCAGCCAGGAAAAAAGTCTAAATATTTTTTTCCAGTGATATCAACGAGCGTCATGCCTTTTCCTTTGACGAAAATACCCGGCGTACGTGTATATGTCGTCAAAATATAATTGTCATAATCTTTTAGAATTTTTAGTTTTCGCATTTTTTTATAATCTGTGTTCCGACACCGCGGTCGGTGAAAATCTCAAGTAAGATAGCATGCTGCATGCGTGCATCAATAATGTGAGTTTTATGAACGCCTCCGTTAAGCGTTTCGATACATGCATCCACTTTTGGAATCATGCCAGAATTAATAATCTTTTTTTCTTTTAGTTGATCGACTTCTTGAGTCGTCAGCGTTGAGATAAGTGATTCCTGATCCTCAGGATCTCGTAAAACGCCTAAAACGTTTGTCAAAAGAACGAGCTTCTCTGCATTCATTGAAACTGCGATCGCGCTTGCCACCTCATCTGCGTTGATATTGTGTTGTTGCTTTGCTCCGCAAATACCCATTGGCGATATAACGGTGATATGCCCTTTTTTAAGGTGTTTCTCAATTGCTTTTTTATCGATCGTCTTAACTTGACCAACAAATCCAAGATCTTTGGATGCTTTTTTCTTTTCGACGTGAATGATATTTTCGTGACCAATTAATCCTGTTACGTCTCCATTAAGCCCTTTGATTTCTTTTACAATTTTTTGATTTAGTTTTCCAAGTTCTTCGCTAACGATATTAAGCGTGTGCTTATCCGTAATGCGAATGCCATCATGAAATTCTGCTTTTTTTCCTATTGCTTGCAAGCGTGCATTAATATAAGGTCCGCCACCGTGAACAAGAATAGTTCGAATACCAACATAGCTTAAGAAAACAAGATCTTCGAAAATATATTTTCGAATGATATCGTTTTCAAGAATGCTGCCGCCATATTTAATGACAAATACTTTTCGACGAAACGCATGAATATACGGAAGCGCTTCAACGAGAATACCAGCTTTTTTAATTATATTTTCCATTGATTTTCACATATCCGGTTGACAAATCTGATGTATATACAGTCCACGAAGATGAGCCGATATTTAAATCAACATGGATACTGATGTTTTTCTTTTCAAAAGAACTAAACTTTATCTTTAATTGTTTATCCGTAATGTTAAGCCCAAGAGATCCTACGGCAGCAGCAACTCGTCCCCAATTAGGGTTGCTTCCATAGGCTGCGGTCTTAACAAGATTTGAATTTGCAATCGCGAATGCAACTTTTTTAGCCTGCGCATTATTTTTTGCACTGCTAACGGACACGGTGATAAATTTTGTGGCGCCCTCCCCATCAATAACAATTTTTTTCGCAAGGTCAAGGCAGGCAAATTGAAGCGCTTCGCAAAACTTTTTGTAATCGCTGCTTTTTTTTACAATTTTAGAGTTCTTTGCAAGACCGTTGGCCATTGCAATAACCATATCATTTGTGCTCATGCAGTTATCCACTGTAATGCTATTAAACGATGTTGCGCAAGCGTCTTTAAGAGCTAGCTTTAATAGTGGCGCACTAATCGAGATATCTGTCGCGATATAGCATAACATTGTTGCCATGTTTGGAGCGATCATTCCAGAACCTTTTGCCATAGCTCCGATTTTAACTTTTTTCTTACCGACCATAAGCTCAACGGCAATCTCTTTTTCAAACGTATCGGTTGTCAAAATTGCTTTTGCAGAGATTTTTGCATTTTTTCGCGAAAGTTTATTGACAAGTGCAGGCGCAGCCTTTTTAATTTTTTTAAATGGCAATGGTTTTCCGATAATACCTGTTGAGGAAACCAGAACATCATTTTTTGATATATCCAAAAGCTTTGCAATCAGCTCAGAAGTTTTTTCAGCGTAAACCAGACCAAATTTTCCTGTAAAACAATTGGCATTACCACTATTTGTAATAATGGCTTGGGCCTTATTGTTTTTAATTTTTTTCTTAGTCACAACAAGTGGCGCTGCTATAATCGAATTCTTTGTAAAAACGCCGACACTCGTTGCTGGAATTTTACATGTAATAAGTGAAAGATCAGGCTTTCCTGATTTTTTGATTCCGCACCAAAGGCCATTGGCTAAAAATCCTTGAGCTGTTGTGATACCACCTTTTATTGTCTTCATTTTTAATCCTTACAAAAGTCCCGTGTTTTCTTTAAAGCCACACATAAGATTCATATTTTGGACAGCCTGACCTGAAGCGCCTTTCATTAGGTTGTCAATCGCGCTTGTGATAACGAGCATGTTGTTTTTGACCGCAAAACCGATGTCACAATAATTTGTTCCAGTCACATTCTTTGTTTCTGGCTGACACCCTGGTTTTAAGATACGCACGAATTCTTCAGTCTTATAAAATTTTTGATAAAGGCTATATATTTTCTGTGCCGTCATCGGACTTTTAAGCTGAATATAAACTGTTTCCAAAATACCATAATTCATCGGAATTAAATGAGGTACAAAAGTAATGTCCACTTTTTTTCCGGAAAGCCGAGATAAGTAAGCACAAATTTCAGGCGCGTGTTGATGACAAAGCGCTTTGTATGCTTTTAAATTTTCATTGGCTTCCGAGTAAATAAGGCTGAGCACAGTTTTTCGTCCAGCACCCGAAACGCCAGATTTTGCATCGATAATAATCGAGGCAATTTTTTTGCTATGTGTCGCCATTAATGGCGCAAGCGCCAAAATAGCCGCCGTTGGATAACATCCTGGGTTTGCAACAAGCTTTGCCTTTTTAATCTCTTCCCGATAAAGCTCAGGAAGCCCATACACTGATTTTGGTAGATTCTTTTTATCCTTGTGAGCAACGCCATACCATTTTTTATAAACAGAAGAATTTTTAAGTCGGTAATCAGCGCTAAGATCAACAACCATTTTTTTAGCTTTAAGCAATCCTGGAGTGATGCTCATTGACTTTGTATGTGGCACGGCAACAAAGAAAAGATCACAAAGATTTTTTGCTTTGGAAAGATTAAACTTTTCGCACACCAAACGTGTCTTACCTGCAAACTCCGGATGGATATCGCTTACCTTTCCTGTTGTTGTGCCAGCGCTCACATGCGTAACGCGGACATCCTTGTGGTTCAAAAGGATTTTTAAAAGCAGCTTTCCAGAATAGCCGCTGATTCCAATAATTCCAACATTGAGCATTTTAAGACTCCTTTAATATAAGTATTATATAGAATGTTTTATAATAAAAGAAAAAGCCTATCTCGTCAACTTTTTTCTCGAGGGAGATAGGCTTTTTTGGTGCTGCTATATTTAAATCTAAATTAACGCTTAACCCATTGAAACTTCTTGCGAGCCCCTTTCTGCCCCGGTTTCATTCTTTCCTTGATTCTTGCGTCACGGGTTAAAAATTTTGCTTTTTTCAAAAGACTTTTTGTGTCGTCATCACATAAAGATAGTGCGCGTGATAGAGCGAGTTTGATTGCATCAGCTTGCCCAGCCACTCCTCCGCCAGACACTTTTGCTGTCATGTCAAATTTATCAAGATTGTTCGTTACCTCGAGAGGCGCTAAAACATTAATTCGATCCGTTTCAGCTGCAAAATATCCCTCAAAAGAACGTTTATTGACCTTTATGATTCCAGTTCCCGGCATAATATTAACGCGTGCAACAGCACATTTTCGACGGCCCGTTGCCGCATATTTTACAACTTCAACCATATTAATTAAACCTCCAAAGCTATCGGTTTTTGGGCGCTATGTGTATGTTTGTCGCCGGCATAAACCTTTAATTTTTTGCCCATCTTTGATCCAAGGGCCCCTTTTGGGAGCATGCCAGTAATAGCATGTTTTAAAGCAAACGTTGGCTTTTGAGCCATCATGTCCTTCATAACAACGCTTTTTTGTCCAGATGGATATCCAGAATAACGCTGATATGTCTTTTTTTGCAGTTTTGCTCCAGTAACTCGAACCTTTTCTGCATTGATAATAATAACCATATCCCCAGTGTCAACATGTGGAGTATAAATTGGCTTGTGTTTACCTCGTAAAATTGATGCAACGCGCGATGCAATGCGACCTAAAACCTTATCCTTTGCATCAATAATATAGCAAGCCCTCTCTATTTCAGTTGGCTTAGCTACAAATGTTTTTGTTTTTTTAATCATAATTTCCTCAACGTTATTCGTTACAGTACAATAGAAAGAAAGTATAGCAGTTTTCGTTAAAATGTCAACCGAAAAAGTGCCCTGTTTGATTTTTTTGATCAGTATTTCACTTTTAGAAGACACAGGCCTTTTGCCAGTGCTGTTGGGCCTGCAAATTTTCGATCTTTAGCTTTTAGGATTGTTGATATTTGGCTTGGCTTTATTTTGCCAAGGCCAACTTTGATAAGAGTTCCTACGATATTTCGGACCATTTTATATAAAAAGCCATTTGCTTCAATGTTAATTGTGATAATGTTTTTTTTCTTTCGGATCGTAATTTTCTGAATGGTTCGAACAGTATCAATCGGTTTTCCAGCTTTTCTTTTTGCAACATCGATCGCAGCCACAGATTTAAAATCTTTTTTTCCAACAAATTTTTCGGCAGCTTTCTTCATGATTTCAATATCCAAGGATTGTGGACAATAATGACAAAAAACTTTTGTATGAGCCGAGGGTATGTTTCGATTTAAAATTGTATATCGATAGATTTTGCTTTTGGCGCAATATTGTGCATGAAAATTATTTTTGACTTTTATGGATTTAAGAATGACAATATCGTTAGAAAGATTTCCGTTGAGTGCTTTTAGAATTGTTTTAGGATCAAGATTAGAGTTTGTTTGAAAATGTGCGACTTGTCCGACGGCATGAACTCCGCAATCTGTTCTTCCTGCTCCCATCAGCGTTATTTTTTCACCCAAAATTTTTTCGAGATTCTTTTTGATTTCGTCTTGAACCGTTCTCTCGCCTTTTGCCTGAATCTGCCAACCAGAAAAGTTTGTTCCGTCGTATTCTATGGTTAACTTGATTGTACGCATAACAAAAGTTTTAGAGATTTTTCTTAACGATTTCTTCTGCGATTTGAATCGCATTAAGGGCGGCACCTTTTCGAAGATTGTCAGAAACAACCCAGAGGTTGAGTCCGTTTTCAACTGTATTATCTTCGCGGATGCGGCCGACAAAAGTGTCGTCCTTTCCTTCTGCATCCAAAGGTGTTGGGTATTGATTATTTGGAAGATCGTCTATAACGGTGACACCAGGAGCTTTTTTAAGAAGTTCGATGGCTTTTTCTCTGGTAATTTTTTTCTTTGTTTCAATGTTGATTGACTCTGAGTGCGCACGAATAACAGGAACGCGAACACATGTGGCAGTGATTTTAATAGAGTCGTCACCGAAGATTTTCTTTGTCTCATTCACCATCTTGATTTCTTCTTTGGTGTAAAGACCTTCTTGAGGAACATCGATATGTGGAATTAAATTATAGGCAATTTGATATTGAAATTTTTCGACATCTTTTTTCTCAATCGGTTCGCCGTTTGCAATCTTTTTTTGTTGTGCGCGAAGCTCAGCGATTGCTGGTGCCCCTGCTCCAGAAACAGATTGATAGGATGAAACAACGACACGTTTAATTTTTGCATAGTCATGCAAAGGCTTTAAAGCAACGACCATTTGAATGGTTGAACAATTTGGATTTGCAATAATTCCTTTGTTTTTGCTGATATCGCTTGGATTAACTTCTGGAACAACCAAGGGAACATTTGGATCCATTCGAAATTGACTCGTATTATCAATGACCACAGCTCCTGCCTTGACAGCGGAGGGTGCGTATTCTTTGCTAATCGTTGCTCCTGGTGAAAAAAGACCAATTTCAACACCTTTGAAAGCGTCGTGTGTAAGCTTAACGGCTTTAAATTTTCGTCCCTGAAGTTCGTATTCTGGGCAATCCTCTGGTCGAGAAGATATGGGGTAGAGTTCATTAATAGGAAAATTACGTTCCTCAAGAATTTTTAACATCTCTTGACCAACCGCACCTCTAATACCTACGATAGCAACGTTATATTTTTTCATTTTTTATTTTTTGTTAAAGTGTTTTAACAACTAAATCGCCAACTTCTGTCGTCGAATATCCCATTTTTCCTGCCGCAAGACTTTTTAGTTTTGTTGTGACAACAGTTTTTGCAGCTGTTTCAACTTTTTCAGATGCCTCTTTTTCGCCGATTTCCTTAAGAAGCATTGAAAGAGCACAGATGGCAGCCATTGGGTTGATAACATTTTTTCCAGTGTATTTTGGAGCAGATCCCCCAATAGGTTCAAACATCGAAACGCCGTTTGGATTAATATTGCCGCCTGCAGCAAGTCCCATTCCGCCTTGGATCATCGCACCCAAATCGGTAATAATATCACCAAACATATTGTCTGTGACGATGACATCAAACCACTCAGGATTTTTAATAAACCACATGGTTGTTGCGTCGACGTGGGCATAATCTGTTTTGACGTCTGGATATTCTTTAGCGATTTCATAAAAGCTTCTTTCCCAAAGATCAAAGGCAAAGGTTAGAACGTTTGTTTTTCCGCAAAGCGTTAGCATCTTTTTTTTGCCGTATTTTCTCGTGTATTCAAAAGCGTAGCGAAGACATCTTTCGACTCCTGCTCGCGTGTTGTGAGAAACCTGAAGAGCAATTTCGTCTTTTGTTCCCTTGTTCTGAAATTCTCCCAAGCCTTTGTAAAGCCCTTCAGAGTTTTCGCGCACAACCGTAAAGTTAATATCCTCTGGCTTTTTATTTTTGATTGGGCAAAAGCGCTCATCATAAAGCTTGATGGGTCTTAGGTTAATATATTGGTCAAGGTCAAATCGAGCTTTTAGCAAAATTCCTTTTTCTAAGATGCCTGGCTTAACGTCAGGATGTCCGATGGCACCTAGATAAATCGAATCAAATGTCTTGAGTTCTTCAACGGCTGAATCGGGCAGGATCTCTCCTGTTTTTAAATAGCGTTCGCCACCAAAATCATAAGAAACAGTTTCACACTTAAAGCCACATTGTTCGGAAATAGCTTCCAAAACTTTAAGACCTTCATTGATAACTTCAGGGCCTGTTCCATCGCCTGGGATAATAGCAAGTTTATAATTTTTCATTCATACTCCTTATTTTTATTCTTGAAACTTTTTAACGGCAAGTGTTGCGTTGTGTCCGCCAAATCCAAGAGAATTTGACAAGGCAACATTAACGGTTGTCTTTCGTGCTTCATTTGGTACATAGTCGAGGTCGCATTCTGGATCAGGGGTTTCATAATTGATGGTTGGCGGAATTATATCATTTTGAACTGCCATGACAGATGCAACAAATTCAATGCCTCCAGCAGCACCTAGCAAATGGCCTGTCATTGATTTTGTTGAGCTGATGGCAACTTTTTTAGCGTGATCGCCAAAAGCAACCTTGATCGCTAATGTTTCAGTTTTATCGTTTAAGCTAGTCGATGTTCCGTGCGCATTAATGTACGCTACATCTTCCGGTTTTAAATTAGCATCTTTTAGGGCTTGTGTCATAGCTTTAGCAGCACCGTGTCCAGAAGGCTCAGGAGCCGTGATGTGGTATGCATCAGACGTCCTGCCGTATCCAACAAATTCTGCTAGAATTGGTGCTCCTCTTTTTTGGGCATGCTCCAATGTTTCTAGAACAACAATGCCAGCACCTTCAGCCATAATAAATCCATCGCGATTTAAATCAAAAGGTCGGCTTGCTCTTTCAGGATCATCGTTTCGTTGAGATAGCGCCTTGATGGCAGCAAATCCACCAACACCCATTGGCGTATTAGCCGCTTCTGTTCCGCCAGCAATCATGATGTCCATTTCGCCAAATTGCATAAATCGAAGTGCATCGCCGATTGAGTTTGTTCCTGAAGCACATGCGGTTACGACACTCGTGGCCATACCCTTGGCACCTGTTTCAATAGCAACTTGACCAGCAGCCTCGTTAACAATAAACTGAGGAATAAAAAATGGAGAAATCTTTTTTGGCCCGCGCTTAATCAAGAGCGCATGATTACGTTCAAATGATTGCAGAGAGCCAACACCTGACCCAACAATAACGCCCATGCGGTCAGCATCAATGTTTTTTGTGTCAAGCTTTGCGTTTTTAACCGCTTCTCGAGACGCAATAACAGCAAGTTGTACAAAACGAGATAGTTTTCTTGCGTCTTTGGAATCAAAATAATCTTCTATATTGCAATCTCTAATATCGCCACAGATTTGCGATGCGAACTCTGTTGGGTCAAATCGATCAATGCGATGAATGCCACTTTTTCCATTAACTAAAGAATTCCAAAATTTTTCAACGCCTGTTCCAACAGGAGACGTGACACCCATGCCTGTGACAACTATTCTACGTTTTTTCATTAGTAATATTTCCAATAAATAACTTTGCCCCGACAAACAAAGCCGAGGCAAAATTTAATGTTTTATGAATGGACTTTAATTATTTACTAGCAGCTTTTTCTTCGACGTATTTGATAACATCGGAAACTTTACTCATTTTTTCAGCGTCTTCGTCAGGAATTTCAACATTAAACTCTTCCTCTAAAGCCATGATCAGCTCAACCGTATCTAATGAGTCAGCTCCAAGATCATCAACGAATGATGATTCAGGGTTTACCTCTTCAACCTTTACGCCAAGTTGTTCTGCGATGATTGATTTTATTTTTTCTTCGTTTGCCATTCACTGCCTCCTTTTTGATCTTTCGTCTACTAAATTAAATCGCCATTCCGCCATCAACTTTGATGGTTTGGCCTGTAATATATTCTGCTTCCTTTGAAGCGAGGAATAAACATGATCCAGCCACATCGGCTGGGGTTCCCATTCTTTTGAGAGGAACGCTTTTTAAGATTTCCTGGCGGGTTTCCTCTTTAAGCTGATCGGTCATTTCTGTCTTGATGTATCCAGGGGCAATCGCATTAACATTAATATTGCGTAATGCAAACTCTCGGGCCAAAGATTTTGTTAGGCCGATAATGCCTGCCTTGCTAGCTGCATAATTCGCTTGACCGATGTTTCCAAGAATTCCAATGACCGATGCAATGCTGATAATCTTACCCTTACGGGCTTTAAGCATTGGTTTAGAAATTGCTTTGCAGCAATTAAAGGTTCCTTTGAGGTTGACCTTGATGACGGCATCCCATTCTTCCTCTTTCATTCTTAAAAAGAGGTTGTCTTTTGTAATGCCTGCATTGTTAATCAATATATCAATACGTTTATATTTGTCAAGGATTTTGTTGACCATTTCTTCAACGGCAGATAGATTTGTGACATCGCATGGAAAATTGTCTGCAGAAAGCTTCAAGTCGTTAAATTCAGCTGTGGTTTTTTCGCAAGAGTCGTCATTAATGTCAGAGATAATGACAGTTGCGCCTTGGTTGGCAAACGCAAGTGCGATTTCTTTGCCAATGCCACGTGCGGACCCCGTAACTAAAACGATTTCATCTTTAAATTGCATTTTTAAATCCTTATGAATTTGAACAACATGTGAAATATGTATTTAACACAAGTGAATGAAACTATATTAGCAATATACCGTTAATTTGCAAGAAAAAAAATTAAAAAAAGTTAGTAAGTGTTTTATTTGCTTAATGTTTGTGCAGTTTTAAATTTTTTATGGTGCGATATTAAAGAAATTCGAGCTTAACTTCGATGATGCCTTGTTTGGATGCGTTGAGTTTTTCAAACGCAGCTTTGGTGAGGTCAATCACTCTACCCTTTTGGACATAGCGCTTGTGAGGTCCGCGATCGTTAACGCGAACGACAAGGGTTTTTCCATTGGTCATATTTGTGACACGGATTCTTTTGTTAAATCCAACGCCCCAGATCGCACAGGTCATGGCGTCCTCGTTAAAGATTTCATTGTTGGCGGTTCTACTTTTGATGCCAGGAGATCTTTGCGAATACCAAGAAGCTTTGCCAAAACGGGTTGCTTTTGGTTTTTCAAACGGCGTTGTCATTGCGGCCATGGCTTTTGGTAGGATACAAAGTGCTGCCAAAATAGCAACAATTGTTGAAATTTTTCTCATATAGCTATAATCCTTAAGGTTTGATTTCAGAAAGAATAGCATACAAAGAAGAAATGTCAAGGTGGATCTTAAGGCTTAAAGGGAGTTGTCGCTGGCATCATTTTCACTCGAGATAGATTCGACTTCGATGATGTGAGAGCCAGAATTGAGGCTGCCCTTAAATTTCTTGCGTATCCAGATTTTAAGAAGTGTGCGCGTCAAAGGGATTAAGAGAAAAAACCCAGTAATATCTGTAAGGAGTCCTGGCGTAAGAAGTAATATGCCGCCGATAAAGATCATGACTCCATCAATCATGTGCTCTGTTGGCATGCGCCCACCGTTTAGCTCGGTTTGTATGTTTTGAACAACGCGAAAACCTTCCATTCGCGCAATGTAAGCCCCTAAGACACCTGTGCCGATAATTAAAACAAGCGTATTAAGGATACCGAGCGATTCTCCGAGTTTGATAAAAATAAACAACTCAGTTGCGGGAATAATGGTAAATAGTAAGATGAGATATAAAAACATGTTTTTCTCCAGAAATTGATAGAAAAGTAATCCTTTACCTTTCACGGGTCAGCTTAATTGATACAGATTTTGAGTCTTTGATTGCGTTTGGTTTACAGATAATAACAGTTGTTTTCTCGATAGCATTGTTTGCCATGACAATGTCTAAAATAAAGTTTGCTAATTTTTCAATAAGAAAGAACTTAGTTTTTTCAGTCTTTTCTTTAATTTCTTGAGCGATTGTTTCGTAATTAACCGTATTAGATAAATCGTCAGATTCTTGAGCTTTGCTACTGTTATATATAAAGGAAAGGTCTACAGCGATATCTTGCGCCTCTTCCCGTTCGTAATGCTTTGTTCCGATAATGATGGACAAATGGATTTGATTGATAGTAATTTTGGCCATATTACCTAATAAGGCTTAAGAATTCTGAACGGGTTGAAATCTCTTCGCGGAATGCGCCCAACATGCAGGATGTTTTCATGACAGAGTTTTGTTTTTCTACGCCTCGCATCATCATGCAAAGATGTTGAGCTTCGACAACAACCGCCACCCCTTTGCATTTTGTGAATTTCATAAGAGTTTCAGCGATTTGTTTTGTGAGATTTTCTTGAATTTGAAGTCTGCGCGCAAAAACATCGACAATGCGAGCGATTTTTGAAAGTCCTATAATTTTTCCATCAGGGATATAGCCAACATGGCATTTTCCAAAAAACGGTAAAAGGTGATGTTCGCACATTGAATAGACTTCGATATCTTTGACAATAACCATTTCATCTGAGTCAGATTTAAAAATGGCACCATTGATAACAGTTTCGACATCTTCGTGATATCCTTTAGTAAGGTATTGAAATGCCTTAGCAGCGCGTTTAGGCGTATCTTTTAGTCCTTCACGTTCGATGTCTTCGCCGGTTGTCTTAATCAAGTTTTTGTAAAAGTTTTCCACGGATGAGCACCTGACTTATGGAGCGCAGCGAACATAAGTAAGCTGTGCGAATTTGTCCAGCTAAGCTGGATAAGTGATATTTATATTTATTCTAACAATACAGAACTATATCATAGAGTTTTTAGAGTGTCAAACTTCAAAGACTTTTCGCAAAAAATGTTGAGTCCCTATAAGATTATGTTATAATATCGCTCATATGAAATCAATTGCTGATTATCACAATCATACGTTTCTTTGCGGGCACGCCATTGGCGAGCCTTCAGAGTATGTTGATTATGCACTTAAAATCGGGCTTAAAGAAATAGGCTTTTCTGACCACGCTCCCTTGGTTTGTCATGATGATCCTACGATTACCATGAGCCTTGAACAGCTCCCTCGTTATCACAAGATGATTGAGGATGTTCAGAAGAAATATCAGGGTCAAGATATTAAAATTCGCCTTGGCATTGAGGCAGATTTTGTACCAGGTTTTGAAGAAAAGACAAAAACGATTCTTGATGGATATGCATACGACTATGTTATTGGATCTGTTCATTTTATCGGAGATTTTGCTTTTGATAATCCAGCACAAAAAGAACGTTTAAAAACGAATGACATTGATAAAGTTTATCGAGATTATCATGAGCTTTTACGTCAAAGTGCGCAGTCCGGACTTTTTGATATTATGGCGCATGTTGACTTAGTTAAGAAATTTGGTGATCGTCCAATAGGAGATTTGACAGACGATATTAAAGCGACGGCTGATGTTTTTAAGAAAACAGGTGTTGTGATTGAAATTAATTCTTCCGGCTTGCGAAAACCAGTTGGAGAAATTTATCCTTCTCTCTCCGTTTTAAAGATTTACTGTGAAACAGGTGTTCCTATCACATTTGGATCTGATTCTCATGCGCCAGATGAAGTTGGATTTAAATTTGAACAAGCTCTGGGACTTGCCCGTCAGGCAGGATACCGAGAATACGTTCTATTTGAAAAACGGCAGATTTCAGAAAAAGTTAAGCTCTAGTTTTTAAGCAGCCCTCTTTTGTCATCTCCAAGGATTTCTTGATTCCGTCAGTTTTAATCAGGCGATCATTTTTTTCAAGAGATATTTCCCATCGATTCTTTTTTTTCACAAAGAAAATATTAAATAATTGCGTTAAATGGGGTTCAGCAACAACAACGCTTTGGGTCGCAGCATTTTCACCAACAGAAAATTTTTTAAACACAATGCTTAAGTCTGAGCTTGTTTTATTTTTCAAACAAAATTTGTTTGGATTAAATTCTGGTACAACATGAGGGGTTATCTTAGCTTGTTTGCAGACGGGAATATCAAGATGCTTATTCTTGGTTAACAGAACGGAAAAGAATAGCTTTTGCCCTTCGTTTGACCAAAGACGCTCGAATCGTGTATTGAATTGCGGACGAAGAGAATCTTTTTTAATTTCAAATCCAATATTCTTGCTCTGTCTAAGAATCCATTCAAAATATGGCTTAAAATCTGTGACAACTTGAAAATGCCCACCTTTTTTAAGACGGCTATTGACGATTTTTAGAAAATTTTTATGAAATAATCGTTTTTTATAATGACGTTTTTTGGGCCACGGAAATGGAAACAATGAGTGCGCGTAAGCAATTGAACGATTTTTAAATAATCGCTCAAAGGCAACGTAGGCATCGACGCACAAGAGACGGATATTTTTGACTTTTGCACGATTGATACGCTTGACAACTTTTTGAATAAGACTAAATTCAATTTCGATGCCGATAAAATTTCGATTAGGATATTTTTGTGCTTGAGCGACCAAGTATTCGCCATTGCCGAAACCAATCTCAACAAAGAGCGGCGCCTTTCTCTTGAACGTCTTGTCCCAGTCAATGGGATGCTGATCGCAAAAGTGTGAAACAAGAAATTTACTAATATTTTTTTTGGATATATTGCTCAAGGATTTTGATAAAATTTGATTTAATGATTTTACCATTAAGTTTTTTTAATAGTTTTCCATCGACGTAAACAACGGCTGTCTTTTTTTCTCCACGCCCCGGAAGACTCAATCCAATATCAGCATGCTGGCTTTCTCCAGGCCCGTTAACAACACAACCCATAATCGCGATTTTAAGCTGTGTGACTTTTGGATATTTTTTTATCCAGACAGGCAGTCGTTTTTGAATGTGTGCTTTAACAGAATCTGTTAATGATTCAAATAATTTGCTTTCCGTTCGTCCGCACCCAGGACAACTGATAACTGTTGGGGCAAAGAAGCGAAAGCCCATAGATTGCAAAAGCATTTGGCAGCATTTAACTTCTTGGGTTCTTGGCATATCTTTCTTTGGCGTTAAAGAAATTCGAATCGTATCTCCTATGCCTTTTTGCAAAAGAACAGAAATCGCAGATGCACTTTTGATAACACCGTCAAGCCCAGAACCGGCTTCAGTAACACCTAGATGAAGTACGTAGTTGCATTTCTTTGAAAGCATTTCGCAAACGGTGATTGTATCTTGAGTGTCTGACATTTTGACACTTAAAACAATCTTGTTTTTAGATAATCCAATTTTTTCTGCTTTTTGTGCGCTTTGAATGGCACTTTTTACCAGGGCATCACATAAAATCTGATGTGAGCTTTTTTTATTTTTAGATTTCTTGTTTTTAGATCGAAGCGTTTTAAGGATGTTTTGATCAATAGATCCGCTATTAACACCAATGCGAATAGGTTTCTTATTTTTAATAGCGATTTTTATGATTTCAATAAATGGATCATTTTTGCTGGAGGCGTAGTTAACGTTTCCAGGATTGATGCGATATTTGTCCAAAGCTTTAGCGCTTTGTGGAAATTTCTTAAGGAGAACGTGGCCGTTATAATGAAAATCGCCGACAATAGGTGTTGAATAGCCATTCTTACGCAATTGAGAGATGATTTTGGGAATCCCAGCCATTGCTTTATTGTCGTTGATAGTTAGACGAACCATTTCGCTACCGGCACGGCTTAGTTGTTTTATTTGTTTTACTGTTTCTTTAATATTGGCAGTTTGCGTATTGGTCATCGATTGGATAGCAATAGGGTGTGCATCTCCGATTGAAATATTTCCAATTTTAACTTGTGGTGTTTTTCTTCGTTTAATCATTTCGCTTAATAGAAAGTGGTTCTATAATAAAGATAAATGTGATACAATTTGTCAAAATTATACTCAATTGACTAAGGGAATGCAATGGAAATATATTTAGCTCACACACAAGGTTTTTGCGCTGGCGTTGCACGCGCAATCGATATCGTAAATCGCGTCTACGAAAAACACAACACCCCTCTCTATGTTTTTCATGAAATTGTTCACAACACGCTTGTTGTTGAAAGTTTTAAGAAAAAAGGTATTCAATTTGTTGATGATTTAAGCGATGTGCCAGATGGTGGACGTGTTATTTTTAGCGCACACGGTGTGTCGCCTAAAATTATTGAAGATGCGCAAAAAAAGAATTTAATCTTTTTTGATGCAACCTGCCCTCTTGTTCATCGCGTCCATAAATGTGCGAGTGAATTTTCCAAAGATGGTATTGATGTGATTTTGATTGGACACAAAAAACATCAGGAAGTCATCGGGACAAAAGGCTATGTAGATCCAAGCCTTCTTCATATTATTCAAGGTGAGGATGAAGTCGAGAATCTTTTAATTGATTCTTCTAAAAAGGTTGGATACGTGACGCAAACAACTCTTTCTTTAGATGATACAAAGAATTTGGTGCAAAGATTAAAGGCACGTTTTCCAAGCTTGATTGATGCCAAAGTTGAAGATGTTTGTTATGCTACGCAAAATCGACAGAATGCGGTTAAAGAATTGTGTAATGCATGTGATACGATTATTATTTGCGGATCATCGAATAGCTCAAATAGCAATCGATTAAGAGAATTAGCTGAAAAATGCGGTGTTGAAAGTTATTTGATAGATTCTGCAGATGAAATTAAATTGTCTATGTTGAACAATAAAGAAAAGATTGGCATCAGCTCTGGTGCATCGGTTCCGGAGAGCGTTGTTCTTGATGTCATTGATAAGATAAAGAGTGAATTTCCTGTTTCAGAAATACATATTTCGGAAAGCCCGGAAAAGCAAGTGGCTTTTCCAATTCCAGAGATTTAAAAGGAGCGTCAAATTGGCTAAATTAATAATCGATCAGATAGAGTATGAAATCCTCGACGGAGAATCAATTTCGGAGATTTGTCAGCAGGCGGGTGTCCGTTTTGATTGTAATACAGGTGTTTGTGGATCGTGTCATATTAAAATTTTAGAAGGCGCTGAGAATTTAAGCGAGTTAACGCAAGAAGAAACAGATCTTGGAATGGATCAGGATAATCGCCTGGCTTGCCAGTGTCATATTAAAACAGGTATTGTGAAAATTACATTTTAAAATGAACCTATTGTCTTTACAGTCAATATCCGGTGTTACGGTTGAAGAAAATGCATCTTTTTCTAAATGCACAACGTTTCAACTTGGAGGAAACTGTCCTTTTTTGATTACCTGTTCAGCGGTAGCGCAATTCGAGAACGTTATTAAATTCTTAAGAGATAAAAGTATTTCATTTATTGTTATTGGCGAAGGGTCAAACCTTGTTGTTTCCGATAGCGGCGTTAAGAATGTTATTGTTCGCTTTGTTTCTAAAGAGCCAGATATTCAGCTTAATGGTTGCAAGATTACAGCACCATCGGGTACAAGTTTAGATGAAGTTGTTTTATTTGCAGCTCAAAATGGACTTAAAGGTCTTAATTTTGCAAGTGGAATTCCTGGCACGGTTGGTGGTGCGGTTTGCGGTAACGCCGGAGCGTTTGGTCAGCAAATAAGCGATAGCTTGTTTTATATAAAACTTTTGGGACCAACTGGAAAAATACGCATTGTTGAGCCTGAAGCTTTAAATTTTAATTATCGAGATTCAAATATCGCTCAAAACGGTGATATTATTTTGTCGGTGACATTTGCTCTTCTCCCTGAAGATCCAGATGCCCTTTTGTATGAGCGAAAGAATATTTTAAAGGAACGTAAAGAAAAACATCCTGATTACAAAAAGATACCTTGTGCAGGAAGTTTTTTTAAGAATATTGAAAGTGAAGACGGACGCAAAGCGGCCGGAGCTCTTTTAGATCAGGCAGGGGCAAAAGAGATGATGGTTGGTGGTGCGGCGGTTTTTGAAAAGCATGCCAATATCATTGTTAAAAAAAGTAAAGATTGTTCTTCTCAGGACATTTTTGATTTGTCACAGAAAATGGCTGAATCCGTAGAAAAAAAGTTTGGTATTGAGCTTCAGCGAGAGGTTTTGTTTGTCGGCGAGTTTAAAGATGGAAAGAATCAACTTAATCGTTGTATCTGGTAGCTACCCACCAATTCGATACATTTCAATCTTATTTCGGTTTTTATTGTTAGCGCAAAAACGCATCTCAGAGTACTGATCTTCTCTTTTATTCCAAATATTCTGAAGGACTTTAAAGAGTTCAGCATTATTTTTGTGCAGATGTTTTTTAAGGTCAAATGCATTTTCAGCAAAAAGGCAAGTATAAAGTTCTCCACCCGATGAGAGTCTTAGGCGATTACAGTCTTGGCAAAAGGGCTGACTAATCGATGAGATAAACCCAATTTCCCCTTTTCCATTTTTGTAAGCATAGCGTCTAGCAACTTCTCCTCGATAGTTTTGTTCCAGAGGTGCAACTGGAAAGGTTTCATGAATTTTTCTTAGAATGTTGATTGAAGAGATGACGTCTTTTTCTGACCAATTGTTTTCAGTCCCAACATCCATGTATTCGATAAAGCGAACAATGTGTTTTGTATTTCTAAAATATCTTACAATAGGAATAATTTCTGATTCATTCATCCCTTTTTTAACTAGAACATTAATTTTTAGTGAAGAAAATCCAGCTTGTTCACAGGAGGTGATACCGCTAAGTACGTTTTGCGGTGATCCAAATCCACCGGTCATTTTTTTGTAAATTTTTTCATCAAGTGAGTTTAAGCTAACGGTAATGCGGTCAAGACCACTCTTTTTAAGTTGAATCGCCTGGTCGGAAAGCAGATAGCCATTTGTGGTTAATGCCAGATCTTCAATTCCCAAAGCTTTAAGTTGTTTGATTAAAAAAGAAAGATTTTTGTAAAGGAGCGGCTCTCCTCCTGTCAGGCGAATTTTTTTGACACCCAGATCGATAAGGATTTTTGAAATTCGAAGAATTTCATCAAAGCTAATAAGCTGTTTTTTTTTGCCGAGACTTTGAGATTGTTTTGTTGGCTTACAATGAGGGCAAGAGAAATTGCACTGATCTGTTAGTGATATGCGTACATCATGAAGCGGTCGATTTAACTGATCAATACAATGAGTTTCTGTTGCAGAAAAATTTAAGGGCATTTGAAGCGTTGGCATTGTTATCCTTGTGATTCGACTTTGATATCAGGATTATAGTGTTCTTTTAGAGCAGCTTCGATAGCCATAAGAGTTCCCATTTTTGCGTGAGGACATCCTCCGCAGGCGCCTTGGTATTCAATGGTTAAAATATTATCGGCGAGGGTGATGAGCTTAAGATCTCCTCCGTCTTTTTGCATAAAAGGGCGAACAGTGTGATTTAGAATAGCGTTTATTTTTTCGAACTCTGGATTTACTTCTGTCATGATGACTCCATTGTAAATTGGTTACACTGTAGTTCCGATTTGTCCTGCTAGGCCGCAGGACTTATGGAATAAATTCACACAGGCTGACTTGGCGCTTCTTTTAGTCGCGTAAGTCAGGTGTTCATTTATGGTTTGGCCTATAAACTTTGATAACTGTTTCATCGCATTCAAGCGATATGTTTGCAATAACCTCAAGGCAATCAGGAATAGCTGGAAAGACAGCTTCTAAGCATTGAGCGATTGACTTAGGATTTCCTGGTAAATTTAAAATCAGTGTCTTATTTCGAACGCCGGCTGTTTGACGTGACAAAATTGCCGTCGGTACATATTTTAAGGAAACGCAGCGCATCAATTCACCAAAACCAGGTAACATTTTTTCACAAACAGATTCGGTGGCCTCTGGAGTTACATCTCTTTTAGCTGGCCCTGTCCCTCCTGTTGTTACGATTAAGCAGCAGTTTTCTTGATCGCTTAATGTAATAATTTGAGATTCGATTTCTTCTTTTTCATCAGGTGAGACGCGATAAACAGAATCCCATGAATTCTTTAAATAGGCCCCTAGAATCTCTTCGATGGCCTTGCCAGAGACATCTTCGTATTCTCCTTTAGAAACACGATCTGAAACCGTTAGAATTCCAATTTTGATTTGATCTTTTGAAGTCATTTGAGCTTAACCGAGGAGTTTGTCGCCAACGGCCCAATTCTCACCGTTAACCTCATCAAAAACAACATAGGTGTGATCTTTTGGTTTGTTTGCAACTTTTTCAAGAGTTTCGGTAAATTCAGCTGCAATTTTCTGTTTTTGTTCTTTAGTTATTTTTCCAACTAATTTAACATTAATATACGGCATAGTTTATTCCTTTGATAAAACAAAAATTCCGACGTGGGCAAATAAATTTGGCCAGAATGAAATTTCTTGATTACGCGACAAAGCGCGTTTTTTTTCAATTTTAATATCATAATGATCACAGAATCTTTGAAAATCTTTAATGCTTAAGAATTTTACGTTTGGCGTGTCATACCATTGATCAGGTAATTCTTTTGTGATCGGAACGTTGCCTCTAAAGCAAACCTGAAAACGACCATTGATGTGGCAGAAGTTTGGGATTGCAACAATAACCTTTTTACCCACACGTAAAGATTCGAGAATAACTTTTTTAGGATTTAAGACCTGCTGTAAACTTTCGTAGAGAATAATATAATCAAATCGTTTGTTTGAATAATCTAGAAGCTCTGTATCGATGTCGCCGTGAATAACAGTTAAGCCCTTTTCAATGCAGGAATGAACAGCCTTTTCGTCGATTTCAATGCCAGCACCTCGTATGTTCTTTTTTTCTTTAAGCAGAGACAAAAGATCCCCGTTACCACATCCAAGGTCTAAAACTCTTGCGTCTGGATTAATGAGATCAGTGATGATTTTATAGTCTAAACGTCGCGTCATTTTATTTGCTTTCCTTTTTTAGGAAGTTTGTAATTAAATCTGATTGTCCATCGGCTTCAATTAAAAAAGAATCGTGTCCGTACGAGCTTTTGATTTCGCAACTTGAAACATCCGCATCGTTTATTTTAAGCGCTTTGATCATTGATTTAAGCTGATGCGTTGGATATAGCCAATCCGACGTAAATGTGATTACGAGAAAATTCGCTTTCACATTCTGAAAGACAACGTCTAAACTTTTTTCTTCAGATAGATTAAAATAATCAAGCGCTTTTGAGATGTAAAGATACGAATTTGGATCGAATCTTTGCACAAAGCTCTCTCCTCGATATTTTAGATAACTTTCGACTTGAAAGTCTTGTGAAAAATCAAAACCAACGCGTTCTTTATCGATCAACTGACGTCCAAATTTTTTATCCATAGATTCATCGCTCATATATGTGATGTGTCCAACCATGCGCGCAAGTCCAATCCCTGTTGATGGAGGTTTTTTATCATAATAATCTCCATTGTTCCAATTCGGATCGGTCATGATCGCTTGACGGCCTACTTCATGAAAAGCAATCTGTTGCGCGGTATGTCCTGTATTTGTGGCAATCACAATCGCTGAATTAACAGAGTCTGGATAAAGAACAGACCATTTTAAGGCTTGCATCCCTCCCATAGACCCACCAGCAACAGCGTGTAGTTTTTTGATGCCTAGACGATCAATAAGAGCCTTTTGCACAACAACCATGTCTTTGATTGTGACAACGGGAAAGCTTAAGCCATATGGTTTTTTTGTTTCTGGATTAATAGAGGACGGGCCTGTTGTTCCTTTACACCCGCCTAGAACATTCGATGAAATAATAAAATATTTATTTGTATCAAACGCTTTGCCAGGACCAATCATATTGTCCCACCACCCTGGTTTTTTATCGCCTTTATGCAGGCCTGCAGCATGAGCATCGCCAGACAGAGCGTGGCAAATTAAGATCGCATTTGATTTATCGCTATTTAGCGTTCCGTACGTTTCGTAAGCAATCGTAATCGGTCCAAGCTTTAGTCCGCTTTTAAGCGTTAAGCTGTTTGGCCGCTCAAAACATGTGATTTGTTGAGTTTCAACTATTCCTAAATTTTTTGTCATAAATAAGCACCTAACTTATGGAGCACAGCGAACGTAAGTTAGCTGTGCGCATTTATCCCAGGGAGCGTTAGCGACCGCGGGAATTTTTTAATTTAACTTCAAAAGTTTAGCACAGCCAATAATAGGTGTCAACTTGTCTAAAATAGGCCTAAATAACCAAATCTCCCTTTAATCCAAAGGCCGATGCGCTCTTTATTTTGACATTTACAAATTGTTTTGGTGCGCAATCTTTGGCCTTAAACGATACCGTCTTGTTGGTTTTGGTTCGGCCACAGAAATTTCCGGCTTCCTTCTTTCTATCAATGAATTCAATTAAGACTTCTTGGGTTGTTCCAATTAATTTTTGGTTATTTTCATGCGAAATTTCTTTTTGCAGTTCATTGAGCTTCACAATGCGTTCTGTTTTCTTGTCTGGGCTCACATCATCTTTGTATTTTTTGGTCGCAACGGTTCCCGAGCGAGGTGAATATTTAAAAATAAAGGCGGCATCAAATCGAGTTTTTTTAACCACATCGACTGTATCTTTAAAATCTTTTTCAGTTTCGCTTGGAAATCCAACGATAATGTCGGTTGTAATGGCGATGCCAGGACATGCTGCCCGTATCTTTTCAGCAAGTTTAAGATATCCTTGTTTTGTATACGTGCGGTTCATTTTTTTTAAGATGCGGCTGCTGCCAGCCTGAAGCGGAAGGTGAACGTGTTTTATACTCTTGGGATTGTTGGCAATAACTTTGATAAGTTTATCTGGGAAATCTTTCGGGTGCGGTGACATAAAATGAATACGCTTGATTCCATTGATCTTACTAATTTCATTGATAAGATCTGGAAAATCTTTTTTGCCGTCTTTGTACGAATTGACATTTTGTCCTAAAAGAGTAACTTGAGGGTAACCTTCTTTTGCTAATTTTTTAATTTCTTTAACAATGCCGTTAAAATCCCGACTTCGTTCACGACCGCGAACATAAGGCACAATGCAGTAGGTACAGAAATTATTGCACCCTCGTGATATGGCAACCCAGGCGTTGATGCCGTCTTCTCGTGTTGGATAGATATCCGAATAGGTTTCGGTATCAGATAGCGCATAATCAAATGTTTTTAATTTTGTCTTTTGTACTTCTTCGATAAGGTTGGGAAGTTTTTTGTAGCTGTCAGGCCCAGCGATAAAGTCAACGCCAAGATTTTTTGTGGTCAGGAGTTCTTCTTTTTTGTCTGCCGCCATGCATCCTAAAATGCCGATTAAAACAGGTTTACCCTTAAGATCGTGGCGAATTTTATGGATTAGGCCTATAATTTTTCGATTAGCATTCTCGCGAACCGAACACGTATTCAACATAATGATGTCAGCGTTCGATTCGTTTTCGACAAATCTAAATTTCTTTTTAAGAAGAATCGACCGAACGAGTTCGGAATCATATTCGTTCATTTGGCACCCATAGGTTCGCAAGTATATTTTCACAAAGCGAACCTAGTCATGGGTGCTCCTGTGTTTATCCCCGCTGCTTCGCTTCGCTTTGCAAAGCAAAGCAAAGCGACGGGGATACGGAGATAATTTATTATTTTCATATATTATTTTCACATATTCTTTTTATTTTGATAAGTTTTTATTAATTTCTTTTTCTGTGTTCTTGTTATTTTTTTTAATCTTCTTTCAGCGTTTAGCGCATTCTTGTAATATCGATATTCCTTAGCATAAACTAATTTAATAGGTCCTTTTCCTCTTAAATATTTAGCACCATGCCCTTTTTCGTGTAATTTAATTCGATTTTCTATATTGCTTGTGTATCCAGTGTAGTAATATTCATTTTTGCATTCAACGATATACACATAGTATAATCCTATTCGTTTAGGCGATTTATTCATTTATTGATTTTCTTCCAAGCGTGAAGCGCGAAAAGCGAGCGTGGCCAGCCGTAGGTTCGAATATGTACAATTTTATTTTTCATTGCTTTTTTGATTTTAATTTGACAATTTTACTAAAATTAAGAATTATTTTATATTTTTCTTTAAAAAAAATGTATACCGAATGGCGTCAACTGGACAGACATTTAAGCATCGAGCACAGCTAAAACAATCTGCGGGCATTTTTTTGCCTTTAACTCGGTCTTCTGCAGCTTTTAAAGGGCACGCCTTTATGCAGGCACCGCATTGGGTGCATTTTTCTTTGTCAATTTTAACACGAAAGATGCTGAATTTTTCAGCTATCCAGGAAATTAAACCAAAAGGACAGATAAGCTGGCAAAATGGACGGTAAAAAACAAGTGATACTAGCAAGGTAATGATGACTGTCAGAAGAAGACTTAATGTTTCGAAATCAAGATTAAATAGATTAAAAGGGTTAACATAGTGATAGATTACAAATCCTTTGCGTCCTCCAATAATCCCAAACAGAAAAAGAAATGTGGTTATAAAAAGGCATGCACGGATTGTGTTTGTGAGCACAAAAGGAAGTTTTTTTTCTTTGATTTTTCGCAAAATTGGCATGCTGTAGATAAGTTCTTGTAAAGCGCCAAAAGGACACGCCCAGCCACAGATAATTTTATTTCCAACAATGGCTAATATAATAAAGAATACAAAGGCGACTATTTTGACCATAGGGTCAGGATAAAGTCCAATCATGGATTTGAAGACCTTCACAATACTTTCCATTGGGTTAGGTGATTTACCGAGGAGAAATCCAGCTATTGCTACAGAAAGCAAGAGAGAAATAATGTATGGAGTGCGGGGATACCAATCATGGCGGTTTTTAATATCTGATCCATCTGGACGTCCCAGTCTTACAAGAAACACAAGCCCCCACGCAAACAATGCGATATAAACATAATATTTGAGCATAGAATCACGATGAGATAGCAGATGTTCAACGCTATGCTGAAGGGTCTCTTCGGTGATTCCCATCGAACTAAGAGATTTTTTTTTGGGAGCATCGAGCTGCAGATCTAATTCGCGAGCAAGAGCTTTGCCTGTAACTTCGAGTTTTGGGGCAATATCCTGAATAGACATATTAATATTGAAATTAGCCGTCTTTTCTAATTCGCTTGGTGAGTTCGACAAAACTCCAAAGGATATGACCGCAAACATTCCCACAACAGTCGTAAGCAGCCAAATTTGTTGTTTGAAAGAAATCTGTGAGAGCCAGGACGTAGTTTTCATTTTTTCCCCATAATAAGTTAATGCATCAATGTTTTCAGAAACTTTTTTTCTGAAATTGTTACCAAATTTTATTTAAATAATTTGTCAATATCGTACAATACTGCATCCATCGGCCAGCCAAAAGTTCGAAGAAAAATATTTCCCATCTAACCATTCCTTTTTTGCCTTATAAAATCATTTTAAAGACAATCCTTGAACCTAAAACAATTAAAATTAATCCGCACAACACCTTTATCATCATTTTTATTTTTTTGTTTTGTGACAAGAGGCTTGATGCTTTTGCTGAAAACATCATTAAGATAACAAGAGGAGAAATGACAGTCCCAAAACCAAAGACAAAAGAAAAAATAATCGCATCTAAAGGCGTGCGTGAAACAACCACAATATAATTTAAAATTCCTAACAGAGGAGGGCATGGAGAAAAACCAACGAGCAATCCAAAGAGTCCTACATTTTTGACATGCCCTTGATGCAACCGCGAACAGAGCATAGACAGCCTTGCGCCTTTATCGAAAATCGTTGCGACTCCAAGCAAAACAATAAAACAGCCTAAGAAAAGATATATGGATTGTGAGTATCTTTGAAGGACTGGATCTTGTAACGCTTTTGTGCCAAAGGCACAAATTAATCCTAAAATGACATAGCTGAAAAGCTTTGAAACGGAAAAGGTCAAATAAGATAAAAATGATTCTCTAAGAGATTTTTTATGGGCGGCAGCATAGCTTATCAACAATGGACCGCAAAAACTAAGGCAAGGACCTGACCCAAGAATAATTCCAGTAAGAAATAAATAATATAGATTTTCTTTCATGTTCTGTGTAGGATAATATACGCTATAAAGGAAAAATTGTCTATGATTAGGTTCGTAATTCTTGGTTTTGTCAGCATCATCCTTCAGCTCGCATGTTTAAGGGAATTTACTTTCTCGATTGCAAAAAACGAATTAGCGCTTATTTTGGCTTCTGGGCTTTGGTTTATCTTCTGTTCTGGCGGAAGCCTTGTCGGCACAAGAAGAAAACTTTTCCCTCTTTCTTGTTTGCCTCTTATTTTCTCTATTGTTTTTTGTTTTTCTATAAGCGTCTGTCATCTTGCTAAATTATTAATTGGATTAAATTATTATGAAACGACTGGCTTAAATGTCGCCATTTTACTTGGCGTTCTTTTAATCGGACCATTAAGCTTTCTTGCAGGATATTCTTTCGGCACGCTCTGTCGACTATACTTAAAACATAATCCTTACTCATCTAAAACACTTTCACAATTTTTTGCTTATGAAGCCCTGGGAATCTTTTTAGGAGGAGTTGCTTTTTCATTTTGCTTATCAAGTTACTCAAATCCTTTTATCTTTGTTATCTTGCCGATATTATTTGTACCAAAATTATATTTTAAAAAAGGTAAAAAAATTATTCTATCCGTAATGCTTCTTTTCTTAAGCGTTGCGTTTTTTTTTAGTTTCACATCTATCCTAAAAAAAGAATTCAAAGGTGCGGACATTCTTATGAACCTCGGATCTCCATATGGCCCGATCATATTAGCTAAAAAATTTGGAACAGAATTTTTGTATGTCAACGGCTCGCTAGCTGCGACAAGCGAAGATAAGATGTGGAATGAGAAATTTGTTCATATCAGCCTTTCTGCTAAAGGTAATGCCAAAAATGTTCTTTTGATAGGGCCATATTTTGTCGACCAAATTAATGAAATTATGAAACATCACATCGCTCAGCTGGATTGCGTAAGCATCAATCCTGTGCTCTCGCGTCTAGCACAAGAAAAAATTACGCGGAATCATCGCTCCGACATCAATTTTATAACAAACGATCCCCGTCTCTATATTGCAAAAACAAACAAAAAATATGACTGCATTCTAATGAACATCTCCTTCCCTGCCAGCATAGAATTGAATCGTTATTTTTCGGTGGAATTTTTTAATCTTGTGCGATCGCATTTAAATAAAGAAGGCGTTTTTTCTTTTCACATTCCTTCCAAACGTGACATTCTAAGTCCGAACATCTTAAATTTTAATTCTTGTATCATAAACACTCTTGATCGGGCATTTCCTCATAGGCTTCTTGTCCCCTCAGACACTATGATCATCATGGCAGCAAACACTCCTTTTGCCTCAACCCGTTTAATAGACAATTTTCTAAAGGCAAAAATTCGAAGTGATTATATTACCGCTTATTATTTAAAAGATTTTCTGGATCCCAGTCGACAGCAATATTTTGAGCAAATGTTAAACACCAACATAAGTATAAATAAAGATTATTCGCCTACAGGGTTCCTTTATTATCTTTTGCTCCAACAAGCCAAATTCTATCCAAATTTATCAATCCATGTTCGGCAAACAAAACATATAATAACTATTGCGTTCATTGTCGTTGTCTTGTTCCTTGGAATCGCTGGCTTCTTTAAGAGAAAAAAGTTTTTAATTGTCAATGCGGCCCTTATCGGATTCTGTTCCATTGGCATGATGACAACAATATATGTCATCTTTCAAGTTTGTTCCGGAGCGTTGTTCTGGAGGATGGGAATTTTGATCGGTTTATTTATGCTGGGATTAAGCCTCGCGACATTTTATGTAAATTTTTCACTGGAAAAGATATCGACCACCAGGCGCACATTAGCCTACCTCTACTTCTTCTGGGGAATTTTAATTTTAATTTTATTTTTAGGAGTAAAAATTATTGAACAGAAGACTTATATGACATCCATCCTTTATCTTTGCGCGGTTATGGCCGGAGGGTTGACAGGGGCTGGTTATCCTATTCTGACAAATCTTATCTTAAAGAATAAAGCCAATCCGAAAAATATAACGGCATGGATTTATTCTTCTGATCTGGTCGGTTCCTTTTTAGGAACCATTCTTTTTTCGGTTCTCTTTATCCCTTTTCTGGGAATAACCCGAAGCTTGTGGATGCTTGTTTTTCTTGTGCTAGTCTTTGGGATAAAAAATTTCTTGATGAGATAAAAAACGGTCTATGGTAGGTCTTAACGCCAAATCCCTGCGATCTTTTCTCCACAAAAAGGACATTTTCCTTCTTTAAGATTATTCTCTAGAATCGTATACCCTCGTCGTTTGATTAGCATCTTTCCGCAACGTGGACATCTTGTGTCTTCGCCGATTTGTTGCGGAATATTCCCGATATAAACAAAATTAAGCCCCACTTTTTTTGCAATATCATACGCCCGAAGCAAGCTGGACAGCGGCGTTGGAGAAAGGTTTGTAAGTTTGTACATTGGGAAAAATCGTCCAAAATGAATTGGCGTGTTCTTCCCTAAATTATCCTTGATCCACTGACAGAGCTGTAAAATTTCTTCATCGCTATCATTTCCTCCCGGGATTATTAGATTTGTTATCTCGAGCCACACCCCTTCTTCTTTTAATATTTTTAAAGTATTCAAAACTACGGCTAGATCGCCTTGTATAAATGTAGAATAAAATTCATCGCTGAAGCCTTTAAGATCAATATTAGCGGCTTTAATATATTTCGCTATTTCTCTTAGCGGTTTTTCTTGAATAAATCCTGCTGAATGCATTACGCAATCTATGTTTTGTTTTTTTGCCTCCTTAGCAATGTCCAACATATACTCAAAAAATATGGTAGGCTCTGTGTATGTAAAGGCAATCGTTTTTGAGCTGCTTTGCTTTGCCATCTCAACAACTTTTTTAGGCGAGACAAATTCTACGTCTACTTTTTCAGCATCTAATCGAGATATCTCCCAATTTTGACAAAACTTGCATCGCAGATTACACCCTGCCGTCGCAAGAGAAAAAGATTTTGTCCCTGGATAGACATGATTTAATGGTTTTTTTTCAATCGGATCCACATGAAGAGCAACAGGTTGCCCATAGGTTAGCGCATACATCTTGCCTTTAATGTTTTTCCGTGCCTGGCACAATCCCTTTTGTCCATCTTTTAGAATACATCTGCGAGGACATAGTTGGCACTGGATTCTTTCGTCATCAAGATTTATCCAATACAAAGCTTCTTTAAGATTAACCAAAGGTCCTTTTTCTTTTAAGTCAGCTTTCGAATCAAGGGTAATCTTTTTTTCTTCTCCGATGTCGCGCACGCCTCCTTTTTTCCATCCGAAAAGAAGAATGATAAAAATCAATCCCGCAATTCCAACTAGCTGTATATAAAATTTTACTTGATTATTTTTTTGTGCTTTTTTAATAAGATTAAGAATTTTCATAATTTTATTCAACTTTCTTACACGCCCTTGTTGCAATAAGATTAACCCCGAGGCCTAAGAAGTCTCTTTGAATGACTTCACCACAATGAACAGGGTCGTGTATTCGTAGTTGCTTAATTTCTCTCATAGCTGTAATAAGTTTTGCTTTTGAAATTGGCTTATTTGTTTTAACAGGAATCATCTTAAATTCTAGCCCTTCGGCTAAAACAGATGATGTCAGCACCCTTGTGGGGTTTGTTATTTCTGCGCGCACGTATGCCTCGCCTTTTTCGCAGCTGTTTCCGGTGATCTCAACAATTGTGCCCTCGTCAAGCGTAACGGTAATCTCGCAGCCTTTAGGGCATTCGATACATATGAATTTTTTTGTCAAACGAGGCTCTGTCATAAACGACTCCCTAGAAATTCTGCAGCTTGTTTTCCGGCGATTTCACTGTCGAGGGAAACAGAATCCGCTAAATCATAAACTTTGTAAGAATTTCCACAGACAAACAATCCTTTAATCGATGTTGTGTTAAGTTCGCTGGATACAGGGCAATTTGTTTTCTTGTCGATGGCAACCCCGGCCATTTCAATTAATTCATTCTCTGGAATCAATCCAACAGATACCAAAACAGTATCGCAATCGATTGAAAATCCTGAATCCTCTATAGGATTGAAATGATCGTCGACCTTGATAACAGCCACTTTTTCAACACGTTTATTGCCATAAATACGCGCAATTTTATGACTAAAATAAAGCGGAATATCAAAATCGTTTAAACATTGAACGACATTACGAATAAGCCCTCGACTTTCTTTTTGAATTTCAACAACAGCTTTGACTTTGGCACCCTCAAGCGTCAGGCGACGCGCCATAATCAGACCAATGTCGCCGGAGCCAACAATCACGACTTCCTTTCCAGGAAGAAGGCCTTCAATGTTTATTAATTTTTGAGCAAGTCCAGCAGAAAATATTCCTGCAGGCCTCGTACCTGGAACATGAATCATCTCCCTTGTTTTTTCACGACACCCCGTTGCCATAATGATTGTTTTGGCTTTAACTTGTTGAAGGCTTCCGGGTTTTAATATGGTAAGAATTTTATGGGGTTCTAATTTTACAACAAATGAACGAAGACTAACTTCAATTTGTTTGATGGATCGGATTTCATCAGTAACTTTTTGCGCGTATTCCGGACCTGTCAAAATTTCTTTAAAATATTCAAGGCCAAATCCGGGATGGATGCATTGGTTGAGTATTCCGCCTAAGCGCTGGTCGCGTTCAATGATAAGAACATCTTTGACGCCATTTTTGTAGGCACAAAGAGCGGCTGCCATTCCAGCTGGGCCTCCTCCAACAATAACAAGATCTCTCTCAGTCATTGTCACGCTCCTTGGTGACGATTTCTGAACCGGAACCGTTTTTTGTAATTTTAGTCGGTGATTTTTTTAAACTTTCAGAAAGAATTTTCATGATACGAGTTGTACAAAATCCGCCGTGGCAACGGCCAGCTTGCGCACGTGTCCGGAATTTAATACCATCAAGCGTTGTTGCGCCTCGAGCAATGGCGTCTTCAATTTCTTTTCGTGATACCATTTCACATCGACATACAATATCGCCGTACGCGGGATCTTTTTCAATGAGTTTTTTTGTTTTGCGAAGTGATGTCTCAAATAGATGAACCGTCTTCTTTCGGTGCGAATGAAACACTTTTCTCTTTTTTAATTTTAATCCTGCCGATTTTAAAATATCGCAAACCATGAGCGCAATCGCAGGTGCGGCAGTCAGCCCCGGAGACTGAATGCCTGCCACATTGATAAATCCAGGCACTTTGTTTTCATGACGGATAATAAAATCATCTCCAGCGACAGGACGAAGCCCTGCAAAATAAGCAATAATATCATTTTCGTTAATGGATGGAATCATGCGATTCACACCTTCCAAAACTTTTTTCAAACCTTGATCCGAGGTAGACAAGTCTTTTTTGTCGTCACCATCTTGCGCCGTGGGTCCAATCATTGGATTTCCATCGGCTGTTTTGATGACCAAGATACCCTTTGATGTTTTTGATGGAAGCGGAAAAAGTAAATGATTAGCAATATGTTCTCGTTTTTTATCAAGGATAAATTCTTCGCCTTTGCGCGGGGTTATTTTAAAATCATCAATCCCCACCATGCGTGCAATTTCATCAGCAAACAAACCAGCTGCGTTGACAACGTATCGGCTTTTAAGCGTTCCACTTGGTATTTCAATCTCAAAATGCGCTGTAGAATTTTCTTTTGATTTTATCGGATGAATTTCGCTCACCTTAGAATTCGTATAAATTTTTACGCCATTTTGCATCGCATTTTCAGCCATATCATAAGCGAGTCGATAAGGGCTCACAATTCCAGCTGTTGGCGCATAAAGTGCGGCGACGGCATTCTTGGAGAGATTTGGTTCACGTTCTCTGAGCCATTTTTTGCCGACGATTTTTAGTCTCGGGACGCCAAGTTTTTTGCCTTCTTCTTTAAGCTCTTCTAGGCGAGCAAGATCGTTTTCGTTAAACGCAACAATGAGCTCGCCGACTTGCTTGAAGTCAACACCGAGCTCTCGTGCAATTTTGCGAATTAATTTGTTACCTTTGACGCAAAGTTTTCCTTTTAATGATTCTGGAGAATTTTGTGTGCCAGGGTGGATAATGCCACTGTTGGATTTGGAGACACCAAAGGCAAGCTCCTCTTCTTTTTCAACAATAGCGATTTTTAATTGATAACGGGCAAGTTCGCGTGCGATGGATGTTCCGACAACGCCTGCGCCAATAATAATAATATCATAGATCATGAAAGTGTCCGACCAACGGCTTTAAGCCAACCTGCATAAAGCGTGGCTGATGATTTCTTATCTATTTTCGGATAAAACTTTTTATCTTTTTTCCAGCAACTTTTTATTTCTTTTGCGTTACGCCAATATTTGACAGCCATTCCGGCAAGGTACGCAGCTCCCAAAGACGTTGTCTCGATCACTTTAGGTCGAACAACACCGGATTGCAAGATATCGGCTTGGAACTGACATAAGAAATTATTCGCTACGGCCCCGCCATCAATTTTCAAATTCTTAATTTTTAACCCTGAATCTTTTTGCATGGCAATCACAACATCTTTGGTTTGATAGCACATGCTTTCAAGTGCGGCTCGTACAATGTGATTTTTTGTGATACCTCGCGTTAACCCTGTAATGCTACCGCGCGCATCTTGGTCCCAATAAGGGGCCCCTAAGCCAACAAGTGCAGGCACAAAATAAACGCCCTCGTTATCTTTTGCAGCTAGCGCCATTTTTTCGGATTGCGAGGCATCTTTTAAGAGGTTGAGTCCGTCACGAAGCCATTGAATGGCAGCACCAGCAATAAAAATCGCACCTTCCAAAACATAAGCATGCCGTCCTTTTGAATCACAGCCTAGGGTTGTAATTAGTCCGTGTCTTGATGTGATGCGACGTTTGCCTGTATTAAGTAATAAAAAGCAGCCTGTGCCGTAAGTATTTTTTATCGTACCTGGCTTAAAACACGTTTGCCCGAATAATGCAGATTGCTGATCTCCGGCGATTCCTGAAATAGGAATGCCTTCGGGTAATTGGCCAATTTTTACAGTTTGGCCGAATACACCAGATGACGGCTGCACTTTAGGAAGCATTGATTTTGGAATTCCAAACTTTTTTAAAAGGATGTCATCCCACTTAAGTTTTTCAATATTAAAGATCATTGTCCGCGAGGCATTGGTATAATCTGTGGCGTGAACTTTGCCGCCTGTCAGCTTCCATAAAATCCATGAATCTGTTGTTCCAAAATGAAGCCTTCCTTGCCTTGCCTTTGCTCGCGCGTCTTTAACATTTTTTAGAATCCATTCGATTTTTGTTGCGGAAAAATAAGCATCAATGGGAAGGCCGGTTTTTTTCTTAAATAATGTAGCGGCCCCTTTTTGTTTTTTTAATGCATCGCAGCGAGCAGATGTTCTTCGGCATTGCCAGACAATCGCATTGTAAACAGGTTTGCCGGTTGCTTTGTCCCAGACCACCGTTGTTTCTCTTTGATTTGTAATTCCGATCGCAGCAATAGAGTTTTTTGGAATCTTTTTAAGAACTTTTTGAATGGATCTGTAAACGCTTTTCCAGATTTCTTCGGGGTTATGTTCAACCCATCCTGGCTTTGGAAAATATTGAGGAAATTCTTCGTAGGCGCTAGCCTTAACCTTGCCTTGCTTGTCGTATACAACAGCACGACTGCCTGTCGTGCCCTGGTCTATTGCGAGTATAAACTTCATATAACGTATATTTTAACACGGCTCTGGAATAAATTTTAAAAATTGTTAAAAATTTACCCCCATTCACGCGGCGTGATGGGATAAACGTCTGACCTTAGAAATTGTATTATTTTAAGCGTTTCACAACAAGGATTGTGATGTCATCCGATTGCGGGGCATCTTTTGCAAATGTTTCAATCGAATGAAAAGTATGGCTTACTAAATCTTTAATTTCTTCTTGGCGGTGTTTTGTGATTTCATTTTTTAGGCGATCTTCAGAAAAGACCTCATGTTTATCGTTGAAGGCCTCCGTAACACCATCCGTGTACATATAGATCAGATCATTAGCGCCAAGCATTAGTTCGTCAGTTGTGTAGGAAACATCTTCAATGATGCCGACAACCGTTCCCCCTGAGGTATCTAAAGCTTGAATGTCGCCGTTTTCAGAAACCACAAACGGTGGGTTGTGTCCCCCATTGGCGAATTTAACAGAGCCTGTTTTTATATTTAATATTCCGCAGAAAATGGTGATAAACATAGCCGAGCGGTTGTCTCTGGAGATCTCACGGTTAAGAACGTTTAGAAGCTCGGCCGGTTCTTTTATTTTTCTGGCAAGAGTTTTGACGAGCGTCGCGGTCACGGCCATAAAAAGGGACGCAGGAACACCTTTGCCGGAAACATCTCCGATAATAAAAAATAAATTTTCATCATCCAGCATAAAGAAATCATAAAAATCTCCGCCGACCTCTCTGGCTGAACAGAGATGAGCGTATACCGCAAATTCGTCATGGTCTGGAAAAGCAGGAAACGTTCGAGGGACAATGCCTAATTGTATTTCCTTTGCGATCTTTAATTCTTTTTCCATTCGTTCTTTTGCAACGGTGGTTTTTGTAAGCTCGGCAATATAATTTTTAAGGTTGGCGGTCATCTTGTTAAACGCATCGGCGAGTTCTTCAATTTCATCGCCGGTTTTAATATCAAGGCGATGCTCAAGGTCTCCCCTTCCGATGATTTGTGTTCCGTCGCGTAAGGTGGATATTGGTTTTGTGATTTTTTGTGAGATTTTATACGCTATGAGAAAGACAAAGGCCAGGATGATTGCAAAAATACCAACAATCATATTTTTTACGATAGCGATCTTGTTGTTGATTTCAAGGCCGGTGACATCGGTCGCCGCGTCAATCTTTTTTTCAAGAGCAAGCGCCGGGGTGACAATTTCTTTGATAGGCATCACGACACCTAAACTCCAGCCAGTTGTTTTTATAGGAGCAAACGCGATATATTTCTTTTCTCCATCGATTTCGCAGGTGTGTATTTCTGATTTTGCAGCAATCATTTTTTCTGCGATATTTTTCATCTGGAGATTCGCAGAATTTAAAAGATTTTCTGTTTTATAAATTTTGTTCCATTGAGCGCTTTCCAACACTAATCCCGGTCGAGCAATAACGTTGCCTTTTTCATCAAGCAAAAACGCGTATCCTGATTTTCCGATTTGAGTGCTGATAATTTGGTTAAGCATAACGCTTAAGGTCAGGTCGATTTCAACGACGCCGATGAATTCTGATTGATCGTTATAAAATGGCGTCGCGCACGTAATAATCAGTTTTCGCGTCGCGGCATGAATATAGGGTGCTGTCCAAACGGTTTTTTGTTCTTGAGCGGCTTTTGTGTACCAAAAGCGTTTTCGTGAGTCATAGGCGTCCTCGCGGCCTGCGCGCCAGGGATAACTGCGATATATTCCCGATTGCGTTCCGAGGCAAATTGTGTTGATGTGTGGATTATTGGAAGCAATGCTGATAAAAATTGTATCCATTCCGCTTGATAGATTGATTTCTTTTGATATTGTTTCCGTGCGATTAACACCAGAGGCAAGACCACAAACTGAAAAAGCGTAGATGTCTTTTGGTTTATCGTTTTGCGAGTAGGACCGAACAGGTTGCATCTCATAGGTGCTTGACCAGAGATTCGATGCAAATTTGGCAGCAATGTTGACCTCTGAATCAATGCGGCGAAGGATTGTGCCGCTAATAGCGGCTTGATCTTGAGCCAGTTTAAGGAGATTTTCTTCGGCTTGGTTTTCAAGGGCAAGGATACTGTCTTCGACAGCCTGGTCTCCTAGCTCAACGCTGCCTTTGAGTGCGTAATTTCCAAGCCCCTTCATTTCCTTTAACGCAGTGTATCCAAACGCGAGAAGAGAAATAAGTGAAAGTAATAAAAGCGAAGCGAGAATTTTTGTTCCGATTTTTAGAGGCATTTTGTGTTTCAAGTTCATGATGATTTTTTAAGATACATTTTAATGAAAAGTTAAACTATTGAGCCGCGAGCAACATAATTTAGAACTGAGAATTTTAATGAGCCCTTGATTTATGCTATTGTTTTTTATTTTTCTCTTTTACTTTTTTAACTTTTTAAAGAGTTTCGCCTTGTTTGCATAAATGCTGCTTTGACGCTGCCTGTCTTTGCCGTACAAATAAGCTTGTCGTGCAATAATAATTTTAAATTTGTTGAATCGGAAGGCATAATCTTGTCGTTTCTATATAATGCTAATATGAAAATACCGTTTTCCAAAAAATAAGGATCGGCAATCTCCTTGTCAAAGAGAGGGCTGTTTTCTGTAATTTCAACGCTAACAAGGCTGGAGCCGTCAGGCGTAAGCGCAATTTCTTCAAAATGCCACGGCGCAAAAACACCTTTTTTTATAAAATAAGCTTTTGTGTAATTGCTTAAATAATTTGCTAATTTGGAGTGAACGGATATCTTGTATAATATAAAAATAACGAATAAGACTATACCTAAATTCGTCAAATGCAAAAGTTTTTCCGGAAGAATAAAATCGATAAAAGGAATGTGAATTTCGCTTACATATTTAGGAACCTTTATCGCATTAATAGACGTAGCGATTAAACTGACAAATCCGGCATAGCCCATAATCATCAGCACAGAGGCAATCTTACGCCGTTGAGCATTCTTTGCGATAAGTTCTGATTCTCTCGTGGTAAAACCTGTCCCAGTAAAACAGGAAATCGCTTGAAATCGCGCGACAGGCAACTTTAGGCCAGTCAACTCAAAAGCAATCGTGCCAATCTTCACCACAACAATCAACATAAAAATAAAAATGATAAACAAAAATAAATGCATATAACACCTTTCTTAAATGAACCCCTGATTTATGAGTGCCCCCTTAAAGGTGACTGCCCTCTTTTTATTTTAACATGACAATGGGTTGGGAGGGATGAAAAATTATAAAAAAGTTGATGTAAGATTGTCCTCAAGTTTATTTTGCAAGGCATTGCTAAAAAATTACCCCGTGCAATTTTGCAACGGGGTAAATAAACGGTGTTGATTATTCTATTGTAATCGCTGCAGCTGGACATGCATCTGCTGCGGATTTACATTTATCTTCTAACTCTCTTGGGACATCCTCCATCAGAAGTGTTGCCTTTTCGCCTTCCATTTTAAAAATTTCAGGACAAGTATCAACGCAATCTTTACTGCCTACACAAGCATCTTGATCCAGTTTAACTTTCATTTTTATCTCCTTTTTTTATTTATATTTTTTTTGAATTTTTGCCGATAAAAAATCCTAGCTATTTACTTAAATTTCTCCTTACAAACATTTCCCTTTGTATGTCATCGTATAGCTTCCGAAAGAGCTCTAGATCTGAAACCATCTTAGAACTTTCCTGTGTCCCGTATTGAGAGCTTGTTTTTGTTTTCTTAATGAGAGACAGCCTCTCTTTTACCGTATCTTCCCCAAATTGCTCTATAGTTGCAGTCATTTCAAAATTAACCATTGAGAACCACTCCTGCTTTATACCAGTCTCACCTTGTATAACCCCTGAATCATAATCTGAATTCTTAATAACATACCCGTAATCTTGAAATACTTGCAGTGTAGACTTAAAGGCATCATCAAACATTCCTTCCAAATCCCTAGACTCAATGGCTCTTCTTTGCGAAGAAGGCAGTGTTGTAGCGCATCCAATTATAAATATCATAAATAGAAGCAAGCTTATAATTTTTTTCATTCTTCAAACTCCTTTATTTTTAAGTTAACTCTTCTAAAAATTTCTACCTAAATATAAATCTAGAAAGTAGATGATCTATAACTGGAATTCTTAACCATATCATTTTTATCAAATTCTATCATTAAGGTAAATGTTCTCGTAGAAGAAGACGACCTGCTCCCAGTTCCACCAGCAATAATAAGAGTGCCGTAGATATCTGACGTTCCTTTTTCTACGGACATTTTATCGTAAGTCCAAACTTCATTGCCGCTTTTATTCTTTGTAATGATATTAGGAGCCCCGAAAACTTCCAAAATTTCATTTTGATTAGTTTGACCATTAATAATTTTAGTTTTTGCCATGCCTGGAGTTAAGTTTCCCCTCTGAATAGGCTGAACGCTCGCGCATCCTACAACAAAAAACAATAAAGCAACACACCAAAAAACTTGTTTTTTCATAAAACTCTCCTTAAATGAGCCCCTGCTGCTTCGTTTTGTTTTGCTTTGCTTCAACAAAAGCAAAGCGAAACGACAGGGGCGAATTTATCCAGAAAACATTTTAATGTTTTCTGGAATCCTTAATCTCTATCTCTCTGTGGCGACGCGGGATTTCTACTATTTTTTTCCTTAAGGCCTGGCACGTTTTTACTTTTTTATGAAACAAATTTTAAATCAATTTATTTTGAATCAAATAAGCCCTTCCAGGATGACCTAAAGAATATTCGTGAACATAAATATTGTAATTTAAATAATTTTTTCTTTTAAGACTCTCCACATAATACTTTAACCGAGTCTCTTTAATACTTGAAAAATATTGTCTTATGCCATTCCATTCTACTATCGCACCTTCTTTTTTGCTCAAATAAACAAGAATTTTCTCCTCATTCTCCTCTAAGCAGGTACCTAAAATTTCTTTATCAAATTTCACACCTTCTCTTGCTTTCTTAAAAATAAGAATAAAACTAATCAAGAATAATACTACAGATATCCAGTTACTTATTAAAGAAGTCTCATTTAACCAAACAAAAATATTTCTCAGGCATCCTAAAGCTATCGTCCATAGCCCAAAATAAGTAATAGCAGAAATAATCATAAACAGCACTATTCCCGCAATAACTTGATTTACGATATCTTTTCCATCTTCCCTTTTCATTTTACCTCACCTTAATTATTTTAAGGACTGCCTTTCTCTTATTTTAAAGAATTGCTCACTTTCATAGCGACATGTCTATACACATAGTCACATTCATCAGAACCAAAAACAGTAAGACTTGTCCTAAAATCGGTTGATGCAGCTCCGTGCAAAAAAGTTAAAGTAATGCTTGGGGCTTCGCCCTGTATTTGATCACACGCATATTTATCTGTCTTTAATCTAATATTGTAAAGATTATTCCATTTTGTATAATCAAAATCAATAGCAGTAAGAAAATTTCTAAACTCAAGAATAATTGAATCGAAAAATACAAAGAAACCAATATTTTCAATTTTTCCTTCAACATTTTTTGTCATGTTAGGAACAATAAATTTAACTTTTTCATTTAACATAAAACGTTCTGCGAACTTGAAAAGACTTTTCACCCTTTCTTTTTCTGTTTTCGTCTTAAAAAAAGAAAATCCACCTATTTCATTAAGATTTGTATTCATCAATGTCTCCTTTATCTTTAATTTGAACAATCACTCCATCAAAGAAATGCAGTATATGCCCGATATAATTAGGTATAAACCTTGGTTTTCTGAATTCCCATTTCCAATCATGACTTTCAGATTTCTTCGTTCTCGATACCCTGTCGCTTCTGTAATATTTATGCAATATTGATTTAATCGTATCTTGTAATTGTGTTCTGATTTGTATTTCAAATGAAAAAATAATTTTTTTAGGATTAGATTCAAAATCTAAAATACAGGTCTCATAAGAAAGATATATGTGCTTAGCAAAATATCCTTCATCCTCACCTTTAATTTTAACGAAAAAATCATGATCATGTTCTTTTGCTAAACGCTTAATACTTTCGAGAACGATATCAATACCATCCGCATATTTCACAATAATTTCAGTTCGAACAATATCATTAATTTTCTCAAAAACATTTTCCGGCAAGATTAATTCTTCAATAAATTCTTTAGATTCAAAAGGAAAATCATTCTCCAAAACACTAATTCGACACACCTTATCAACAACGCTATCTGGCTTCTTTTTATTAAGTTCTATTTTCTCCAGGTATGGAATGAGATCCAGATTTTTATTTTTCATTCGATAGTTTACGTCGATTTCGCGAAGATCTTTCAATAATTCTTTCCAAAAAACAGAGTCCTTTATCATATGCGAAACGATTGCTTGATTGCGCAGAAACTTCTGTTCGAATTCGTCTCCAAATCCGATTGTTGGTTTATATTTCTGTAAAATATACTTTTTGTATTGTTCTAAAGAATCTGGTCTTTGCAATTCTTTCAAGGTTCCCACTAAATTTTCTCCTAAATATCCGCTGTCTTTTAAGTGAGGACGTAACTTATGGAACGTAGTGTTCATAAGTTATCTGTCCGAACTTATCCCAGCCCTGCTTCTCAAGGGCGAGGGATTTCTACTATTATTTTTTTAGGGACTGTCATCTTTTTTAATTCTAAATATCCCTACGTAATCAAAGAATTGATACTTTTTTCAATATTATTTTTGTATCTTTCTAAGTCGTGTGGGTCAGTTACTTTCCCAATCCATTCCCTACGCAAATCCTTCTTTTTTCTTAAAAAAGCAATGAAGGCAATTATTAATGGTATTATCACTAAAGAAATTCTTGTCCAAAAGTCGGATTTCTCAACCCTTTTCCCCTCTTGGTTAAACAAAACAATTTGACCAACGTGTCTATATTTCCAGAATTTCAAAGGCACCAAAGAAACGGGGTCACGATAATTTGTCACGCGATAGCATTTTCCAGAAAAAACTTTTGTGAACTCCTTTTTAAATCTTTTGTCCCCAACTAAAGGCTGACCATAAGTATAAATACCCTGTATATGACTTACTCCAGCTTCGCAAGCTAATCGCGCACTTGCAAGAATTGCCAGCGCACCACCTAAACTATGTCCTGTTATCCAAATAGGTTGATCATTGTCTTGCATTTTCTTTAACAAGGCTACAATGTCATTAAAAACAAAATCTAGAGCTACAGAAAATCCTGCATGAACACTTCCCCAGAATGCTTTAGTTCTCCAAGCAAATAAATCTATTAATATATCCGCAATTTTATTTTTCTCTGTACCCCGAAAAGCTAGCAAGATCAAATCTTCACTTTTTGCAATATAAAATTGTGTCTCGCTACACTCTTTAAATTTACATTCATCAAAAACCCATTCTTTTTTAACTTTAGATTGGATAGTATTTTCATCTTCGTACGCCAAGCTAGAGCACTCGGCTAGCACAAGCGCATTTTGAAGATTAAATCTATTTGCTGTGGGGTTAAAATTCAATTTTGTCATTTATTCCCAAGATCCTGAATGAGCACATAAATTATGGAGCCGCAGGCGACATAGCTTAGAAGTGCGAATTTATCCCACAAGCCTGAGCAAAGCGAAGATCGCGGGACTTCCTTAATTCTTTGAATCTCGAATTATAATTTCTTTGCTTCCTTGCTCTAACTCCACCATTTGCTTACGAGGGCACGCTCCTACGCAAAATGTAATTTTGCATAGGACTAATCTTGAACAAATCTTCGATTTGTGCAAGGCAGCTGACCTAGCCCCCGAAAGTTGATCCACTTTTTATGATAGAATAACGATGTCAGAAAGGGGTTCAAAATGGGGAAAAGATTCAAGGCCGAAGAAATCGTCATGAAATTACGTGAAATAGAATTATCG